>Ga0209181_10001692_pt1 | contig 37854 bp, 32 predicted proteins | sample MAT05_FD_187208 | JGI IMG/M metagenome (GOLD analysis project Ga0209181, IMG submission 187208) | Freshwater microbial communities from Lake Fryxell liftoff mats and glacier meltwater in Antarctica - MAT-05 (SPAdes) (version 2) | ecosystem: Environmental > Aquatic > Freshwater > Ice > Liftoff... | reverse complement strand
TCGGACGTCGACGTAGCCGAACAGGCTGGCGTTCATCGTGAAGTCGAACGCGTCGGTGAAACCGTAACGAGCATGCAAGAAGCCGCCAGCGCCGTTCTCGTCGCGGCCGTGGGTGAAGCCGAGCGAACTGTAGCCGAGCGAGCCGCCGAGGTGCCACTCCTTCTCCGTGGCTCGAGCTTCGCGTGCGGCGACCGTCGAAAAGAGCGCCGAGAGCGCGAGCAAAGCCGAAGAAAATCGCATCCGTGCCCGAGCAGGCTACTTCATGCGGACTTTATTGCCTTCGATGATCGGCAGCGAACCGCCGGCGAACGCTGGCCACTTTGCCAGGTCGCCGCTGAGAAAGTGGTACGCGATGGAGCCCTTGTCGCCCTGCGACCACTTCCATTCGGCGTGGAGGCGGATGACCGAATCGGCACACTGCTGAATGTCGACGGGGCTCACGATCGCGCTCGTCTCGAACGCCTCTGCAGGTATCTTTGTCGCCCACCGATTGCCCAAGACCGCCTCACCGAGCAGGCGGGCGACAAGCTGCTTTACACTTTCAACAGGGTGCTGAAAAAGGAGCCGACCCGCCACATGCACCATTGCGGCAGCGCGACAACGCGCCTGACTGCGAGCCGCGCAGAAGACCTTGGGCCTGGCTGCTTCGCCAAGCAAAGGCGAGCTCCCAGCTGAACGGCTGAGCGAGCCAAGGCCGTGCTCCATTCGCACCTAGCGATTTGCCTGATCACTGCCGCTGCACACGAGCGGATCCGCGTTCGGATCGAGCCGAAGACCCGCTTTGCGGTTCGGCCCTCGAGAGCCGGCAAGCGGTCGACCCAGCCATCGAAGGCCTCGAACGCGTGCGCTGCGAGCCGGTAGCGCCAGAAGCTCAAGCCCATCGCGATCGCGAGCAAGGCGGAGCCGTGGCCCCATGTCGCCAGCTCGGCAGGTTGCTCGTAGCGAAGCGCTTTCGTCGCCTCGAACGGAGCGCGCAGCAGGTACTTGCCCTCCATCATCGCGATGAAGCGCGCTTCCGGTGTGGCACGGAACGCGTCCCAAGCGGCGCTGGCGTAGAGCTCCGGCGTGCCGTGGGTGACGAACGGCATGCTGCACGCCGAGCCGGTCTCTCCGGCCTGTCGCAGGAGCTGCAAGTGGCGGGGGTCGTCCGCCAACCGATAGCTCGTGATGATCGTGGTGGCGTGCGCGGTCGCGGGCGACCCGTTCATGGTCGAGGACCTATCGGGCAACGCGATGGGTCAGCGCACCTACGACGGCAGCGGCTTCGGCTACCAGCCCAACGGCGATCAGGTGCGCGTGTTCCTGCGGGTGGGGTCCCAGTTGCTCGGCCGGGAGATCGACATCGACCAGCAACAGATCACCGGTACGCTGACCCAGGGCGCCCAAGAGCTGATGTGGGCGCGCCCAGTGGGGTCGAACATCTTCGGTCTGCTCGTCGCGCGCCCAATGGTCGGTGCGGGCTACCCGCTCGATTTGCTGGCTTGGCCGAGCAACCAGAATCTGGCGACCCCAGTGGTCTACCCCATCTCGGCTGGCACGCTCACCAGCGCGAGCACCAACTCGCCGCGCGGGTTGTTCGTGCACGCAGGCAATCAGCCGGACAACATCGGCTCTTGCTGCGCTCGTTCGAGGGCGGCTCGCACCGCCTGCGCTACGCCCGACATTTGCCTGGCGTGCTGGTGGAGACCAGCGCCACCCTCGGCGGGCCGAGCGCCGATGAAGAGCTGGTCAGCCCGCGCGCCCTCGTTCGCGACGGCGACGGCATGATGCACGCGTTCTTCGGCTCGCCGGACATGTCCAGCGTCGGCGGCACCAAGCAATGGGTGTTCCCGGAGGGCGCGACGACGATCACCGGCACGCCCACCGACATCGGCCCGCCGGGCGCGGTCATGATCGACGCCGCTCGCAAGCAAGACGCGACCGTCAACGTCGCCGTCGGGCAGATCTCGGCGACCAACTTGCGCTTGAAGGGCGACCAAGTGCCGGAGACACAGCTCGCCACGATCGACACCGCCGACTTCAACACGTTGGTGGAGCTCAATTCGTTCCTCGACGTTCCCAATACGGGCGAGGCCCACATCGAGTCGGACGCCATCCTGCTCGTCGGCGCCAATTCGACCAAGGACAAGATGGTGATGATCGTCGCGGGCGTCTCGGGCGGCGCAGCGATCACCAACACCGAGCTGTTGGTGCCCTCCGACGCTGCGGACGGCTTCAGCGACGTCGCGGTCTTCGTGACCAATTCGCCGATCTCGGCATTGGGCGGCATCGGGCGGCTGGTCTACTCCGAGCGGTACGACACCGGGCCCAATGCCTAAGACGCCCTCATGGTCGCCACCATTGCCTGCGAGCAACGCCAATGACCCGCCCCCGCCCGAGACGTTGGTGCCCGGGCTCGACCCAGGCATCGGCCGATTGATCCGCAAGTCACTCGCGCGAGACCCCGCCCAGCGCTTCCAGAGCGCAGCGTTGTTCATCGCCGCGATCGACGAATGGCTGCAGACGGGGCGCGCGTCCATCTCGGTGCCACCGCCGGGCGATGTCGCGCTCCGACATGGCACCGGCACCGTCGTCGGCGGGCCGCCTCCCGGCGCGCACGCGAGTACGAACGCCGAATGGTCGAGCAGCGCCCAACAAGGCAAAGCAGTGCCGCCGGCAAAGCCCAAGACGGGTCTCTACTTGGGCATCGCGGCTGTAGTCGCGGTGCTCGGTGTTGGTGCGTTCGCGTTCAGCCAAATGGGCGCGTCGCGCGCGCCTGCCTCCGGCAAAGCCAGCGCCTCCGCCGGCCCCAGCGAGACCGTCGCAGTGACAGCCAGTGCCAGCGCGACGGCCGAGCCGGTGGCGTCCGCGTCAGCCGCGCCCATTGCGAGCGCGAGTGCCAGCAGCGACGCGTCCGCGAGCACGGTCGCAGTCAGCGAGCCACCGCCGAAGCCAGGCGTGAAGCTGCCCAAGGCGCCGACCAGCAAGCCCACCACTGCGCCGCCGCCGACGGCAGCGCCTCCGCCGACCGCGCCCGCCACCGGTCGTCAGCCGCGCACCAACATCCAGGCCCTAGGGGGGCGATGGGCGCCATCTTCGGGCTCGGCCGCGTGTGGGACGCCGTGCGCCTCAGCGACGAATGAACCACGTCTAAATTAGCTTCAACTTTTCGCGGCGCGCGGCTGTGACAGACTCGCACTGCTGTCGCATTATGCCGCATCTCCTCGACCCCGGTGGTTCTGCTCGGGCCGCTGAAGCACGCCCCGCAACGGCAGTACGAGCGGGCACGTTGCTTGCTCTGCACTCGCGAGCCAGTCCTGCTCCGAGGCCAACATGCCGCGCTCTTTTCAACCCAAGCTCAAGACGGCGAGCAACTGCTCGACTGAGTTTTTGCCGTGGAAAAAAGCTCCGAATGGCAACAGTGGCTATCAAGTACCGTCGAGGTTCGTATGACGGCAGTTGGCGAAAGCACGGCTGAAGACCACGTGTTCGACCGGGCCACGGCAAAGCGCGCCCGCGCCGTAAGCGCTGCCCGAAGCGCCTCGACTCCCTACGTTCAGGCGCTGGCACCCGGGGAACGTGCTCAGGCGAGCCTACGAGCGGGCGACGTGCTCGGGGGTCGCTACACGTTACTCTCATCGCTGGGCGAGGGCGGCATGGGCGATGTCTGGCTCGCGCACAACCCGACGCTGGACATTCAGGTGGCCCTCAAGGTGCTGCGCTTCGACGCCAGCCAGCCCGCGCTCCGCGCAGAAATGAGTCAGCGGCTCCTGCAGGAGGCGCGGGCGACCGCCAAGCTTGATCACCCGGCGATCGTACGCATCATCGACTTCGGCGAAACGTCCTCGGGCAACGGTTTCTACGTGATGGAGCTGCTCGAAGGCGAGGACTTGTACGCGCTGCTCAAGCGCCACGGTCCCCTGAGCGCGGCGAAAGCGGTGCGCACCCTGTTGCCGATCGCGAGCGCGCTCGTCGCCACCCACGGCAAGAAAATCGTCCACCGCGATCTCAAGCCGGAGAACATCTTCCTGGCGCGCGACCACGAGCAAAATACCGTCCAACCGAAGCTCATCGACTTCGGCGTCGCCAAGGTGAGGGTGGCAAACGAGCGCATCACCGTCGCCGGTGCGGTGATGGGAAGCCCGGGGTACATGGCGCCGGAGCAGGCGCGTGGAGAGGACGCAGACGAGCGCGCCGACGTGTGGGGCTTCAGCGTCGTCCTCTACGAGACGATCGCAGGCCGGTTGCCGTTCGAGGGCAAGAACTTCTACGCGCTCATGAATGCGATCATCGAGGACGCCCCTGCGCCCATCACGCGACTCGGCGTCGGTGACGAGGTCCTGTCGTCGATCATCGAACGCGGGCTGGAGAAAGACCCAGGCAAGCGATGGCAAACCATGCGCGACTTCGGGAGCGCCCTCGCGGAATGGTTGCTCCAAAACGGTGTCACGGAGGACATCTGCGGCACGCGGCTGGCGACGACTTGGATGCGCGCCTCTGAAACGGGCATTGACGGCTGTTCGCAGCAGGATCCATTCCTGAGCGCCTCGATACCCAGCCAGGTCGTCATCGACGAGGCACGGCGCCAGCGTTCCGAGATGCTGACGGTAGAACCCCTGGTCGCGACGCCCGCGAGCGATCCGACCTCAGCGCGGCCGTCGTTCCTGAAGTCACGGTCCATCGCAATTGCAGCGATCGCGATCGCGCTCGGCGGTGGCATTGCAGCGGGCGCCTGGTCCCTGCGTCGTACAGCGGAGGCGGCGCAGGCGCGTGAGCCTGGCGGCGAAGTTTCGTTCCCCCTCGCGGCGGAGGCGATTGTTTCAGCGCTCGCTGCCCCTTTGCAGCCGACGAGCCAGGTGGTGCAGCCGACGCGCCAGGTGGTGAGCAGCCAGCCAGCGGAACCGCTCACCCCGTCGGCCTCCCCCGAACCGGCGCGTCCGCTGCCGCGTGCCAATGCAGCAGGTGCGCTCCCGAAGCCGAAGCCCAGCGCGGTCACCGCGCAGCGCGCTCTAGGTGCCGAATCCGCTCGCCCGTCCTCGGTGCTCAAGAACCCGTTCTAATGCTTCGCTCCAAACGGATCGCACTTTGCTGCGTCTTCGCTGCTGCAACCATGTCATGGGGGCAGCACGCCTCGTCGCAGACGCCTCCAGCGGACGACCCTGCGCGGGCAGAAGCGAAGCGAAAGTACACCGCCGGCACGCGAGCATTCGACGAAAAGCGTTACAAGGACGCCATCGACCTCTTCCTGGAGGCGGACAGCTTCGTGCCCAGTGCGGCGCTCGCCTACAACACCGCCGTCGCCTATGAGGAGATGGGCGACGCCGCCAGCGCCTTGAGATGGTCGCGCGAGTATCTGCGCCGTACGCCCAACGCAGACGATCGGGCAGAGATTCAGCGCACGATCGACAAGTTGGAGGCCCGGCTTCGCGAGAAGGGCATCCAACAGCTGACGGTGCTTTCGAGCCCACCGGGCGCAACCCTCCTGGTCGACGACCGCCCCCTGGGCGTTACGCCTTGGACCGGCGAGCTTCGCCCCGGCTCGCACCGAATCGAGCTGCGGCTCAGGGGTTACCGTCAGGCAGCGAGCGTGTTCGACCTGCGACCCGACCGTGCGGCGGAGGTGAGCCTATCGCTCGTGGCGGGAGAAGAAGCGCAGGTCCCGAGTGCATCGCTGAAAGTGCAGACGCCGAGCACGCCAGACAACACGAGCGCCGACGCTTTGGCGATCTGTGGCGTCGTCGCGCTCGGGGCTGGTGTTGCGGGGCTGGGTGTTGCGCTCGGGCTCGAGGTCGCGCGCGCTGGCGCGGAAGACGACGTGCGAGAGGCGGAGCTGCAGGTGGACGCGGCGGACAAGCTCGGAACGATGCAAGATCTGCAGCTCGGTGCCCGCATCGCGGTAGGGATCGGCGGCGCGTTGGCCCTCGCGGGCGGGAGCATGCTGATCGCGGGCTTCGTATCCCGCGAGCCGGAGTCGAGCCCGAAAGTATCGCTGGGGTGCAGTGATATCGGTTGCGCCTTCGCGCTCCGCGGGCAGTTCTGACGATGCGCGGACAATCGCGTTCCCATTGGATGCCTGCGGCCTTCGCGGTCCTGTTTACCTGCGTGGGCTTGGCGGCTGCGTGCGAGGCCGCGCCTGACGAAGAGCTGCTTGCAAACAAAGCGTGCACCGCCGACGGCACCTGCGCGGCAGGCTATCGCTGCGCTGCAGGGGTTTGCGTGCTCGAAGGCAGTGGCGGCGGCCAGCCCACGGGTGGGGCAGGCCCCTGCGAGTCGATCACCGACTGCTCCGAGCCGGCAAACGCATGCGAAAAGCCGGTGTGTCTCGGCGGCGAGTGCGGCACGCTCGCCGTTGACGGCGGCGAAGCGCTGCCGGCGGACGACCAGATCGCTGGGGACTGCAAGAACAGCAGGTGCGATGGCGTCGGTCATGTTGTGGAGGAGAACGACGACCTCGACCTTCCGCACGACGGCCTGGAGTGCACGCAGGATCTCTGCATCAGCGGAGTCGCCGACCACCGTACGGCCGCGCTCGGCACCCCCTGTGAAGATGAGGGAGGGTCGTGTGACGCCAGCGGCAACTGCGTGGAGTGCGTCGTCGCGAGTGACTGCACTGCGCTTCCTTCGGATGATTATTGCCGCCAGCGCGCGTGTGATAGCGGCGCGTGCGTGATGGTGTTCGCCAGCGCGGGGACGGCGTTGCCGGCGCAAACGACGGGCGACTGCAAGACGCTTGCTTGCGATGGGGCCGGCGCAAGCGCCGTCGTCGATGACCCGAGGGACGGCCCTGACGACGGCAACGATTGCACCACGGACAGCTGCGTCGCCGGCGAGCCTGCGCTCGATCCATTGCCGGCAGGAACCACGTGCCAGGCGGGTACCTGCAATGCGACCGGCCAATGCACTGGGTGCACGCAGCCGACGGACTGCTCCGGGACCGACACGTTCTGCCGGCAACGGACGTGCACGGCGAGCGTCTGCAGCTTCGATTTTACGAGTGTGGGTACGGCGTTGCCCGCCGGCGACCAAAACGATGGCGATTGCCAAACGCTGAGCTGCAATGGTGCGGGCATCGTTCAATCCAACACCGCCAGTAGTGATCTCCCGCTCGACGATGGCCTGCAGTGCACCGGCCAAGTGTGCGTCAATGGCACGCCGCAGTTCCCGTCGACAGCGCTCGATGCACCCTGCAACGAGGGCGGCGGCATCGCTTGCAATGGCGCGGGCTCGTGTGTGGTCTGCAACAGCCCGGGGCAATGCGGCGCTCAAGGCTCCGTCTGCGAAGAAGCGACCTGTGTGAGCAACACTTGCGGCATCGCTCCCAAGCCGGCCGGCACGCCTGCCAAGGCCGGCGCGCAGACCAGCGGTGACTGCGAGATCGTGCTCTGCGACGGTAGTGGTCAGTTCAACGCACCGAGCAGCGACAACGGCGATCTTCCGCTCGACGGTAACCCCTGCACCACCGACGTGTGTACCGGCGGAACCCCATCGAACCCGCCCGCCATGCAGGGAGCACCCTGCGGCGGTGGCGGTCAATGCAACGGCAGCGGCGCTTGTGGCGTCACCAAGCCGGACGGACAGCCTTGCGTGATGGGCTCGGAATGCACGTCTGGCGACTGTGTCGATGGCCTTTGCTGCGAGAGTGCGTGCGCTTCGGTCTGCTCCGCCTGTTCGGCCGCGAAGACGGGCGGTACCGACGGCCAGTGTGAATCCAGCCCGGTGGGGCAGGACCCCGACGTCGAGTGCTCCGCCACCCAAACATGCAACGGGAGCGGTGCGTGTGCCTTCACTTGCGACCAGGAACCGTCGCCGCCCGGTGGTAGCTGCCCGGCGATTTGCACCGGTGGCTGCTTGGATGGCACCTGCATCATCCCCTGCAACACGGATAGCGCATGCGAAGGCGATACCATCAATTGTCCCGCGGGCTTCGCCTGTACGGTCGAGTGCGGTGCCAACGATGGCTGCAAGAATACCACCGTCAACTGCCCGAGCCGCTACGCCTGCAACGTGGCGTGCTCGGTCGATTGCCAAAACGCAAACGTCAACTGCAACACGGGCGTCTGCAATCTCACATGCGGAGCGGGCAATGCCTGTAAAAATGTCGATCTGACCTGCGGGGCGAACACCTGCAGTGCGACCTGCAACGGCAGCCTCGATCTGCCGCTCGTGGCCTGTGGCAGCTCGTGTGACTGCGACAGCTGCCTCTGAACAACGGCCAGCCATGCACCGGCGCCGCTAGAGTCCACGTACCATGCCCGGATGTCTTCAGCGCACCGCATCGTCGAGCGCCGCATCCTCGAGGCCGTGCTGATCGTCCTCGCGGGCTGTTCGAAGCAACCACAGTCGAGTTCCGCGATCGCCAGGGAGACGGCCACCGTCGCAACGCCGCCCGAAGACCCGACAGTTGCGGGCGACCCGAGCCCGACGCAGGTCCCCAACGTGATAGCGAGCGCGGAGCAGAAACCGGCCGAGCTTTGCGCTCAGTACAAGGATGCGGTCAAGGTCGACACCAGCCGCGTGAAGAAGATGCAGCTCCAGGAGTACACCCGGGAGGCGCAGGCCGAGGCTTACTGGGATTCGAATCGCAAGCTCGTCATGTGCACCATCGTGCGCGCGCGTGAGGACGTGAGCATCGAGGTCACCCGCGTGCCGACGTGCTGCCAAATGGGAGGGGGTCCAGCACAGCCCTGTCCTCAGCCTTGGAAGGAGCAGGCACCGGGGCTGCGCGTCGTGCTCGAGCGCGCGGAGCTTCATCCGGACGGCAAAGTCGCATCCAGCAGGCTCGAGCTTCACGGGTACGAAAAGAACCCCCGAGGTCGTCACGCCTGCGGTCGCCAGCCTGAAGGCTTGGTGCTCGACCCGCCGGTGCTCTCGGCGACGCGAGTCGGCGCGGAGCTGGCGCTGATCTCCGAGCTCGAGGCCGCAAGCGTTCCGGCGTTCCAGCGTCTCGCGCGCGAGCTCAGCGCGCACGGCGCGCCGCCCGACCTCGTCGACAGAGCCCGCGGCGCGGCGGAAGACGAGATGCGCCATGCCAGCGTGATGAGCCGCCTCGCGCGAGCGCATGGCGCAATCCCGTCCGAGCCCCACCATGGCGAGCTCGGCGTGCGGGGGCTACTGCCAATCGCCATCGAGAACGCAGTGGAAGGGTGCGTGCGCGAGGCCTACGGCGCACTCGTGGTCAGCTTTCAGGCGCGGCGGGCCGCGCCCGAGCTGCGCGACACCTTTGCGGCAGTGGCCGCGGATGAGCGCGCGCACGCCGCGCTCTCCGAGGACGTCGACAGCTGGCTCGCCGGAGTGCTCGACGCATCGGCCCGAGCGCAGGTCGCGATCGCACGGCAGCGTGCGCTCAGGGACCGGCGAGCGTCGCTGCAGCACGCAACGGCCTGTGACACGCTCGGCCTACCGGACGGCGCAACGGCATTGGCGCTGCTCGACGCGTACTCCGCATAGGCGCCTGCAGCACAGGTCAACGCGTGCCGAAGATGTCTTCCAGCGTGTCGAGCTCACACGGGTCGGCTCAGGCTAGCGATCCGCGCAATTGCTCCAGGAGAAAGAAGAGCGTGTCGGCGGCGACGGGCTTGACCAGGTGATGATCGAACCCCGCCTCCGACGTGCGGCGCATGTCGTCTTTCATGCCCCACCCGGTGAGCGCGATCATGTGCACGCGATGGCCGAGGTCGAGCTGGCGCACGCGCCGGCAGACCTCGTTTCCGTCCATCCCGGGGAGGCCGATGTCACAGAGCACGATGTGCGGCTTGTCCGCCTCGACCCGCTCGACGCCGGCTGGGCCGGTGCCGGCCACGCTCACCTGGCAGCCGCGGGCCTCGAGCCACAGAGCGAGCAGCTCGGCGGCGTCGGCGTTGTCCTCGATGATGACGACTTTCACGGGAACGCGTGGCTCGCCGATGGGCGGGGGAGGAGGTCGGACGCTGGCCTCGACGTCGGCGCCCTCCAGGGCGGGCAACGACAGGGTGAACACGCTGCCCTGACCCGCGCCGGGGCTCGCCGCGCGGAGCTCGCCGTCGTGCATCTCGGCGAGGCGGCGCGAGAGGGCGAGGCCGATGCCCAGGCCCCCGTTGGCGACAGCCGAAGGATGCTCGACGCGGGAGAACATCTCGAACACCCGGGCCAGCTGATCGGTGGGGATCCCGATGCCGGTATCGGACACGCGGATCACCGCGCGTCCGCCTTCCCGCGCGAGGTCGACCTCGACCGTTCCGCTCTCGGGGGTGAACTTCGCGGCATTGTTGAGGAGGTTGCCGACGATCTGCGCGATCCGGGTGGGATCGGCGAAAGCGTAGATCGGCTGCTCGACCCGGGAGTGGATGGATTGGCCCCGCTGCTCGAAAAGCGGCTGCCACTCCTCGATCACGCCCCGGACCGTCTCGGCCACGTCGACCTGGCGCTTCTTGAGCTCGAGCTTTCCGCTGCTGACCCGGCCGACATCGAGGAGATCGTCGATCAGGCGAGCCATGTGAGCGACCTGCCGGTTCATCACCTGCAGCGTCCGCGCGCTGGAGTCCGGCAGGGTCTCGCCCAGCAGGAGATCGAGCCCGATCCGCAGCGGGGCGAGGGGGTTCCGCAGCTCGTGGGCCAGCGTGGCCAGGAACACGTCTTTCTGGCCATCTGCTGCGCGGAGGGCGGCCTCCGAGCGCTCCAGCTCCGCCGTTCGCTCTTGCACGCGCGTCTCCAGCGTGGCGTTGAGCTCAGCCAGCGCCCGCGTCTTTCGGAAGAGGTCGGCGAATACCGCGATCTTGTGGCGCAAGATCTGGGGATTGGCCGGCTTGGTGAGGTAATCGACGGCGCCGGCTCCGTAGCCCGTTATCACGTCCTGATCGTCCATCAGGTGAGCGGTCAAGAAGAGGATGGGCACCTCGCGGAACTTTTTGGTGCCCTTGATGATCTGGGCGAGCTCGAAGCCGCTCACGCTGGGCATCCGGATGTCGAGCACCATGGCAGCCACGTCGTTCGCTAGCAGCGCCTGGAGCGCGTCGTCGGCCCCGCCCGCGCGGAGGAGGCGATACCCCGGATCGGCGAGGACCACTTCCAGCGCGTCGAGGTTTCGCGGCTCGTCGTCGACGAGAAGGATGTCGATCAGCGCGCGGGTCATCGGTACAGCCAGACGCGGAGGAGCGAGATGAGCTGGTCGGTGTTGACGGGCTTCGCGATGTAATCGGAGGCGCCTGCTTCCAGGCACTTCTCGCGGTCGCCCTTCATCGCCTTGGCGGTGAGAGCGAGGATGGGCAGCGTGCGAAATTTCGTATCCTTGCGGATCTCCCGCATGGTCTCGTAGCCGTCCATCTCCGGCATCATGATGTCCATGAGGACGACGCTCAGCTCGGGCGTCTTCTGGATGATGTCGATCGCGTGACGCCCGTTGGTCGCGCTGAGCACCTCCATGTCGTGGTTCTCGAGCACCGTCGTCAGGGCGAAGATGTTGCGCGCGTCGTCGTCGACCACCAGGACTTTGCGCCCCCGCAGCGTCTCGGTCGAGCCGTGCAGGCGCTCGATCATCTTGCGCTTGCCCTCGGGCAGATCCCCGATGACGCGGTGGAGAAAGAGGGATGTCTCGTCGAGGAGGCGCTCGGGCGACTGCACGTCCTTGAGGACGATGCTCTTGGCGACCGCGCGGAGCCGGACCTCCTCCGCCGCCGTGAGCTCCTTGCCGGTGAAGACCACGATGGGCACCGCGCGCAGCGACGGCTCGGCCTGCAGCCGATCGAGCAGATCGAATCCGGACATGTCGGGCAGGCGCAGGTCGATCACGCAGCAGTCGAAGGGCTGCGCCGACAAGCGCTCGAGGGCCTCGGCGCCGCTGCCCACCGCCGTGATCTCGATGTCCTCGTGGCCGAGCAGCTCGACGATGCTGTCCCGTTCCCGGTCGTCGTCCTCGATGACCAGGAGGCGTTTTCCCGGCTGGGCGGCGAAGGTCTTGAGGCGGCCGAGGGCATGCTCCAGCTCGTCGGTCGTCGCCGGCTTCACCAGGTAGGAAAAGGCGCCGTGCGACAGGCCATGGTGCCGCTCCTCCTCGACCGAGAGCATCTGCACCGGGATGTGGCGGGTGCGCGCCTCCAGCTTGAGGTTGTTGAGGACCGTCCAGCCGAGCATGTCGGGAAGGAACACGTCGAGGGTGATCGCGGTCGGCACGTACTCCACCGCCAACGAGAGCGCGACCTGCCCGCGGCTGCACACCAGGCCCTTGAAGCCCAGGGTTCGCGCGATGCCGAGGAGGATGCGCGCGTAGTGCAGGTCGTCCTCCACGACGAGGAGCACCGAGTCGGCGGCCGTGATGCTGTCGCGATCGTCGACGACCGTCTCTTCGGGGGTCGCCAGGGCGAGCATGGTGACCGGACGTTCGGCGCTGGTCCGTGCGACCGTTGCCGCGGACATCGGCGCGGAGCTGTAGTCGAGCGGAAGGTAAAGCGTGAAGGTGCTGCCGCTCGCCGGCTTGCTGATCAGACGGATCTCGCCTCCCAGCAGGTTGGCGAGCTCGCGGCTGATGGCGAGGCCCAGTCCGGTGCCGCCGAATTTGCGGCTGGTGCCGGCGTCGGCCTGCTGAAACGCCTCGAAGATCAGGCGCTGCTTCTCCGGGGCGATGCCGATGCCGGTGTCGGTCACGGCAAAAGCGACGACGGCGGACGCGGCATTGAGCATCGGGTGATCCGACGTCCACCCTGATTCGACCGGGCGCAACGTCATCGAGACCTTGCCCTGCGCCGTGAACTTGAATGCATTGGACAGCAGATTCTTGAGGATCTGCTGGAGCCGCTTCGGGTCGGAGACGAACGACCGCGGCAGCTCGGGATCGATCTCGACCTCGAAGGCGAGGTTCTTCCCCTCGGCCAAATGGTGGAACATCCGGTGGACGGTGTCGCGCAGCGAGACGAACCCGATCTCTTCCGGCTCGACCGTAACCGTGCCCGATTCGATCTTGGACAGATCGAGGATGTCGTTGATGAGGGTCAGGAGATCGGTGCCCGCCGAATGGATGTTCCGGGCGAAATCCGTCTGCTTCGGGGTCAGGTTGCCGCTCGCGTTCTGCGCGAGCTGCTGGCCAAGGATGAGGATGGAGTTCAGCGGCGTCCGCAGCTCGTGCGACATGTTCGCGAGGAACTCGGACTTGTACTTGCTGGTGAGGGCCAGCTCGGTCGCCTTTTCCTCCAGCGCGCGCCGCGCCTGCTCGACTTCCTTGTTCTTGCGCTCGACCTCGACGTTCTGCTCGGCGAGCTGCTTCGCCTTCGACGCCAGCTCCTCGTTCGTCTGCTGCAGCTCGCTCTGGCGGGTCTGCAGCTCCGCCGTGAGCTGCTGCGACTGCAGCAGGAGGTTCTCAGTCCGCATCGTCGCCTCGATGGTGTTGAGGACGACGCCGATCGACTGCGGCAGCTGCTCGAGGAACGCGAGGTGCGTGTTGGTGAACGGGCTCAGGGCCGCGAGCTCGATGACGGCCATCGTCTCGCCCTCGAAGAGCACCGGCAGCACGAGCACGCTCTTGGGCGGAGCCTCGCCGAGACTCGAGTGGATGCGCGTGTAGTCGGGCGGCACCTCGTTGAGGAGGATGCGCTGCTTCTCGGCGGCCGCCTGGCCCACGAGGCCGACGCCGATCGCGATGCGCTCGGGCTGATCGGGGCGCTGCGCGTAGCTCGCGAGGAGGCGCAGGGTCCGCGGACCGGTCATGTCGCCGACGTCGTCGGCGCGTTCCATCTGGTAGATGGTGCCTTGCTGGGCGTCGACGAGCGGTGCGAGCTCGGACAGCAGCGTCTTGCCGACGGTCAGGAGATCGCGCTGGCCCTGCAGCATTCGCGTGAACTTGGCGAGGTTGGTCTTGAGCCAGTCCTGCTCCTGGTTGCGATCGGTCGTCGCGCGCAGGTTGTCGATCATCGTGTTGATGTTGTCCTTGAGATCGGCGACCTCGCCGCGCGTCTCGACCTGGATCGACCTGGTCAGATCGCCCTTGGTCACGGCGGTGGCGACGTCGGCAATCGCGCGCACCTGATTGGTGAGGTTCGCGGCGAGCAGGTTGACGTTGCCCGTGAGGTCCTTCCATGTGCCGGCGGCGCCGGGCACATTTGCCTGGCCGCCGAGGCGCCCCTCGACGCCGACCTCGCGGGCCACGTTGGTGACCTGCTCCGCGAAGGTCGCCAGCGTATCGGTCATGTTGTTGATCGTGTCGGCGAGCGCGGCGACCTCGCCCTTGGCCTCGACGGTGAGCTTCTGGCGGAGGTTGCCGTCGGCGACCGCGGTCACTACGCGCACGATGCCGCGCACCTGGTTGGTCAGGTTGGCGGCCATGAGGTTCACCGAATCGGTGAGATCTTTCCAGGTGCCGGCGACGCCCGGGACGTCGGCCTGGCCGCCGAGCTTGCCCTCGGTGCCGACCTCGCGCGCCATGCGCGTGACCTCGGACGCGAACGAGCGCAGCTGATCGACCATCGTATTGATGGTGTTCTTCAGCTCGAGGATCTCGCCCTTCACGTCGACCGTGATCTTGCGCGAGAGATCGCCGCGCGCGACCGCCGTCGTGACCTCGGCGATGTTGCGCACCTGGGCCGTGAGGTTCGCGCCCATCGCGTTGACCGAGTCGGTCAAGTCTTTCCAGGTGCCGGCCACGCCGGGCACGACCGCCTGTACGCCGAGCCGACCCTCGGTGCCGACCTCGCGGGCGACGCGGGTCACCTCGCTGGCGAAGGAGCGCAGCTGCTCGACCATCGTGTTGATGGCCTCCTTCAGCTGGAGGATCTCGCCGCGAACATCGACGATGATCTTGCGCGACAGATCGCCATTGGCCACCGCAATGGTCACCTCGGCGATGTTGCGCACCTGCCCGGTGAGGTTGGACGCCATCGAGTTGACGTTGTCGGTCAGATCTTTCCAGGTACCGGCGACGCCGGGCACCACTGCCTGCCCGCCGAGCTTGCCGTCTGTGCCGACCTCGCGCGCTACGCGGCTCACCTCGGAGGCGAATGCATTGAGCTGATCGACCATCGTGTTGAGGGTGTTCTTCAGCTCGAGGATCTCGCCTTTGACGTCGACCGTGATCTTGCGCGACAGATCGCCGCGTGCGATCGCCGTCGCCACGTCGGCGATGTTGCGGACCTGGCCGGTGAGGTTTGACGCCATCGAGTTGACGTTGTCGGTGAGGTCCTTCCAAGTGCCGGCGACGCCGGGGACCTGGGCCTGCCCGCCGAGCTTGCCCTCGGTGCCGACTTCGCGGGCGACGCGGCTCACCTCGGAGGCGAAGCCATTGAGCTGATCGACCATGGTGTTCATGGTGTCTTTCAACTGCAGGATCTCGCCTTTGACGTCGACGGTGATCTTCTTCGAGAGATCGCCCTTGGCGACCGCGATGGTGACGTCAGCGATGTTGCGGACCTGATTGGTCAGGTTCGAGGCCATCGAGTTGACGTTGTCGGTGAGATCTTTCCAGGTGCCGGCGACGCCGGGCACCTGGGCCTGGCCGCCGAGCTTGCCCTCGGTGCCGACCTCGCGGGCGACGCGGCTGACCTCGGAGGCGAAGCCATTGAGCTGATCGACCATCGCGTTGATGGTGTCTTTCAGCTGCAGGATCTCGCCTTTGACGTCGACCGTGATCTTTCGCGAGAGATCGCCGCGGGCAACCGCGGTGGTGACCTCGGCGATGTTGCGCACCTGCCCTGTGAGGTTCGACGCCATCGAGTTGACGTTGTCGGTGAGGTCTTTCCAGGTGCCGGCGACGCCGGGCACCTCGGCCTGCCCTCCGAGCTTGCCCTCGGTGCCGACCTCTCGGGCGACGCGGCTGACCTCGGAGGCGAAGCCGTTGAGCTGATCGACCATCGTGTTGATCGTGTTCTTGAGCGCGAGGATCTCGCCCTTGACGTCGACCGTGATCTTGCGAGAAAGGTCGCCGCGGGCGACCGCGGTCGCGACCTCGGCGAGGGCGCGCACCTGGCCGGTGAGGTTCGACGCCATCGAGTTGACGTTGTCTGTGAGGTTCTTCCACACGCCCGCAACGTCCTCGACGGCTGCCTGTCCTCCGAGCTTGCCCTCGGTGCCGACCTCGCGGGCGACGCGCGTCACCTCGGAGGCGAAGCCATTGAGCTGATCGACCATCGTGTTGACGGTGTTCTTGAGCTCGAGGATCTCTCCTTTGACGTCGACGGTGATCTTGCGCGACAGATCGCCATTGGCGATCGCAGTCGCGACGTCGGCGATGTTGCGGACCTGCCCGGTGAGGTTCGACGCCATCGCATTGACGTTGTCGGTGAGGTCCTTCCAGGTGCCGGCGACGCCGGGCACCTGGGCCTGTCCGCCGAGCTTGCCCTCGGTGCCGACCTCGCGGGCGACGCGGCTGACCTCGGAGGCGAAGCCATTGAGCTGATCGACCATCGTGTTGATGGTGTTCTTGAGCTCGAGGATCTCGCCCTTCACGTCGACCGTGATGGTGCGTGACAGGTCTCCGCGTGCGACGGCGGTCGTGACCTCGGCGATGTTGCGAACCTGGCCGGTCAGATTCGAGGCCATCGAATTGACGTTGTCGGTGAGATCCTTCCAGGTGCCGGCGACGCCGGGGACGATGGCCTGTCCGCCGAGCTTGCCCTCGGTGCCGACCTCGCGCGCGACGCGCGTCACCTCGGAGACGAACGAGCGCAGCTGCTCGACCATCGTGTTGAAGGCCTCCTTCAGCTGGAGGATCTCGCCCCGGACGTCGACCGTGATCTTCTTCGAGAGATCGCCGCTGGCCACGGCAATGGTCACCTCGGCGATGTTGCGCACCTGCGCGGTGAGATTGCCGGCCATCTGGTTCACCGACTCGGTGAGATCTTTCCACACGCCGGACACGCCCTTGACCTGGGCCTGTCCGCCGAGCTTGCCTTCGGTACCGACCTCGCGCGCCACGCGCGTCACCTCGGAGGTGAAGACCGAGAGCTGATCGATCATCCGGTTGACGAGCTGCGCAGAGTGCAGGAACTCGCCTTCGAGCGGGCGGCCGTCGACGTCGAGCGCGATGGCCTGGCCGAGGTCGCCCTTGGCGACGGCGCCGATGGCGCGGGTGACCTCGGTGGTCGGCCACACGAGGTCGTCGATGAGCGTGTTGAGTGCCTGCGTCTCGTCGGCCCAGCCGCCGAGGGCGCCGGGCACGCTCATGCGCTGCTTGAGCTTTCCCTCCTTGCCGACGACCCGGCACACGCGCGCGATCTCGGTCGAGCGCCGCGCGCTGACCCCGAGCACCTCGTTGAACGCGTCGGCGATCTTGCCGTCGATACCATCGAGATCGGCCGGCAGATGCACCGTGAAGTCGCCCGACTTGAAGCGAAGCAGAGCGGAGAGCAGCTCGCTCGCGAACGCACGATCGCCCGAGAGCAGGGCAGGGTTGGCCATCGTGAAGGGCTCGACCGTGGAATTTCCGGGGACGGCGGCTTCGGAGACGTCGATCATGGTCGCGCAATGATATGTGCGCGGCCGCCAGAAAAAATGGCGATCGACCTCTGACAAAACTGGTCCAACGAGGCATTTTGCCACACCAAATGTCGTCTCAAGGACAAGTCAACTTGGCGTGGGCGCCTCGAGTTTGCTTTGCGCTGTGACTGCCCCTTGCCGCTGATCTTGACCTGCGCATGGAGGACCGGCTGCTCGGAGCGTGAGGCTCAGAACTTGCTCCAGATTCAGCCGATATGCCCAGCTTCAAGCCACAGACCAGCCTTGCCGAGTTCATCGACTCCGAGCGTGTGGCAATTGTGGCGGAATGGGAAACCTTTGCGCGCAGCCTCTTGCCCGCCGCGACGGGCATGAGTGCGAAGGCCCTGCGTGACCATGCCGACGAGATCCTGACCGCGATCGTCCGCGACATGAAATCCGACCAAACGCAGGCGGAGCAGGTCCGGAAGTCAAAGGGAGAGGGACTCGCGCACCGGATGGGGGAGATGGGGAGAATCCACGCCACGCTACGGATCGAGTTCGGCTTCGGCCTTGGCCAAATGGTGGCTGAGTACCGCGCACTACGTGCCAGCGTTCTGAAGCTTTGGGGCAAGAATGGGACTGACCCAATAGGTGTTATCCGCTTCAACGAAGCGATCGACGAGGCTCTTACCGAGGCCGTCGATCAATTCACGCTCACGACCGAACACTATCGCGACCAGACGCTGGGGATGCTGGGACACGATCTGCGTAATCCTCTGACGGCGATCGTCATGGGTGCCACGACGCTCATGAGCGCCGAAGAGCTGTCCGATCAAAGCGTCGGTATCGCCGCACGCATGTTGAGAGGTGCGAATCGCATGGCGCGAATGATCGCGGACCTGCTCGACCTCACGCGCACTCGCTTTGGCGACGCCATCCCCATCGTCCCCGCCCCAATCGATCTCGAGCCAGTGTCGCGACAAGTGATCGCAGAGCTTGAGGGGCAGCACCCGGGTGGATCCATCGTTTTGACGTGCAAAGGCGACCTCCATGGAGAGTGGGACAACGACCGCTTGGCACAGGTTCTATCGAATTTGATCCGAAACGCGATTCAGCACGGCGAAGCCAATAAGCCGATCGAAGTCGTGGCGAACGGCAGCGCAGAGGATGTTGTCGTTCTGACGATTCAGAATGCCGGCCCACCGATTCCCGAGCAGGCGTTGGTGACGATTTTCGAACCGATGGTTCGTCACACGGATAATAAGCAGAACACGGGCCTCGGCTTGGGCCTTTACATTGTCTCCCAGGTAGTGATTGCACACGGCGGGACGGTCCAGGTCACCTCCTTCGACCCCGAAGGAACGACCTTCACAGTGCGCCTTCCTCGGCACGCGAAGGCGGCCGCAGCGCAGGTCGGAGGCGGCTCTTCGAACCCCGGAAGAGATGATCCCGCCGTGGCCGAAACGGCGCCGTCACCCGCCGCCTAGGCGCCATAGGAGGAGCCGGGGTGACAGCGCGGCGCGGAAGAAACAACTGCAGCTGCCGTCTTCCGACGCGACGAAGACGACGCTGCTCGGGTGATGCCACGCGTAGGCAGCGGCGGCGCGATGTCGCGTTCCTCGGCCGCCGAGGTCGAATTCGCGGACCTCCGTCGCTCCAACGTCCTCCGCTTCGAAAATGGGCACTCTATTCGTATCGACGGGAAGCACGATTCCAAAGCCCACCAGCGCGAGCGACCGATCGAGAATCGTCGCGCCGTCCAGAGCGGTCAGCGCACCGAGCTCGTCAATCGCATGCTCGAGCTCCGCTTGAAGGGCGCCTACCAAGAGTTGGTCCTGTTGGACGATTCCAGCCCCGGGCTCCACATCACTCAAGCGCCGTACGATCGCTGCCAACGATAGGTCTGGACTGGTTCGATAGCCGGTCTCGCCTTCGGGCGTCGGCTGGAGTTCGGCGCTGAACACCAGGATCCCGCCCGAACCGTGCGCCGCAAGCCGTGCGACAAGCAGATCGACGACCTCCAGATATCTCTCGATACCTCGTGGTGGGACCTGACAGCCGGTCGCTGCGAGCACGAGCGCGTCGCGCACAGGCCCGCTCGCGAGGACGACGTTCGCAGCGAGTGCCTGAACGCATCCGTGTGCATAATCGACGATATGGCGATGACCCACCCGAATGGATAGCCCTCCCGGTCTCTGCACGACGACCTTCAAAGCGCGATCACCTTCGATATTCACTCCTTCGCGGGAGAGCCCGGTAATGACGAGCCGACCATGCTCGTAACACACCTCTATGAACACCCGACTGCCGATGGTCGCAGCCGCGAGCTTGACGAGATGAGTGGCAGTCAGCTCTCGCGGGGTCGTGAACCGCCGCGTGCTCCACCGATAGAGCGCAGGGGGCAGTCCGTCGGTCGGCGACTCGGTATGCGCAGAGCTTTGACCGATGAAGACGACGCGAACCGAATTGCGCTCCCCCTCCTCGCGTTCCAATCCAGCGAAAAACACCACGCTCAAGAGCTCGCGCAAGACTTCGTCGCCGATGTCGACGATGCTCGCTGGGGCGGCCCTTTTGCGAAGCAGTGGCACGAGCGCAGGTGGAAACAATCGGCGCTCGGCTCCCTCTGGACGCGCAGCGGGCAAGTCGTCGGGCTCGAGCAGCGCGTGGGCATGGGCGATCAGCTCGTCGCCCGAGAAGGGCTTGTAGAGGACGTCGGACCGCTGCAGCTTGCTTACTGAGTCAGCAACCCAAGAGTCGACGCACGCCGTCATCACGAGGATGGGAATCTCGACGCCGGTGGTTCGCGCCCGGGCCGCAGCCTGCACACCGCCGAGATCGGGCATCATGACGTCGGTGACGATAAGGTCGACGCCACCCTCGCTCAGGACCGAAAGCAGCTCGATGCCGTTGGTTGCCTGGCGCACGGTCATCCCGTCGGCGGTCAGTGACTCGCAAACTAGCGCTCGCACATCCGCGTCGTCGTCGGCTACCAGAACACGCGCGGAGCCCATACCTTCGCTGAAGCACGATTCATGCCGAAGCGTCCCGGGTTGCCTTCGGACCTACCTGGCAGATGTGTCCCCCCAAGCAACTTCATGCCGCACAGATCCCCAACCGGGACCGAATTGCCTTCGGTTCGGCTCCAGCGGAGGCCGGGCCGTTGCGACTGTCAACTACGCGCTCCCGCGAACCTTTGGCTTTCAGCCGAAGACGGGGCGGACTCCCCCACCACTCCACGGCTTGCCAGATCGCTTTCGAATCACGGGTCGAACAGCAGGAGCGCGAGGATCTCGCCTTGTTCGAGCACTGGCGCCGAGCGTAAAGAGATCGTCGCCCTCGAGCTCGACCATTAAGCTGGTCTCGCTCGGTTGGCCCGACGCGCGGATGGGCGTCGCCTCGGCGCGGCGTCGCCTGCAGCTGACGTCTCGCGATGAATGATCGGATCACTGACCGCGTCGGAGAAGCGCGATGTTGTATTGCCCGCGCAGACGTGACGGCGTCAGCACGATGGTCACTTGCTGGTCGCCATTCGCGAAGCGGAACACGAAGTCGAACGTCTGCACGCGCACGCGATATGGATCGCGCACGAGCTCCTGGAAGCGGCCCTCGAACTCGCGGACGCGCGCGCACGGCGCGACTTCGCCAAAGAAGCTCCGCCCGATCACGCGCTCTTTGGGCAGGCCCACCATGCGCGACTCGGTGTCGTTGTAATGAAGAACGCGGCCCCGTGCATCGAGCGTGATCAATCCGTAAGGCAATGCGTCCAGCTCTTCAGGCGAGAGCTGCGAGACGGCTCCGAAGTCGATGCCTTGATCGGCAGGCAGAAGAAAGGTGGGTCCGCTCGGACGGGCAGAAAACGGTGCAGGCTCTGGCAGCACTGCCGACTGTGCCGACGGGGCACTTTGCGGACGGCGCTCTGCCACTGCTGGCAGGTACCCGCGGGTTACGCGCTGCGCGTTTGCGCTGGGTGACGTCACGTGTGCCGTGGGGCGCGCGTCGAGCTCTGCGTGGAGCCTGTCGACCTCCTCGCGGAGCCGCTGAACCTCCTCGTATAGCGCCTGGTGTGACCACTGGGTTCTAGGGTCGTGAAACGGCATCTCACGCCGCTGGTCGAATGCGGGCGTTCTCATCTAGACGACACCTCGCGGTGAAAGCTCGATTGCAGCAGGCGCCGGCAAAAAGCGGCGCAGGCGCCCTACCAATCGGTCGATGATCGCTGGGTCGGTCGGCCCGTCGGCGCCGACGGCGAGCAGCCCGAAGCGCCCCGCACTGCCGAGCGGGGCGAACGTCACGCAGCTGCCGGCTGCGCTCGTCAGCTCGATGCGGCGCCCGGGCGAGCCGAAGCGTCGCTCGACGAACGACAGTAGCGGTCGCAAAGAACGGACCAATCGGTCGACTTGGGCACGATCGGGGCCGTTGACCATGACCGCTGCCAGCGGGTCGTCGCCAATGGCAACCACGAGGGAACGCGCACCGCAGGCGGCGCGCGCCGACCCGAGCTCGGACTCGAGGTTCTGCGCCACCTGGCCCTTGGCATCTTCTCCGGCCCGGGAGTAGTAGCCGGCGAACGGATCGTCGAATTCGATGCCGGCAGCCGACCCCGCCGCGCCGCTGCAGATGGCAGCGAAGGCGACTGTCGCGTCGAGCGCGAAGGTTGAAGCGGGTCTGCTGGTGGTCGAAGTCACCAGTGCCAGACGAGGAAACGTGCCTGGCAGCGGTCTGACCACCAAATGACGCGCGTCAGCCAGCTCGACATGCACCTGGCGACAGCCAACCTGGAGCGCGAGAGCGACGCGCAGCACCTCGCCAGCCGCGGCAGCAAGACTTGCATCTGCCGAGGTCGCTTCATGCACCCACGCAAGCCCCGATTCGTCCGCAACGGTCGCAACGTCGACGTCCGTGAGCCCGGTCACCCGGTCGACCACGCGCTGAGCGAACCTGTGTCCAGCCTGCACCTTCATGTCGGCCTCGGCAGGCAAGCCCAGCGCGGCGTGCATGCGCGCAACTGTGCTCTTGCGCTCGCGCTCGGTCTCGTCGAGGCGCCGCCGCATGACCGCCCGCTCGCGGGCGAGCTCGTCGTCGAGCTCAGCGATTCGCTGGACGAATGGCCTGCGCACGCGGGCCCGGACGAGCCACCCCGTGGTAGCGGCCAAAGAAGAAGACGCCAGCGCCAACGAAACGAGCCATGAAGCGTCCATCAGCTGGCCCTCGTGCCTTCTTGCAAGCGGGTGACGAAGGCGAGCGCATCGGCGCGCAGCGCGCCGGCAGCAGCGCCTGTTGCGCCCACGAGGACAGCGGTGGTGGCGCCGTCGACGTCGGCGAACGCCAGCGTCGCCAGATCACCCTCGATTAACACGGAGCGCAGTGCGCCGCAGCCGAGCTCTGCACACACGCGGTCGAGCAGATCACGGGCCGGGACGGCGAGCGCGACGGCAGCCCGCGCCACCTCGGGAGCCACTGCCTCCGAAGCTCGGACGCGGCCGCTCGGGTCGACCACCATTGCAGCGACGAGGTCGGGGTTGTTTTGGGTCAGGCTATGAAGCAGAATCTCGAGGTTATGGTGTGCGGACATTGAGCCTGCTACGTCGCCTCCCTGAACTGGTTGCGCGCGTCGATGTCGTATTGGCGGATGTTTGACCACAGCTCGAACGAGTCGCCATCACCTGCGGTCGTGTCACTACTCGCATCAGTGGCGCCGTCGCGCGAGCGCAACTTGCTCTTCGATCGCGCCCCAGGAGGTGACGACGCGCGTGCGCTCGTCCTCGTACCCCAATGCGGCTGCGCCATCGCCCCCGAGCCAGATCTGGACCTCGGCAGGTAAACGCTTGCGCAAGGTGGCGACGTCCTTTCTCGCCTTCGCGCGATCACAGGTGGATGTCACCGTGAGACCGACGACGTCCGCACCAAGCGCAAGTGCGCCCTCCGCGATGTCTCGCACAGGTGTATTGCCGCCGAGCATTCGGGGCTTGGCGCCGACGACAACCAAATAGAGCGCCACCATTTGCAGCGGCAGCGTGTGGGGCTCGCCGGGCAATGTCGCGAGCAGTACCAGGGGGCGACCTCCGATGTCCTGGTAGCTCGCGAGCATCTGACGCAGCTGCGTGATCAGGCACTCCGTCGCCAGATGCTCATGGCGCACCGACAACCCGCCGGCTGCCCACGCCGCGCCCACGGCCACGGCAAATGGGTGCGCGAGCTCGCAGACGAAGCGCCGCGGGCCGAGCGAGCTGGCGATCTGCCGCAGACGCGCTTCGAGCTCTGGAGCTTGGTCTCTTGCCAGCAGATCGACGAGTTCTGGCACGAGCACGGTCGAGTCGACGTCTACCGTGGGTGCCGCCTCCCCCGCGAGGCTGTCGAGCTCGGCCATCGACTTGCCGATGACGTCCCCGACTCGATAGCCGCCGCCCATCGCGCGCTGGATCGCCACCAAACGTTGAATGTCGGTGCCAGAGTAGAGCCGTCGATTGCTACCCGCCCGTCGCTCGGGCTTGGGAAAGCCGTAACGGCGCTCCCACGCGCGCAAAGTCTCCATGGCGAGGCCCGTACGGGCAGACACCACGCGGATGGTGCTGCCGTCACCCTCTGCCGCGTACGCTGGGTCACGGCCTCTCAGTGTGGTTGGCTTGACGGCTCCGGTCATCAACGTTATCTGTACAATAACTGTACAAACACAAAACGTCAACCGCCGTCCGCTGGAGCGAAGGCGCATACAGGGGCGTCCTGAAGGAGAAGAGCATGTCGCACGATGTGAATATTGCCGCGGTACCGGAGCCGACCATCGAGGTGGAGATCGCAAGCGTCGCGGCACTACCGTCCCGATTTGGGGACTTTCGCGTTTTTGTTTTCTCGAACAACCACGACGGAAAGGAGCATCTTGCAATGGTCCACAACGACGTGTTCGATGCGCACGACGTGGTGACGCGAGTTCACTCCGAATGCCTGACCGGCGACGTGCTCGGGTCCTTGCGTTGCGACTGCCGCGATCAGCTCGAGCGCTCGCTGCGCCACGTCGATTCACTCTCGCGAGGCGTCGTTCTGTATATGCGGCAAGAGGGTCGCGGCATTGGGCTGACCAACAAGATCAAGGCTTACGGCCTTCAAGAGCGCGGGATGGACACGGTCGAGGCGAACCTCGCGCTGGGCTTCGCGGACGACCTTCGTAGTTACGATGTCGCCGCGGCGATGTTGCGCACTTTGGGCGTGCGCAGCATCCGGTTGATGACCAACAACCCCGACAAGCTGCATAAGCTAGCGAGCGCAGGGATCGTGGTGCGCGAGCGCATCCCGCTCTCGATCGAGCCCAATCGGCACAATCGGCGCTACTTGTCGACGAAGGCACGACGCTCCGGGCACATCCTAGAAATCGAAAAGTCGGTCTAACCGCCAAACGTGAGCACCAGCTTGCCGACGGTCGTGCCGCTCTCGATTGCTTGATGAGCCTCGGCGACTTTTTCGACGCTGAAGCGGGTGACGTCCGGCAGCACCAGCTTCCCCTGCTCGAAGAGTCCGAGCGTGTGGCCCATTGCTTCCTCGAGCAACGCTGTCTCGTTGAACAAGTACGACAGGTTGAACGCCATCACGCTCTTGTTGTGCGCCAGCATGTCGAACGGATTGAAGCGAGGCGTACGCAGAAAATCGTACGCCAGGCGCAGCCAGTTGGGCTTGCCACCGGCGCGCGGCATCATCGTGTGAAAGCCGTACACCACCAGCCTGCCTGCGCTCTTCACGTGCTGGTAGCTCTGCTTCAGCGTTTCGGCGCCATTGGCGTCGAGCACGACGTCGTAACCCTTGGGTGCGATCTCTCCCGCGCGTGCCCATAGGTCTTCGCTCGACTTGTCGATCACATGCGTTGCGCCCATGCGCTGAGCGGTCTCGATTTTCTTGCTGCCGCCGACGATACCGACTGTGTCGATGCCTGCGTGCTTGCACAGCTGCAGCAGTGAGCCACCCACACCACCGGCGGCCGAATGAACCAGCACGGTGGCGCCGGGCCGCAGCTTGCAGAGCTCGAACAGGGCGTAGTACGCGGTCAGAAACACGGCGGGCAGACCTGCCGCCTGTGCGAACTCGAGATCTTTCGGGCAAGCGAACACCTGGTGCTGGGGCACGACGACCCGCGACGAATAGCCACCGAAGAGCGTCACAGCGAGGACGCGATCACCAGTCTTGAAGCGCGTGACTCCAGCGCCGACGGCGAGAACGTCGCCAGCGACCTCGAAGCCTGGGGTGATCGGCCAGCCGACGAACTCTTTCGCCGAGTCGTACAGACCCATGCGCACTGCGGTGTCGGCGAAGTTCACGCCTGCAGCGGCGACACGCACGACCACCTCACCCTCACTGGCGACCGGGTCGGGGTGTTCTTCGAGCTTGAGCCTGTCGTGGCCGCCCGCGGCGTGGATGACCACTTTGCGCATGGTGACGGGTTATCGTGAATCTTTCGCCGATTCGCAAGCGCTGCTTTGGGCCTGGTCGAGCACAGCCCGGACTTTCTCGTACAGCGCCGCCGATGAAAACGGCTTGGCCAACAGCGTGAACTCGGCCTCGCGCACGCCGTGCCGCACGATGGTGTCGTCGGTGTAGCCGGACATGAACAGCACCGGCCTCACTTGTCCGCGACGGGTCAGCTCGTCGAACAGCTCGCGCCCTGTGGGGCCTGGCATGACCACATCGGTGAGCAGCAGATCGAAGGCTGGCTGTTGTTCGGCGACTTGCAACGCTTCGTTGCCGTTGGCAGCCTCGAGCACGCGGTAGCCACGCGCACGCAGCAGGCGACATACCAGCCGACGTAGCGCGGGCTCGTCTTCAACGACGAGGATGGTCTCGCTGCTGCGTGGCGCGACTGTGTCTGGACCAGCTGCGGCTCGCAGTCTCTGCTCACTGACTCGCCGGGGAAGCGCTGTCGTACGGGCAGTGACCAGCGGCAAGAACACCGAAAACACGCTGCCCGAGTCAGGTGAGCTGTCGACGGTGATGTCACCGCCGGCCTCTTTGGCGACGCCGAGCGCCATCGACAAGCCGAGCCCGGTCCCTTTGCCGCGCTCTTTGGTGGTGAAAAAGGGCTCAAACACGCGCAATCGCGTGCTCTCGGTCATGCCTCTGCCCTCGTCCTTCACGGTGACACGCACGAACGCGCCTGGTTGGGCAAGCGCTCCCGCTGCCGCGCGGGCGACGCTGACGTCGACCTTGCCGCCGCGAGGCGACGCGTCGCGCGCATTCGACACCAAGTTCAAGAGCAGCTGTTGCAGCTCGCTTGGGTCGATCGACGTGGTGTGAGCGTCGCCCTCGACCGAGACACTCAACGTGATGTCCGCGCCGAGCATCGTCGTGAGCAGGCTGTCCATTCCTTGCACGAGCTCGCCCACATCGACGATGCGCGGCTCGACCAGCTGCCGGCCGGTGAACGCCAACATTTGTGACGTCAAACGCTTGGCTCGTTCGGCGGCTTCGGTGACTTGCGCGAGATCGGCGCGGGTAGCGTCGTCCAGCGCGCGGCCCTGCATCATCTGCGTGTAGCCGAGAATCACGCCCAGCAAATTGTTGAACTCGTGCGCGATGCCGCCCGCTAGACGCCCCACGGCGTCGAGCTTCTGCGTCTGCCGGAGCTGCTCCTCGAGCCGTTTCTCGACCTCGCGTTTGGCCTGATCGGCGAGCTTCTGCTCGGTGACGTCGATGATGACGCCAACTACCAAACGAGCCTGGTCGGCCTGGTCGCGGACAGAGAGCGCATGGTTGTGGACCCAGCGAACGCTGCCATCGCGATGCAGCAAGCGGTATTCGACGCGTATGGGCTGGTGCGTACCTGCGGGCCGGTAGGCTGCCTGATTTGCGCTGATGCCTTCGCGATCGTCCGGGTGAACGCGGTTCTTGAAGAACTCGGCGTCGCCCATCACTTCTTCTTGCGAGAAGCCGAGCAGCTCGACGACCTGCGGACTGACGAAAGAAGGGATGCCGGGCTTGTCGAGCGCCCGGTAGTACGTCACTGCCGGCAGTTGCTCGACCAGCGTTCGATGAACGGAGTGCGTCGCGCGCGCGATCAACAAGTCGTTGGCAGTGCGCCAGCCGCAGCCGATCTGCGCAGTGAGCCCACTCAAGAGCTCGCCGTCTTCATCCGTGAAGGCCGAGCCTGGGCGGTTCATGACGAACACGAAGCCGATACAGCCCTCGATCGCCCAGCGCGCGACGACCAGATTCTCGAACGCGAGCGCTTCGGCGAGACCGAGGCTGTCGCCTCGCGTTGCGCCACGAACCAAGACCTCGTCCTCCACCCGAAATAGGTAGGCCTGGAATACCTCCGGCCCGATCGCGCCAGGCTCGAAGCCGAAGCTGCCGCTGGCCAACGGCACGTGCTCGCTCTGAGCGACCACCCAAGCGGCGTCGGCGCCGAGCGCCGTCGCACAAGCCTTCGCCGCGACGACGAGCAGCGCGTCGGGGTCGCGCTCGAGCGCGATGGCCCGCATGGCCGCTGCGAGCGCGACTGTCGACGGTGGCACTTCCAAAGAGTCTACTAGAGCTTTTCGTCGAGCGGCTCGGCTCATGTAGGCTCTCGTCCGTGACGCAGCTCTCACTTTCGATCAAAAGCGCAGCTGGCGGCCTTGGCTCCGAAGTGCCCGCCTACGGTGTTTTCCCGGAGGGCGCCCGACGCGGCGTCGTCGTCGTGCACGAGATCTTCGGTATGCAGCCGGAGATCGAGAATGTCGTCGACCGTTTCGGCAAGGCCCAGTACGCCGCGATCGCGCCGGATTTTTTCCACCAGCCCGGTTGGGTCACCTGCGTCAGGCAGATGATGCACGCGGCTGCGACCGGCGAAGGCCCGCCCGTGGCAGTCGCAGAGGCGGCGCGCAACTACCTTGTCGAGCGCGGTGGCCTTGCCGTCGAGAACATCGGGCTGATCGGCTTCTGCATCGCGGGTGGGTTCGTGCTCGGCATCGGAAAAGGGTGGGGCGCGGTTTCGACGAATTACGGCGCGATACCACCGAAAGAGCGGCTCGACGGAATCGGGCCTGTCATCGGCTGTTATGGCGGCCGCGATCTCGTGTTTGGCGGCATGGGAAAGCGCTTGAAGAAGAGCCTGGAAGGCAAGACCGACCTGAAAATCCACGAATATCCGACTGTCGGGCACGCATTTTTGACCGACGGCCACCACCCCATCGCCAAGGCGCTTTCCTATCCGTTCTACCGAATTCGATATGACCCCGAAGTCGCCGAGGACGCGTGGGGACACATTTTCTCCTTCTTCGAGAAGAACCTTTGAGCCTGTCCCTTTCCCGTCCGCTGCGTTGGTTGTTGCCGGTTCTAGCAACGCTCATCGCATGTGCGTCGCCGCCCAAACCGCCACCCGAGAAGCCGCCCCCGCCGCCACCTCCTCAACGGCTCGCGCCAGAGAGCGGCTTCGCCACCGAGTTCCCGGACGCCGAGCGCAGCGCGCAGCTTGCATCGGCGCTCCCTGCCATCGAGACATTGGTTCGCGAACGCTTCGCCAAAGGCTCGGCGCCTGGTCTCGCGTTCGCGCTGATCATCGATGGCAAAGCGGCGCTGACGCTCACCATGGGCGACGCCGACGTCGAGCTCTCGAAGCCAGTCGACAAAGACACGCGCTTTCGCATCGGCTCACTCACGAAGACATTCACCGCCTTCGCCATCCGCAAGCTCATCCAGGACAACGCCCTCGAGCTCGAGGAGCCGCTCGAGAACCTGGTCCCTGAAGCCGAGCGGGTGCTGTACCCGACGGCCGACTCGCCGAAGATTACCATTGCCCATCTGCTCAGCCACCAGAGTGGCTTGCCGATGAACGGCAAATACGACTTCAGCCCCCAAGCCAAAGAGCCCCCGAGCGAGACCGAAGTCGTGGCGTCGCTCGATCTCATCGTGCTCGAAGCGGCGCCGGGTACGCGCACGCGCTACTCGAACCTGGGCTTCTCGCTCCTGGGCGTCTTGGTTGGGCGCGCCGCCGGCCAGAGCTACCGAAACTACCTGAACGAGTCGATCTTCAAGCCGCTCTCGATGACGTCGGCGTCGTGGGACCCGGAGAAGGTTCCGACGGCGTTTGCCTCCCGTTCCTTTGCCAAACGAGACGGCGCCTTCCAGCCGCAGCCCTTCGAGAAGCTCGGTGCTTCCGAGGGCGACGGCGGCATCATGCTCAGCATCGACGATCTGGCGCGGTGGGCGACGCTCTTCTTGGAAGCCCACCCGCCGCGCAATGCAGCCGATACAGGGCCGCTGCCGCGGGCGCTCTTGCGGGAGATGATGGTCGGGCGCACCGCGACTTCGCTCGCAGTCGCGGGCGGGGGCACGCAGCCAGGCCCCAGCGACGTGCTTGCATACGAGACTGGCTTCGCGTGGCACTCCAACAACTCGTGTCGCGGAGAACGCGTCGTTACGCACCTGGGCGGCATCGACAAATATTTCGCCTTGATCGAGATCTTGCCAGAACATGGTGTCGCGATCGTGTCGATGTCCAACGGCGACTTCCCCCTCAACGCGATGCAGCTCGAGGTGCGCGACAAGCTGCGCGCTAGCAAAGGACTGGTCGCCAGACGTCCGGTGCCCGCTGCTGCGCTACTCACGGCGGCGCAGCGCTTCCTCGATCATCGCAACGCGCCCAGCGAGGAGAACTACGCGTCGTCGTTCGTGCCGTACTACACGGCGAGTGTACCGTTCGCCGATCAGAAGAAATGGGTCGACGAGAGCCTGAAGAAGGTCGGCACCTGCAAAGACCCGGTCGTCACCAAAGTGAAGGCCCCGCGCGACGGGTCGTTTCAGGTGAAATGCGAAAAAGGCTGGGGCAAGTTCTCGATTCAGCTCGGCGCTTACGGCGACGAAATAGCCGTTCTCTCAAGCGACTTCCAAGAAGGTGAGCCGCCGAAGCCGATCGCGGACAACGTTTGCCCGCCCTGACATGCTTTCGATGTTGCGAGCGGGTGCGTTCCTTTTCTCGATTCTCTCGCTGGTGGGCTGCCCCAGCGAGGGAGATGGTGTCGTGAAAATTTCGGGTTCCGAAGCGCCAGCGTCCGCCTCGGCGTCGAGCCAGCCAGAGCCAGTGTCCCCCGTTTGGCCAGAGGCGCTTCCGCGCGACCTCGAAGTTCCGGTGCCGTCTCGACCGATCGTGGTCTACCTCGACGCAGGCCATGGCGCTGAAAACAACCCCGGCAACAGCTCATGCTTCTGCGTGCGGGAGCAGGACTTCACGCTGTCGCTGCTCGACGATGTCACCAATGTCCTTGAAGAGCACGGCTTCGTCGTGGTGCCGAGTCGCTTTGGCTCGGAGCTGGTCAGCTACGCCAAACGAATCGAAGCAGCCCGCAAAGCGCGGGCCGACGCCGTCGTCAGTCTGCACTCCGACATCCGAGGCGCAGGCGAAGAGTGGTCGCCGGACGGCGCCAAGACCTGCCTGAAGAGTGAGCGCGCGCCAGGCTTCTCCGTGCTGTACGCGGATGAAGGCGATGGCCCCTTGGTCGCGAAGCGGCTGGTGCTCGCGCGGGCCATCTCCGACGCGCTGATCGATGCCGCGTTCATCCCGTACCAGGGTGGGGAATACGTAGGCCTGTACGAGGGCACGCCCGCAGATAGAGGTGTGTTCGTCGATCGTCACGCAATGGATAAGCGCATCTTCTTGCTACGCCGCACCGAGATGCCGGCGGTCATCGTCGAGACCCACAATGCGCTCGACCCGCGCGAAGCGACGGCGTTCGAGGACCCCACTGTGCGCCGGTCGTTTGCGCTCGCTGTGGCCCGCGGTTTGGTGGCTGCGTTCGGCGGGCGTTGATTGACGTCGGCGCGAGCTGGCGGCTCGTTATGGTCATGTTATGTGACTACATGAAGCAAGTGCAGCGCGCGCGATCTGCTCGACCACGAGGCACCACCCCTAGGCCTCGTCGTAGGGTTCGATGGTGCAGAGCTCTCCCTTTGGGCAATCCGCGGCCTCGTCACAGGTGCGCGCGAGGGTGGTGGTGCCGTCGTCGCCGCCGCACACCCATTTCGAGCGGCCGTCGGCATCCTTCGGCGGTTTGGTGACGCACTTGCCCACCACGGTGCTCTGGTATGGCTTGCTGACGCAGCACGTCATGCACATCTCGTTGGTCGACTCCTTACCCGGGGACAACCGTGGTGTTGTTCCAGGTGCACGTCCACTCGAGCCCTTCGCCTGCCTGGATTAGCAGAGGGGGGCTCTCTTCTTGATAGAGCGGGTGGGCCCAGTCTGCGCTGTCATACACGTGCTGCGTGCCGCTATTCGACCATTGCTCGATCGAGAAGTGCGAGCCCAGCATTTTCACCGTGGCGAAACGTCATGGCGCGCAGCATGGGCCAAAGCGGGTCCGGTGGCGTCGCTTGCTGTAGGGGCGCCTCGCCGCTTCTGGTTTTGCCCGTACAGCTGTAGAGCTGAGCGCATGACGATCACAAGGGGTTCTGCGCCCGCTCCGCTCCGCGTGTTGACAGCCGCGCTGGTGCTCGGCTCGGTCATCGTCCTGGCTCCGTTCTGGCCCTGGCTGCTGCTGTCCGCGTGGTTCGCCCTCGCGTCCCGCAAGTTGCTCTCGCCTTTGATAAGGCTCACTCGGGGCCGACACCGGGCCGCAGCCGTGCTCACCGTCGGCCTGGTGATCGGCATCCTGGGTCCGCTCTTGCTCGTCGTCGTGCCGCTCGCAATCGACGCAGTCGACGTTGTGCGAAAGCTCTCCCAGTCGGCCGACACCAGGCTCATCTTGCAGAAGCTCGTCGTCCCCGACGGCGCCGAGCCCAGGACCGGGACGCTGCCTCAGCTGGTCGATCTGCTGAGCCAGCATGGTGCGCCGGCTTGGTCCGTCGTCAGCGTCATTCTCGTTGCGGCAGGGGACGCCGTGCTGGGCATCTTCGTCCTCGTCATGGGCACCTACGCGGGGCTCGTCGAAGGCGAACAGGCATGGCAATGGCTGGAGGCGCATGCGCCGATCGAACCAGCCGTGCTGCGGAGGATGGGCCACGCGTTCTCGGAGACGGGCCGCGGCCTGTTCATCGGCATCGGCGGCGCAGCGCTGGCGCAGAGCTCGGTGGCGACGGTGCTCTATGCGATTCTCGGTGTGCCGCGGCCACTCGTGCTCGGCTTGCTCACGCTGATCGTGTCGGTGATTCCCAGCGTCGGCACGGCACTCGTTTGGGGCCCGGTGGCGCTCGGCCTGGCGCTCACAGGCCGGCCGGTAGCTGCGGCGGTTCTCGTGGGCATGGGTGTCATCGTCATTGGCTCACTCGACAACATCATGAAACCAATGCTCGCTAAATGGGGCCACCTTCAGCTGCCGACCTTCCTCGTGTTGGTCGGCATGCTCGGAGGCTTCGTCGTCGTGGGCCCCTGGGGTCTCTTGCTGGGGCCCCTCGTGCTTCGGCTGGCAAAGGAGGCCGTCGCGATCTCGCGCGAGGCGGAGTCGGAGGTTGGTCCACTCGAGTGATGTCCTGCACCGCAAGAAGTAGCGCGTGGCCCCCGATTGGAGCAGGAGCGTCGGCGCTGCTCGCGCTCACGATTCGGTACCTGAACTGGACGGCGCTGGGGTTGTCGCGTCACGACTTGGTCGGGCAGAGCGTGTTCGTGCTTGTCCCGCCAGATCAGCAAGAGGCGGCCCGCGAGGTCTTCTACACGAGGGTGCTGGCGACTTGGCCGGGGCGCGCTTCGAGACGATCTACAAAGAGCGCGCCGACGTCCTCTCGTGGGAGGTCCGCGTCGGCCCGACACGCTCGAGGCAGCGCCGGCTTTGCCAATGGCATAAGTGTACCATTGCCGTGTCGCCGGCGGCAAGCGGCGCCCTCAGGCTGGCGGGCAGGCCGCGCCCGTGCAGAAGCTCGCGTGACGTCGACTGCGCTTCTTCACGAGCGCGCCAGCAAGTCAATCTGGTACGACGGGCCCATGACGAGCGATCTGAAGGGCAAACTCTTCCTGGTAACGGGCGGCACCGAGGGGATCGGGAAGGCCGCCTGTCGTAATTTTGCGCAGCGAGGGGCGACCCTCGTGCTCGTCGGGCGGAACCCCGCAAAGACGGAGACCGTCGCCGAGCAGCTCCGAGGACTCGGGGCCGAGCGCGTCGAGACGCTCATCGGAGACATGTCCGTCGTCGCCGAGATCCGGCGCGTGGCCGCGACGCTCAAGGCGAAGCACGACCGTATCGACGTGCTCGTCAACAACGCCGGGGCCGTCTTCACTGATCACAAACTGAGCGCCGACGGCTTCGAGATGACGTTCGCGCTCAATCACATCGGTTACTGGGTCTTCACCGTCGAGCTGCTCGACGTGCTCGAGCGCACGCCCGGCGCACGCGTGGTATCGACGTCGAGCGGAGCGCACTATCGAGGCAAGCTCGACCTCGATGCGATCGCGAAGCGGCCTGATGGCTCGGCCGGCTTCGGCGTCTACTGTGACTCGAAGCTCGCGAACGTGGTCTTCACACGGGAGCTCGCGAAGCGGCTCGAGGGCAAAGACGTCGCGGTCAGCTGCTTCCATCCGGGCTTCGTCGCGACCGCCTTCGGTCACAACAACCAAGGACTCTTCGGTTGGGGAGCGAAGGTCGCGCAGAAGCTCTTCGCTCGGACGCCCGAGAAGGGTGCCGAGACGCTCATCTACTTGGCCACGAGCCCCGAGGCTGCCTCCGCCAAGGGCGAATACTACTTCGACGAGCGCGTGCGAAAGCCCAACGTGCGCGCGCTCGACGACGACCTCTGCAGGCGGTTTTGGGAGCTCTCGAAAGAGCTCACCGGATCCGCAGCGACGTCGTGATGCGGAACGAGCTCCTCGACGTCCGGCACCGCAGGCAAGACCACCAACCAGAGCGACGGCAACGAGGCCGATGGAGCAAGCGAATGGTCATTTCTTTCGATGACCCGTTCGCGAGGCGAGGGTTCGATGCCTCAGGCAGTGCGTAGGAGCAAATGCTCCGTCTGGCAATGGCGCCAAGCCGCCAGCGAACGAATGAGGCGATTGCACGCGGGCGGGTTGCTGTTGCGCTGGAGGAGCTTCCTCTCCGCTGCAACGACTTGCTCGTGCAGTTGAGCCCTCGGGTCGCGGAGCTGCCTCGCCTGCGTCTGCTCAGCGTCAAGAAATGCCATCGGCTCCAGCATCCAGAGTCGCTCGAGAGGTTACTGCCCAACGTGGCGATCGATCGCTAGCCCGGCGTCGTGCTCAGCGTCGTCGGCGCGACGGCGTCGGCCGGCGAACCAAACGTCGCGTTCGTGCTGTGGGCGGCGCCGAACGCCGCCATGTCGATCCGCGGCGTGCTCGAGTGAGCTTCTAGCTGCCGTAGTAGGGCGCCTTCATCGCGCGACGCTGCCGCTCCGCCTCCGCGGCCTCGATCGCCTCCATCTCCTGCGCCGTCTGCTCCAGATCGTCGCCGATCGCGATGCGGATGCGATGCTGCGTCTCCTGCTCGCGCACCGAGCCGACCGCGCGCTCGATTCTCTCCTTCGAGACCTGATCGGTCTCGACGCGCGCGAGGAGACGCGCGGCGGTGGCTCGCAGGCGCGCCGGCGCGTCATGGTTCTCGAGCGCGGACCACAGGTCTTCTCTCGCCAGCGAGCTGCCCCGGTAGTAGCCGACGTCCGCCCGCATGCGTTCCGCGGCGGCCTCGATGCGCGCGAGCCAGGTCCGGGTGTCGGCCGTCGATTCCGCCAGCTGCTCGAGCTCCTCGGCCACCGTCGGACGAGGCTTGCCGCGTCCCTCTGCGCGCCGGGCCCCCGAGTTGATCTGCGCCACGATCTGGGTCCGTTGCCGGCGCGTCATACCGCGCCAGTCGACCACCCACTTGCGCCGCGGAATGCGAACTTCGCCGCCGCGTCGCAGGACGATCACCAGCTCGCCCTGCCTCTCCTCTGCGTGATTGATCTCGTTCCAGGGATGGAAGGTGCTCGGCATCGCACTGTCTCTCGCGTTCTGACGGAAAATCGCGACGCCCTCGGGACGTAGCACCAGTCTCGGTGGCCGCAGCGCCCACGAGAGCAGGAGCAAGAACGGCGCGGTCATGAACGACACCGTGCCGACGACGAGCAGCAGTGTTGCCAGGCCACTCACCGGAGGGAGTTCCTGGGCGAAAGCGAAGCTCGCTGCGCCCGCGGCGACGAGCGACAGGCCTGTGAGGCGAGTGACCCCGGGCCCCGTGAACCACTGCACCTGGCCGAACCCATCGTGCCCCGCGCCCAGCGACTGCCGGACCGCATCCGCGTCGGTCTCGCTCTCCAGCTCGAGCGTGATGGGCTGGCCGCGGGTGTCGAGCGACAGCGCGACGCCCTCGCCAAACTGCGCAGTGGAGGCCCCGCGCAGCGCCTTGCCCACGATCGTCTCGCTGGGCATCCCGCGTCGATGGATCTTGATCTTGCCAGCGCCAAGCTCGATCTCTCCCTGCTTCGGGGCCAGACCCATCAGCGCGTTGAAGAGCAGTGGCGTGAGCGCGAACAGCGCGATCGCCAGCGAGAACAGGCGCCCCGAGTCGAGTCCCGCCGACATCGCCAGCAGGGCCAGGGCTGGGATGAACGAAGCCCAGCGATAGAGGCGTGGACCTCTCGTGTGCTGGACCTTCGCTCGCACGGCTCACGCCTCCAGCAATTGTCGGAGCGCGTCGGGCACGCTCACCGGTTGGAAGGTACGACCGTCGACGAAGACATGGGAGGTCACCCCTGTGCTCGTCACGTCCGGGCCCTTGCGGATGCGATGACCGAACGTGACGCTGGTCTTGCCCAGTCGGGCGAGCACGACCTCGACCTCGACCTCGTGGCCGAAGAACAGGGGTCGCAGGAAGTCGGCCTCGACATGTGCGAGCGGCCCAGCGTTCACTGATGGAGACGGGACCACGACGACCGACGGCTGTGGTGGTGCCATCTGTGTCGGCGCAGAGCACGCAGTCGCCGCGCAGACGAACGCGGAGACGCATGGCAGGGTCGGGCGCAAGGCGGTCATATTACAGTGGTCGCCAGCCGACCCGGCGCCATCTCGTGCCCACTGTGGCCGCCGCGCCGAACCAACCCGCGTCGCTGCGGTTGCTGCTCCGCATCGCTCCGCAGGCGATGCGCCTGGGCTGCGCCGCAGATCCGACGTTTCTTAGGCGAATGTCGGATTTTACCTTCATGGCTGGTCACCCACCAACAACACTCCTTGCGCATCTTCGCGCCATCCGGGGTGTCCACGGAAGTGGGGTACCATTGCGTCCATTGCCCACTACATCGATGACTTCTACAATCCTCATCGCATTCATTCGAGCATCGGCGATGTCAGCCCGATTGAATTCGACTTGAGATTGCAATCGAGGAAGCTGGCTGCATAGTGCGACTGTCCACCGCGGCGGGGGAGCTTCACATCGAGGCGTGTGTTCGTCCCGCGAACGGCGTCGCGAATGTCGGTCAATATTGTCGGGCTAGGGTGCCCGGCGGTCAGCGGCGCGGCCAGGAAACACGTCGAACGCGTAGTCATAGTATCCACGATCGTCCTGCGTGGTGAGCTCGACGCGGACTCCGAGCTCGCGGCGCTCGATGCGCACCACCTTGCGCCGCTGCACCCAGCCACGCAAAACGTCATACATCCACGGCTCGACCTCGGGCCAGCGACGTTCGAGGCTGGCGAGGTCGAATCGCCGAAGCCCGCGCTCCAGGATGTCTTGCAATCGTCCGAGATCCACTGCCGAGGCCCAAAATCCGGTGGCGAAGTTGGGCCCCGCGAACGGGGCGCCAGTCGAGGATTGCAGCTCGCCGATCACATGGCGCGCCCTGGCCTGCCGTGGGTCGCTGGCAGCATCCGGAGGACGTGGCACGCGCGGCAGGGGCGGAAACGCGACCACGTTGTCTGATGACGCTTTTGCAACATGTCGCTTCACCATCCTCGAAGAGCATAATGCATAGTTCTGCCCGGACGACGTCGGAACGTGTCAACGCGTCTGAGACAGCGAGTCCGCGCGAGCGGCGTCATTGGCCCTGCCGCGATCGGCCGACGTCCTCACGGTCCGAGAGACGACGGCGGCGTCCGTGGACAGCGGGTTGATGTACACCTCGACCGCACCTAGACCTGGACCTCGTGCTCGAACGGACGGTAGACAGCTGCCACCAAATCTTCGAGAGCGCTGTGGGCGGCGCCCGGCTCGGTCGCGCGCTCGAAGCATCGATATGCATTGGCGTCGTTGGCCAAGAGCCACGCGAAGGAAGCCTTCGGCCCGCAGAACCAGGCGCCGCGGAAGGCGAAGTAGTCCTCCAGCGCGGTTTGCAACAGCTGCATCCGCCGGTAGCTCGCGTCCAGCCCGTTGCGATCGCGCAAGCGCTCGAGCATCTTGCGCGACCATAGCAACACCGCGCGCCGCTCGTCGGGCGGCAGCGGTTTCGGCCCGGCATCGCTGAGCTCTTGCAAGCGGGCGAGCAGAGCCGTGCCGTAGCCGTCGCGCTCGCGGATCACCTGCCCCCCGAGCACACGCAAGAGGGGGGTCTCCAGCGTGACGAGGCTCGACTCGGGGTAGACGAAGCCGTCGATGTAGACGCCTGCTTCGATGTGCGCGTCGCGGAGGGGCTCGCCCTCGGCGC
>Ga0209181_10001691_pt1 | contig 37860 bp, 34 predicted proteins | sample MAT05_FD_187208 | JGI IMG/M metagenome (GOLD analysis project Ga0209181, IMG submission 187208) | Freshwater microbial communities from Lake Fryxell liftoff mats and glacier meltwater in Antarctica - MAT-05 (SPAdes) (version 2) | ecosystem: Environmental > Aquatic > Freshwater > Ice > Liftoff... | reverse complement strand
GCTGCCCCAGTCGGGGTGGAACCCCTGCCGCGGGTCGGCGTGCTCGTAGCAGGCGGTGCCGTCGAACTTCGCCAGCGCCCACGCGTCGGTGGCGAAGTGGCTCGGCACCCAGTCGAGGATGACGCCGACGCCGGCCTGGTGGAGGGTGTCGATGAGGACCATCAGGTCTTGCGGGGTGCCGAACCGGCTGGTGGCGGCGAAGTACCCGGTGGTCTGGTAGCCCCACGACCCGAAGAACGGGTACTCGGTGACCGGCATCAGCTCGACGTGGGTGAACCCCATGTCCTTGCAGTACTCGGCGAGCCGCGGGGCCACGTCGCGGTAGCTGAGCGAGTGGTACGGCGGGTCGGCCTCGCGCATCCACGACCCGAGGTGGACCTCGTAGATGCTCACCGGCGCGTCCTGGGCGATCTTCTTGCCGCGGCCCGCCATCCAGTCGTCGTCGTGCCAGTCGTAGCCGAGGTCCCACGTCACGGCGGCGTGCTTGGGCGCGATCTCACAGTGGAACGCGAACGGGTCGGTCTTCTCGGCGGCGAACCCGCCCGGGGCGGCGACGTGGTACTTGTACATCGTGCCGCTGCCGACGCCCGGCACGAACCCGGCCCAGACGCCGCTGGAGCCGACGGGGGCGAGGCGGTTGGCCCCCTTGTCCCAGCCGTTGAAGTCGCCGACGACGGCGACGTAGTCGGCGTTGGGCGCCCAGACGGCGAACTGGTAGCCGCTCTTGCCGTCGCGGGTGGCGGGGTGGCTGCCGAGCTTCTCGTAGAGCCGGACGTGGCTCCCCTCGTTGAACAGGTAGAGGTCTTGCGGGGTGAGCGCGGGTCCGGGTCCGCCGGCGGGTTCGGGCGGCGCGGCCGGCTGCCGCGGGGTGCCGTTCCCCGCCTCGTTGCCGAACGGCAAGTATTTCGGCTTCGGCTGGGCAGGGCTGGTCATGGGTGCGGTCCTGGCCCGGAGAGGGGATAGTGAACAATTACCGAATCGCGTGCCGGTCTACCAGATAGGACGGACTCTGCCGGCGACGCGGCCGGGCCGGGTGCAACGGTTGTGCCGACGGGACGGTATACTGAACCCGACCGCGAGGAGGCTCCCATGACCCCACTCACCACCGCTGCCGTTTACGAGAACGGTGTGTTCCGCCCGACCACTCCGGTCAAGCTCTCGGAAGGGGAGCGAGTGGAACTGACGGTGCGCCCGAACCCAGCCCCCCCGACGCCCGAGGAGATGGAACGCCGGCGGAAAGTGGTGGAACAACTGCACGCGATCGACGCCGAGGCCGATCTGGAACCCGACGACGGGTATGACCTGATCGCGGCCATCAACGCCGAACGCCTTCGCGTGGGGGCCAGACCACTCATCCCGTCCGACGGGGAGGCGAGATGAGTCTGCGCGTGGTCGTGCTCGATGCGACGCCCCTCAGCTTGTTGTGCGGGCCGCCGACCAAGCCAGACGTGAAGGCCGCCCGGCGGTGGCGTGACGTACTCGTACTCGCGGTGCACCGGCTCGTCATTCCCGAGATCATCGACTACGAACTCCGCCGCGAACTGCTCCGAGCGAGGAAGGATGCCAGTGCCGCACGGTTGACCGCGCTCCGCGGCCCGTTGGACTACACGGTCCTGACGACGGCCGCGATGGAGAGGGCCGCCCGGCTGTGGGCGGACGCCCGGCAGTCCGGCCGACCCACGGCCGGCGACAAAGACCTCGACGTCGATATGATCCTGATCGCGCAGGCCGAGGCGCTCGGACTGTCGAACACGGTCATCGCCACCTCGAACCTCGCGCACATCGCCCCGTTCCACCAGGCCGAGTTCTGGTCGTCGATCACCCCGTAACGCCAACCGCCCGGGGTCGGCCCCGGGCGGTCGCATGTCACAGGCTCCAACCCGCGGTCACTGGTTGAACACGAACTCCTTCGTGTTCAGCAGCGCCCACAGGATGTTCTCGTAGGCGATCCGCTTCCCGGCGGCGCCCGCGTGCTTCGCCTCCATCTCGCGGATGTGGCCCAGCGCCGCCGCCAGGTCCGCCGCCGTCGGCGCCCGCGAGAAGGCCCAGCGGAACAACTCCGTCACCTTCGCCTCGTCCGGCCGCACGTCCGCGGCGAGCGCCGCGGCGCGGCCGCCCTGGCGCGTCACCTTCCCCTGAATCTCGTCGCTGTTGAGCAGGTGCAGTGCCTGCGCCAGGTTCGCCTCGTTCACCCGCTCGCACTCGCACGCGCTGATCCGCTGCGGCCGGCCGAACACGTCCAGGAAGTACGACGTGAACGACTCGTCCGGCAGCATGATCGCCCGGCCCGGCGCGTTCCTGTCCTTCGGCAGCCCGCTGAACCCGCCGGGGCTGTCCGTCACCTGGTTCACCGCGTCCAGCAGCACCTCGGCACCCACCCGCCGCGGGTAGAACCGGGCGTACGCCTGCTTGTCCAGCTTGTTGAAGTCGTTCGGGGCGCTCGACAGCTGGTACGTCCGGCTCGTGCAGATCGTGCGGACCAGCGCCTTCAGGCTGTAGTTGTTGTCGGTCAGGTTCTTCGCCAGCGCGTCCAACAACTCCGGGTTCGACGGCGGGTTCGTGATCCGCATGTCGTCCAGCGGGTCCACGATGCCGCGGCCGAAGAAGTGCGCCCAGTAGCGGTTCGCCACCGCCTTCGCGAAGAACGGGTTGCTCTTGTCCGTCATCCAGTCGACCAGCTTCTCGCGCGGGTCGCCGTCGAACGCCTCCATCGGCTGGCCGTCCAGCGGGCGGATCTCGGCGGCCTTGTTCGTCCGCTTGTTCGTCACCGACCCCGCCGACTTGGTGAAGATCACCTGCGTCTTGTTGTCGTTGTTGTTGGCGTTGCTGCTCGGCAGCCGCAGTTCCTTGCGGCCGACCTTGCCGAAGAACGCCGCCAGCCCCCAGTAGTCGTCCTGGCTCCACTTCTCGTACGGGTGGTGGTGGCAGTTGGCGCACGCCAGCCGCTGGCCCAGGAACACCTGCCCCACGTCGTCCACGAACTGCTCGGGCGTCGTCAGCTCCTTGTACCACACCACCGCCGGGTTGCGGCGCTCGTCGCCCGTCGCCGTCACGATGCCGCGGACGAACTCGCTGTACGGCGTGTCGTTGGCCATGGCGAGGCGGATCCACTCGTGGAACGCGAACGTCCCCGCGGCCCGGTTCGCCTCGCCGCGCCGCTTCACCCGCAGCACGTCGGCCCACTTGTTGGCGAAGAAGAACGCGTACTCCGGCGTGTCCAGCAGCCGGTCCACCAGCTTCTCGCGCTTCTTCGCGTCGGCGTCCGCGACGAACGCCGCCACCTGCGGCGGCGTGGGGAGCGTCCCGGTGATGTCGAGCGACACGCGGCGGATGAACTGCTCGTCGGTGCAGAGGTCGGACGGCACGAGGCCGAGCTCGCGCCACTTCTTCTCGGTGTGGCGGTCCACGACGCTCTGCTGGGGGAACTGCCACGCCGGCGTCGGCACGCCGAGCGGCACGGTGACGCGGGTGACCGTCACCATGCCCGAGAAGCGGGCCATGATGGCGGCCTCGCCGCTGAGCTGCAGCGTGCGGACCTGCCCGCCCTCGGTGACGGCCGCGACCTCGCCGTCGTTGCTCTCGAACTGCGCCCGCCGGGTCACGTCCTCGGTGGTGCCGTCGGAGTAGTGGGCGTAGGCGGCGATCTGCTGGGTGCTGTTGCGGCTCAGGATGCGGTGCTCGGGGAACACGCTGATGCGCACGACCTTCGGGTCGGTCTCGTTCCCCCACGGCATCCCGGAGGCGATCCAGCGGCGGACGAGCTTGTACTCGTCGGAGTCGGGTTCCATCTTCTTGCCGCCGCCGTGCGGCGAGCGGCCGGTCGCCTTCGTGAGGAACAGGCTGGCGTCGGGGTTGGCCGGGAACATCCGGCGGCCGCGGCCCTCCTTCACGAGCGTCACGTAGTCGAGGTCGGGCTCGAAGCCGAGGAGCGACAGGCGGAAGCCGTTCTGGCCGCTGATCTTGCCGTGGCACCCGCCGCTGTTGCAGCCGAGGCGCGTGAACACCGGCACGACCTGGTTGGTGAAGTTCAGCGGCAGGTTCACGCCGACGTTCCGCGACTCGACCGGCAGGCGGGCGGTGTGCGCCCCAAAGGTGATCGTGACCTCGCCGGCGCCGTCGGCCTTCGGCTGCACGCGGCCGGTGTTGCTGACGACCGCGGTGGCGTTGGCGACGGCGTAGCGGGCGACGTGGGTGAGGTCCACGAGGCGGCCGTCGTTGAGGGTGCCGGTGATGACGAGCTGCGCGGCGTCGTCGGAGCCGTTGAGCGCGACGCGCGCCGGGTGGACGGCGACGGCCTTCACGTCGGTCGGGTTCGGGGCCGCGGGTTCTTGCGCGAGCGCGGGCGACGCCAGGGACGCGAGTGCGACGAGGACCGCCGCGAGGCGGCGAGGCGGGAGCGGCATGGACTCGACCCTCGGAAGGGCGGGAAGGCGGGGGGAAGCGCCGCGGCGGCGCAGCTAGCAGTGGGTGTATTGTCGTGTACGGACGGGCGGCGTGCAAGGGGGAAGGCGGAAAGGCGATCGACCCGCCCACCCCACCCGGGGCGTTGCCCTCTCTATTACGCATAAGTCTGCAACATATTTACTGGCAACATGTTGCAGCAGGTGACGGGCGGGTTTTCTGGGGTTGATCGGGCCTGGAAACCCCTTGATTTGCAACGGGTTTCCACACCGGTGCCCGAGCATTCCCAGAGGTTCCCCGACTTATGCGTAATAGGGAGGGCGTTGCCCCGGGCTATCCTATCCCAGGCCGTTGGCCTGAAACCCTGCCACCCATCTTCACCCCGAAGGGGTGGGATAGCATAGCCCGGGGCAACGCCCCGGGATGCGTTTGCGGTGTCATATCACCCCGTCGCCGCGCCGACCGGCTCCGGCGTCCCGTTGACCGACGGCTCCGGCACCGTGGTGTCGTCGTCGTCCTTGGCGCGGCGCGTCTTGCGCTTGGCGTCGGCCGGCTTCGCCTGCCGGACGCGCTCCTCCATCTCCTTGCCCGGCTGGAACGTCACGACGTTCTTGGACGCCACGTCCACGCGCTCGCCGGTGCGCGGGTTGCGCGCCTTGCGCGGCTTGCGCTGCTTGACCTCGAAGACGCCGAAGTTGCGGAGCTCGATGCGGCCGTCGGACACCAGCGTCTCGATGATGGCGTCGAACGTCCACTGGACCAGTTCCTTGGTCGCCAGCTGGGTCAGGTTCCCCTTGAGGAGCTTCTCCTTGTTCGCCTTCTCGCAGAGCTGGCGGACGATTTCTTTCTTGGTCACGGAAGCAGTCCCCCGCAGGTCTGGGCACGGACCGTTCACCCTCTGGTCGTTTTCAAAGTCTAGATAGGGCAAGGACTAGTGTCAAGGGAATAGCCCGTGCCGCCGCTCGCGGCGATGCCGCAGCACACTCCTGCATCGCCGCGAGCGGCGGCACGCGCGCCCTGTCCACTCGGCGGTGCCGCCGTATTCTCCCTTGAAGCCGTGGCGGCACCCGCCTAAAGTGTGGGGTGCGGTGAGAGCATTGCGGGTGTAACTCAGTGGTAGAGTACCTCGTTGCCAACGAGGTTGTCGTGGGTTCAAGTCCCATCACCCGCTCTTGACCACAGTCTGCCGGGCCGGGAAGTCGCGGGCACTTGGCGGGATACAATACCCGCCGCCCACCGCTTCCCGGCCTTTAGCTTTTTCCCCCCGACCCGCACCCCGACGCGGCGACCACGGAGGCTCCCCGATGGCCGACGAACCCACCCCGGACACCCCCGACACCAGCGCCGACGCCAGCGCCGACGCCAGCGCCGACGGCGGCACCGCCGTCGCCACGGCCGCCCCCGGGGACGCGGCCGAGGGTCCGGTCAAGCTCGTCCAGACGGTCGAGATCAAGGACGTCGGCCCGTGCAAGAAGCACATCAAGGTCACCGTCGAGCGGAAGCAGATCGACGAGCGGTTCGACGAGAAGTTCAGCGAGATCACCCTGTCCGACCAGCCCACCGTCCGCGGCTTCCGCCCCGGCAAGGCGCCGCGGAAGATGATCGAGAAGCAGTACTACCCGGCGGTGTCGCAGGAGGTGAAGACGCAGGTCCTCATGGCCAGCCTCGAGCAGCTCGCCGACGAGCAGGACATCTCGCCGCTCTCCCCGCCGGACCTCGACCCGGACGCCATCGAGATCCCGAAGGAAGGCCCGTTCGTCTACGAGTTCGACATCGAGGTCCGCCCCGAGTTCGAGCTGCCGGACTACAAGGGGCTGAAGCTCCGCCGGCCCACCCACACGTACAACGCCCACGAGGTCGCCGCGGAGAAGAAGCGGCTCCTCGAACCCTACGGCCAGCTCGTGCCGAAGGACGGCGACACCCCCACGGTGGCCCTCGACGACACCGTCACCGCCGACGTGGAGATCAAGTACGGCGAGAAGGTGCTGAACTCGCTCAAGGAGGTCCGCTTCAAGGTGGAGCCGCGGCTGGCGCTGTCCGACGGCGTGGCCGAGGACTTCGGCGAGAAGCTGACCGGGGCGAAGGCCGGCGACGTGCGCACCGTGGACATCGTGCTGTCGCAGGAGATCGGCAACGCCGCGATGCGCGGCCAGAAGGTGCAGGCCACGTTCGCCGTCCACGACGTGAAGACGATCCGGCAGCCGGAGCTGACGCAAGACCTGCTGGAAGGCGTGTTCGGCGTGAGCACCGCGGACGGGCTCGACGAGCTGGTCGGCACGCTCCTGAACCGCCGGCTGGAGTACACGCAGCGGCAGGAGGCCCGCAAGCAGGTGCTGGAGAAGATCGCGGCGGCGGCGACGTGGGAGCTGCCGCAGGACATGCTCCGCCGCCAGGCCCGCAAGACGCTGGCCCGGCGGGTGATGGAGATGAAGAACGCCGGCATGTCCGAGTCGCAGATCGCCGGCCGCCGGCGGCTGTTGGAGCAGGACGTGGTGGCCAGCACGGCCGCGGCGCTGAAGGAGCACTTCGTGCTGCAGAAGGTGGCCGAGGTGGAGAAGCTGGAGATCGAGGACGACGACCTGGACAACGAGATCGAGCGGATCGCCGACCAGTCGGGCGAGAGCCCGCGCAAGGTGAAGGCGCGGTTCGAGAAGGACGACCTGATGGAGGCGCTGGCGACCGACCTGCTGGAGCGGAAGGCGCTCGACCTGATCCTGTCGTCGGCGACGTTCGAGGACTACGAGCTGACGGCGGCGCAGAAGTCCGAGCAGGCCGGCGAGGTGGCGACGATGCAGGCCGAGGCCGCGCCGAACGAGCTGGCGGCGCCGGAGGCGCCGAGCGAGGGTTGACGTTCCCCGTAGAGTGCAAGTACCCCCGGCGAGCGGGGGGCGTGGGACCGAGTCCGGCCGACCCGGGGCGTTGCCCCGGGCTATGGTATCCCAGGCCGTTGGCCTGAAATCCAGCCACTCCTCTTCAGCCCGAAGGGCTGGGATAGCATAGCCCGGGGCAACGCCCCGGGACGGCTCCGGGTCGGCCGGACTCGGTCCCACGCCCCCCGCTCGCCTCAGTCGAAAGGGTGACGCCGGATGTTTCCTCCCTTCGATCCGATGGCCGCGGCCGGCCCGATCCAGCCGCTGCTGCAGCGCGGCAACTACGCCCGCCAGCGCACGATGACGCTGGCCGACCTGCTGCTGGAGAACCGCATCGTCTTCGTCGGCAGCAGCCCGGAGACCGGCGGCAGCTCCGTCATCAGCGACTACCTGGCGAACCTGACGATCCAGAAGCTGCTGTTCCTCCAGTACGAGAATAAGACCGCCGACATCCACATGTACATCAACAGCCCCGGCGGGTCGGTGTCCGCCACGCTGGCGCTGTACGACACGATGCAGTTCCTGGAGAGCCCGATCCTGACGTACTGCATGGGCATCGCGGCCAGCGGCGCGGCCATCCTGCTCGCCGCGGGCACGGCCGGGAAGCGGTACGCCCTGCCGAACTCGAAGGTGATGATCCACCAGCCCTACGGCCAGGTCGGCGGGCAGGTGTCGGACATCGAGATCCAGGCCAACGAGATTCTTAAGGAGCGGTCGCGGCTGAACGAGATTCTGGCGAAGCACACGAAGCAGCCGATCGAGGCGATCGCCCGCGAGACGGACCGCGACAAGTACTACTCGGCCCAGGAGGCGAAGGCGTTCGGCCTCGTCGACGAGGTGCTGGAGAAGCCGGTAGACGCGGCGAAGAAGAACTGACGCCCGAGCGGGGTCGCGTCAGCGCCCCGTGCGTCCGCACATCCGTCACGACCGGCGAAGGCACGGGGCGCTGACGCGACCCCGCTCACTGGAAAACGTCGCAAGTCCGGCCGCTTGGCGCCGCACACCGGGCCGGCCGTTCCCATCCCCTGAACCACCCCCGGCCCGCCGCCCGATACCAGAGGCGGGGCGGGCCGCCCGGAGGACCGACCATGCCGCTCGTACCGATCGTGGTGGAGAGTCGCGGCCGCGAAGAACGCGCCTACGACATTTACAGCCGGCTGCTGAAGGACCGGATCATCTTCCTTCAGGGCGTCGTCCAGGACGACATGGCGAACCTGATCGTCGCCCAGTTGCTGTTCCTCCAGTTCGACGACCCGAAGCGCGACATCCACCTGTACATCAACAGCCCGGGCGGGAGCGTGACGGCGGGGATGGCGGTCTACGACACCATGCAGTTCCTCACCTGCGACGTGGCGACGTACTGCATGGGCCAGGCCGCCAGCATGGGCGCCATGCTCCTGACCGCCGGCACCAAGGGGAAGCGGTTCGCCCTGCCGAACGCCCGGGTGATGATCCACCAGCCGCTCGCCGGGAGTGAGGGCACGACCGAGGAAATCCTGATCCACGCGAAGGAGTTCCTGCGGACGAAGAAGACGCTGAACCTGCTGCTGGCGAAGCACACGGGGCAGCCGCTCGAGGTGATCGAGAAGGGGACCGACCGCGACAACTTCATGTCGGCGATTGAGGCCCGCGAGTTCGGGCTGATCGACAAGGTGCTGGAGCGGATGCCGGCCGAGCTCGGGGCGCGGCCGGCCGAGTAGTTCCAAAGCCCGGGGACGGCCGTCCCCGGGCTTTCGAGGGGGGCTGTTTGAGGACGGAGCCGCGACCCGCCGGCGCAGGACGTGCCCGCCGCCTTCGGCTCGGGGTCGCGCTCGCCGTCGCCCTGCTCCCGTCGTGTAAGCCGAACAAGCGGTACGACCTGATCGAGGCCGAGCTCCGGACCCGCGACCGCGAGCTGTCCGCCACCCGCCAGCAGCTCGACGCCAGCCGCAACCTCAACCGCGCCTACGAGCACCAGCACCCGGCCGGCTTCCCCGGCGCCCCGCCGGGCGTGCCCACGGGGGCGGGGGCGGCGGTGTTCGTCCGCGACATCGCCGTCGGCCGCGGCACCGGCGGCGTGGACGACGACGGCGTCCCCGGCGACGAGGCGCTGATGGTGGTGATCGTGCCGTCGGACGAGGACAAGTCGGCGATCAAGGTGCCCGGCCGGGCGACGATCGCGGCGTGGGAGATTTCGCCGCAGGGGCTGAAGCAGGCGATCGGCTCGTGGGAGCTGTCGCCCGAGCAGCTGCGGCCGACGTGGCGGAACGGGCTGATTTCCACCGGTTATTTCGTCCGCCTGCCGTGGCAGACGACGCCGACGACGGGCAAGGTCCGCGTCGCGGTGCGGCTGACGACGACCGACAACCGCGCCTTCGAGGCCGACCGCGACGTGACGGTGCGTCCGATGCTCGGGGCACGGCCGGCGCCGGGGCGGGAGCTGTTGCTGCCGGGGACGGCGCCGCCGGGCGCGGTCGAGGAGCTGCCGCCGCCCGCGGGCGCCCCCGGGGCGCGACTGCTGCCGCCGCGGTAACCGAATCGCCGCTTGCGGCGGTGCAAGGTATACCCTGCACCGCCGCGAGCGGCGAAACCCCGAGCCCCACACCCCAATTTTCCCATGTCCCCGCTCACCCACTTCGACGACACCGGCGCCGCCCGCATGGTGGACGTGAGCGCCAAACCCGAGACGCACCGCTCCGCCCGCGCCTCCGCGCTCGTCCGTATGGCGCCCGCCACGCTCGCCCTGATCCGCGACCGTAAGCTCAGCAAGGGCGACGTGTTAGAAATCGCCCGCATCGCCGGCATCATGGCCGCGAAGAAGACCGCCGACCTCATCCCGCTGTGCCACCCGCTGCCGCTCACGTCGGTGCGGCTGACGCTCACGCCCGTGGAGCCGGACGCGGTGCGGGTGGAAGCCACGGCGACGGTTTTCGCGCGAACGGGTGTTGAGATGGAAGCCCTCACTGCGGTTAGCGTGGCGGCCCTGACGGTGTACGACATGTGCAAGGCGGTCGACCGCGGCATGACCGTGGAAGCGATCCGCCTCGACGAGAAGGACGGCGGGGCGAGCGGCCACTACACGCGGCCGCCCGAATGACGCCGCCCGCCGACCAGGGCCACCCCGCACCCGCGAGGAGGGCCGCGCCGTGACTTCGACCATCGCCCCACCGGTTCCCACCAGCTTCGTCCCCCGCGCCGCGGGCTCGCTGTTCGCCCCCGTCGCGGCCGACATCGAGGAAGCCGACCGCGTCTTCGCCGCGACGCTCGCCCCGTACCAGGGGCCGTTCGGCCCGCTCGTTCAACACCTCCGCCACTACCGCGGCAAACGGCTGCGGCCGGCGCTGCTGCTGCTCGCCGGCAAGGCGTGCGGCGGAATCGTTCCCGCGCACCACACCCTCGCCGCGGCCGTGGAGATGATCCACACCGCGACGCTCGTTCACGACGACGTGCTCGACGAGGCCGAGGTGCGGCGGCACGTCTCGACGGTGAACGCCGGCTGGGGGAACAAGGTCAGCATCCTCCTCGGCGACATGCTGTTCACGCACGCGTTCCACCTCACGAGCACGGTGGACGGCCGGGCCTGCGGCATCATCGGCGCCGCGACCAACCGCGTGTGCGCCGGCGAGCTGCGGCAGGTGACCGAGCGCGGCAACCTAGACCTGACCGAGGCCGACTACTTCGCGGTGATCGACGGCAAGACGGCGGCGCTGACCGAGTGCTGCGGCCGGCTCGGGGCGCTGTACGCGGGCGCTTCCGAGGAGGTGGCCGAGCGCTTGGCGAACTACGGCCGGGCGCTCGGCCGGGCGTTCCAGATCGCCGACGACCTGCTCGATCTGGTCGGCGACGAGACGACCGCCGGCAAGACGCTCGGCACTGACCTGGTACAGCAGAAGCTGACGCTGCCGGTGATCCACTGTCTGGGGCGGCTGGCGCCGGTTGAGGCGAACCGACTCCGCGACGTGATCCGCGCCGGCGACGGCGCGGCGGTGCTGGCGGCGCTGCGGCGGACGGAGTCGCTGGCGTTCGCGCGCTTCCGCGCCGACGAGCTGGCCCGCGCCGCGCGGGCGGAGCTGGCGGCGCTGCCGCGCTCCGACGCGCGAACGGTGCTGGAGGCGCTGCCGGAGTGGGCGGTGCGGCGGGAGCAATAGTCCGGCGAGCCGACCGCCGTAAGGCGGCGGGTGTTTCACCTCAGGCGACGCACCCGCCGCCTTACGGCGGTCGGCTCGCCGCTTTTCCGTTCCTCCCGCCCCTCGCCGGCCGCGTATCATATCCCCCGTTCCCACCCCCACTCTCGCCTCTCTCGTAAAGGGTCAGCCATGCTGGAGCGCGGAAACCTCTCCCGCCGCGGGTTCATGCGCCGGTCCGTCGGCGCCCTCACCGCCGCCGGCCTGCCGGCGTGGTACGCCACCGACGTGTTCGGCACCGCCGCGGCCGCCCAGGAAGCCGCCGCCCGCCCCGTCCAGGCCAACGCCCGCCTCAACGTCGCCGTCATCGGCGTCGGCCCCCAGCCGCGCCGCAGCAACGCCCTCTACGACGCCGCCCGCCAGTTCCGCCACGTCCAGTTCACCGACGTCTGCGACGTCGACGCCCGCCACGTCGCCCACGCCATCGACCAGTACGGGAAGCACGGCTACACCGTCCGCGGCCACAAGGACTTCCGCGAGGTCACCGCCCGCCGCGACGTGGACGCCGTCATCGTCGCCGTGCCCGACCACTGGCACGCCGTCATCGCGATGGACGTGCTCCGCAAGGGGAAGGACATTTACTGCGAGAAGCCGCTGACGCTGACGATCGCGGAGGCGGTGGCGCTGCGGAAGGCGGTGAAGGACTCGAACAAGGTGCTGCAGACCGGCAGCCAGCAGCGGACGGAGATGGGCGGCAAGTTCCGCCTCGCGGCCGAGCTGGTCCGCATCGGGCGGATCGGCTCGGTGCGGTCGATCGAGTGCCGCGTCGGCGGCAACCCGCCGGGCACGCCGATCAAGGAGGTGCCGGTGCCGAAGGGGCTGGACTGGGACATGTGGCTGGGGCCGACCGCGGCGGTGCCGTACCGGCTGGAGGCCGGCAAGACGAACTGCCACTACGAGTTCCGCTGGTGGTACGAGTACAGCGGCGGCAAGATGACCGACTGGGGCGCCCACCACCTCGACATCGCCCAGTGGGCTCTCGGCATGGACGGCAGCGGCCCGACCGGCGTGGAGATGATCGCGGCGAAGGCCGCCTACGCCGCCGGCGACGGGTACAACTGCCACGAGCACTTCAAGGTGAAGTACACCTACCCGGACGGGGTGAACGTGTTCGCCATGACCGGCTCCGGCGACGAGGGGAAGGGCGAGACGGTGGGCGGCCTCGTCGGGGCCGACGGGATGCCGCGGCGCGACAAGGGCGGCCGGGCGATCGACGGCGTGGACGGCACCGAGAACGGCATCCTGATCCGCGGCGAGCGTGGGACGATCTTCGTGAGCCGGGGTCTGCTGCTGGCGAGCAGCGCGGCGATCCTGTCGGAGCCGATCAAGGACGACCCGCTGCTGTACCCGTCGCGGCCGACGAACCACATGGGCAACTTCCTGGACTGCGTGACGAGCCGGGGGACGCCGATCACGGGTGTGGAGGTGGGGGCGAGTTCGGTGACGGTGTGCCACCTGGGGGTGATCGCGCTGCAGACGGGGAAGAAGCTGACGTGGGACGCGGCGGCGAACCGCTTCACCGGCGCGGACGCGGCGATCGGCAATGCCCGGCTGTCGCGCCCGATGCGCGCCCCGTGGCGGCTGGAGGGCTGACCGTCCGAAGCCGCTCGCGGCGGTGCAAGGCGCGCCTTGCACCGCCGCGAGCGGCGGGGTAGCATTTCAACATGATCCGCATCCACTTCCCGACCGCCGACGCCAAGCGGGCCGCACTCGCGCACCTCGCAGGACGATTCGGTTTCAAGAGCTGGGCGACCGGCGAGATGGTCGTGCCCGAGGACGCGCTGGGGTTCCTCGCCGTCCAGGGCGTCCCGTTCACCGTCGAAGGGCCGGCCACCTATGAGCAGACAGCTCCGCCGGTTCGAGGTGCTGTTGCCGCTGCGTCTTAACGACGGCACCCCAGTCCCGACGCCGCTGTCGCCGACACACTCATCGAACTGGAGGAGCGGTTCGGGGCGGTGTCGTGCGAAACGCAGACGATCCGCGGCCGCTGGCGGGCCGAGGGGCAGGCCTACCGCGACGACCTGATCCGCGTGTTCGTGGACGTGGACGACGACCCGGAACACCGCGAGTTCTTCGTGGCCTTCAAGGACGTGCTGAAGGTGCGGTTCCAGCAGCTCGACATCTGGCTGACGACGTACCTGATCGAAGTGCTGTAACCCTTCACACGGTATCTCGATGGCTGACGCCCCGCCGCCCGACGCCACGTCGCCCCCCCGCCGCCCGACGACCGCTACCCCGGCGAAGGGTGCGTGACGCTCTGGCTTAAGTTCTTGATCGCCATGAACGTCCTCGCCATGGTGGTGGTCACGTTTTTCCTCAGCCGCAGCCAAATACGGCAAGTGGCGCCCGACTATGACGATGGGCATTTCCTGCTGTTAATCCTCGGTGGCGTCCTGAACATCGTGTTCCTGGGCGCAATGCTGCGCCGCCGGATGTGGGGGTATGTCGGTTTGTGGGTGGTCGCAATCGCGGCCGTCGCGCTCAACATCGCCGCGGGTATGCAAGTCGCCAAAGCCGTGTCCAGTCTGATTGGGCTGGTCGTGCTGTACTGGGTGCTTCAGATCGGCGGCGAGCGGAGCGGCTGGTCGCGGCTGAAGTGACCCGCGTCCCCCCATCTTCCGCCCCTGTATGGCGTTGTGCCGCGCCCGCAAGTCGGCTCTGCCGCACTGACGTGCGTCATTCTGACGAGATAAAATGTTTCCGCGACCCGGTGGGGGGCGCGGCGGAAACAATAATTTCGGCCCGACCGTTATTCCGCCTTGCGTCCCTGGTTGGCGTCGTACCACGCCCGCAGCTCGGCGTCGCCGCGCAGCAGGCCGCGGCGCGTCAGCCACACCGTTGCGGCGCCCATCAGCACCAGACCCACCGCCCAGCCGACGTTCAGCGCGCCGGCCGCGGGGAGGTAGCACGCCGCCACCGGCACCAACCCCGCAACTTCCGGCAGACCCGCCTTCAGCAGCACCACCAACATCAGCGGCAGCCCGAGCGTCAGGAGCGACGCGAGGCCGCTCGCCTGCGTGCCCGTGCAGAACGCCCGGAAGCCGACGGCGAAGTAGAACATCCACAGCACCGCCCCGCCGATCGCCGCCGCCAGCGCCTCGTACCACTCCACGCGCCCCGCCACCGCCAGCGCCACCCACAGCAGCTCTGCAACGTAGAGGTAGTGGTGCCCACGCCGCCACGCCGCCGACAACGACGCGTGCCAGTAGTCGCGGGCGTCCAGGTCGGTCAGCAGCAGCAGTTCGAGCCGGCGGCAGCGGTCGCTGATGGTCGCGTCCCACAGGCCGAACTGGAACGCCGCCGGCACCGCCGCGAGCACGCACATCGCCGCCGCGACCGCGGGGGCGCCGCCCCAGTTCTCGAACAGCTGGAACACGAGCCGCCCGAGCCACGGCGGCCACGCGTCGCCGGCCATCAGGTACACGGCGTAGGTGAGGCCGAACCCGCCGGCGAGCCACAGGTTCACCCGGCCGCCGTACTCCATCACCCGCCGCACCGCCCACCACGACAGCGGCCGCGTCCCCACGTCCTCGGTGCGGGCGGCGCGGTCGGCGGTCATCGGCCGGTAGTGGCGGTCGTGGAAATGCGGCTTCAGCCGGAACGCGGCCCGCAGCGCGAACAGCGCCGCGACCACCGCCGCGGCCTGGTGGAGCGTCACGAAGTCGTCCCACACCGCGGCCGGTCCGCGGGCCGGGTCGAACCAGTTGCGGGCGACACCGAACGGGTTCTCGTTGTGCGCCGCGAGCACGGCCGCCTGCACTCCGTTGGCCCACGCCGGCGGCAGTTGTTGCAGCCACAGCGGCAGCTTCTCCGCGGCCAGCACGCCGACGACGAGGTAGACCAGCACCCCGAGCAGCGCCACGGCTTCCGCGGCCTTCCGCCCGGCGCGCGGCTCGTAGGCCCAAACGGTGACGCCGAGCCCGGTGACGACGCCCCACGCGAACGGCATCAGCGCCAGCGGCCACAGGTCGGTCGGGGCGATGACGCCGAGCCACGCCAGCGCCGCGAGCGCCGGCAGGCCGGCGAGCTGGACGACGGCGAACCGGCAGACGCCGACCGCCGCTTCGGCGATGAACACGCCGCGCGGCCGCAGCGGCGACACGAGGAGGAATTCGAGCGCCTGGCTTTTCGGGAGCTGCGTGAGCCGCCAGCCGACGAGCGCCCCGCCTTCGACGATGCCGAGGACGAGTGCGAAGTGGGCGGCGGCGCTGCGGCCGGCGGGGGTGGGGTTGTTGACGACGGCCCAGGCGAGGAGGGCGCACAGGACCGCGTGGACGGCGGCGGCGCGCCGCAGCGCCTGGCGGCGGACCGGGGACGCGACCGCGGCGGCGAAGAACGGGCGGAGCATGCCCGAAGCCTAGAGCGCGAACCGCGGCGCGGGGTACGATGAGCCTTGGAGCCGTAGGTTGTTCGGGGTGGGTGCGTGGTTCCTGGTTTTCGTCGTGGGTGGTTCGCCCCCTCACCCCGCGTGCTTCGCCGCGACCCTCTCCCCCGAGGGGAGAGGGTGGGAGGCACCCGGCACCCATCGCGGGCGGGCCACCACGCGCCGACGCCGGGTCACACTCCCCTGCGTCCGCGGGTCGATGCCCGCCCGTGATGAGGCCGAACCACGCCCACCCTCTCCCCTCGGGGGAGAGGGTCGCGGCGAAGCACGCGGGGTGAGGGGGCGAACCACCTACGGGGAAACCCGAGTGGTGCGACGCCAACCACCCGCGGGCCTGAACCAACCCCCGACCCCCGATGCGCCCCGCGATTCTCCTCCTCGCCGCACTCGCCGCCGCCCCGCCGGCCGGGTGGCACCGGCTCCCCGCTGTCCCCGACCGCGAGGGCGTCGCCGGGGCGTTCGCGGGCGTCAGCGGCGGCGCCCTGCTCGTCGCCGGCGGGGCCAACTTCCCCGGCAAGAAGCCCTGGGAAGGCGGCACCAAAACCTGGACCGCCGCCGCGTTCGTCCTCGACGCCCCCGACGGCACCTGGAAGCCGGCCGGCGCGCTGCCGCGACCGCTCGGCTACGGTGCCAGCGCCACGCACCGCGGCGGCGTCGTCTGCGCCGGCGGCAGCGACGCCACCCGCCACCACGCCGACGCCTTCCGCCTGGAGTGGAAGGCCGGCAAACTTCACACGTCGCCGCTGCCGCCGCTGCCGCGGCCGGTGGCGAACGGCTGCGCGGCACTCCTCGCCGACACGCTGTACGTCGTCGGCGGGCAGGAGGCGCCGGACGCGCTCGCGTCGAAAGCGGTGTTCGCGCTCGACCTGTCGGCCGCGGAGCCGCGCTGGGTCGCCGCCCCCGAGCTGCCGGTGCCGCGCGTCCTCGCCACCGCCGCGGCGTGCGACGGCAAGCTCACCGTCGTCGGCGGCTGCGAACTCGTCCGCGACGGCGACCGCGTGGCGCGCCGCTACCTCCGCGACGGCTACCGCCTCGACGCCGCCGGCTGGAAGCGAATCGCCGACCTGCCGCGGCCCGCCGCCGCGGCGCCGTCGCCGGCACCCACCGCCGGCGCTGGCTTCCTCGTCCTCGGCGGCGACGACGGTTCGCAGGTGCAAACCGCGCCCGACCGGCACCCCGGCTTCGCGCGGTCGGTCCTCCGCTACGACGCGACGGCCGACCGCTGGACGGCCGCCGGCGAGTTGCCGGCGCCGCGGGTGACGGTGCCGTGCGTGCGCTGGGGCGACCGCTGGGTGGTGCCGTCGGGCGAGGTCCGGCCGGGGGTGCGGTCGCCGGAGGTGTGGGCGTTCCGCTAGAGTAACCGGACACCCCCCGCGGAGGAGAACGGATGCGCGCCGCCGTCGTCGCCCTCGGCCTGGCCGCCGCCGGGCTGGTCAGCAGCCCCCCGGCCGCCGGTCAGCCGAAGGTCGTCGAGCCCGAAGAGATTCCGCCGCGGTACGGCCAGACGTTCCGCCCGAAGACCTTCCCGCAGGGGACCGCCCGCGAGGTCGTGGCGTCCGCCATCGCCGCGGTCGAGAAGGGCGACTTCGCCTACCTCGCGGCCCACCTCCTCGACCCGGCGTTCGTCGACGCCCGGATCGACGCCATGTCGGCCGGCCCCTCGGGTCCGTACCGCCGGGCCGCCGAGGCGGAACTGGTCCGCCTCCGCGACGTGCAGCGGAAGAACCCCGAGTTCGTGCCCGCGGCCCGGCGCGTGCCCGAGGACGCGAAGGGGTTCGACGACCGCCTCGGCGCCGACGCCCGCAACCTGGCGTTCGCGCAGCTGACGCGGCTGATGAAGGACAAGTTCGCGGACGACCCGGAGGTGCTGAAGGACCTGCGCCGGTTCGCCCGCGGCGGCACCTTCCCCGAGCCCGGCGCCCCCGGCGACGCGGCCAAGGTGGAGCTCCCCGACGTGAAGGACCGCGCCCTCTACCTAAAGCGCGCCGGCGGCCGATGGTACGTCGAGAACCGGCAGGTCGAGGACAAGACGGCGCCGCCCGCGGAGCCGAAGAAGGATTAGAACCAGGAGCAGATGGCCGCAAAAAGGCACAAAAAGCACAAAAAGGAAGACCGAGCCGAGGCCGAATTCAGGGTTTGTTCTGTCCTCTTTTTTGTGCTTTTTATGCCTTTTTGCGGCCATTCAATCCGAGCCCCCGCCCATGATCGACCTCCGCAGCGACACCCTTACCAAGCCCACCGCCGGGATGCTCGCGGCGATGATGGCCGCGGCCGTCGGCGACGACGTGTACGGCGAAGACCCCACCGTCAACGAGCTGGAGGCCCGCGTCGCCGACCGGTTCGGCAAGGACGCGGCGCTGTTCGTCCCCACCGGCACGATGGCGAACCAGATCGCCGTCCGAATCCACTGCCGGCCGCAGGACGAGGTGCTCCTCGAAGCGTCGAACCACATCTACCTGTGGGAGGCCGGCGCCCCCGCGGCGCTCAGCGGCGTGACGCTCCGCACCATCCCCGGCCGGTCCGGCGTCCTCACCGTCGCCGACCTCGAACCGCACCTCCACCCGGACGACATGCACTCCGTCCGGTCGCGGCTCGTCTGCCTGGAGAACACCCACAACCGCGGCGGCGGCTGCGTCTACCCGCTGGCCACGATCGCCGAGGTGTCCGCGTGGGCGCGGGCGAACGGGCTGGCGACGCACCTCGACGGCGCCCGGCTGTGGAACGCCGAGGTGGCGAGCGGCGTGGGGCCGCGGGAGTGGGCGCGGCACTTCGACACGCTGATGGTCAGCTTCAGCAAGGGGCTCGGCGCCCCGGCGGGGTCGGCGCTGGTGGGGCCGAAGGAGTTGATCGCCCACGGCCGGCGGGTGCGGAAGCTGTTCGGCGGGGCGATGCGGCAGGTCGGCTTCCTCGCCGCCGCGTGCCTGTACGGCATGGACCGCCAGTTCGCCCGGCTGGCCGACGACCACGCGAACGCGAAGCTGCTGGCCGACGCCGTGCGCGACGTGCCGGGCCTGACGCTGTCGGCGGGCGCGGTCGAAACGAACCTGGTGTGGGCGGACGTGGCGCCCGAGTTGGGCACTGCGAAGGCCGTGGCCGGTCGGCTGAAGGAGGCGGGCGTGCTGGCCGCGGCGCTGGGGACGAACGTGATCCGGTTCGTGACGCACCTGGACGTGTCGCGCGCCGACTGCGAGCGCGCCGCGGCGGCGGTCCGCGCGCTGGCGCCCTGACCGCCGCTACCGCACGTCGAACCCCACCGCCGGCAGCGCCATCGTGCCGTCCTTCCCGGCGGCGATCTCCACCCGCTCGCCGAACCGGCCGGCCTTCCCGTCCTTGAACCCGACCTTCTCGTGCCAGTACACGAGCCGGTACTTCCCGGCCGGGGCGTTCTTCAACTCGAACCGGCCGTCGGCGTCCGTCACCGCGTGGTACGGGTGCTCGAAGACGCGGACGTACCCGACCGTCGGGACGATGTTCGACTTGAACGGGATCACCGACTCGGCGACCAGCGGCGCCGGGAACGGGAACACGCCGCCGGGCGGGACGAGTGCGTTGAGGTTCCCGTTGTTGAGGCTCTCCCACAGGAAGTTGGTCGGCTGGGCGGCGCGGTTCTCGACCGTCACCGAGTCGCCCGGCCGGGCCGCGACGACGCGCGGCGCGAACACCAGCTTCGGCGTGTACGTGATGACGTGGGTGTGTGCCGGCCGCAGTCGGTCGTCGGGATGAACCTCGGCGGCGAGCTTCGCCTTCGGGTCCTCGTTGTCGGGGCGGAGCCAGACGACGACGTTGCGGACGCCGCGGGTCTTGGGGTCGATGAGGACGGTCTCGTCGGGCACGGCCGCGAAGCCCTGCAGGAACTTCGGCGGCGGCACCGGCAGCCCGGCCGGCAGCACGACCCGGCCGGTCACGGTGACCCACGCCGCCGGCGGCCGGGCGTCCGCCGCCGCCACCGCACCGAGCAGCACCAACAGACACGTCGCGCGGCGCATAGGGGGTTCTCCGGTTCAGGGGGCCGGCGGCACGACCGGCTCCGGCGGCGGGGGCGGCGGCGGACCCATCGGCGTAATCGTTAGCAGCTCCACGAGCCGCGCCCGGCCGTCGGCGCCGAACACGACCCGCACGGCGGACGTGCCGTCGGCGCTGGCCCAGTAGCGGTCGGTCTCGCCGGCCGCGACGGCACCGGCGCCGTCGGTGGGCTTCCGCTTCACGACGGTGCTGGAGTAGCCGGTCAGCGCGGCCCCGGCCTTCCCCATGTACCCCGCCGCCTCCGGCCCGGCGACGCCCGGCTGGAGCCCCTCGTACCGCGCCTCCAGCTCGGTGCGGTCGGCCGGCGGTTTCGGGTTCGGCGGGAGTGGGGCGCGGCCGCACCCCGGCAGCAGCGCCACGACAGCCCACGCGGTGACGCACGCCCGGGTCATGCTCTCGCCCTCGGTTCGAGTGTTGAACGTACCCGCCCACCGGCCGCGTTCGCAAGAAGATTCCCCGGGCGACCGCGCCAGCCGGCCGGACCCGCGCCGCCCGCTGCCGCGGCCCGGGCGCGCCCCGCGGCACGACCGCCCCGACGCCACCGCCGCGGCGCGAAACCGGCCCCGGTGCCGCGCGAAACGGCGAGCGCCGCGGGCGTCGTCCGCCGAACCGAAAGCTGAGCCGCAATGGAAGCGGCATCGCCCCGTCACGGAAAGGTGGATCGCCATGCGTCTTCGGATTTGGTGCCGGCTCGCCGCCGCGGTGCTCGGCGCGGCCGCGCTCGTCGGGTCGGCGTCGGCCCAGGCTCCCGCCCCGGCGTTCGTCCCGCAGCGGGTGGTGGCCCAGCCGGCCCCGGAGCCGACCGCCCCGACCGTCGCCATCCCCGGCGCCCCGGCCACGCTGCCGCCGGCGGCCGCGGCGAGCGTGCCGGTGGCCCCCGCCCCCGGCACCACGGTGGTGAACGGCGGCACGTCGCACCGCGGGTTCGTGATGAACGCGACCGGCGGCTACCTCGGCACGTCGTGCCCGGTGGGCCAGTCGTGCAACAACGGGTGCGGGTCGCTGCGGTCGGACCTCGGCCTGGTGTTCGGGTCGTGCCGGTCGTTCTTCGCCCCGTGCGGCCCGAAGCCGTTCGGCCACGGCGGCTGCAACCGCCCGGTGATCGGGTCCGGCGCGGCCGGCCCGTTCAACCCCTGCGCGTACGACAGCTACCTGAACCACTAAGAACCTGTCCAGGAAGAATGGCCGCAATAAGGCACAAAAAGCACAAAAAGAGGTCTGGATCAGATCGGTCATTGTCTTCGTTTTGTGCCTCTTGTGCTTTATTGCGGCCATTCTTCCTGGACAGACTCTGAGCCGTCCCGCCCCCCGTCACGGCTGCCGGGCGGGAAGGTTGAGGAGCACGGACAGCGCCCCGCCGACGAGGCCGAGGAACGACTTGCCGAGGTTGGTGACGGCCTGGTCGATCGAGTCCCCGGCCTTCCACCACATCTGAAGCGCCACCAGCAGCGACAGCAGATACAGGAACGCGACCATCCACTGAACCCAGCTCACCTTCGTGTCGGCCGCGAGCTTCTGCAAGTGGTCCGTACTCACGGCCTGGGCGGCCTGTCCGCCCTGGGCGGCCTGGGCGGCCTGGGCGGCCGCCGCGCCGGCTCCCGCCCCGCGGGACACCACCTGGAACCCGAGGATCAACCCGACGAACGTCGCCAGGGCCGCGCCGATGGTCGTGATCGACAGGGACATGAACGAGCGGAACGACTTGGTGTCGCCCTCGTCGGGAATCCAGTTGTTCCCGACCGCCACGAGGCAGAGGAAGTACCACCCGATCCCGCTCCCGCCGATGAGCAGGGTGAGGAACCGCTGGAGTTCGATCAGGCCGGCGAGCGTGGTGAACAGCTGCTTCAACGTCTCCATGGCGGGCGTGCTCCGGGCGGGGGTCGGGCGTCGTCACACACGCTGTATACGACCCATCCGCCGCCCAGCGGACACGCGATCCGTCGCTCCCGCACGGCCCCCAACCCCGTCAGCCCTCCCAACCCCAACCAGCGCCCGCGGGGGAGCGTCCCCGAATCCGCTCGCGCGGTCCGGGGGTTGCTTCTCCGTCTCCCACACCGCGACGGACACGCCCCATCAACCGACCGGAGACCCCGACATGACCCGCCTCCTGTTCGCCGCCGTCGCCCTGTCCGCGGCGGCGTGCGCCGCCGCCCCCGCCCAGCCGCCGCGGGAGAAGCTCCGCGACCGGCTGTCGCCGCCGCCGACCGAGACGCTGGCGTCGGCCACGACCGTGCTGGCCGAGCTGTCGCGCATCCCGGAGAAGGGGATCCCGCCGGCGCTGCTCGCCGACGCGAAGGGGGTGGTCGTGATCCCGCGGGTGGTGAAGGCCGGGTTCGTCGTCGCCGGGAGTGGCGGCCACGGCGTCGTGCTCGCCCGCGGGGCCGACGGCTGGACCGACCCGGTGTTCGTGAACTTCGGCGGCGGGTCGGTCGGGTTTCAGGCCGGCGTCGAGGCAACGGACGTGGTGCTGGTGTTCCGCGACCAGAAGAGCCTCGACCGGGTGCGCGAGGGCAAGGCGAAGCTGACGCTGGGGGCCGACGCCGGGGTGGCGGCGGGGCCGGTCGGTCGGCAGGCGCGGGCCGCGACCGACGTGCCGCTGCGGGCCGAGGTGCTGTCGTACTCGCGCAGCCGCGGGCTGTTCGCGGGGGTGGCGCTGGACGGGTCGGTGATCCGCCCGGACCCGGCCACGAACGCCGAGTTCCGCGCCGACCAGCGGCCGGAAGTCGCGCGGCAGGTGGCGGCGCTGAAGACCACCCTCGACCTGATGAGCCGACCGGCGGAGTGAGGCCACATCAGGTTGATCCGTTGCCATCGACGGGCGCGTCGTTCAGACGGGGATTCTTGGTTGCACGGAAAAGGGGTACCCCGTCAGAAAAGCATTGAGTCTCATTCAAGAATCACGATTGGACCGATTCCGCCGGGACGCACACGGCGCGAGTCCTTGCCTGGCCAGTGCTTGTGTCGAACGGCAACGGATCATCCCGATCCGGTATCAGGGGCAGTTCAACGCCGCTCGCGGGTGTCCGGGACGGGCGGCAACTCGATCACACAGGTAAACCGCCCGTCCCGCCAGTGGGCCGACCCGATCTCGAGCCAGGGCCGCGCGAGTTGCCGGCGGAGGAAGTTTCGCTCCCAGCGGTCGGGGGCGCGCTCCACGAACTTCGCCTTCACGACGAACCGGGCGTCCTCCGTCCCGCACCCGTGCCGCTCGGCCCAGTTCGCCGTCACCTGCTCCAGCACCCGCGCGAACGGCTCGCCGCCGACGTGAGGGGAATGCACGAACGCCCAGGTCGTGTTCACCCGGCCGGAGTTCAGCGGGTGCGCCAGGCCGCTCGCGCGGCACACCGGCAGCGGCACGACCGTCCCGTCCGCGGCCCGGTATTCCACCGTCACCAGCCACGGCTTGTTCTCGAACAGGGCCGCGCCGAAGACCGCGTGCGGGGTGATCCCGGCGAGGGTCCGCGACCAGCCGACGACCGGGGTGTAGCAGCCCGCGTGGAAGGCGTCCCACGCCTCCGCCCGGCCCGCCTTGTCGGCCAATCGCCGGACCAGCGGGTTGCCCGCCATCAGGCTCAGCTGGGCCGCGAGAAGGACCGTCACGAACCCGGTCAACGCCCACCGCCGCCACCCGCCCGCGGTCCCCCCACCGCCCGCCGTCGGGGGGACCGCCCCGCCGCGCAGGCGCCGGGCCACCGCCTCGACCGCCCACCGGGGCAGCAGGAGGAGGTAGAAGGCACACATCAGGAGCCCGAACCAGGGGAGCGGAAAGACCACCGCGATTCCCAGGTGGAACCCGACCCCCAGGGCGCACACCAGGAGTCGGAGCCGGGGGAACCACATCAGCCCGACGAACGCCGTCTCGAACGCCAGGACCAGATACCCGAGCCCGAGCATCAGCGACCGTCGGTTCAGGACCGCCGACGTGTCCGCCCACACCACCTGCGGGACCGACGCCGGCTTCCACACGCCCAGGCCGGCCGTCCACATCGGGTCGGCCCACTTCCACATCGCCGACTCGGCGTACATGAACCCGATCCCGGCCAGCGCCAGGAACCGGGACCAGAACCGACTCACCTCGGCCGGGGACCGGCCCGGGCGCCGCCGCGCGTCCCAGCTCAACCGGCGGCCGACCGGGGCGACCACCACCAGGAGGTTCATCAGCAGGAAGAGGTAGTCGGCGTGGTAGAGGAGCGGGGTGTGGTGGACGGCGGCCACCGTGCAGGCGTAGTTCACGACCGCCGCGAGGCGGGTGTGGAAGCCCGCCGTGAGGGCGGCGACGGCGGCCAGCCAGGCGGCCAGGAACGCGGCCGGGACGGGGAACGGGTAGAGCGCCCGGACGAGCGGCACCTGGGCGAGCTCGCAGAACAGCACGACCCCGTAGCCGATGCGGAACAGGCCGAGCACCTCGGCCGGCTCCGTCGCGGAGGCGTACCGCCGGACCAGCCCCCAGGCCGCCAGCCCCGACACGAGAAGGATGAACACGCCCGCCGCGAGGTGGGTTTCCACAGGTGCCCCCGTGGCAAGGTGTGGTCCGCGCGGGTCCGTATACCGCGGGCGGCGCGGCGGGTCGATCCCACCTTCGGCGCGCGTGACAGCCCGGCGAGCCGACCGCCGTGAGGCGGCGGGTGATGGGAACGTCACCCGCCGCCTCACGGCGGTCGTACAACACCCCCGATGCACCGCGAAATCTCCGGCGCCGACGAGCCGTTCCGGCCGCAGTCCGCGGCGGGCCTCTACGCCCTCACCGCGATCGTCGGCGCCCTCCTGGCCGCCGACCTGGGGCCGCTCCTCGTCGCGTGGCTCGCCGGGTTCGGCGCCGAGCTACCGACCTGGAACCGCGAGCTGTTCGGCTACCGCTACGCGCTCCTCGCCGCGGTCGTCGGCGGCGCCCGCGTCCTGTACAACTCGCTCGAATCCCTGTTCGACGGCCGCATCGGCTCCGACCTGGCGCTGGCCGTGGCGTGCCTCGCGGCGATCCTGCTGCGCGAGGAACTCGTCGCCGCCGAGGTCGTGTTCATCGGCCTCGCCGGCGAGTGTTTGGAAGCCGTCACCTTCGCCCGCACGCAGCGCGCCCTCGGGTCGCTGGCCGAACTCTTCCCGCGCCGCTGCTGGGTGCTGCGCGACGGGCAGGAGGTGCGCACCTTCACCACCGACCTGCTTCCCGGCGATTTCGTCGTGGTGAAGCCCGGCGGCCGCGTCCCCGCCGACGGCGTCGTGACCGACGGCCGCGCCGCGGTGGACGCCAGCGCCCTGACCGGCGAGAGCCTGCCGATCGACAAGGCGCCCGGCGACGCGGTGCTGGCCGGGAGCATCGTGCAGGGCGGGAGCTTGACCGTCGAGGCGAAGAAGCTGGCGAAGGAAACGGTGGCCGGGCAGGTGATCGAACTGACGGCCGCGGCCCTGAAGGACAAGGCGCCGCTGGAGCGGCACGCCGACCGCCTCGCCCGCTACTTCCTGCCGGCGGTGCTGGTGCTAGCGCTGGTCACGTTCGCGGCGAACGTCGGCTTCCAGCTCGCCGCGACGCGGCCGCCGGACGTGCCGCGGCCGCCGGTGAGCGCCGCGGCGCGGGTGGCGGCGTACCCGGCGCTGGGGGTGCTGGTGGTGGCGTGCCCGTGCGCCCTCATCCTGGCGACGCCCGCGGCCGTGATCGCGGCGCTCGGTCGGCTGGCGGGCACGGGCGTGTTCATCAAGGGCGGCTCGGCGCTGGAGCGGCTGGCCGGCGTCACCGCGTTCGCGTTCGACAAGACCGGCACGCTCACCGAAGGGAAGCTCGAACCCGGCGACGTGCTGCCGCTGAGCGGCGCGAGCGTCGAAGACGTGCTGACGTTCGCGGCCGCCGCGGAGGCGCGGAGCGAGCACCCGCTGGCGCGCGTGGTGCTGGCCGCGGCGGCGGAGCGCGGTCTGACGCCGCCGCCGGTCGAAGCGTTCGAGGCGTTCCCCGGCGGCGGCGTCAGCGCGACGGCCGGCGGCGCGTTAATCCTGGTCGGCACGCGGCGGCTCCTCGCGGAGAAGGGCGTTGTCATCCCCCCGGAGGCGGACGCGGCCCTGCGTCAGCTCGACGAGTCGGGGCAGAGTTCGCTCCTGGTGTCGAAGGACGGCGTGATCGTCGGCGCGGTCGGCGCCCGCGACCGTATCCGCCCCGAAGCCGCGGAGGTGATCGCCGAGCTGCGGGCGCTGGGGATTGCGCCGGTAGTGCTGCTGACCGGCGACCGCGCCGCCGCGGCGCACGCGGTCGCGGCGCAGGTGGCGGTGACGGACGTGTACGCGGAACTGCTGCCCGCGGCGAAGGCGGAGTGGGTGGCGGGAGTTCGACGTGCGGCTGGAACGGGTGCGGACGTGGTCAACCCCTCCCCCCAGCCCCCTCCCCCAGGGGGGGAGGGGGTGCCCGCGCAACAGAGCCTCCCGACCGTCGGTCGAGCTGAGCCGGGCACCGGTCGGTCGGTCGGTGCGTCCCCCCCCTTCCCTCTTAGGGAAGGGGGGCCGGGGGGGTTAGGTTGGCCATCACGCCGCTCGGCTGCGTCCGCGTGGCCCCTCATCGCCTTCGTCGGCGACGGCGTGAACGACGCCCCCGCGCTGGCCCGCGCCGCCGTTGGCATCGCCGTCGGCGGCACCGACGTGGCCGCCGAGGCCGGCGACATCGTGCTGATGGGCGAACCGCTCCGGCCGCTGCCGCTGCTCGTTCGACTGTCCCGCGAGACGGTGAAGATCATCCGCCAGAACATTCTCGGCTTCGGGTTCGGCGTCAACCTCGTGGGGATCGTCCTCACCGGCTGGGTGTGGCCGCTGCTGGCGACCGGCCCGGGGTGGTACGAGAAGGCGCCGCTGGTCGGCGTGCTGTACCACCAGCTCGGCTCGCTCCTGGTGCTGCTGAACTCGATGCGGCTGCTGGCGTTCGACCGCACCGCCGCGAGCCCCACCCTGTCGCGCCTCCGCGGCGCGGCGCGCGGCTTCGACCGCTGGGTGAACACGCTCCACTTCGACGACCTGGTCCACGCGGTCGGCCACCGCTGGAAGCTCGTCGGCGGCACGGCCGCGGCGGCGCTGCTGGTCGGCTGGGCGCTGACCGGGTTCACGCAGGTCGAGCCCGGCGAGGTCGGCGTGGCGCAGCGCTTCGGGGCGGTCGTGGCCGACCTGGAGCCCGGCCTTCACGTCCGCTGGCCGTGGCCGATCGAGACCGTCACCCGCGTGCGCACGGCCGAGGTGCGCACCGTGGAAGTCGGCTTCCGCGGCGTGGTGCCGGAGGCGCGGGCGCCCGTCCTTCCGACGCCGGACCGGCTGCGGCGACCCGGCGGCGAGGCGCTGACGTGGGGCAGCAGCCACGGCGACGCGAGCTCCCCGCTCACCGACGAGGCGGTGATGATTACCGGCGACGGCGATTTGGTGGAGGTGCGGGCGACGGTCCGCTACCACGTCGCCGACGCGCGGAAGTTCCTGTTCGCGGCCGCGGACCCGGCGCCGCTGGTGCGGTCGGCCACCGAGTCGGTGCTGCGCGAGTTGGTGGCCGGCGGCCGGTTCATCGACCTCCTCACGGTGCGCCGCGGCGGCCTCGAAGCGGAGGCGACGGCGCGCCTGGCCCGCCGGCTGGACGCGGCCGTGCCCGGCGGCGCCGGCGTGGCCGTGGACGGCGTGACGCTCCACGATCTTCACCCGCCGTCGGTGGTGGTCGAGTCGTACCACTCGGTTGCGAAGGCGATCCAGGAGCGCGACCGGGTGCTGAACGACGCCGAGGCCGACGCCCTGCGGGCGGTGCGGCGGTCGGCGGAGGAAGCGGAGCGGACGGTGAGCCGGGCGCGGACGGAGGCCAACCGCACGGTGAAGGACGCGGCGGCGCTGGCGAAGGCGTTCGACGCGTGGGTGAAGGTGCGGTCCGAGGTGACGGCCGAGGAGGCGGCGGCGCACGCGGCGGAGCGGGCGAGGCGGGTGGCGGCGGGGGAGGCGGCGGCGGCGGTGGACGCCGACCTGTCGGCGCGGCGGGGGCGGCTGCTGGCCGACCGGCGGGCGGCGATCGACTCGCGGCTGGCGGCGCGGGCGGTGGTCGAAGCGTTCCGCGGCCGCGACAAGGTGTGGATCGACGCCGCCGACGTGCCGGGCCGGCGGCAGCTGTTCCTGATCGACCCGGAGCTGCTACGGCCGCTGGCGCCGCCGCGGGCGGGGGAACCGTGAGACCGGCTCGCAAGCCGCCCGAACTTGACCGTTTCTCGTGCGGGGGAACTTCCCCCCGCAGGAGACACACCATGACCCTTCGGCTTCTCGCCGCGTCCGTCGCGGCCGTCGCGCTCGGTGCCGGTTCGGCGTCCGCCCAGCCGGTCGTGCTCGTTCCGCACCGCGACCACTTCCACATCGTGCCGGCGTACCCGTCGTACCCGTCCTACGGCTACCGGAACTACCAGCCGGGCCTGTCGTTCAACCTCAACTTCGGCTCGCCGCAGGTCTACTCGCCGGGCTACGGGCACGGCGGCTCCGGCTACCGGTACGGCGGCTCCGGCTACGGCTCGGGCTACGGGTCCGGCTACCGCAACGGCGGCTACTACCCCGGCGGGGGCGGCGGCCACTACCACAACGGCCACTACCACCGCTGACGCCGCGCGACAATCGGCAATCCTGCCACCCCCGTGACGAATCCCCCCGGTAGAATGGCCGCACACACCGGGGGACCGCCGATGACCGCCACCCCACCCGCCTGGGACGCCGACGACCGCATCGGCGTCCCCGTCGCCGGCCGCGCCGCCACGCTCCCACGCCCCGAGAACAGCGGACTCACGTCCGCCGCTCGCCAAGACGAGCCCGTCGAGCTCCGCGAGGGCGAGACGGAACTCGGCCGGCCGCCGCAGGTGCCGTCGGCGCTCGACCTCCTCTCCGAGGCCGACCGCGCCACCCTCCGCCGGCTCGAGGACGAACAGGCCGCGAAGGAGATCGCCGAAGCCGAGATGCTCCTGGCCGCCGACCCGACCGGCCTCGGCTGGCTCGGCTGGTTCGCCGGCCCGCTCGTCCTCGCCTTCCTCGTCGGCTCCGTCGGCCTCGCCGGGCTGTTCACGTTCAACCAGGTGCTGGCGCTGCTGGCGAACCTCGCCGCGCAGCCGCCGTGGGCGCAGTACGTCGGCTACGCCGGGCTCGGGCTGTTCGGGGCGTGCATCGTGTTCGCCTTCGGCCGGTTCGCGTTCATCTACGCCCGCCTCCGACTCAACCGGCAGATTCAGGTGAAGGGGCTCGAAGAACTCGCCCGCCGGACGCGCCTCCGCTGGCTCGCCGCCGCGAAGACGACCGAGGCCCGCGAGCAGTTGGAGCGCTACCTCCGCGAGTACCCGCTCGACACCGAGAAGGACCGCAAGGCGCTGGCGGGGGCCGGCCTCGCCGACGCGGCGCAGGGGCGGCTGCGGGTGCTGCGCGAGCAGCTGCTGGACCCGGCGAAGTTCGCGTCGAGCGAGCAGTGGTTCGCGCGGTTCCGGGACGACTTCCAGGCCGAGCTCGACGCCGCCGCCGAGGCCCGCGTGAAGTACTGGGGGAGCCGCATCTGGGTGGTGACGGCGGTGGCCCCGAACGCGGCCGTGGACACCGGCGCGACGCTGTTCTACGCGGTGTCGATGCTGACCGACCTGTGCCGGGTGTACCAGGTGCGGGCCGGCAAGGCGGGCACCGGCGTGCTGCTCGGGCGGGTGTTCTTCAACGCCTACCTCGCCGGGCAGGGCGCCGAGTGGGAGAAGGTGGTGGAGGACCAGTACGACCAGCTGTTCCACGAGGCGCTGAACGTGGTCGGCGTCGGGGTGGGCTCGAACCTGGCGGGGAAGGTGCTGGGCAAGGTCGGCGCCCGCGCCACCACCGGCTACCTGAACCGCGTGCTGCTGGTGCGCCTGGGCCGCTACGCGGCGCGCCTCCTGCGCCCCGTAGCGCGGTAATGAGGGAAGAGGGATTGGCCGCAAAAAGGCACAAAAGACACAAAAAGTAAGACCGATCAAAACCTGAATTCAGTCTTGGTTCTGGGTTCCTTTTTGTGTCATTTGTGCCTTTTTGCGGCCAATCCCTCTTCCCTCCTACTGCGGCTCGATGCCGAAGTCGCGGACGGTGAACAGCGGGCGGAAGTCGTACCCGGCCAGCGCCTCGCGCGCGCCCTGGAGCCGGTCGCAGATGCACGCCACGCGCACCACCGTCGCCCCGACCGCCTCCACCGCGTTGATCGCCTGGATCACGCTGCCGCCGGTCGTCAGCACGTCGTCGATCACCACCACGCGGTCGCCCTTGTTCACCTGGCCTTCGACCAGCTCCTGACTGCCGTGGCTCTTGGCCTGCTTGCGGACGAAGAAGCCTTCGAGCGTGCGGCCGTGGCGGTGGAACGCGGTCAGGGCCGCGGCCGCCATCGGGATGGCGCCGACCTCCAGGCCGCCGATCGCCTCGAACGTCAGGTCGTGCGTGGCTTCGTACAACACCTCGCCGAGCAGGGTGATCGCCTCGGCGTGGAACAGCACCTTTTTCGAGTTCACGTAGTAGCTGCTCTTCCGGCCGCTGGCGAGCGTGAAATCGCCGAACTGGAGGGCGCGCTCGCGGAACAGGTCGCGGAGGCGGTCGCGGGTGCTCATGGTTGTTCGGCGGGCCGGAGGGTGATAGCTTCACGTCAGGATACGGAGGACGATCATGGCCGACGCGCGGACGTACACCGACGCCGAGGTGACGGCGAAGCTGGCCGAGCACGGCCTGACCGATTGGCACCTCGAGGACGGCTGGATTCGGCGGAAGTACAACACCGACGGCTGGCCGCAGACGCTCATGGCGGTGAACGCCGTCGGCTTCCTGTGCGAGGCGGCGTGGCACCACGCGGACCTGGCGGTCACCTGGGGGAAGCTCTGGGTGAAGCTGAAGACGCACGACGCCGGCGGCATCACCGACAAGGACTTCGAGCTGGCGCGGAAGATCGAGGACGCGGTGCTGTGGCGGCCGGCCGGCGGCGCGCTCGGCACCGGCAACCCGAAGAAGTTCGTGTTCAGCAAGTAGCCCCGCCGCTTGCGGCGTTGCACCGCCGCGAGCGGCGGACCCACCCTCCCCGGAACCCCTCAATGACCCGCACCCTCCCCGCCCTCGCGCTGCTGCTCGCCGCGGCCCCCGCGCACGCCCAGCGGCTCACCGTCACCGGCGGCCCCGCCGACGCCGCCCAGGTGGTCGTGTCCACCCCGATCCCGATCGCCACGTCCGTGGCCCCCAACGCCGTCACCCTCCCCGACGGCACCCACGTCCCGGCCCAGGTCGTGCCGCCCGCGCTCCACGACAAGGAGAAGGGCTCGCGCCTCGTGTTCGTCCTGCCGCGGCTCAAGGCCGGCGAAACGGTCACCGTGCTGCCGACGACGCTCAACTACGTCCAGGCGCCGACGCAGTTCCAGCTCAACGGCGGGGACGGCACGCTGACCGTCCAGTTCGGCAGCCGTCCGGTGCTCCAGTTCTTCAACCCGAAGCGCGACCCGGCCGACCACTACTACACGTTCAAGCCGTTCCACCACGTCTACGACCCGACCGGGAAGGTGCTCCTCACGAACGGCTCCGCGAAGACGGCGAATGACGGCAAGTTCCCGCACCACCGCGGCCTGTTCTTCGCGTGGAACAAGGTCAGCTACGGCGACAAGAAGACGGCCGACGTGTGGCACGGCACCAACAACGTGTACGCTGAGCACCAGAAGCTGCTGCCCTCCGCGCTCGGCGAGGTGCTCGGCCGGCACCGCGCGGCGATCACGTGGAACGGCCCCGACGGCGCGGCCTTCGCCAACGAGGAGCGCGAGCTGACGGCCTACGCCACGAAGGGCGGCACCCTCATCGACTTCGCCAGCGTGGTGCGCACCGAGCTGCCGAGCGTGAAGCTCGACGGCGACCCGCAGCACGCCGGGTTCCACTTCCGGGCGAACATGGAGGTGGCGTCGAAGACGGCGAAGGAGACGTACTTCCTGCGGCCGGACGGCAAGGGGAAGGCCGGCGAGACGCGGAACTGGGACCCGAAGGCGAAGGACCCGAAGACGATCAACCTGCCGTGGGACGCGTGCTGCTTCGTGGTGGGCGGGAAGCGGTACACGGTGCTGCGGGTGGGCCACCCCGACAACCCCGGCGAGGCGCGCGGCAGCGAGCGCGACTACGGCCGGTTCGGCGACTACTTCGAGTACGAGATCACGCCGGAGAAGCCGCTGCGGGTGCGCTACCGGGTGTGGGCGCAGGAAGGCGAGATGACGGTGGCCGAGGCGGCCGCGATCGCCGCGGCGTTCCGGTCGCCGGTGGCGGCCTAGTTTCGTTGCCGCTTGCGGCTTCGCGCCCCGGGGCGCGAAGCCGCAAGCGGCAACGAAACTAGGCCGCCCGCCGCACCCGCGCTACTCCCTGTCCGGCGTCGGCGGTCGCCTCCTTCACCACGTACACCGGGCGGCCCTTCGACTGGTCGTACACCCGCGCCGCGTACTCGCCCAGCACCGCCAGCACCCCCAGCCCGCACGCCGCCAACAGGTGCAGCGCCGTCAGCAGCACCAGCCCCACCCGCGACACCGGCTCCGACAACGGCACCAACAGCGCCACCGCGGCCACGCACATCAGCCAGCTCGCGCCGGTGACCGCCACGCCCGCGCCGGCCGCCAGCCGGGCCGGGGCCGGCGAGAACGACAACAGCCCGTCCATGGCGAACCGCACCATCCGCCGCAGCGTGTACTTCGACACCCCGCCCTGCCGCGCCGCCGGCTCGAACGGCACCTCCGCCACGCGGAAGCCCAGCCACTGCACCATCCCGCGCACGTACCGATGCGCCTCGCGCAGCCGGCCGAGCTCGTCCACCGCCCGCCGCGACAGCAGCCGGAAGTCCGCCGCCGCCGGCCGCACCTCCACGCTGCTCATGCGGCCGAGCACCTTGTAGAACGCCCGCGACGACATCCGCTTGAACCACCCCAGGCGGCGGTCGTCGCCGCGGATGGTGAGGACCACGTCGAACCCCTCGCGCCACTTCGCCACCAGCACCGGGATGAGCGCCGGCGGGTGTTGCAGGTCGGAGTCGAGCGACACCACGGCGTCGCCGGTGGCGTGGTCGAGGCCGGCGGTCAGCGCCGCCTGGTGGCCGAAGTTGCGGCTGAGGGCGACGTACCGGACGCGCGGGTCGGCGGCGGCGAAGCCGCGGATCACGTCGAGGGTGCCGTCGCGGGAGCCGTCGTCGACGTAGAGGAGTTCGAGGTCGAAGTCGGCGGCCAGCGGCTCGACGGCCGGCACGAGCACGGCGTGGAACTTCGGGAGGACGTCTTCCTCCTGGTAGGCCGGACAGACGACGCTCAGGCGCGGGCGGGCGGGCATGGAGACAGCCTTCGGGTCGGGCGTATCACTCAGGCGAGCCGAACGCCGTCAGGCGTCGGGTGACGTTCGCATAACCCGGCGGCTTACGCCGCCCGGCTCGCCGTGCGGTTCGTGCCCAGTTCACTCGGGCGCACGAGCGCGAACCCCGCGGCGCGAATCAGGTCCGGCAGCTCCGGCCGGCGGAACAGCGCCAGCTCGTCCACCCGGCGCTGCACGAAGGCGTCGTCGGCCGCCGCGTCGCGGCCCACGAGCGTGAGGTCGTGGTAGCCCGGGTGGCACATCAGCTCGACCGTCCGCCCCGGGGTGTACGCCAGCCAGCGGGCGTGGAAGCGCGCGTCGGCCACGAACGGCGGGTCGGTGATGCCGGCCAGCCAGTCGCAGCCGGGGAAGCCGGCGCGGTCAAGGTCGCGCGCCTGCCGCCGCCCCAGGCGGTTCAACACGACGCGCTTCACCCGCGCCCCCGGCACCCGGGCGAGCAGCCGCCACGGCTCGCGCACCCGCCGCACGAACGGCCGGGCCGGCCATCCCGTCAGAAACTCGAAGAGCACCCGCGTCACCGGACGGAACAGCGACGAGTGCTGGTGCGAGTTCACGACAAGCGGCGGCGCGCCGACCAACTCCACGAACCGCCGGTGCTGCGCCGCCAGTTCCGCCGCGACTTCGGCCGGGTTCATCCGCCCCAGCAGCGACCGCCGCATGAACGCCCCGAGCGGCCAGAACATGCCGTCCGCCCGCACCAGCGACGGCACGCGGTCGGCGGGCAGGATCGGGCCGTCGAGTGTGAGGTTGGGGTGCCAGCCGAGGTCGAGCGGGCGGCCGGCGCGGTTCCACCCAACAACCGCGGCCGCGGCGTAAGGCGAGTTCACCAGCAGCGTCGTGCCGGTGACGAGGCCGGCGGCGGCGAGTTCGAGGATGCCCCGGTCGGTGTCGGGGCCGATCCCGAAGTCGTCGGCGATGACCACGAGCTGGCGCGGCGGCCCCATCGGCGTCCCTGCCGGGGTGTGGCGTCTCCGGGGCGCGAATCTCCGCAGGGTCCGATTCGGGCGGCCGGCACTATTCCGAAATCACAGTCGGAATGCAAGATCGACCGCAGAGGGGAGGCAGGATGAGGTGATTACCCGGCGGCGGCGAGCCGGACCTCGACCTCGACCGAGGTGTGAACCTCGATGAGGGCGCGGATCTGCTTGTGGCAGCAGGTGCAGCCGTCGCCGGCGCCGGTGGCGCCGCGGACGTCCTTGACGGTGCGCAACCCCAGACTCACGACGGCGTCGACGATCCGCCCCTCGGTGACCGTCTGGCAGCGGCAGACGATGCGGTCCTCGCACCCGCCGCAGGGGCCGGCGCACGGGTCGGGGCAGAGGCGGTCGTCCAGTTGAGGCAGCGACATCGGCGGGTTTCCGAACCCGGGCGTGGCGGGAACGCGAACCTTGTTGAGATTGCGTCTCACCAAAATGTACCCGCTGCGGCCGCCGGTGTCAACCGGGGCGCGCGGAAAAGCGTGCGGCTTGCGGCGCCGCGCCGCCTCGCGTAACATCTCCCGACCCGAGGGCCGGCGGTTCGGCCCGACCACCTGGAGGGATTCACATGCGGCGGCTGACGGCGTTCGGGGTGGGGCTGGCGGCGGTGCTGGTGCTCGGCGGCACGGCCCCCACCCGCGCCCAGGACGAGGCGACGAAGATCGTCGGCGTGTGGGAGGTGACGAAGTCCGGCGACCTGCCGGCCGGCAGCACCCTCGAGTTCGCCAAGGACGGGAAGTTCACCGTGAAGGTGAAGGGCGACAAGGACGAGGTCGGCACCGGCACCTACGTCATCCAGAAGACCAAGCTGACGGTGAAACTGAAGTTCGGCGACGCGGCGTTCGAGCAGTCGGCGACGATCAAGAAGCTGACCGCCACCGAGCTCCAGCTCGAGGGCGACGACAAGAAGATGGACGAGTTCAAGCGGAAGTAACACTCCTCCGCCGCTCGCGGCGGTGCACCGCGGTGCACCGCCGCAAGCGGCGAACCGGTCAGCTCACGTACACCCCGTCGGTCAGCACCTCGCCGGTGAACGGGAACAGGTCCTGGAACGGGGCCGGCTCGCCGTTCGCCGTGATGCTCGGCGCCAGGTACACCCGCACCCGCGCCGGCTGCCCCGGCCCGCTGCCGACCGCCAGGTCGGCCCGGCCGTCGCCGTCCGCGTCCACGACGCCCACGCGGGCGCCGCCGCGGTCGGCGCTGTTGTTGGCGACGAAGAAGTTCGCCACCGGCGCCGCCTGCGCCGCCTGCGCCCCGGACACGTTCCCGGTGCTCACCAGCGCGCCGCTCAGCACGAACACCCGCGGGGCGCCGCCCGGCCCGCCGCCGAAGATCAGCTCGCCGAACCCGTCGCCGGTGATGTCGCCGATCGTCACGTAGGCGCCGTTGCGGAGGGTCTCGGCGTCGGCGCCGGGGAAGGCGAAGAAGTCGTTCACCAGCTTGCCGCGCGTCGTCAGCACCGTCGCCCCGCTGAACAGCGCCACCCGCGGGCCGCCGAGGAACCCGGCCGCGACCGCCACGTCCGGCCGGCCGTCGCCGTTCACGTCGCCGACCGCGGTGCGGGCGCCGCCGCGGAAGTCGGCGTCGTCGATGCCGAGGAAGTTCGCCGCCACCGTCAGCGTGCCGCCGGCGGGGAGGCGGAACACCGTCACCCGCGCCCCGCCGCCCTGGTCCGGCGACAGCACCACGTCGTCGCGGCCGTCGCCGTCCAGGTCGCCGGACGAGACGAACGCGCCGCCGGTGAACGACTCGCTCCCGGCGAACGCGGCGGTCGGCCCCACCAGCAGGGTGCGGTTGTCCACCCCGCTGACCACCGCGAACCGCACCGGCGTCCCCGGCCCGGTCACCACGATGGTGTCGTCGGTCCCGTCGCCGTTCACGTCGCCGACCGCCGACCGCACCAGCACGCCGAGGCCGGCGAACGGGTTCACGGTCGTCGTCGGGGCGGTGGCGTACGTGCCGGCCGCGTTCGGGTCGAACAGCGCCGCGCCGCCGTTCGTCTGGCCGCCGACCGCGATCCGCGACGGCAGTTCCGGCGGCACCCCCACCGGCGCGGTCGTGACCGTCAGGGCGAACGTCTGGTTCGCCCCGCCGACCGCGTTCGTCGCGGTCAGGTTCAGCGGGTACGTGCCGGCCGCGGTCCCCGGCGCGACCGTCAGCACGCCGGTCGTCGGGTTGATGCTGACGCCGGCCGGCGGGCCGGTGATGCCGAACGTCGGCGCCGGGGTGCCGGTCGCGGTGACCTGGAAGGTGCCACCGGCCGACCCGACCGTCGTCGCAGTGGCGCTGGTGATCGCCGGCGCCTGGCCGATCGTGAGGGTGAACGACTGCGTCGCGTTCGGGCTCACGCCGTTCAACGCGGTGAACGTGGCCGTGAACGTGCCGACCTGCGTCGCGGTGCCGCTCAGGGTGCCGCCCGGCGACAGCGTGATGCCCGCCGGCAGCGTGCCCGCTGTGAACGCGAACGTCGGCGCCGGCGACCCGGTGGCGGTGACGGCGAAGCTTCCCATCTGCCCGCCGACGAACACCGTGCTGTTCGCGCTGGTGAACGACGGCGCCGTGCCGACGGTCAGGGTGAACGTCTGGGTGAAGCCCCCGAGCGGGTTCGTTGCGGTGATGTCGAACGTGTACGTCTGCACCGCCAGCCCCGCGGGCACGGTCAGCAGCCCGGACACCGGGTCGATCGTCACCCCGGCCGGCGCGCCGGTCAGCGAGAACGTCGGGGCGGGGTTGCCGGTCGCGTTGACATCGAGCGTGCCGCCGACCGTGGAGCCGACCAGCAGCGTGTTCGCCGTCGTGATGACCGGGGCGGCCCCGGCCTGCACCGTGATCGTCAGCGTCTCGCCGTCCGAGCCGACGACGTTCGTGGCCGTCACCGTGACGGGGAACGTGCCGGTCGCCGTCGGCATCCCCTCGATCGTGTTCGTGAGCGAGTTGAACGTCACGCCGCCCGGCAGGGTGCCGGTCACCATCAGGGTCGGCGTCGGGCTGCCGGTCGCGGTGAGCGGGAAGCTCGCGGGCACGCCGGTGATGAACGTCACGCTCCCGCCGCTGGTCACCTCGGGGACGGTGCCGACGGTCAGGGTGAACGGCTGGACGGCGTCCGGGGTCACGTCGTTGTCGGCGGTGACGGCGAACGAGTACACGCCGTTCGGCACCGCCGGGGTCACGGTGATGAGGCCGGTCGTCGGGTCGATGGTCACGCCGGCCGGGGCGCCGGTGAGCGAGAACGTCGCGTCGGGGGTGCCGGTGGCGTTCACGTCGAACGTGCCGGTGGTCCCCTGCACGACCGCCGCGTTGTTCGCCGTCGTGATCAGGGGGGCGACGCCGGCCGCCACCGTCAGCGTCAGCACCTCGGCGTCACTGCCGACGGCGTTCGTCGCGGTGAAGGTGATGGTGTACGGCCCCGGGACCACGGTCGGGGTGCCGCTCAGGATGCCGGTGCCGGCGTCGAACGACAGCCCGGCCGGCAGCGCGTCGAAGCTCAACACCGGGGTCGGCGAGCCGGTCGCGGTCACGGTGAACGTGTTGGCGCGGTTCGTGTAGAACGTCGCGGTGCCGGGGCTGGTCACCTCGGGGACGGTGCCGACGGTCAGCGTGAACGGCTGCACGTCGTCCGGGGCCACGCCGTTCGCGGCGGTGACGGTGAACGTGTACACGTTGCTCGGCACCGTCATCGCCACCGTGATGAGACCGGTCGTCGGGTCGAT
>Ga0209181_10001690_pt1 | contig 37870 bp, 30 predicted proteins | sample MAT05_FD_187208 | JGI IMG/M metagenome (GOLD analysis project Ga0209181, IMG submission 187208) | Freshwater microbial communities from Lake Fryxell liftoff mats and glacier meltwater in Antarctica - MAT-05 (SPAdes) (version 2) | ecosystem: Environmental > Aquatic > Freshwater > Ice > Liftoff... | reverse complement strand
CGATAGGGAGGATTTTGGTCTCATCGCAGTGACGAAGGAACGGAGATGAGACCAAAATCCTGAAAGCCCGAGGCGACCCCCGGCGAGCGGGTGGTTCAGGACATCAAGCGAGCGACGCGCCGACAGTGTCGAGAGCTTCTAGAACCTGTTCAAGAACAGCGTCCGCTCAACCCACATTCACGTGTCGGCGAAGCACATGGAGCGCTACCTTGGCGAGTTCACTTTCCGGGCGAACCACCGGACGCAGCAGAACGCGATGTTCGACCTGATGGTTGGGGCGCTTTAACGACGGCTCCAACCATCGCGTCAAAATCGGCGTGATTGGCGGAACCGATACCTGCGGCTTCCGCTTGGCCGATGAACGCTTCTAAGCGTCCGAACGTCAATGCCTCGCTGAGCGTAATATATGGACTTGACATACGTTCTCCTATCATATGGAGGCCGCGCAAACAACGAACGAAGGGAGGAGGGGAAAATGCTGGACATATCGAGCGTTGTCGCCGCCTTCGGCGAGGACCAGGTGAAGCGCCTCACGGGGTTGAGCATCACCCGTCTACGCTACTGGCACCGGACGGGCTTCTTTGTCCCGGCGTTTGTCGAGGAAAACCAGCGGCTCCGTTCAGCCGATTCTACTCCTTCAAGGACGTTGTGGCGCTGCGAACGCTCGAAATGCTGCGCGTCCAGAACAACGTCCCGCTTCAGCATCTCCGCAAGGTGGCTGAAACGCTAAGTCATCTGAAGGACGCCCTTTGGACGACTACGACGCTTTTCGTAGTCAATCGGAAGGTCGTTTTTGTGAACCCCGAAACGGGCGATCCTGAAGAGGTCGTGTCGGGCCAATATCTGCTCGGCATTCCGCTGATAAAGGTCGTGACTGACACCCGGAGCGAGGTCGGGGCCATGCGGAAGCGGTCGAAGGCGCAGATCGGTCACGTGTCGAAATCGCAGGGCATTTGCCACAATGCATGGGTGATTGCAGGAACGCGCATCCCCGTGGCCGCCGTTCGCAGGCTGTCGGAGGACGGCTACAGCGTGAAGGATATCTGCGCTGAATATCCCGACCTGAAACCGGCGGATGTCAGAGCGGCGCTTGAGCATGGAGTGGCGAAAGCTGCGTGACGCCACCGTTGCAGATCATGCGGTTCTTTACCGACCAGAACATCCCGGAGTCGGTCAACAAGGCTCTGGAAGGCAACGGATTCGAGGTCATTCGGCTGCGCGAGAAAACCGCGACCAACTCGCCGGATACGGCGCGGGCAATCCATGGGTGCGCGCAGATATTGCGGTCAAGGACGGCCGCATTGCCGCGATTGGCACGATTGCCGCCAAGGGCAGGCGCGAGATCGATGCTACCGGCGACTATGTCTCGCCCGGCTGGATCGACATGATGGATCAGTCAAACGAAGTACTGCTAAAGAACGGTTTGGCCGCAAGCAAACTGCGGCAGGGATGCTACGCAAAAAACGCCGGTTGCCGGACCTGAAGCCGTGCTCGCTTACCTCGCGCTTTATACCACCGGATTGCCATCTCGAACAGCCGCCTTGTCCGGTTCGACGAGACCGGCGTCACGTTCCGCTACAAGGACTATCGCAAGGGCGACATCGACCGGCAGCAGGTCATGACGCTTGCCGCCGATTCGTTCATCCAGCGCTTCCTGCTCCACGGGCACTCAGATCATTGGGAGAGTTAATAGCAGTGCCGGTGGCCGTCTGAGTTGCCGTTGATTCAAGCATGGCGCGGCTACGTCGGAACGGCAACTTTGGGGACGTTGCCGCTCGGCAGCTTTCGGGACGCGGCTGAGCAGAAGCGGATATTCAGAACAGAATTAACGGCGGTGTCGCATCGTGCTTACATGGCTGACGGCACAATCCCGTTCTAGAACGCGGCCCATCGCCCTTTCGCCGAACCTAGTTTGCAGCAAAGATCTTACCGGGGTTGAAGAGGCCGCCGGGATCGAGCGAGCGCTTCAACGTGCTCATCGCGTCGACCGTGCCGGCGCCGAGTTCGTCGATCAGCTTGCCGATCTTGCCCATGCCGATGCCGTGTTCGCCGGTGCAGGTGCCGTCCATCGCCAACGCGCGTGCGACCAAGCGGTCATTGAGAGCGCGGGCGCGGGCGATATCCGTCGTGTCGTTAGGATCGACGCAGAAAAACACGTGGAAGTTACCGTCGCCGACGTGCCCGACAATCGGGGCGACGACGCCGCCGGCGGCAAGGTCGGCGTGGGTTTCGACAATGCAGTCCGCGAGCCGTGATATCGGCACACAGACATCTGTGACGATCAGCGTCGAGCCGGGTCGGAGCGCTTGGGCGGCGTGATAGGCATTGTGCCTGGCGCGCCATAGCGCCGAGCGCGCCTCGGCGGCATGGGCCCAGGCAAAGGCGGCGCCACCGTTCGCCTGCGCCAGCGCCTCGACGGTTTCGACCTGCTCACGCACCGCGGCCGGCGCGCCGTGAAATTCGAACACCAGCGTCGGCGCTTCGACCAGCGAAGTGCGGCTATAGGCATTGCACGCGCGGACCTGGACAGCATCCATCAGCTCGACACGAGCGATGGGCACGCCGAGCTGGAGCAGTTCGATGACGCAGCGCGTTGCGCCGCCGAGGTCGGCGAACCCGCAGCTCGCGGCGGCGATGGTCTCGGGGATGCCCCGCAGGCGCAGCCCGACCTCGGTGATAAGGCCGAGCGTACCCTCGGAGCCGACGAACAGTCCGGTGAGGTCGTAGCCCGCCGACGACTTGCGAGCGCGGCGGGCTGTGCGGATGACCTCGCCATTCGCCAGGACGACGGTCAGCCACAGGACGTTGTCGCGCATCGTGCCGTAGCGCACCGCCGTCGTCCCCGAGGCCCGGGTTGCCGCCATGCCGCCAAGCGTTGCGTTGGCACCGGGGTCGACGGGAAAGAACAGGCCCTGGTCGCGCAGGTGCAGGTTGAGCGCCTCGCGGGTGACGCCTGCTTCGACTGCACAGTCGAGATCGTCGCCATTGACCGCGAGCACCCGGTCCATGCCCGAGAGGTTGATGCAGATGCCCCCCCGGGTTGCGGCCACCCCGCCCTCCAGGCTTGTGCCGGCGCCGAACGGGACGATCGGCGTAGCGCTGGCAGCGCAGGCCCGAACGATCGCCTGCACCTCGTCGGTCGAACGCGGAAAGACGACGCCGTCGGGTGCCAGCACCGGGTGGAATGCCTCGCCGCGCCCGTGCGCGTCGCGGATTGCGGGAGCCGTCGCAAGGCGATCCCCGAACTGGGCTGAAAGACGGTCAAGAATGGCTGTGACTGACATGACGATCGTGTAGCGCGCCTTACTCATTATTACAAATAGCTTGGCTTTGTCAAAAATAGGTCTAAGTTTTGGTGGGGGGAGAGTTGCATGGTTCGCAAAAGCCTGTTGGCACTGGTGCTGTCGTTGCTCACTGCGGGCGCGGCAGCCGCGGACGACTTCGCGACCCGGTTCGTGCTCGAGGGGCAAGTGCGGTCGCGCCCCGCCACAGCCATCGCCGCCAACGACTGGTCGATTGGCGGCGAAACCGTCGACCGCGGCTTTTCCAACCCCGACAACTGGCTGCGCTATCTCGGCCCGCTCGGCCCCAAGCGGGTGCGGCTACAATCGGGTTGGGCGCGGACCGACGCGGGCGGTGGCCGCCTCGATTTCGCCTGGCTCGACGGCATTGTCGCCGGAGCACGGGCACAAGGTGTCGCGCCGTGGATCAGCCTCGGCTACGGCAACCCGGCCTATATCGGCGGCGGCACACCGCAGCGCGACAGCGCGCTGCCGTCCGGGGCGGGGCGCACGGCGTGGCTGGCCTATGTGGCTGCGACGGTTGCTCGCTACCAAGGCCAGGTCGTCGAGTGGGAGGTCTGGAACGAGCCCGATCTATCGGGCAACTACACTGCCGCCGACTACGGTCGCTTCGCGCTGGATACGGCACGCGCGATCCGTGCCGCCGACCCCCGTGCGTACATCATCCTCGGGGCGTTCGCGCATCAGGTCGCGGTACCGCCCGACTTCGCCGAAACAGCGCTGCGGACCTTTGTCGATGGCGGCGGCAAGGGCCTGGCGCAGGCGGTCACCTACCACGCCTATGCCGAGAATCCCGATACCAGCTATCCCGGCATCGAGCGGTTTCGGACGATGGTGCGCGGCGTCGATTCCGGCCTCGGGGTCAGGCAGGGCGAGAACGGCGCGCCTTCGCTCAATGCGCCGCTGTTCGCGCTGAAGAACATGTGGTGGACCGAGGAGAGTCAGGCGAAGTGGCTGCTGCGCCGGATGCTCGGCGATGCGGCGCATGGCATTCCGACCTCGATGTTCACCATCGCCGACCTCGACTACGATGTGCGGGTCGAGAACAACGCCTTATTCGCCAAGACAGCCAGCCAGCGGCAGGCGCCGTGGGCGCGCAACATGAAGGGACTGCTGGAAATAACCGCGAACGCGGGCGGTTCGGCGACCGTACGGCCCAAGACCGCCTATCGCGCCATGCAGAACGTTACCGCGATCTTCGACGCGAGGCTAAAGCCGGTCGACGGGGGCTGCACCGTGACGGGCGGCTCGGGTGCGGTCACCGCGCAGGCCTTTCGGCGCGACGACGGTCTTACGGTTCTGGCGCTCTGGCGGTCGAGCGACCGACCCGGCGACCGTCCGCTGCACGAGGATGTCGATGTCAGTTGCGACGGTGTGCGATACGGGGCCGCGCTCGCCTACGTCGACCTGCTGACCGGTGCGGTCTATCGTGTCGCCGGGCCGCAGCAGGGAGGCATCGTAACGGGCGTGCCGATCTACGATTCGCCGGTGCTGCTCGCCGACGCAGCTGCGATCCCGCGTTGAGCACCCCTCGCACCAGCATGCGCACCATCCCCCTCGCGGCGTGGTGGATCCTCGTCCTGATGACCGTCGATTCGATCCTCGGGATGATCGACCGCAACGCCGTGTCGGTGCTCAAGACGACGCTGAAAGGCGTGTTCCGGATCGACGACACGCACTATTCCTGGCTCGTCACCGCGTTCATGGTGCCGTTTGCGCTGTTTTACGTCATCACCGGACGCTGGGCCGATCGCTGGGGCAGCCGGCGGACGCTGACCGCCTTCGTGCTGGTCTGGTCAGCAGCTTCGATCTGGTGCGGCCTTGCTTCGACCTTCGGCGAAATGGTGATCGGACGCGCATTCCTGGGCGCAGCCGAGGCGGGGCTTCTGCCCGCTTCGATGATCGCGCTGGTGACCTGGTTTCCGCGCGATCGGCTCGCGACGGTCTATGCGATCAAGAATCCGCTGCAGGCGCTCGGCCCGATCCTGACGCCGCCGGTCGTCGCGGCGCTGGCGCTCAACTACGGCTGGCGCTCGGCGTTCATCCTGCCCGGGCTGATCGGCATCGGCTTCGCGCTGCTGTGGTGGTTCGCCGACCGCCGGCCGCCCGTATATCCGGGCGAGACGGTGGAGCCGCCGGCATCGCGCGCGACGATCCTCGGTCTGCTTGGCCGCCGCGCTCTGTGGGGCGTGCTGCTATTTCGGTTGGTCAGCGACCCTGTCTGGTTCTTCTTCCAGTATTGGCAGGCGGGGTATCTGCAGGAGCGTCTGGGCGCGTCGCTCGCCGATGTCGGCCAATTGTTGTGGATTCCACCGGCGATCAACGCGGTCGCGACCTTCGCCACCGCCACGTGGTCGGACCGCATGGTCCGTCAGGGTCGCCCGGGCGCGTCGGCGCGGCTGAAGGTGATGTTTGCACTGGTGCCGCTATCGCTGCTGATCGCACTGCTGCCGCTGGTCCGCGGCACCGGGCTGACTGTGGCGATCTTCACCACCACTTACATCCTGTCGTACACGTGGCTGTACCTCAGCAATATCATGATCGCCGACTTGTTCCCGCGTGCCGAGGTTGGCACCGCGGTGGGGTTGGTCAACTGTGTCGGCACGGCGGGCGCGGCGCTGTTCAACTTCGCGGCCGGGCCAGTCATCGACGCTTGGGGGTATACGCCGATTTTCCTGATGTGCGCGGCGATGCACCCGGCCGCGGCGGCGATTGCCTGGTGGTTCTACGGGCGGGGCGGCGCTTCGGCGAAAGCGCCGCCGAGCCGGGGCCATTCCGAGACGATGCCGGTGTCGACCCCGGCAGCCGCCAGCGAGGCGCGATAATTCTCGGCGTCGTCCGTGGGCAGGTAGCCGATGGCGGCCCAGCCGCCGCGGTCGACGTCGGCGCGGGCGTTGTTTGACAGCCCCCAGACCGTGCGGAAGCCGTCCATCGGCGCGTCGACGGCAGCAAGTGCCAGCCGCTGCATGTCTACGGGACTGAGCCAGGTGCGCAGCTCGCGCGCCAGCGTCGGAGCGGGCCGGAAGCTGCAGATGCGCAGCGCGATGCCGCTCAGGCCGTAACAGTCGCAGGCGAGGCGGAGCAGCATCTCACCGGCGATCTTCGACACGCCGTACGGGCCGCTCGGACGATAGGCCATGGCGTCGTGTAGCCGGACGTCCGCCGGCTCGAAGCCAACGACGTGCACCGAGCTTGCATAGACGATCCGCCGCGCCCCTGCCGCGCCCGCTGCCTCGAACAGCGTCCGCGTTGGAGCGGTGTTGGCGCGTTCGAGCATCGTCCAGTCGCGTGAGTTCGGATGGCCCGCCAAATGCACTATGGTGTCGACACCGCCGCACAGCCGGGCGCAGCTCTCGGCGTCGTTAAGGTCGGCGCGAGCGAACTCGCATCCCGGGTCGACCGGGACCAGATCGGTGGCGCGGACCACGCGTCCGGCGGCGAGCAGCCCGGCGACGACGACGCTGCCGACCCGCCCGGCGGCGCCGGTAACGAGGATGCGAGAAGTCATTATTAGTCACTACTTGCGCTCGACTGTGTTGACAACCGCGCTGCAAGCGTCGGTCAATGGTGCGCGATGGATCTGAACCGCCCAGAAACAGCGACGCTTGCCGACGCCGGCGCAAGCTCGGTCAAGCTCAGCGACCTCGTCTACGCCAAGATCATCGGGCGTATCCGGGGCGGCGACTATGCCGTCAACGACCGGTTACCGACCGAAAACGAACTCGCCGAAATGCTGTCGGTGTCGCGCCCGATCGTCCGCGAGGCGCTGGCGCGACTGCGGACCGACGGGGTCGTCATGTCGCGCCGCGGTTCGGGCACGTATGTCCGCAATGCCGCTGTCGTCGATGCACAGGGCGTGTCGCCACTCAGTTCGATCGGCGACATGCGCCGGTGCCTCGAATTTCGTGTCAGCTTCGAGGGCGAGAGCGCGTGGCATGCGGCCGCCGCCAGCTTCCCCGCGGGCCGCGCGATGCTGGCGACGGCGATGAGGCGGCTCGAAGACAGTCTCGCGGCGGGTCGCATATCGGTCGAGGATGATTTCAACTTCCACTTCTCGGTTGCACACGCGACCGGCAACCGCTTCTTCGAGGCGACCATGCTGGCAATGCGCGCCAATATCATCACCGGCATGGGCATCACGCCGAGTTTCATGCCAGTGCGGACGCCCGACCGGCTCGCCCTGCTCCACGCCGAGCATATCGCCATCCACGACGCCGTCATGGCCGACGATCCCGGCGGTGCGCGCGACGCGATGCGTAGCCACCTGACCAACGCCATGCGCCGGGTGTTTGACGGGGTCGATTGACGTTACGCACCGCACTCGATATGTAAAAATAAGTAAAGCGGGGCACCAGTGCGGATCACGTCGGTTAAGTCTTATCTGATGGCGGCAGGTTCGCCGTCCGAGACCGCATGGTCGGCCCAGGGCATGAGTGCGGCGGGCAGCCGTCATTGGTGCTTCATCCGCATCGAAACCGAAGACGGCCTGACCGGCGTCGGCGAAGGCAGCGGCTGGCCAAAGCTGGTCGCAGCGGCGATCGATGATCTCTCGCCGCTGCTGGTGGGCGAGGATGCCCGCCATATCGACAAACTGTGGCACAAGCTGTTCATCGCGCAGATGGGGCACGGCCAGACCGGCACCGTGGGCGCCGGGGCACTCAGCGCGATCGACATCGCGCTGTGGGATTTGAACGCCAAGGCGCTGGGCATACCAGTGTGGCGGCTGCTCGGCGGCAAGTTCCGCGACCGCGTGCGCTGCTATGCCCATGCCTCGTCGCTGGAAACCGCACGTGCGGCGATCGCGCAGGGATACACCGCGCTGAAGACCGGCAATGTCCGTGACGCCGCCGACAAGATCGCGGTGTTCCGTGCCGAACTGGGGCCCGCAATCGATCTCGCTGTGGACCTGCATGGCCCACCATGGCTCGCCGCCCCCGACGCCGTGCGACTGGCGGAAAGCCTCGAGCCGCAACGCCTGCTGTTCCTCGAGGAGCCGGTGGCACCCGAGGACAGCGATGGCTGGAAGCGGGTACGCGCCGCGACCTCGCTGCCGTTGGCGGCGGGCGAACGGACTGCGTTACTATGGGGCCAGCGCGCGCTGATCGAGAGCGGCTGCGTCGATATCATCCAGCCCGACACCGGACGCACCGGCGGACTGACCCAGATGAAGAAGATCGCTGCGCTGGCGGAGGCCCACTTCATTCAGATCGCGCCGCATTCGGGAACGCTCGGTCCGGTCGCCGAGTTCGCCGCCATCCATTTCCTCGCGTCGATTCCGAACGCGTTGATTCACGAACGCTTCCTCGCCGACTGGCCGGGCCGCGGCCGGGTCGTCAGCCACCAGATCGAGGTCGTCGACGGGCACGCGCTGGTGCCGGATCGCCCCGGGCTGGGCGTCGACCTGAACCTTGACGCCATCGCCGCGTACCCGCCGCGCACCAACGTCAACACCCCGACCCCGCACAGCGAGGCAGCTTACGAATCCGGCACGGCAGGCGAACGCCTCTACTGGCAGTCGCGGCGCGGCTACCCATGACTGGACCAAAGATGACCATTGTATCCTCAGAGACAATCGCTCGCCTCGCTGCCGCGTCGACGCCGTCGCTGGCGACGCTGCTCCACAAGTGGGGTTTGCGCGGGCAGTATGTGCAGGGCGTGCGGTTGCTCGGGGCAACGCCGAAGCGCATGGCCGGGCCGGCGTTCACCTTGCGCTACATTCCGGCGCGCGAGGATCTCGACGTCGTCGAGGCGTTCCGCGATCCCGCGCATCCGCAGCGCGTCGCAGTCGACACGGTGCCCGAGGGGCACGTCCTCGTCATGGATTGCCGCCGCGATGCCAGCGCCGCGTCGGGTGGTTCGATACTGTTCACCCGACTCGAGGTCCGCGGCTGTGCCGGCGTGGTCAGCGATGCCGGCGTCCGCGACGCCGACACGATCGCAGCGATGGATATGCCGTGCTTCTGCGCCGGGCCGGTGGCGCCGACTAACCTCGCGCGCCATCACGCCGTCGACATCGGCGTGCCGATCGGGTGCGGCGGCGCGCCGGTGTTTCCGGGCGATATCGTCGTCGGCGACGGCGACGGGGTGATCGTCATTCCCGCTGGCATCGCACAGGAGATTGCCGACGAGGTCGGCCCATTGGAGGAGTTCGAGGAATTCGCGTTGGAGGAGGTCCGCCGCGGGCAGCCAGTCATCGGCACATACCCGCCGAACGAAGCGACCCAAGCGCGGTTCGCGGCGTGGAAGGCGGCACGATGACCGTGTTCACGGGCCTGATCGCCGGCGAATGGCTGGGCAGCGGCGATCGCAGCCCCGATGAGAACCCGTCCGACCTCGACGTGCCGGTCGGCGAGACCGCTGCATCGACGCTTGCCGAGGTCGCCGATGCCGTCGCCGCGGCGCGCGCCGCCTTTCCGGCGTGGTCGCGGCGCAGCCCGATGGACCGCGCCGACATCCTTGACCGTGCCGCGAACCTCGTTTTCGAGCGGCGCGAGGCGCTAGGGCACCTGCTGTCGAGCGAGGAGGGCAAGACGCTGGCCGAGGGCATCGGCGAGGTGGCGCGTGCCTCGCAGGTCCTGCGCTTCTTCGCTGGCGAGGCGCTCCGCCTGACCGGCGAGGCGCAGGCCTCGACGCGGCCCGGAGTCGACGTGCAGGTGACGCGCGAGCCGATCGGCGTCGTCGGGCTGATCACGCCGTGGAACTTCCCGATCGCGATCCCGGCGTGGAAGCTCGCGCCGGCGCTGGCGTTCGGCAATTGCGCGGTCCTGAAACCCGCCGAGCTGGTTCCCGGAACCGCCGCGGCGCTCGTCGGCATCCTCGTCGAGGCCGGGCTTCCGGCGGGCGTGCTCGGCCTCGTGCTCGGTCGGGGCGCAGTGCTCGGGGACGCGCTGGTCGATGCGGTCGACGCGGTCAGTTTCACCGGCTCGGTCGCTACAGGGCGCGCCATCGCGGCGCGCTGCGCCGCCGCCGGTCGGCCGGTGCAATGCGAGATGGGCGGCAAGAATCCGCTCGTCGTCGTCGACGATGCCGACCTCGACAAGGCGGTGGTGGCGGCGCTCAACGGCGCGTTCTTCTCGACCGGGCAGCGCTGCACCGCTTCATCGCGACTGATCGTGACCGGGGGCATCCACGACCGCTTCGTGGCCGCGCTGTCAAAGGCGATGACGGCGCTGCGCGTGGGGCCGGCGCTCGATCCCACGACCGAGATCGGCCCGGTGGTCGACGGCCGCCAGCTCGCCAAGGACATCGAGTATCTCGACCGCGCCGCGCGCGAGGGCGGGCGGGTGATCGGCGGCGAACGCATCGAGGCGGCGACGCGCGGCCATTTCCTGTCGCCGGCGCTGGTCGTCGACACGACGCCCGCCATGACGATCAATCGCGAGGAAGTGTTCGGACCCGTGGCGAGCGTCGTCCGTGTGTCCGACTATGACGAAGCCCTGGCTGTCGCCAACGATACCGAATTCGGCCTGTCGGCGGGGATCTGCACGACCAGCCTCGCCACCGCACGCCACTTCGTGCGCAATGCCGAGGCGGGCATGGTGATGGTCAACCTGCCGACCGCCGGGGTCGATCCGCATGTGCCGTTCGGCGGCCGCAAGGGTTCGAGCTTCGGGCCTCGCGAGCAAGGTGCCTATGCCCGTCACTTCTATACCGTCGTGAAGACCGCTTACATCGGCTAGCCGGCGAACAGCGGCACCGGCATGCCCGTGCCGAGCGCTTCGATGCGCAGCGTGCGTCCGGCGACGCCGGCCGGGTCGGGCAGTGTCAGGCGCTCGGCCATCGAGGTGATGTAGAGATCGGTCAGGGCGGGTCCGCCGAACGCCGGCCGGGTCGGGTTCTCGACCGGCAGCTCGATTTCGTCGACCAGTGTCCCGTCCGGCGCGAAGGCGAACAGACGGCCGCCGCCGACGCCGGCAACCCAGTAGGTGCCATCGCTCGCCATCGCGGCACCATCGGGGCGTCCGCGACGGCCCTTGAAGTCCGCGAAGGCCTCGGGGCTGCCGATCCGCCCGGTCTGTGGGTCGTAGCCGGCACGCCAGACCTGCGCGACCCGCGGGTTCGAATCGGACAAATAGATGCTGCATCCGTCGGGCGCGAACGCCAGGCCGTTCAGGGTCCAGAAGCCTTCGAGCAAGGTCGTCCAGCGGCCCTGCGCGAACGAGTGCAGCACGCCGGTAGGGGCGGCACCCAGAGCACTCAGGAGCATCGTCGAGATGATCAGGCGGCCGCAGGGATCGACGGTCGCGTCGTTAAAGCGGTGTGTCGGCGGCATCGGCGGCGCGGTGTCGAGGATCGTCAGAGCACCGGTCGCCGGCGTGAGCGAAACCAGTGTGCGCTCGCGCGCAATGACGGGGCCAGTGCGTCCCTGCACGACTGCGCACGACATATCGGGCGTCGGCCAGCTGTCTTCGACCCCGTGCAGATCGAGCCGCCGGACGGCGCAGCCCCAGATATCGACGGTATAGAGCGCCTGCTCCGCCGTGCTCCAGCTTGCGCTCTCGCCGACCCGATGCTGGGCCGTACCGACCGTGGATTGTTTCATATTGACAACTCGCAAGATAAGTCAGACAGCATTGGAAATACATCACACGCCGTTCGGGCGGTCAATGCCGGCAAACATGCCGCACCAGGGGAGCGAAACGATATGACATCAGGTATCCGCAGCGTGCTGCTCGTTTCGGCCGCTTTCGTGCCGGCTGCGCTTGCGGCGCAGACGGTGTCCCCGGCAACCACCGCGACACCGCAGGCGGCCGCCGACCAGATCCAGGATATCGTCGTAACCGCGCAGAAGCGCCGTGAACCGTTGCAGACCGTGCCAGTCGCTGCGACCGTGGTCAGTGGAGAGGCCTTTGAACGCGGCGGCAATTTCTCGGTCGAAGACCTCAAGCGCCTGTCGCCGAGCCTGACCTTCGACTCGACGACCAGCGCGCGCAACAACTCGGTGCGTATCCGCGGCATCGGCACTAACACCACGTCGAGCGGCATCGAGCCCGAGACGTCGACCGTCGTCGACGGCGTCGTGCTCGTCCGGTCGGGCCAGTCGTCGGCGTCGCAGCTCCTCGATGTCGACCGTATCGAAGTGTTGCGTGGACCCCAGGGCACGCTGTTCGGCAAGAACGCGAGCGCCGGCGTCGTCGCGATCAACACCAACAATCCGACGCGCGAGTTCGAGGCGACCGCGGCGGCGATGCTGACCGACGATCACGAGTATCAGGTTCGCGGCGCGGTGTCGGGCCCGCTCGGGCCGGTGGTCAGCGGGCGTATCGCGGGCTTCTATCGCAACTTCCGCGGCAATGCGGTCAACGTCTTCAACGGCGAGCACCTCAACGGTGCCAAATCCTATGCTGTGCGCGGCAAGCTGCTGTTCGACCTGGGCAACGATTTCACCGCGATCGCGATCGCCGACTATGGCCACACCAACTCCGACTGCTGCGCGCGACCGCTCCGCGAACTCGACCTCGCCGGATCGACGCGCGCCGGCATCGAGCGGCCTTCCCTCCTGCCAGTCGTCGCCGGACCGAAGAACCGTTTCGTCAACAACGACACGCCGCTGAAGGACAACTCGCGCAGCTTCATCGGATCGCTGCAGATCGACAAGGGCCTCGGCGATTTTACCCTCACGTCGATTACCGCCTACCAGTATTTCAAGATCGACCAGCAGCTCGACGACGACCAGACTTCGAACGCGCCCGTCGCGGGCGGCCAGCCCTTCAAGCAGGCGATCACCTCGAACGAGGGCGTCAACGGTTATACGCAGGAACTGCGCCTCGCGTCGCCGCAGTGGGACCGGTTCGACTTCGTCGCCGGGCTCTATGCCTTCAACGCAAATGTCCTGCAGGTCTCGTCGAATATCCGTCGCCGCACGGCAGTCCCCCAGAACCAGCTGTCGACCTTCCGCTCGCGCACCGAGTTCACCAACTATGCCGCCTTCGGCCAGGGCAACGTCCACATCACAGACAAGCTCACCGTGCTCGTCGGCGCACGCTACACCTACGACAAGGTGACCAACGCCTTCAGCCGGATCGACGATCCGCTGGCGCCGTTCCGCAACCGTAATACCGTCTATGACAAGCGCCAGACCAACAAGGACTTTTCGTGGAAGGCCGGCGCCGAATACAAATTCACGCCCGACGTCTTCGCCTATGCGACCTATGCGCAGGGCTACAAGGGCCCCGGGTTCAACGTGTCGTCGGACGGCACCACCGCCGACCCGCTGATCAGGCCTGAAAGCGCCGACAGCTACGAGATCGGTGCCAAGGTACGCCTGTTCGAGCGGCGTCTGGCGTTCAACATCGCGGCATTCGATGCCACGTACGAGAATTTTGCGGTCACCGCGAACGACCCGGCGACGAATTCGACCCGGTTGCTCAATGCCGCCGAACTCCGCACCAAGGGCTTCGAGATCGACGTCGAGGCGCGGCCGTTCACGGGGCTCAGTCTCACTGCCGCCGCTGCCTATATCCGCTCGCGGTTCGATGTGCCGGCGATCCCCTGCTATGACCTCCAGACGGCGGCGCAGGGCTGCCTCAACGTGACGCCGACGGTGCGGGCGCAGGCGATCGACGGCGGCCGCGTGCCGAATTCGCCGACGTGGAAGTACAATGTCGCCGCGACCTATGTGGTGAAGTCGGGCGGTCTTCCGGTCGATCTCGATTTCAACGCGGGCTATGTCTGGACCGGCCGGCAGCAGCTGCTTCTCAACCAGGATCCCGAAGGCAAGATCGGCAGCTACGGGCTGGTCAATCTGTCGGTCGGGGCCTCGTCCAAGGACGGCAACTACCGCGCCGAGTTTTTCGTCCAGAACCTGACCGACAAGTTCTACGTCACCGCGATCGGCGCGGCGCAGAGCCTGCCGGGCTCGAAGATCCAGTTCCTGCCGCGCGATGAGAGCCGCTACGTCGGTGTACGTCTGTCGGCGGCATTTCGCTGATCGCCGCAAAGGGCATCATCAGCGGTCTTGTCGTGGCGCGTTCGGTGCCACGTGACCGGCTAGTTTCCTCGCTGTTTCGCGAAGCCGACCGCACATCGAGTCTCCAGCGAACTGGCGACCGGTTTCTTGCAATTTCGCGCTCCGCCTCCAGCTTCGCGTTGTCCCGGTGCCTCTGCTTGAGGTCCTGGTTGTCCGGCTGCCCACAGTGCGGTAGGTCGCCGACCTATCTTCGACGCTCGCGCCGAGCTTGAGCCAGAGAGTAGCGGGATCGTCTCTCTAGAACCGCAACCCGATCTGGACTCCGTAGGTGCGTGGTTGCCCGAAGCTGGTGAGCAGCGAGCGGTGGTTGCCGTATACCGCGCGGGTGATCACCGCAGTTTCCTCGATATTGTTGACGAAGGCCTGCAGGCGAAGCTTCTTGTTGGCCGTCAGGTAGGTCAAGCGCATGTCAGTCTTGGTAAACGACTTCTGGTTACCGAAGTCGGGGGTCAGGTCAGTGAGAATATAACCGCCGTTGAGATAACTTTGCACTTCCGGGGTCAGCGTCCCCGCACTGCCCAGGTCGATCGAATAGGCGATGCCCACCTGCACCGTGTAATCGGGCGAGAACGCCTTCTTCGACCGATAAGTGGTGCCGTCGAGGCCCTTGCCCGCGACCACGTACTTGAACTGCGGGACGCCGCCGATGACGATCTGGTTGCCGCTGGGGTCGAGCAGCTTGACGAAGCGATTGGGGTCGGTCCGCGGGTTGGGGAAGGGTGTGCCCTGCACCGTGTTGCGTTCGCCCGACGCCGCGGTGCAACTCGGGGTGATGTTGCAGAAGGTCGCCGCGCCACCGAATTCGAAGGTGTTGACCGCGTAGTCGATCTCGCGCGCATTAAGATAGTTGAACGCGACGTTGATCGTCAGGTTGTCGACGGGACGGAGCACCGCTTCGATGTCGAGGCCGTAGGCCCGGTCGCGACCGATATTCTGGACGAGCGCGATCACGCCGGTCAGCGGATTGTTGGGGTTGGGAATCGACGTTTGTGCTTGGAGATCACGATATTCGTTGTAGAACGCCGCGATGTTGAAGCTAAGCGTGCCGTCCAGAAACGTATTCTTGCTCCCGACCTCGTACGCTTTGACCTTTTCCGGCGCGAACGGCAGCAGGGTCGGAACACCCGCGATCGTGACCGGGCCGGTGTTGAAGCCGCCCGAGTGCACGCCCGTCGAGTAGCTGGCGTAGACCATGTGGTTGCGATCGAACTTGTAATCGAGCGCGCCGCGATAGGTGGTGAAGCTGTCCTTGTTGCTGCCGCAGACGAAACTATACGCCTGCGCGATCGCGGTCGGATCGGCCGATACCGAACGCGGGCTGGCGGGAACGAAGCCGCCGCAGGCATAATCGATCTTCTGTTCTATATCGTGCGCGAAATAGCTGCCGGATCCGGTCGCGGCGCGGTTGAAGCGCGAGGTCAGCAGCGTCTTCTTGTCTTCGGTGTAGCGAACGCCCGCGGTTGCCGTGAGCTTGTCGAAGAAGGTGTAGGAGACCTGGCCGTAGCCGGCGTACGACTTGGTACGCTGCTGCACCGCGCTGAAGCCGTCGTAGGCGAAGGTCTGGTTGAGGCCCTGCGATGCGAGCGGCAGATAGGTAAAGCCGAAGGTATAATACTGCTGCCCGGCAGGCGCGTTAGCGGTGACATAGCCGCGGTTCTGGTTAGTCACGCTGACTTCACGGACGCGGTCGTCGAGGAAATAGCCGCCGATGACATATTGCAGCGGGCTGTCCGGATTGTTCGACAGGATTTGCACTTCCTGGGTGAAGGTCCGCGCCTGGGTCTGGGCGTAGGAGAAGTTGAGCAGCACCGGCGTCAGGCTGCCGCCGGTACGGGTGAGGTCGAAATCGGTATAGCTGCTGATCGACCGCAGTCGCACCGGGCCTGCGTCGAAGTTGATGACGCCGCTATACTGCTGCTGCGAGCCGTCGCGGAATACGTTACCGGCATAATTGACCTTGTACGGATCGTCGATCGTCGGGATACCGACATCGGCGCCGTTCACGTCCGGAATGCCGTCGCGGAAGCGGGTATCGAAGGCCGTGCCGGTGCCGGTGAAGCTCGACCCGTTGAAGCCGTTGGGGAGCGCGTAGGTAACGCCGTTCCGCGTAATCGACCCGCCCGGCGCGGTGGCGAGGCTGGCGTCGACCTCGGATCCAAGGACCTTGTAGCCGAAGCCGCCGAGGCCCGAACCGCCGAGGTCGAGGTACGACGCGCGCACCAGCACCTCGAGACGGTCGTCCATCGACGTCGGCGCGAAGCGGGCGGTACCGCGGACGAACCACTGCTTCTCGCGACCGAGATCGTTGCCGGTGCCGATGTTCTTGATGGAGCCGTCGTCCTGCTCGTAAAGGCCGGCGACGCGCACGGCGATGCCCGGCATGACGGGAACGTTCACAAACGCCTCGACGCGCGCGTGATTGTAACGACCGTATTGTCCGTCGAACCCTGCTGCGATGAAGTCCTTCGGCGTCGTCGAGTAGAAAGCGATATTGCCGCCGAAACTGTTGCGACCGTAGAGCGTGCCTTGCGGGCCCTTCTGGACCTCGACGCGCTCGAGGTCGACGATCGGCGGGACCTGGCTGGTGCGCGACTGGTAGATATCGTCGACGTAGATGCCGATTCGCGGGTCGCCGTTCGCCGCGACATTCTCGGTATAGGTACCGCGTATCGCTGGGCGCAGATCGGACCCTGAACGACCGAGGCGGATGCCCGGTATCAACTGCTCGAGCCGGTCGGCCGAGGTCACGGCAGCGTTGCGTAGTGCATCGCCCGACAGCACCGAGATAGAGAGCGGCACGTCTTGCAACCGCTCGGCGCGGCGCTGCGCTGTGACGATGATCTCGCCCACGTCGGCGGCGCCGGCTACCGCAGTCTGCATCGCTGCGGGTTCGGACGCGACATCTGTCGCTTCCTGCGCGGCCGCCGGCACCACGAATATCGCCGAACCGAGAATCGCAGTCGAAGCCAGCAAAAGCCTTCTAAAGCCGATGTCCGCGCGCATGCCACTCACCCCTTTGCAGGCTCTCCCAAGCCTCGGGGCAAAGCTTATATCACTGAATACGCTTGCAATAAAAAACCCGCATGACAGGCTAAAAATTGTGGATTGTGACGGCAATGTCACAGGCCGTGTCTGCTAACCGGTATTGCAAACGGATGCAGGGCCGCATAGCCTCTTTGTATGGCCGGCGTCGATCATGACCATGCAAACAGAGGCGCGCAGACGCTCGAGCGCGCTGCGACCGAGTGGCGCAACATCGACCTCGTCGCGCGTCCCGGACGCCCTGATGACGTCGAGGCCTTGTTTGCGCTCGCGTGCGCTGGCGGGGTCGGACTCACGAATCTGCCGCCCGACCGCAAGGCGCTTGCCGCGAAGCTGGCTGCCAGCGCGGCCGCGCTCGACGACCCCGCCGTGCGCGATGGCGGCGCACCTATCCTGTTCCTGATCGAAGCGCCCGACGGCCGCATCGCGGCAACAAGTTGTGTCTTTCCGCGCGTTGGCGGCGAGTGGCCGTTCTACAGCTTTCGCATGGTCCGCCAGACCCGCACCTCGCGGGCGGCAGCGCGCAGCGTGCCCCAGATATTGCTGCATATCGCCAACGATTTCGACGGCGAGGCGGAAGTCGGCGGGCTGTTCGTCGATCCGGCGCTGCGCGGCGCGGCGGCGGGGACACTCGCGGCGCGGACGCGTTACCTGTTCATGGCGCAGCACCGATCATGGTTCGGGAACCGGGTGATCGCGGAACTCCGCGGCTGGCAGGATATCGATGGGGGCTCGCCGGTGTGGGATGCACTCGGCGCGCCGTTCTATGGCATGGGCCTGGCCGAGGCCGACCGCTTCGGCGCGCTGAACGGCAACCAGTTCATCATGGACCTGGGGCCGCGGCACCCGATCTACACCTCGATGCTGCCCGCGGCAGCGCGCGCCGCGCTCGGCCGACCGCACGACGACGGCCGCCGTGCCCACGACATGCTGATCGCCGAGGGTTTCCGGCAGGAGGGCTATGTTGATATCTTCGACGGCGGCCCGACCTTGAGCGCCGACATCGACGCCGTGCGAACGGTGCGGACAAGCCGGATCGTCAGTGCGGTCACGGGCGCGGGGGCGGGCGACGCGGCACTCGTCTGTGCGGGGACGGCTTCGGATTTCAGGGTCGTCGCCACTGCCGGCGGGCTGACTGCGGATACGATCGCGCTCGACCCGTCGGCGCTGGCGCGTCTCGGCGTCGTCGCCGGCGACCAGGTGCGCGTGGTGCCGGCATGACCGCTTGGGACGCCTGGCCCGAGGTAATTTCGCCGTACGGGCGCAGTGTCGAGGACCTGCTTGCCGAGCGCCCGCGGTGCCAGCCGCTCGACGGGTTCGACCCCGTCTATTCGGACATCGTCGACTATATAGTCCGCTGCACCCACCGCATCTGGGAGCAGAAGAACATCGGCCTCTGCCGCAGCCACTATGCCGAGGACGTCGTCATGCACACGTTGACCGGCCCGGCCCGCGGCGTCGAGACGGTGGTGCAGAACACCGTCGCGACCATGGCGGCGTTCAGCGACCGCGTCGTCGTCGCCGAGGACGTGATCTGGAGCGAGGATGCACCCGGCCTGTTCCTGTCGTCGCACCGCATCACCAGCCATTCGACGCAGCTTGGCAACGACGGCGTGCTGCCGGCGACGCTCGCGCCGGTGACTGCTACGACCATCGCCGATTGCCTGGTGCGCGAGAACCGGATCGTCGAGGAATGGCTGGTCCGCGACAACGCTGCCGCGCTCATTGCCGTCGGACTCGATCCGTGGACGGTGGCGCGTGCGGCCGCTGGAGTCGACCGGACGGGTGACCCCGCGCGCCATGCCTGGCGCGCCGAGGCGATCGCCGAGGTGCGGGCCGGGACAGGGGCGACGCCGCCTGCGGGGCATCCCGCCGTGCTGCCGGCGGCGATGCTGGCGACCGCCTTCCGCGACGACCTTTACGGCGACGCCGCGCAGGCATTGTCGCCTGCCGTCGAGTTGCGCTGGCCGACCGGGCGGCGCGGGCTCGGCCGGGGCTATTGGATCGGTTGCCTGCTGCAGCTACGCACCGCGCTGCACAATGTCAGCTTTGCACTCGATCACTATGCGGCGCGGCCGCTGCCCGGCGGGGACATCGCGGTGGCGCTGCGCTGGCGGCTCGCTGGGCGTCACGGCGGCGACAGTGTCTGGGGTCCGGCGACCGGCCGTGACCTGCTGCTGATGGCGGTTTCGCATTACCGGTTGCGCGCCGGCCGGATCGTCGAGGACATCTCCGTGTTCGACGAAGTTGCGATGCTGCGCCAGGCGAGCGGCGGGCTCGGCGCGTGAGCGAAGATCTGCTCGCGCTCGCTGCCGGCCACTTGCCCGCCGCCGTCGTCCCGGCCTGCCGGCTCGAGGGCTTCGGCGTCGAGACCTTCGGGCGGGAGGCAATCGGTGCGCTTGTCGCGCGCTATCCCGCCGCCAGTGACGATTGGCTAACTGCCCGCACCGGCACAGCGGTTGCCGTCGGCGGTGCCGGTGCCGAAGGCCCGGTACTATTCGCCGATCTGCACGACGGCATGATCGTGCGGATATGGCGCCTGGGCGCGGCGGTCGGCCTGCAGCCCGTCAGCGGCGTCGATGTCGCCGCCGACGACGACCTGCATCAGTCGCGACGCCTCGTCCTGTTCGACGCCCCTGACCACCCGGCGCTGACCGGGGGTGGTGCGGCCGCGATCGTCGCTGCCGCCGAACGCGCCGCCGCCGCCGACTTCGGCCTGGCTGAGCCGCCGCTACGCAGCCGCGTCTTCGTCCGTCGGGCGTTCTCAGACGGGGCGAGCCATGTCGCGCTGTTCGGCCTGTCGGTGCTGGCAAACGGTGCGCGCCGGCAGCCGATCGCATTCAATATGCTCGCCTGGTGCGAAGGCGACGCGCCGCCACGGCTCCTCGTTGACCGCGCCGGCCTTGCTGCGGCACAAGCCAAAGCGTGGGCACCTCACCTTTAAACGATCGTAGCGGCGCAATCCGCAAGCGCCGGCCGACGGCTCACGACGTGGCGCGCGCCGCCGGCGTGTCGCAATCGGCGGTGTCGCGCTGTTTCACGCCCGGTGCCAGTGCGTCGCCGGCAGTCCGCAAGAAGGTCGTCGAGGCCGCCAAGCGGCTCGGCTACCGCCCCAACGCCATGGCGCGAACGATCATCACAAGGCGTTCGGGACTGGTCGCCATCGTAGTCGCGGTCGACACCAACCTGCAATATCCCGAGGCGCTGTCCGAACTGTCGCGCGCGTTGTCGCGCAGCGGCCGTCGGATCATGCTGTTCGCAATCGACGCGATGGACGAGATCGATGCGGTGGTCGATCAGATTTGGTCCTACCAGGTCGACGGCGTCGTCGCGCTGGTATCGCTGACCGATACGCAAATCGGCCTGCTCGAGGACCACGATGTTCCCGTGGTCCTGTACAACCGTCTGCCGGGCAAGCGTCTGGTCAGTTCGGTGACCTGCGATCATGCGATGTGCGGGCAGTTGCTCGGCCAGCATCTGCTCGACGGCGGCCATCGCCGGTTCGCGCTGATCCACGGCCCCGCTTTTTCGTCGGTCGCGAGCGAGCGGATGGCCGGCGTCGCCACCACGCTGGCGGCGGCAGGGGTCACCGACATCGTCGAGGCGCGCGGCGACTATGGTTACGACAGCGGCGTCGTCGCGACGCGCGAGCTCGCGACCCGCGCAAACCTGCGCGGCACCGCGATCGTCGCGGCCAACGACATGATGGCGCTCGGCGCGCTCGACGAGGCGCGCTTCGGTTTCAAACTCGGCGTTCCTCACGAAACCGTCGTCGCCGGATTCGACGGCATCGGCGCGACGCGCTGGCAGAGCTACGACCTGACGACGGTCCGCCAGCCGTTGCAACGGATGGCCGAGGCGGCGGCCGCGATGATCGCCGAGCGGGTCAATTCGGGTCTGGTCGGCGAGCGCCGCATGTTCCCCGGCGAACTCGTCGTCGGGGCGACCGCGCCGGACTGATCCCCGACGCGCACCTGCGGATTTGACTACGGATGCATGACGGCTCTAGCTGCCGCGATGGCCGTTGCCGCAATCCCTAACAACGTGACGCGGTGACAGCGACCGTCCATGCCCGCGACCTGCCGCTGGCGCGGCGCCTGACGGCCTATGCCGTCGTGCTCGTCGGCTACATGCTGTATTGCTACAACTTCGTCGTCGTCGACTATGTCCGCCCCTACCTCGTCGGCGAACTGAAGTTCACGGTCGAGGAAACCGCGCTGATCTCGAGCGCGCAGAATATCGGCATCACGATCGGCGCGTTGCTTTGGGCGGGCTTCGTGGCCCGGGCCGGGCGGCGGCGCGCGGCGGCAGCGATTGCCGCGGCGATCGGCGTGATGGCGGCATTGCAGGCAAGCTCAGGTTCGATCGCGACGTGGATCGGGGCGCGGGGGCTGCTCGCTGCCGCGCTCGGCGGCTATTATGTCGTCGCGACCGGATTGGTCGTAGCTCTGTTCCCGGCAGCGGCGCGGGGCAAGCTGATCGCGCTCAACTCGGCGATGTACCCGACCTCCAACATCCTGGTCGGGGTGCTGGGCGGCGCGCTTGGCGATGCCAACTGGCACTGGCTGCTATGGATCGGCGCACTGCCCCTGCCGCTGTCATTGCTGCTCTACGCGGTGGTGCCCGCCGACCGCCGCTACCGCGCCTTCGACGACGTCGACAGCGCCCCCGGTGCGACCGCGGGAAGCTGGCGGGAAATGCTAGCGGCGCGCTGGCGCTGGCTGACGCTGGGCTGCGTGCTGCTCTCGGGTCTCGACTTCAATGCCTATCAACTGTTCTTCAGCTTCGCGACGCTCTACCTGCGCGACAACCGCGGCGCGTCGGCGGCGGCGATGGGCGGTATCGTTGCAGTGATCAGCACCGGCTCGCTGGTCGGCAGCTTCGTCTGGGCAGTGGTGTCGGACCGCTGGGGCCGCCGCGCCCCGCTGGTGGGCTATCTGTTGTCGGCGGCGGCAATCCTCGTGTTCCTTCACGCCGGGCTCGGCGTCGCGCAGCTCGGCATACCGGGCTTTGTCTTCGGCTTCGGTCTCGCGTGCACCACCGCCTGGGGCGCGTGGTTCGCCGAGATGTTCCCGCCCCGGCTCAGGCCGCACGGCGCCGCGCTGTTCCACGCCGGCCACGTCCTCGCGCTGGGGGCACCGCTCTTCGCCGCCTGGGCGAGTACCGCGCTCGGTCTTGTCGCCGCGATGAGCCTGGCGCCGATCGTCTATGTCGCGGGCGCGCTGCTGTGGTGGCGGCTGCCCGAGACGCTGGGACGCGAAACCGCGACCTAGTCGTGCCCCAATGCCTTGCGGGTCGCGTCGTGGCTCTCGCGGCTGATACCGAGTTTCCAGTAGAAGATTGCGGTCAGCGCGCCCGGGATGGTCGACAGCACGAATGCACCCGCGAGGCCGTGCAGGACGGACAGGTCGACGTGGCCAGGCAAGGCACCCTTGGGAAAGGCGATAAGCGTCAGCGCCCAGCCGGCCAGCGCCGCGCCGACCGCCTGCTGGATGCGGCTGAAGAAGGTTTGCGTCGAATACAGGATGCCCTGCTGGCGGGCGCCGAAGCGGAGCTCGTTCTCGTCGGCGATATCGGCATAGGCCGACAGCACGGTCGTCGTCATCAGGCTATAGGGCAGGTGCTGGAGCAGCGAGAAACCGACCAGGATAGGCAAGATCAGCGGCGTGTCGGCGGACAGCACTCCGGCCCAGCCGAGCGCCAGCGGGAGCGCCGGGCCGATGCAATAGACCAGCACCGCGACCGCGCCGGTGCGGCGCTTGTCGAAGCGTCGGTGAAGCGTCGTGACGATCGCCGCGCCACAGGTGTAGCTGACGAAGCTGCCAAGCGCGAACCAGGTGATCTGGCTGTTCGTCAGCTGCCAGAAATAAGTCGCGGTGTAGATCCACAGGCCCCCGCGCAGCCCCTGCATCAATGACAGGAAGAACGCCCCGGCGAGGAGCAGGCGGTAATTGTGGTTGGCCAGCGACTGGCCGACGTCGGTGATGAAGTTTTTTGGCGAGAAGCCTTTTGCGTCGGGTGCTGCCTTGGGGAGCCAGGGAATGCGTCGGCGCGTAAAGTAGCTCGACGAAAACAGGATGACCGCGACGATCGACGCAATCGTCGCGGAGAAGACGGGGTACCGCGCCGGGTCGAGTGTGCCGTTCGGATGCGATGCGGTGGCGCGAAAGAACAGGCCGAAGCTCGTCAGCCAGCACAGGGTATCGCCGGCCCACAGGAAGAACGTGTTGTAGCTCATCACGTTGGTACGTTCGATGTAGCGCGTGGTCAGCTCGCCGCCGAGCGCGAGGTGCGGCGTATGGAAGGCGGTCAGCGCCTGCTGCAGCAGGATGTTGAACACCGCCAGCCAGGCCAGCGCCGCGCCGTCCGACAGCGAAGCGGGCGGATTGAACAGAGCATAAAACGCCAGTGCGACCGGCAAGATCGCCGCGTACATGAACGGGTGCCGGCGACCGTAGCGCGAGCGGGTGCGATCGGACCAGCTGCCGACGATCGGGTCGGCGATGGCATTGACGGCGAGCCCCGCGGCGATTGCAAGGCCTACACTTGCAGCGGGCAGGCCGCGGACCTGATTATAGTACAACAGCAGGAACTGGGTGATCGACGAGATCACGACCGCTTCCGCCATGCTGCCCATGCCGTAGAAAGTCTTGTAGGCGCGGGTCAGCGGTGGTGGCGACGTTCCGACCGCGATGCTCAAACCCGGCACTCCCCCTCAGCTCGTCGAGAAGCCTAGGCAGCAACGAATATGATTGCAACAAGTCCTAACGACCTCGAGCCGTAACTGCCGGCTCTCACCGAGGATTAAAGGTTGTCAGAAGCGTTGAAAGCGGTTGCAAGTAATTGGCTGTCAGGTAACAAGATGCGCGACGGGGCGAGAAGGATTGCGGCAGTGAGCGACACGATCGAGGGGCTGCCGTTCGTTCTGCCGGATCGCCCGGCGGTGCGCCGCATCCGGCAGGTCGAGCGGCCGGTGGCGCCCCCCGCCGCCCGGACCCAGCCGATGGCAGGCTTTGAGGACCGCTTTACCGATATCGTCGACTATATCGTCCGCATCACCGACGAGATCTGGCAGGACCACGCCGTCGGCTACATCCGCGATACCTATGACGCCGATAGCGTCGTCTACTCGGGCTATGGGGTGGTCCGGACGGCCGAGGCGGTGGTGCGTTCGACGATCGCCAGCATCGCTGCTGCGCCTGATGGCGACACGCGACACATCAATGTCGCGTGGAGCGGCGACGAAACCGAAAATTTCTACACCGCCCATCTTGGCTACGGCGGCTCGACCCACGTCACGCCGGGGCTCTATGGTCCCGCGACAGGCCGACGGTACACGATGCGCTTCGCCGCAGACTGCCTGATCCGGGCGAACAAGATTCACACCGAATGGTTGGTCCGTGATGCCGGATCGAGCGTCCGCCAACTCGGGCTGGATCTCGACGAGGTCGCCCGCGCGGTCGCCACGATCGTGCCGGCCGAGCCCTATGTCGTCGGGCCCGCGGTGCCCGGCGCCACGGCGGTCCCCGCGAGCGCCGCCGGAAATTCGGTCGAGGCGTGGGCCCGCGGCCTGTTCGAGCGGGTCTGGAGCGAGCGTCGGTTCGACCGGCTGTCGCACTATTACGCCCCCGGGATCGCCGCGCATTCCGGTGGCGGGCGTAGCGTGCAGGGGCTCCCCGCATTGTCGGTTCTGTTCCTGCAGATCCTCGCGAGCATTCCCGACGGCACGATGTCGGTCGAGCATGTCAGCTGGGCGGAGGAAACTGACGGCGTCATCGTCGCGGTCCGCTGGGTGCTGGCGGGTTCGTCGGCGCGCGGCGGCGTCCTCGGTTACCAGCTGCCAGAGGGCCGCCCGGTTTTCATGATGGGGTCGACCCACCTGCGCCTGACCGGCTCGCATATCGTCGAGGAATGGACCGTCTTCGACGAGATCGCGACAATGGCGATGGCCTACCGCGAGTGACGCGCTAGGGTCCGGCATGTCGCTTGTCGCCCAGCTTGCCGATGCGCAGCGTGACCCCGCAATGGTCGGGGCCGCATTCGCCCTGCAGGCGGGCCGCCTCGATGTCGCCGAGCGTACGCTGCGCGACCGCCTGAAGGCCTGCCCCGTCGATGTCGTCGCGATGCGGATGCTGGCCGAAGTCGCGGGCCGGATCGGTCGCTACCGCGACGCCGAGCGACTGCTCGCCCGCGCCCTCGAGCTGGCACCCGACTTCCACGCTGCTCGCGCCAATTATGTCACCGTCCTGCACCGCCAGAGCAAGTTCGATGCAGCGCTGGTCGAGGCCGAACGGGTCATCGCCGCCGAACCCGACGACTATGGCCATCTGGCGCTGAAGGCGGCGGTGCTGGTCCGCACCGGCGGCTATGACGAAGCGATCGCGATCTATCGCCGCATTCTGGCGCGCCACCCAGACCAGCCGCGGCTGTGGATCAGCCTCGGCCACGTCCTCAAGACAGTGGGCGCGCAGGCCGACAGCGTCGCGGCGTATCGCGTCGCCACCGGCCAGTCGGTCACGCTCGGCGATGCCTGGTGGAGCCTCGCCAATCTCAAGACAGTGCGCTTCGATGCGGCCGATCTCGCGGCGATGACGGCAGCCATCGAGCAGGCAGCGACCGTCAGCGACCGCTACCATCTGCATTTCGCGCTCGGCAAGGCGTTCGAAGACGCCGGCGAATGGGAGCGCTCGTTCGGCCATTATGCGGAGGGCAACCGCCTCCGCCGTTCCGAACTGCCTTACAATGCCGACCGGACGACCGAACATCTCGGCCAATCGCGTTCGCTCCTGACGGCGCAGGCATTTGCCGGACGTGCCGGCGGCGGCGACTCGTCCGACGCGCCGATCTTCGTCGTCGGCCTGCCGCGCGCCGGCTCGACGCTGATCGAACAGATCCTCAGCAGCCACAGCGAGGTCGAGGGCACGATGGAACTGCCCGACATTGGCAGCATCGCCGCCGACCTCGGCGGCCGCGGGGCCGATGACGAACAGCCCGGGTATCTGCCGCGCCTGCTCGCGCTGACGCCGGCGGAGCGCGCCGCGCTGGGTCGCCGCTACCTCGACGGCACTCGGGTGCAGCGCAAGACCGACAAGCCCCGCTTCATCGACAAGATGCCGAACAACTTCGCGCATTTCGGCCTGATCCATCTTATCTTGCCGAACGCCGTCGTCATAGATGCGCGGCGGCACCCGATGGCCAACGGCTTCTCGGCGTTCAAGCAGCATTTCTCGCGCGGGCAGGGGTTTACCTACGAACTCACTGACCTCGGCCGTTACTGGCGCGATTATGCCGCGCTGATGGACCATTACGACCGCGTCCTGCCTGGCCGGGTCCACCGGATCGATCACGAACTGCTGGTTGCCGATCCCGAGCCGGTAATCAGCGCGCTGCTCGCCCATTGCCGCCTCGACTTCGAACCGGCGTGCCTTTCACCCCATGCCAATCCGCGCGCTGTCCGAACCGCAAGTTCGGAACAGGTGCGCCAGCCGATCAGCAGCGGGGCGCTCGATCACTGGCGCCACTATGCGCCGTGGCTCGGCCCGCTGCGCGACGCACTCGGCAACGCGATACCGGATTAAAATACCCGCCCGACAAACTGGCTTGCATGCGGATGCAAGTCGTGTGACGTTACGTGCGCGGTCGATGCCTGCTCCACTCAGGGCAGGCGGGGCCGATACGGATTGCAGGGGAATGCACAGATGCTGCTGGATAAGGGACGTGGTCTGTCGTTAATGGCGACATTGCTGTTGAGCAGCGGCATCGCCGCGCCGGCGATGGCGCAGCTAGCGGCGGCGGGTGACGCGCCGGCATCGGACGAGATCATCGTGACCGCCCAGAAGCGCTCCGAAAGCCTGCAGCGGGTGCCGATCAGCATCCAGGCGCTGACCACCGAGAAGCTCGAACAGCTCCAGGTTCGCAGCTTCAACGACTATGCGGCGTATCTGCCCAGCGTCAGCTACACGACCGGCAGCACAGGTACGCCCGGCAACAATTCGGTGACCTTCCGCGGCATCGCGACCGACGGCGGCTTGATCGTATCCGGACCGCTGCCGACCGTGGGCACCTATCTCGACGAGCAGCCGATCACTTCAATCTCAGGCACCGTCGACATCCACGTCTACGATATCGCCCGCGTCGAGGCGCTCGCCGGTCCGCAGGGGACGCTGTTCGGTGCCTCGAGCGAGGCCGGCACCATCCGCATCATCAGCAACAAGCCCGACGCGTCGAAGTTCAGCGCCAGCTATGACCTCGAGCTCAACCAGATCGACAGCGGCGGTTTCGGTGGACAGGCCGAGGGCTATGTCAATATTCCGCTGGTCGCCGACAAGATCGCCCTGCGTGCCGTCGGCTGGTACGAACACACCGGCGGCTACATCGACAACGTGTTCCGGGCGCGGACATTTCCGACGTCGGGCATCATCCAGAGCAATGCGGCGCTGGTCGAGAAGAACGCGAACCCCGTCGATACTTATGGCCTGCGCGCGCAGATCGGCATCGACCTTGACGACAACTGGACGATCACCCCCGCGGTCATCGCCCAGCGCACGACCTGGGACGGCAGCTTCCAGTCCGACGATACCCGCGTCGGCGAGCTTAAGGTCGCTCACTATGTCCCCGAGTTCGGCAAGGACAGCTGGGTCCAGGCTGGCGCGACGATCACCGGGCGCATCGCGGACTTCGAAGTGACCTATGCCGGCTATTACTTCGATCGCCACCGCAGCGAACAGAACGACTATGCCGACTACGGCTATTTCTACGATCTCGTCGCCGGGTCGGGCGCGGGCGTGGTCAACAACGCCGGACAGCTGATCGACCCGTCGCAGATCAACCGCAACAACGTGCACCTCAGCAAGCTCAGCCAGGAACTGCGCATCGCGAGCCCGCAGGAGAAGCGCTTCCGCGGCATCGTCGGCGGCTTTCTCCAGATTCAGAAGCAGCGCGAGGAGAACGACTATCTGACCCCCGGATTTGCCGACCGCCTGTCGGTGCCCGGCCGGCCAGGTCAGGTCTGGCTGACGCTGCAGGACCGCAAGGACCGCGACTATGCAGTGTTCGGACAGGCCGACTTCGACGTCACCGACACGCTGACGTTGACTGGCGGTGCACGTGCCTATCGCTACAACAACACGCTGGTCGGCTTCTTCGGCGTCAATACCACCTACTTCGGTACGGGCGTCCGCCAGTGCCTCGGGCGGGCGGCGGGCGGCGGACCCTTCGGCGTCGGCGCGGCGGTGGTGCCGGGGTCGCCGTGCACCAACCTCGGCATCCTCAATTCGGACGGTTCGATCTCGCCCAAGCGGTCGAAGGGGAGCGGCGTCACCTGGCGCGCCAACGCGACGTGGAAAATCACGCCAGACAACCTGCTCTACGCAACCGCCTCGACCGGCTTCCGGCCCGGCGGCATCAACCGGGCCGGCACCGCCGAGCCGTTCGGTGCCGACAAGCTCTACAACTACGAGATCGGCAGCAAGAACAGCTTTTTCGATCGCAAACTGACGCTCAACCTGACTGCGTTCCTCGAGGATTGGAAGGACGTACAGATCACTTACCAGCCACCAGGCGGCGGCGGCGTTGCCCTGATCGGCAATGTCGGCAGCGCCCGCTCGAAAGGCGTCGAGGCCGACATGACGTGGCGTCCGGCGTCCGGCTTTTCGCTGACTGGCGCCGCGACTTACGTCGACGCCAAGCTGCGCGAGCCGTTCATCCTTTATGGCGCGATAACCGCGCCGAGGGGCCAGAAGCTGCCGCTGACACCACGCTTCAAGGGCAATCTGATCGGTCGCTACGAGTGGACGCTCGGGAGTTACGACGCGCATGTGCAGGTCGCCGGCACCTACCAGGGCAAGCGCAACCCGGTGATCACGCTCAGCGATCTTAACAAGACCGGCGTGCTGCCGGCCTACGGAACGCTTGAAGCGGCCGCCGGCGTGACGCGCGGTAACATGAGTTTCGAGGTCTATGGCCGCAACCTGACCGACTCGCGCGGTCAACAGACTCGCAATGCGCGCTGCAACATCAACTATTGCGGTCCGTCCGCGGCAGACCCGATCGGCGAAGTCTACCGAATCTACATCCAGCCGCGGACCTTCGGCATCCGCTTCGGCCAGAAGTTTTAGCCGCCGCCGGCTCGGACGTCTGCCATGCGGGCGAGCACGTCGAGTCCCTGCATGTTCAAGTAGTTAAGGATGTCGATGAAGATCCAGTTCTCGGCGAGCTTGCCATCCTGGTGGCGGTACATGTCGACGACGCGCATTTCGGCGGGTGGCCCGCCGCCGGTCATGCCCATGTAGCCGCCGGCGTTCTGGATGGTCAGATTGGCCCAGCCGAAGAAGCCGCCGAAATCGCCCTCGGCCAGCTTGCAGATATGGCCGTTGAAGCGGTAACCCTTCGATAGCGCCTTGTCGAAGGGGATGCTGTGCTGGCGGTTGTAACGCTCGATCGTATAGGTCGCGCCGATGCCCGCCGGGCCCCACCAGATCATGTCGTCGTGCCACACCCGCGCCAGCCGCGTCTCCTCGTCGATGGCGTGAAACTTGGCCCCGGGGTTTTCCAGCATGGCGTCGATTGCCGCCAGTGTGGCCTCGCCCCGGGCGGGATCCTGAACTTCGTAGCAGAGACCGGTGTGCGTCGCCGGGCCCGGCTGGACGAGGTGCATGCCGGTCTGCGGCGGAAACGGGTTCTGCCCCGCCTGGATCATCAGATGCGGGATGTCGCAGAACATCGCGGTTTCGACGATGCGACCGTCGTCGACGCGGTTGAACTCGACGAAGCGCAGCATGACGATGCGCTGCGTCGGCCGGATGCCGAGCCAGGGCCGATCGAACAGCGCCATCAGGTGCCCCATCTGCGTCACCCAGACGCTTTTGCCGTCGATCGCGTTGCGCCCGGCGATGAAGATGTCTGGCCGGCGCTGGATGCTGGTCATCGCGGTCAGCAGCGGTTCCCAGAACACCCGGGCGACCGCCTCCGGACCGTGCTGCTCGTGAAAGGGATGCATCCCCCGCCAGTGCCAGTCGGGCGACACGAAGCGGGCGAGGACGCTCGCAACCGAGGCAGCGTCGGCGATCGCCAGCGCCGCGTGATAGTCGCGAACGAGCTGCTTCTGGGACTGATAGTCGTTTGCCATGGCGATACTCACTCTTTGATCAGTCCGCGGTCCAGCCGCCGTCGATAACGAGGCTGGTGCCGGTGACCAGCGCCGCGGCATCGGACGCGAGGAAGACGCAGGCCCCCATCAGGTCCTCGACCCGGCCGAGCCGGCCGAGCTTGATCTTCGCGAGCACGCTCGCCTTGAACGCCGGGTCGTCGAAGAACGGCCGGGTCAGCGGCGTCTCGATAAAGGTCGGCGCGATCGTGTTGGAGCGGATGCCCGCCCCTGCCAGATCGAGCGCGAAAGCCTTGCTCATACCTTCGAGCGCCCATTTCGAGGCGCAGTAGAGCGATCGGTTGGGGCCGCCGACATGGCCCATCTGGCTGCCGATGTGGATCAGGCTGCCGTGCGTGCCGGCAGCCAGCATCGCGCGGACGCACGACTGCGCCACGAAGAACGCGCTTTTGAGGTTGAGGTCGAGGACGGCGTCATAGTCGTCGGGGGTGACGTCGATCATCGGCTTCGGCCGGTTGGTGCCGGCATTGTTGACGAGCACGTCGAAGGCCGGGCGCGCCGCGAAGAACGCCGCGACCGAGGCCAGGTCCGCCACGTCGAGCACCGCCGCCTCAGCCGCGCCGCCACCGTCGCGGATCGCTGCTGCGGCGGCGTCGATCTCGCCCGCCGTTCGCGCGCATAACGTTACCGCCGCGCCCGCCTCGGCCAGAGCCGCCGCCAGCGCGACACCGATGCCGCGGCCCGCGCCGGTGACGACGGCGCTGCGACCTTCGAGGCGCAGGCTGGGGGTTCGCGGCAGGTTCAAGCTGCTTCGGCCTTGCCACCGTAGGGAATTTCGCGGCCGCCGTAGCGACGGACCCGGATGTTCGCCTGCTCGCCGTGGCCGGCGAAGCCTTCGAGCGCGCATAGCCGGCTGCAATACTCGCCGACCATCGCGCTGGCGGCGTCGGTCAGCACGCGCTGGTAGGTGCAGGTCTTGATGAACTTGCCGACCCACAGCCCGCCGGTATAGCGCGCCGCCTTCCTTGTCGGCAGCGTGTGGTTGGTGCCGATCACCTTGTCACCGTAGCTGACGTTGGTGCGCGCGCCCAGGAACAGCGCGCCGTAATTGGTCATGTGATCGAGGAAATAATCCGGGTCGGCGGTCATCACCTGGACGTGCTCGCTGGCGATGTCGTCGGCGATGCGGACCATCTCGGCGTCGTCTTGCGCCACGATGACCTCGCCGAAGCTCTCCCAGGCGCGGCGCGCGATCTCGGCGGTCGGCAGGATGGTCAGCAGGCGCTCGACCTCGCGCATCGTCGCCTCCGCCAGCGCCCGACTCGTGGTCAGCAGGACCGCCGGGCTGTCAGGACCATGTTCAGCCTGACCGAGCAGATCGGTGGCGCAGAGCTCGGCGTCGGCACCGATCTCGTCGGCGATGACCAGTGTTTCCGTCGGGCCGGCGAACAGATCGATGCCGACCTTGCCGAACAACTGGCGCTTGGCCTCGGCGACAAAGGCGTTGCCCGGACCGACGAGCATGTCGACCGGGGCCATGCTGGCCGTGCCCAGCGCCATCGCGCCGACCGCCTGGATCCCGCCCAAGCACCAGATCTCGTCCGCGCCCGCCATCGCCTGAGCCGCCACGATCGCGGGTGCGGGTCGCCCGTGGAACGGCGGCGCGCAGGTCACGACGCGCAGCACGCCCGCGACCTTGGCGGTGATCACGCTCATATGCGCCGATGCCAGCAGCGGGTATTTGCCGCCGGGCACGTAGCAACCGGCGGCGTTGACCGGCAGGTGCTTGTGCCCGAGCACGACACCGGGCAGCGTCTCGACCTCGACGTCCTTCATGCTGTCCCGCTGGATCTGCGCGAAATTGCGAACCTGGGTCTGCGCGAACTCGATGTCCTTCAGGTCCTGGCCGGTCAGCTGGTCGATGCAGGCCTGAATATCCGACGGGCTGAGGCGGTAGTCGTCGCGGTCCCAGCCGTCGAACTTGATGCTGAGCTCGCGGACCGCCGCGTCGCCGCGCGCCGCGATGTCGGCGAGGATGCTCTCGACCGTGTCGCGCACCCTGCGATCGTTGTCTGCCTTGGTCTCGGCGGTTGCGCCGCGCTTGAGCCACTCGGCCATTCGTATCCCTTTCGTTGTCAGGCTTCATATTGACTGCGAATGCAAACTCATTCAAGCCGCATGCGATGCGTGATGATCATTCTGTCAGCCAGGCCGCGATGGAACGCCGCGTCGTCCGCTATCGTGATTTAAAGCCTTGCTTCAACGCCTTCATCGATACCCGCTCGCCGGGGTCGGAGGCGAAAGAGAATTTTACGATCATCGGTCCCGGCGTGTCAGAGAATCCCGATCAGTTCGTGCATATCGCCGAGCCGCACGGGTTCAACATCGGCGGCGCGCGCCAGCCGCCGAATTGCGTCAATTCCCAGCACAGCCACGACACGGCCGAGGTGTTCGTCGTCCATTCAGGCCGCTGGCGCTTCGATCTCGGCGAGGACGGCACCGATGCCCGCGTCGAGATGGGCCCCGGCGATACGATCTCGCTGCCGACCCGCACTTTTCGCGGCTTCACCAACATCGGCGACGATATCGGCTTCCTTTGGGCGGTGCTTGGTGGCGACAACCCCGGTCGCGTCACCTGGGCGCCGCAGGTGTTCGAGATGGCGAAGGGCTATGGCCTCGTGCTGCTCGAGAGCGGTCGCCTCGTCGACACCACCGCAGGCGAGGCGGTGCCCGACGGCGCGCGGCCGATGCCGGTGACGAGCCAAGCGCAGGTCGCGGCACTGACTCGTTACAACGACGCGCAGGCGGCGCGGCTGGTAGCGCGAGACCGGCCGGCGCACGGCGAGACGCCTGTTATCGCCCCCGACGGCCCGCTGGCGTGGCCGCACGATTTCACGTTGCACCGGCTCGACCTCGGACCCGGCGACACTGCCCATGAAGACGCGCCGGCGGGCGTTGAGGTGGTGTTCGTCCACCGCGGCAGCCTGACGATGGGCTGGCAGGGCGGTAGCATCGATCTGGGCGTTGGCGACACGCTTACGGTTCCGACCGGCTTGCCGCGCCACTTCCTCAGCAAGAGCGGCGCGACCGCGTTTATCGCACGGGGTCCGCGGACTGGCTAAGCCCGGTTTCGCGACGCATCGCCTCGGCACCGGCGCGCAGGAAGCCGTGGTCGGACGACAGGAAGAACAGGCTTGCACCCTTCGCCTGCCAATGCGCGGTGTCGGCGGCGCGGGGCAGAAACATGCCGACCGAACGGCCGGCCGCCTTGGCCACGGCGCAGATACGATCGACCGCTGCGACGACCGGTGCGTCGTCCGGCGACGCGCAGTCGAGTGCCACGGTCAGGTCGGCACGCCCGATGAAGAGAGCGTCAAGGCCCTCGACCGCGGCGATGGCCTCGATATCGTCGAGGCCTTCGAGGTCCTCGATCTGCGCGATGACGACGGTGCGCTCGGCGCTGGCCCGCCGATGCTCGGCCATCGGCACAAGGCCGTAGCGGGCAGCACGCGACGTGCCCGCATAGCCGCGGCCGCCGGGGCCATAATGGGCCGCCTTGACCAGCGCACGCGCCTCGTCCGCCGAGCGGACATGCGGCAGCAACACCCCGTCCGCACCGCAGTCGAGCGCATTCAGGATGACGCTGTGCGAGGCATTGGCAGGCCGGACGATCACCGCCATGCCCCCGGCGCGTGCCGCCATCAGGCAGAGGTCGATATCGCCGCGGTCGAACGGTGCATGCTCGGCATCGATCACAAGCAGGTCGAGGCTGGTCTGGGCCAGCACCTCGAAGACCTGGGGGTGCGCGGTCTTGACGAAGGTTCCGAGCAGCGACTGCCCGCTGGCGATGCGTGATTTCAGGCTCATACCAATACAGCTCCCTCGGCCAGTGTCGCCAATTTGGCCCAGACGATATCGGGATCGACCGCGCCGAAGCCCGCGAAGGTCGAGAAGCCGCAATCGGTGCCGGCGATGACCCGGTCGCGGCCGACGATGCCGACGAAACGCTCGATGCGCTCGGCGACGACACGGGGATGCTCGACGAAGTTCGTCGTCGAATCGATGATGCCGGGGATCAAGATCTTCTCGTCCGGGATGATCGCGGTCATTTCGACGAAATAGTTCCAGTCGTGCTGGTGCCGCGGGTTGGAGGTCTCGAACAACAGGCCCGCCGGCTTGGCGCGCATCAACGTCGGCAGGATGACGCCCATCTCGACGTCGTGAGTGTGCGGGCCTTCGTAATTGCCCCAGCAGACATGCATTCGGACACGGTCAGCGGCGACGTTGCGGAGCGCATGGTTGAGCACCTCGACGTGCCCGCCGATCAGGCGGAGATAGTCGCCGTCCGACCGGTCCTTGTACATCATGTGGCGCCCGAGCCCGAGATCCGGGCTGTCGAGCTGGAGGATGAGTCCCGCCGCGACGATAGCCTCGTATTCGGGCCGCATCGCCTCGGCCAGCGCCTCCAGATACTCATCCTGGGTGGCGTAGTGCTCGTTCGGCTGGAACAGCGCGATGACGCCGGGCGAGGCGGCGTTCATGAAACCTCCGACCGGACGATGCTTGTCCATCGCAGCCTTCATGTGCGCGAGATCGACTTTAAGCGGTGCCAGCGTCTTGGGTGCGACCGGGCCGACGCACTTCGGGCGGCGATAGGACGGGGTACCGCCGCTCGACGCTTGGCGCGCCAGGAATCCTGGAAAGTCTTCAAGATCGGCCGGCGGGGTGCGCGGGGTGTCGCCGTCGAAGCCGGTGATGCGATCCTTGATGTAGGTCGCATAGCTGATCTTCGACATCTCGCCGTCGGAGACGATGTCGACACCGGCGGCGACCTGCCGGCGCACAGTCTCGTCGACCGCATCGCCGATCACGGCGTCGAACTGCGCGCCGTCGATGGCTTCCCCGCGTTCGGCTGCGAAGACGAGGTCGGTCACTGCCTTCGAGCGAGGCAGGGAGCCGACGTGCGTCGTCAGGATGCGGGTCATGCTTGCAGCTCCGGATTCAGGTCGATCCAGGCGGCCAGCGCGGCGGCGAAGGCGGCCGGCTGTTCGAGCGGCAGCATATGCCCGGCGCCCTCGATGACGCGCAGTGTGGGCCGAATTGCCCGCTCCGCCATCGCCTGATGCCATGCAGGTGGACACAGCGCGTCCTCGGACCCGGCGAGCAGCAGGATGGGCCCCGGGAAGTCGTCGAGCACCGGCCCGCCGTCTCCGCGTGTTCGCAAGGCTTCGCTCTGCGCGCAGAATACGTCGTCGCCGAGTTGCATCGCCATATCGAATAACAGTGTCTTCAAGTCCGCATTCTCGCGGTTGGCGGGGGCGAGATAGGCGGGCTTCAGCTCGTCCGCGATGATTGTCGCCAGTGCGCCGTTCCGGACGCGGGCTTGCTGCCCCGGCCGCACCGCGGCGCGTTCGGGCAGATCGGCCCCGGCATTGGTGTCGGCGAGCACTAGGCCGACGATACGGCCCGGCGCCTGGCGCGCCATCTCCAACGCGACGATGCCGCCCATCGAGAAGCCGATGGGCAGGAGCGGTCCATGCATCCGCGCGAGCGTGTCGGACGCCATATCCGCGACGCTCGCCGCCCGAGACAGGTCGGCGTGGCACACCTTCAGCCCGCGCGAAACGAAAATGTCCAGGATCACGCCGCCAGCGCCTGCCCACAGTCGCGCGTCGCACATATTGCCGGGCAGCAGCACGGCAGTGGTCATGTCGTCAGGATGTTTTGCATTGGCAGTCATTACCTGCCTCCGGCGAGCGTGGCCAGTCGTCAGGCGGGATCGAGGCGCGCCGAGCCGCCTTCGACCAACGCGCCCGAGAAAGTCCGCACCTCCGGCGTCAGGTCGGGATCGTCGATGCGGCCGAGCACCATCGCCACCGCTGCCTCGGTCATCTGGCCGACCGGCTGGCGGATCGTCGAAACCCGGTAGTTGGCCCAGCGCGCTGGCGCGACTCCATCGAAACCGACGATTGAAAGTCCGCCAGGGACTGCCTTACCAAAGTTCAGACGGGCGCAGTCGATCGCGCCGATCGCCATCAGGTCGTTGACGCAGATAAGCGCGTCGAGATTGCCCTGGGTGCGGGCCATTAGCGTCCGCAGGCCGGCATCGCCGCTCTCGTAGTCGAATGAGCCTGCAACGATGGCCGGTGGGTGCGATAGTTCGGTTAGCCGCTGTGTCGCAGCGCGGACGCGCTCTTGGCTCACATAGGAGTCCGACGGCCCGGTAATGATGCCGAAGCAACGGTGGCCTGCGGCGAACAGGCGGTCGACCAGCACCCGCTCGCCGTCAGCCGAGTCGCAACGCACGCTCGACACCGGCTCGCCCTCGCCGTGTCGGTTGTACAGCACTACCGGCACATGATGCCGCGCGAAGTTGCGCAACTGCTCGGGGGACAGGCGCGCCGCAACGATGGCACCGTCGACCCGATAGCGCCAGACCTGTGCCAGAGTTTCGTCGACGTCGCTTTCTGCCGCCAAGGTGAACAGTAATACCCGCACGCCACGGTCCGAGAGGCGTCGTGTCACCTGCGCGAGCACTTCGGGATAGTAGAGGTTGGTCAGGTTAGAGATTATCACCGCAACCATGTTAGTGCGTTTAGTGATAAGGCCGGAGGCGACGGCGTTGGGCTGGTAGCCGAGCGCCTCCGCTGCCGCGACGACACGCGCTCGCGTCTTTGGTGAAATACTGCCGCCGGGCCTGAAGCAGCGCGACACCGCCGACTGCGACACGCCGGCGCGCGAGGCGACATCGTAGGATGTCGGGCGGACGTTCGATGAGGGCCATGACATCGTTTTCAGTCTTTGCGCGGCAGGGCAGCCGCTGCAAGCCCCCGACAGGTAAGCATCGTAAAAACGACGGCTTCGACGGTCATCGGCAAGCAGTCAGACCCTCCAAAAAAATCGCCCAACCTTAGAATAAATCTTAGCCAGTTTTTCAACACCTGCATAGCAGTACTGCTGCAAAACAGATGAATGAAGCTTCAGATATTGTGTTCGTGGATTAAGAAGCAAATCTGAACGCGTTTCGCATATCGCAAATATGTTTCTAAGCTACTCAATTCACGATTGTCTGGCGTCAGCACCGATGAGACAGATTGAGGGTTTTCGATAGGGAGGATTTTGGTCTCATCGCAGTGACGAAGGAACGGAGATGAGACCAAAATCCTGAAAGCCCGAGGCGACCCCCGGCGAGCGGGTGGTTCAGGACATCAAGCGAGCGACGCGCCGACAGTTTTCCGCCGAGGAGAAGATCCGGGTCATCCTCGATGGCCTACGCAGCGGACTCGATCGCCGAACTCTGCCGCCGCGAGGGCATTGCCCAGAGCTGTCAAACGGCGCGCAAAAGGGACCCACTTCGGGGCCAGATCGGCGTGCAAAAGGGACCCACGGTTGGCGCGGCGGTTTTCACGCGACAATCAGGATGAGAAGCGCTGGTCGGGCTTGCGGCGGAGG
>Ga0209181_10001689_pt1 | contig 37892 bp, 37 predicted proteins | sample MAT05_FD_187208 | JGI IMG/M metagenome (GOLD analysis project Ga0209181, IMG submission 187208) | Freshwater microbial communities from Lake Fryxell liftoff mats and glacier meltwater in Antarctica - MAT-05 (SPAdes) (version 2) | ecosystem: Environmental > Aquatic > Freshwater > Ice > Liftoff... | reverse complement strand
GGATCCTCGCGGTGCTTCCACTTGCGAGCGGTGGCCTCCGTAATGTTGTAGCGCTCCGCCAGCACGGTCAACGGCGCTGACGAGGCTTTGATTTCGGTGCGAGTTCGCGGCGTGGTGCGCGCCAGCGGAGGGACTTGGCTCATGATCTCAGCTCCTGTCTGAGTGACTTGATCAGCGCTGGCATCACCTCCCGCGCTCGGAACAGGGGCCAGCTTCGAACGGGCACATGATCACACGGGACGCAACAAAACTGAACCATTCGCAGATCAATGCCTACGCCGGCACCGGCCTGAGCATCAGATGCACTGGCCATCACTCATCCGTCGGCCTTGAAATCATGCATCAGGTCTTTGGTGTTCTCGTAGAGCCGCAAGTATTGGTGGTACATCCGGTCGTACAGCGCCCGGTTTGTCGGGTCGGGTTGGATGGATCGTCCCGGCTGCACCCAGGCCTGGATGTCGTCGGCCTCCAGCAAGCCCGCTGCGCGGCCAGCCAGAAATGCATCGCCATAACAAGCGCCGATGGTGACCTGCGGAACGAGCTGCGGCACATCGGCGATGTCGGAGATGATCTGCAGCCAGGTGTCCGACTGCGCGCCGCCGCCCACCGCCACGATGCGCTCGACACGCGCGCCGATCTGTGCAAAGGCTTCGAGGTTGTGGCGCACCCCGAACCCGACGCCTTCAAGCAGGGCCCTGAACAGGTGCTCGCGGGTGTGCGACAGTGTCAGCCCGGCGATGATGCCGCTGGCATCGGGATCGTTGATCGGCGTCCTCTCACCGCTGAAATAGGGCAGCACCAGCAGCCCACCGGCACCGGCCTGCACACCGGCAGCCGCGGAGAAGAGCTGGGCGTAGCCGTCGGCCGGTGCGAGGTCGCGGGCGAGCTGATCCTTGAACCAGCGTGTCAGGCTGCCGGTCGTGCTCATGCCGGCGGCCAGGTTGCACAGCCCCGGCGAAGCGCCTGCGACGGTCCAGACGCGTGCATCGGGTGTCGGCTTGTCTTGCACCAGCACGAAGAAAGTCGTGCTGCCGTGCATCAGCATCAGGTCGCCGGGCTCGACCACGCCGACGCTGATTGCCTCGCTGAGCGCGTCGATCGTGCCGAAGGCCACTGGCGTGCCGGGCAGCAGCCCGGTGGCCTGCGCCGCGGCCGCGCTGATCACCCCGGCCTGCTCGTCGGCCCAGCCCAGCGCGGGCAGGGTGTGAAGCGGCGCGACGGCCGCTGCGAAGCGTTCGTCCCACTGCCCGCTGGCCGGGTTGTAAAGCGGCATGAAATGGCTGGCCGAGTGCCGGTCCATGCACAAGTGCCCGGTCAGCCGGTAAACGAGGTAGGAGGTTGCCGACGTCAGCTTGGCGGTGGCGGTCCAGACGCCGGGCTCGTGCTTTTGCAGCCAGCGGATCTTCGGTCCGACGGCCTGGCTGCTCAGCGCCATCAGCGAAAACGCGGCGATCGCATCAGCGCCAAGCTCCATCTCGAGCTCGACAATCTCGGCAGCCGCCCGCACGTCCACACCGTAGAGGATGGCCGGCCGCAGCGGGCGCATGGCTGCGTCCAGCGGCAGCAGGCAGGGCCCGATCGCGCTCACCGCGACGGCTGCAATGTCTCGTGCGGGCACGCCGGAAGCGCCGAGCACGGCTTGGCTGAGGCGGCACACGTCGGCCCACCAGATGGCGTCGGCATCCTGCTCCACGTGGCCGGGCCTGGGCATCGAGATGCCGTGTTCGACCAGCGCGCTGTGCACCACGCAGCCGGCCAGGTCGGTGAGCACCGCCTTGCTGCTGTAGGTGCCGACGTCGATGCCGAGCAGGTGGAGGGTCATCGGGCCGGCCCGGCTGCCGTTAGCGGCCGGACGCGGGCGCCGGCACCGGGGCTCCGGACGCGGCCGCCGGCACGGGGTGGCCAGCCGCATCGACCAGCCCGCCCATCAGCTCGAACAGCTTGAAGATGGCCGTTGCGTTGAGTTCGCCCCAGCCCAGGTTCTGCGCCATCTTGTTGAGCTCGTGAACGGTGTTGGCAATCAACACCGGCACGCCGATCGCTTCGGAGTGGTTGCGGATCAGTTCGGTGTCCTTGACCATCGTCCGCAGGTGGAACGAAACCGCATGGTCGCCGCCCAACATCGCGCCACCGGCGCCTTCGATGATCGGCGACCGGAAGTCCGATTCGCCCCACAGCTTGAGCAACTCACGGCCATCGAGCCCGGATTTCCTGGCCATCGCCAGCGACTCGCCCAGCGACGCGATGATCGACGACACCAGGTGGTTGCCGCACAGCTTGGCGGCGCAACCCGCACCCACCGGGCCCATGTGGTGCACCGTCGCGCCCACGGCCTGCAATACCGGCAGCGCGGCCTGCCAGGCGGCCGTGTCGGCACCCGCCATGATCCACAAGCCGCCGCTGTGCGCTTCGCCTCGCGTGCCGTGCACCGGCGCGTCGACGAACAGTGCGCCCTGGGTGGCTAGCGCCAGTGCGGTGGCGCGTGCGGTGGTGGGCAGCTGGGTGCTCATGTCGATGAACACCTGGCCGCTCGCCGCGTGGGCCAGCAGACCATCGGCACCTTCGAGCACCGCGTGCAGGGCCGCCTCGTCCCACACCAGCAGGAGCACGTGGCTGGCCGATTCGGCCGCTTCACCCGGGCTGGCGCAGAGCACGGCGCCGGCATCGACCAGCGCCTGGGCATGGGCGGCGCTGCGGTTGTAGCAGCGTACTTCATGGCCTTTGCGCAGCAGCGTCAAACCGACGCCGGTGCCCATCACGCCGGTGCCGATGAGTGCGATCTTCATGGGGTGCTTTCCGGGGGCATGACAAAGCCCCGCAGGGTGTCGATGATGAAGTAAACGACGGTCGCTCCACCGTCCTGCACGCCGACCGACTTCTCCTGGAAGCAGGCCGCCTTGCCATGCTGGGCGACGAGGGCCTTGGTCGCTTCGAGCGCGTGTGCTGCTGCCGTGGTGGCCAGCGCCAACGCGTGCGGCAGCGCCGCGGCTGCCTGCACTGAAGCCTCCAGCGAAACCACCACCGGCCCCAGCACATCGACCAGGGTCTTGTCACCAGGCTGCGCCTTGCCACGCTCGACCACCCCGCGCAGGAACGCCGCCCAGAAGGCGGCGAGTTCGGGCGTGGTGATGGTGATGGCAGCGGTGTCGGCCAGCGCCTTGCCGCCGCGCATGAAACCGGTGGCCGTCAGCGTGCCCATGGTCGACGGTGCCGCTTTGGCCATCGCCATGCCGGCCAGCTGCAGCGTCTTGCCCACGGGGTCGGCGGCATTCGCCCGCACCGAATCGAAAGCCGCGACGAAGGCCTTCTTCATCGTGATGCCGAGATCGCTGTCGCCCACCTTGCCGTCGAGCTCGATCAGGAACTCGCGCTGCTGCGTGAAGACGTCGCGCAGCCGCTCGAACAAAGCGGGCAGGTCTTGCTTGCCGATGGCGTCCATGCCGGGCCGCCTTCAGAGCGCGTGTTGCGCAAAAAACGGCGAATCCGCCGGGGCCGCGATCAGCCGCTTCAACTCGTCGTCCAGCAGCAGCAGCGAGATCGACGCGCCGGCCATCTCCATCGACGTGGCGAACTCGCCGATGTAGCTGTGGAAGATGCTGACCCCGTGCTCGCCCAGCAAACCTGCGAGCCGGCGAAACAGGATATACAGCTCTTCCTTGGGCGTGCCGCCGAGGCCGTTGACGAGCACCGCGACTTCGCTGCCGCGGGCCAGTGGCAGCTCGGTCAGCAGCGGCCGCACCATCTCGTCGACGATCTGATCGGCCGGCAACAAGGCGCCGCGGCGGATGCCGGGCTCACCGTGGATGCCCATGCCGATCTCCATCTCTTGCTCGCCGATCGAGAAGGTGGCGTGGCCGATCTCGGGCACGATGCACGGCGTCAGCGCCACGCCCATCGTGCGGGTGTTGGCCTTGGCTTTCTCGGCCACGCGCTTGACCTCGTCCAGTGGCATGCCTTCGCGGGCGGCAGCGCCCGCTGCCTTGAACACGAAGACGATGCCGGCCACGCCGCGCCGCTTGTGTTCCTGGCCCACCGGCGACGATGCCGCGTCGTCGTTGCCCACCACCGACAGCACCTTGATGTTTTCCAGCTCGGCCATCTCGGCGGCCATGTCGAAGTTCAGGATATCGCCGCTGTAGTTGCCGTAGATGTACAGCACTCCGGCGCCCTGGTCGATGGTCTTGGTCACCTCGAACATCTGGTCGGCGCTGGGCGACTGGAACACACCGCCGACGGCTGCGCCGTCGAGCAGGCCGGCACCGACATAACCCAGGAACAGCGGCAGGTGGCCGGAGCCACCACCGGTGGCCAGGCCCACCTTGCCGGCCACCCGGGTCGCCACCACCATGCATCGTTTGTCGCCGGCGACAAAGCCGAGTTGGCGCGGGTGCGCGGCATAGATGCCGTCGAGCATCTCGTCGACGAAATCCTCGGCCTTGTTCAGGAATTTCTTCATTCGCCACTCCTTGTTGTGCGGTTGTTGCAGACCATGAAGCTCAAACGCGGCGGCGCACCACGAAGAAAGCTCCCGCGACCAGAATGAAAGTGCCGACCACCACGCGTTGCCAAGTGCTCGGCACGCCGGCCATGATCAGCACGTTGTTGATGACCACCACCAGAAACACACCTAGCAGCGTGCCGATCACCGTGCCGGTGCCACCGGTGATGCGGGCGCCACCCAGTACCACGGCGGCGATCACGTCGATCTCCATGCCGACCAGGTCGAACGGGTTGGCCAGCCGGTTGCTGCAGACGTGCACCATGCCAGCCACACCCGCCAGCGCGCCGGTGTAGGCAAAGATGAACAGGTGCACCGCACGAACGTCGTAGCCCAGCCGCTCGGCCACCGGCAGGCTGCCGCCGACGGCAAAAATGGCGCGCCCCATCAGCGTGCGGTTGAGGATCCACCAGGTCAATACCGCGGCTGCGGGCAGGATCAAGAAGAACGCCGGCAGGATCACCCTGCTGCCGCGTTCGGTGGAAAACTCGGCGAGGGCGATCTTGCCGAAGTTGTCCATCGGTTCGGGCAACTGCAGCACCCACACGGTGCCGATGAAGGTCAGCAGGAAACCGCGAAACAAGTACTGCGTGCCGATGGTCACGATCAGCGACGGCGCCTTGAGCTGGTGCACCAACCAGCCGTTGATCAGGCCGAGCAGGCCGCCGCCCAGCGCCGACGCCATGAAGATCAGCAGGATCGGTGCGGTCGGAAAGTACGTCACCGCCAGTTGCGTCACCGAATACATCGACAAGGCGGCCACTGCGGTGAACGACACGTCGATGCCGCCGGCCGCCAGGATCACGAATACGCCGAGCGCGAACAGACCGATGACCACGCTGGCACGCGCCAGATCGAACAGCGTCGAGACCTGGAAGAAGTTCGGGTTGGCTGCGCCGACAAAACCGCACAGGCACACCAGCAGGAAGAGTGTGAACAGCTCGGGCCGCCGGTCGAGCAGGCGACGCAAGCGCAGGAGCCAGGCGTCGTTCGCAACCGGCGCCTTGTCTGCAGCCACGGCCAGCGGCTTCATGCCGCCACCGCCTCGTCGCTGGCCAGCATGGCGTCGTAGAGCAGGGTCTCATCGGCCACCGCAGCGTCGAACTCAGCAGTGATGCGCCCACCGCGCATGACCAGGATGCGGTCGCAGTTCTGCAGCAGCTCGGGCAGGTCGTCGCTGATCACGATCAGCGCCATGCCCTGCTCGGCCAGCGCCTGTATCGCCTTGTAGATGGTGTCCTTGGAGCCGACGTCGACGCCGACCGTCGGGCCGTGCAGCAACAGCAGCTTCGGCGCGATCGTCAGCCAGCGGCCGATCAGAACCCGCTGCTGGTTGCCGCCCGACAGCGACTGCACCGGCAGATCGACATCGGGCGTGGCGATTCGCAGCTCGCCCACCAGCCGCTCGGCCAGCGCCCTGGCCTTGTTGCCGTCGAGCAGCCCGAAGCCGTTGCGCAGACGGTCGAGCACCAGTGCCACCATGTTCGACAGGATCGGCTTGTCGAGGAACAGACCTTCGGCCAGGCGGTCTTCGGGGACATAGCCGATGCCGTGCGCGATGGCGTCACCTGGGCCCTTCAGCTGCAGCGGCTGACCGGCGATGTGCATGGTGCCGCCGCTGGCCGGCAGCACGCCGGCAATGGCCAGGGCCAGTTCGTTGCGGCCCGAGTCCATCAACCCGGTGATGCCCAGCACCTCGCCGCGCGCGAGTTGCAGGTCGACGCCGCTGAAGTGGTGTCCGCAGGCGAAACCCTCCAGCCGCAACAGCGTCTCTTGCCCCGCCACGCCACGTCGGTAGCGGCTGCCGTCGATGGCTTTGCCGGTCATCAGTTGGCCGAGCTGGGTCTTGGTGTAGCTGTGGATCGGCCCCTGGGCCACGCACTGGCCGTCGCGGAACACGATGGCCTCGCCGCCGATACGGTAGCACTCGTCGAGCTTGTGGGTGACGAACAGCACCGCCACGCGGTCGCGCTGAAGCTCGCCGACCACGCGCACCAGGTTGTCGACCTCGCGCCGCGTCAGCGAGGTGGTCGGCTCGTCCATGATCACCAGTTTGGCCTGGGTCGCGATGGCACGCGCGATGGCGACGAGCTGGCGCACGGCGAGTGGCAACTCGGCCACCACGGTGTCGATGAAGGCATCGTCGGTCGGCAGGTCGACCGATGCCAGCGCGCGGCGCGATGTCTGGCGCAACAAGGCCCCGTCGAGCCGACGCGCCAGCCGGCCGTTCGCGCGGACGAGTTGCTCGGTGAGTGCCACGTTCTCGGCCACTGTCAGGTTCGGGATCAAAGACAGGTCCTGGTAGACGGTTTCGATGCCTGCGGCCAGGGCCGCGATCGGCGTCAGGGCCTTGTGCTCCTGGCCGTCGAGGCGGATCACGCCTTCGTCGGGCGGCTGGGCACCCGAGATGATCTTGATCAGCGTGCTCTTGCCGCAGCCGTTCTCGCCCAGCAGGTGATAGACCTCGCCACGCCGGATCGAGAAACGGATGCCGCGCAGTGCGTGCACACCGCCGAAGCGTTTGTGGATGCCGTCGACTTCGAGGAACGCGGGCGCGTCTTGCTCTTGCATCGTCGCGCCCGGGTTCGCCGTTGCCGCCTGTGGTCAGAACAGGTAGTTCTTGTAGGTCGACTTGTCGGCGATCACCATCGCGTTGCCGACCAGCAGCAGGCCACCACCCGGCCCCTTGGTCACGGTCACCTTCTCGTAGCCCTTGACACCCAGATCGATGCCGTTGGTCAGCGTCTTCTTCTCCAGCAGCATCTTGGCTGCGCGGTTCATCGCCAGCCCGGCGTCCTTCGGGTCCCAGAAGCCGATGGCCGTGATGGCGCCCGAATCGAGCAGCTTGGCCGACGGGTTGGGCAGGCCGGTGCCGACCAGGCAGACCTTGCCCTGCAGGCCGGCTTCCTCGATGGCGCGGCCGATGCCGATCACGTCGTTGCCGGCCGAGCTCTGGAAGCCCTTGATGTCCGGGTGCTTCCGCAGCACTTCCTTGGCCTTCTCGTAGGTCTTGTTGGCATCGTCGAACGACTCGTTCTTGGCGTCGACCAGCGTCATGCCGGGGTACTTCTTGGCGTTGGCGGCGCCGGCATCGACCCATTGCAGGTGGGTGCGGCTGCCGAGCGAGCCGACGAACGACGTCCACTTGCCCTGTTTGCCCATGCAGGCCGCCAGGCGCTCGTTCAGCGCCGTGCCGTAGGCCGCGTTGTCGAAGGCCTCGATGTTGGCGTTGGTGTTCTTCTGGTTGTCGGCCTCGTGCGTGACGACGACGATGCCGCGGTCCATGGCGCGCTTGAGCACGCCTTCGATCACCGCCGGGTCCATCGGCACGACGGCCAGGGCGCTGACCTTGCGCGCCACCAGATCGTCGATGATCTTCAGCTGTTGCGCGGCATCGGCGGTGGCCGGGCCGCTTTGGGTGGCTGTCATTGTCGGGTTGGCGGCGGCGAATTCCTTGACGCCCACTTCCATGCGGTTGAACCACGGGATGCCGCTGATCTTGACCACGGTGGCGATGCTCTGCTTGTCCTGCGCATGCAGTGTGCCGACGGCGGCGGCAAGAACGGCTGCGGCGACGGCAGCGCTGATCGGTGTGACTTTCATGGTGTCTCCAATGTTGATAACCCTCAAGACGGACTCTTGGGCGCAGGAGGGGGCTGCACCGGAGCGAAGAAATGACGCCAGGCTCGCCGCAGCGCGGCGCCGATGTCGTAGCGGCTGATGGCCAGGAACATCAGCAGCAGCAGGCCCCAGGCACAGTCGCGGAAGAAATTCGACAGGCCGACGAAGTTCAGCATGCTCGACAGCAGTTGCAGCGCCGTGGCGGACAGAAACAGGCAGGTCATGCGCCCGTAGCCACCCTCGGGTTTGACACCCGCCATCACCGTGATGAGGATCGCGATCAGCAGGTAAGACTGGCCGTAATCCCACTTCACGTTGACGTTGCGCGACGCGATCAACACCCCGGCCACGCCGGCCACCAGGCCGGACAGCGCATAGGTGCCCACCAGCATGCGGGTCTGTGCGAACCCGGCATAACGTGCGGCCTTGGGGTTGGTGCCCATCAGGAACAGCCGAATGCCGAACGGGCTGAACTTGAGGATTGCACCGATCAGCACCGCCACCGCGCAGAAGACGATGAACGAGATCGGCACGCCGAGCACCAGGCCGTTGCCGATGTGCATCAAGGGTTCGGCATTGCCCACCCGCACCGACGCGCCGCCCGACAACACGACCGCCAGGCCGGTGAACAGCAACTGCGTGCCCAGCGTGCACAAGATCGGCGTCAGGCCCAGGCGTGCGATGAGCAGCCCGTTGAAGATGCCGCCAGCCAGCGCCACCGCCAGCGCCACGCCAATAAAGGCGACGGTGAACAGCAACGGCGCATCGTCTGCTGAAACGAGCCCGGCCACCAACAGCGCCGACGCCACTCCCGCCAGATTGGCCAGCGCGATGCCCGACAGGTCGATGCCGCCGTTGCCCGAGCTCATCGCCAGCATCACACCGATGGCCAGCAGGCCGAGCTCGGGCAGCTGCCCGGCCATCGATTGCAGGTTGTAGGGGTCGATGAAGGAACCGCTCGACAAAAACGTGCCGGCCATCAACACCAGAACGTTGATGCCGAGAAGGAACAGCAGCTGTGGGTCTTGCCGGGATTTCATGGCGGCGCGGTGTGCATGAGCTCGGACTCACATCTGCATGGCCGATCGGCCGGCAGAGATTGGAGTGCCATCGTCTAGTGAACAAACATCAAATTATTCAGTTATTTAGTTAACATCCTAGGGGATCGCAAAACCCCTCAAATCAGGACAAACCCGAGCAGGACCCGAGCAGAACTCGGCCGTGCGCCCCGCTGAGCGATGGCGATCCTCGACAACAGAGGAGGCGAGTCGCGAGCGCGCCGGGGCCACACGCAGACGTGGCTTGCCGATAGAATTTAGTGAACGACAAACGGCGTGACGACCCACAGCCCAGTGCAGCCGATTGCCAGCCCGCTCCCCCGGCCGCCCACCACCACAACATCAACGTCACCATGACCTCGACAGTCAAGGACATTGCCAAGGTCGCCGGCGTCTCGACCGCGACGGTGTCACTGGTCTTGAACGGCAAGGGTGGCATCTCGGAAGAGACGCGCACCCGGGTCTTGTTGGCGGCGTCCGACCTGAACTACGCGCCGCGCGCCGCCAGACGATCAGCGGCCGCCAGTCTGGGCACGCTGCGTTTCCTGAAGATCGCCCGGCATGGCCACACGGTGAACCGGGACCACAACACCTTCATCTCGGACTACATCGACGGCATGTCGCACCAGGCGGGCGCCTGCGGCTACAAACTGGAAGTGGTGAACCACGAAGGCAAGGCCATCGACGAGATCGTGGCGTCGCTGTCGGGCGCCACGCTCAGCGGGCTGGTCGTTCTCGGCACCGAGCTGACAGAAGGCGACATCCAGCAGCTGCTGGGCATCGACACCCCGCTGGTGGTGATCGACACCTTTTGCGATGGGCTCGAGTGCAACTTCGTCAACATGAACAACCGCGACGCGGTGGGAAAGATCCTGGCTCACTTTGTCGAGCATGGATTCCGGCGCATCGGGTTCATCGGCAGCCAGGTCCAGACCATCAACTTCCGTCTGCGCAAGGAAGCGTTTGTCGACGGCATGAAGGCGCTGAAGCTGGAAGTGGCGGCGCAGGACATGGTCACCGTCGACTCGACATTCGACGGCGCCTACCAGGACATGCTCGGCATGTTGCGCGGTGGCCGGGCGATACCCGAGTGCTATTTCTGCACCAACGACATCATCACCTACGGCTGCATCAAGGCGTTCAGGGAGTTCAACATCCGCATCCCCGAAGACCTGTCGATCATCGGCTTCGACAACCTGCCGATGAGCGCCACGATGGACCCGCCGCTGACCACGATCGACGTGTCGAAGCGCAAGATCGGGCAATTGGCCATCTCGGTGCTCGACGAGCAGATTCGGTCGACCGAACCGCAGCCTGCCGTCAAGATCCTGGTGGGCGCCAGCCTCGTGGTTCGCAGCAGCGTGTGCGGCGTTGGCCGAGCCAGCCGCAGCGCGAACAGGCCTCGGCCACGCCGTCTTGCGCCTGCCGGCGCGTGAAGCGACCGAACTTGGCCGCGGCTCCGGTCGCGCAGGCTTTCGGTGCCGACGGTGACGATAAAGCTGGGCGACAGGCGCGAAGGCGGGCGCGCTCGCGCCGTCGATCGCCCACGGGACGCGGGTGTCGTCAGGCCGCTGTGGATACACGTCGTGATGAACTTCCTGTTCATCGCGATCAACAGCTACCAGCTGCTGATGCTGCACCGCGAAGGCCGTGCGGGGGGCTGGAACCGCGAGGCCGCCTGGCTCTACGAGACCGTGTTCCCGCTGCTGACGCCGGGCGAGTTTCGCAAGTTGCTGGCCGCGGGCGATTGGAGTACGGCGCCCGACGGCGATGTGCTGCTCAAGAAGGGGCAGGCAGCTGCAAAGGTCACGGTGCTCATCGACGGCCATCTCGACCTGTACTGGGAAGGCGAGCAGCGGTTCGAGCGCGTGCCGCGCAGAGCCATCGACGGCGAGATGAGCTTCCTGTCGGGTCGGGCGGCGTCGGCCGACGTGCGCGCCGGCGGCGAGGCGCGGTTTTTCACATCGGCCCACGACAAGCTGCGACAGTTTCAGCACGAGCTGCCTGAACTGTTCGCCGAGCTCGGCTACATCTGCGCGCGGCAAGTGGTCGACAAGCTGGTGGTCGCCAACGACAGAACCTTGTTCTCGCACTGACGGTGGTGGTGGCTGGCGGCGAATCCCACCAGCCTCAGAGGCTGAGAGTTTTTCGAGCGTGACCGAGCAGCGCGTCAAAAGGCGACCGATCCAGGCGCACAAGCACAGCCATAGCCCGGGCTATGGCGCGAATTTGCAACGACGAGCGGGCGTCCTTTGACGTGATGAGTGGGCATGATCGAGAGACTCTCAGCCTCTCGGCCCGAACCGTGCCCAAAAGGACCTGCGTCCGGTCTCACGGCTTTCTGTATGGCGGCCAGCGTTGCCGGAAAGCCCTCGGCCCAACGGCAGCTTCCAAGCGGGCCAGCGGATCGACCACCTTGTGCTGATGGGCCGCGAGCCACTTGCCGCCCTCGTTCGATGGAACCCGCGCCCCTCTCAGCCGCTCAAGCCAGACCCAGCTTCTTCCTGGGCGGGCCAGGAAAGTCCAGCCAGCTGGTCCGGCCGGCGCCCGGAAGCAGTTCATGCACGGCGCGCGTGGCCTGGTCGATGGCGCCCTGCACGTAGGCGAAAGCACCGGCGTCGGCATTCGCCACCGCGATGCGGCCCCAGCCGCGCCGGGCCTCGGTGATGGGCAGCGGGCCGGCGGGCCAGAAGGCGTCCCAGGGGCGCATGTACTCGTAGGTGTAGCCGTGGGACCAGCGGTTGATGGTGATGGCCTCGATGTCGCGCGCGGCGTCGAGGCCGTGCGCACCCAGCGCACGCTGCAGCACGTCGCTCAGTTCATGCTCCAGGGATTCGAAACTCGTGCCCATCAGCCGCCGCCGTCCGGTCGCCGCCTGCCCACGCGGCTCGGTGCCGGCCTCACCGCCGTTCACCACGGCGCTGAAGTGCAGCAGCACCGGGTCGTCAGGCTTGTCGGCGAATCGGTAGCTGCCGATGCTGACCGGGAAGTCGATGCCGCATTCATCGAAGAAGCGGCCCGGCATGCGAAAGCCGCTGATGCCGGCGGCCTTCAGCGCACGCCAGTTGCCGAGCAGCACGTTGGCGTAGACCAGAGGCACCTTGTGCTGGTCGGCCAGCGCCTTGGCCTGCGGTGCCGGCAGCTCCGGGCAGAGCAGCGGAATCGTGCGGCTCCAGCAGGCCAGCACCACATGGCCGGCGCGCACGTTGCGCAGCGTGCCGTCGGGGCCGGCCACGGTGACGTCGACCGCGCGCCGCGCGTCGTCGGCGTGCAGCACGCGCAACACGCTGCTGTTCAAGCGGATGCACACCGGCGCGCCGGGCATGTCGAGCCGGCTGTCGTCGCGTTCGGTCAGCACCAGGCTTTCCATGCCGCTGCCGGGCATGGCGGCCGGGATCAGGCTGCGCAGCATGGCGCGCACCACGCCGGCATTGCCGTCGGGGAAATGGTAGACGTACTTGTCGGTGCCGGCCAGCGCCTGGCGGCCGGTGGCGCTCATGCGCGCGTCGACCTGCTTGCCCAGGCGCATCGCGCTGAAGCCGGGCAGGCCCATCGCGAAGGCGTCGAGCGCGCTGGTGGCGTCGGTGCCGACGCCGAACCAGCCGCACGTGCGGCTGCTGAAGTGGCGCGCCAGCTCCGCGTCCATCCGGCAGTGGCGCTGCAGAAACCGGTCGTAGCTGATGCCGGCCAGCAGCGTGCGCTTCTGGCTGCGCGTGCGGCCGGCCAGCCAGTCGACCGGCGCGTCGATCAGGCGCACCAGGTCGGCCTGTGCACGCGGCGAGAGCGGTGTCTGCGGCACCCAGTCGGCCGCACGCGCGCCGGGCGGCGTGCGCACCAGGCGGTCCACGCCCCAGTGCTCACGGCCGTAGAAGAGGGCGCGCGATGCCACGCCGCGGTCTGCGGCCCAGCGCTCGTCGTACCACTCGTGGAAGCGCGTGATGTCGATGCCGATGTCGCGCATCAGCTGGTGCGTGGCTTCGGACCAGAAGCTCGGCGAGTCGAGCGCCTCGCTGCCGCCATAGCCGATGATGCGCCGGCCACTGGCGCTGGTGAACTCGTTGCGCAGCGCGTGGCCGCCGACGTCGGCCTGCGGGTCGACGATCAGCACGCGCGCCTGCGGCTGCCGCTGGCGCCACAGGATGGCGGCCGTGAGCCCGCTGATGCCGGCGCCGACGACCACGAGGTCGAAGGCTTCGTCACCCGGCTGGTGGACCGGCATCTCGGCGCGGCCCTGCGGGTTGCGCCAGAGGTGGAGAGTGCGGAAGGACTCGTCGGTCTGCCCCATGAAGCCGGCCGGCGCCATGGCCGCACCCGGCGCGCCAGCCTGCGCTGCCACCGGCATGGTGGCGGCAACGGCGCCCAGCGCCACACCGTCGATGAATTCGCGCCGGGTGATGGTGCGCGGCGTGGTGCTGCGCTGGGGGCCAGGTTCGTCAGGCGGTAACGGCATGGTGGGTTCGGCCACAGGGCCGCGCAAGAGTGCGCGTCTGCGATCTTCACTGTTGCGGCGCGCTCCGGCAATGCGGGCATTCGGCCGTTCTGCTCCGTCTACTGCAAGTCCAGCTCCGGGTAACGACGGAAGATCCCCTGCTCATTGAACGGCAGGCGCCTGTCGCTGCGCAGGTAGGCGGCCACCCTGGGCTGCAAGGCGACACGCTCATGCAGTTGCAGCACGCCGGGCGTGAGGGCCAGCGTGCGCGCCGCCGCCTTCGGGAAGGCATGGCGCAGGCCCTCGACCACCTGGAACAGCGAGAGGTCGGCGTAACTCAGTTTGCCGCCCACCAGGTGCCGCGGCCCGGCCGGGTTGCGCTGTACGATGCTCTCGAACCACTGCAGGTACTTGGGCAGCCGCGCGCTGCAGAACTCCTGCGCACGGCGCAGCGCTTCCGGCTTCTGATCCTCGTAGTGCAGGCCGGTGCCGACCGGGTGGTGGGTGTCGTGCGCTTCGGTCACCAGGTCGGCGATGGTGAGCTGGATCTGCTGCGTCCAGACGCGCGCCTGCTCACTGCGCGCCACCAGCTTGAGCGTGGGCGCCAGGTAATGCAGGATGGCAGCCGTCTGCCCCACCAGCAGCTTGCCGTCCCTCAGGAACGGCGGCGCGAAGGGCGGCTGGGTCTGGGTGCGGTCCTGCATCTGATGCAACAACGCCGGCAGGCCCAGGCCGGCGTCTTCCGCGCCGCGTGCCACGTCGATGTACGGTGCGCCCGCCGCTTCCAGCGCCAGCCGGACGAATTCGCCGCGGCCCTGGATACCGGGCCAGTAGTGGAGTTCATATGTCATTGCGCACTTTAGCCTGTGGTCGCCCGCTCACACGCCCAAGACTTGCCCGCCGTCGACGCCAATCGTCTGCCCGGTGATCCAGCGCGCGTGCGGCGAGGCCAGGAACAGCGCCACCTCGGCCACCTCGTCGGGCGTGTCCATGCGGCCGAACGGCATGCCGGCCAGCGTGCGCTCGTACAGGCCGTCGGCGGCCTGTTTGCGCTGGTCCCAGACGCCGCCGGGGAATTCGATGGAGCCCGGCGCGATGCAGTTCACGCGCACGCCCCGGCGCGCCAGCATCGCGGCCTGGCTGCCGGTGTAGTGAAACATCGCGGCCTTTGCCGCACCGTAGGCGGCCGAGCGTGTGGACGGCCGAAAACCGGAGATCGGCCGGGCCGTAGGCCAGGTCGCAGCTCGCGGCGTGCACACGGTGGCAGGACGCGGCGAGTTCACCCTGCGTGGCGGCCAGCGCCGCGGCGCCGCGCGCGCAGATCGACACGTCGGCGCCTGCGGCGGCACAGCCCAGCGCGATGACGCGGCAGATGCCGCAGCCGCCGCCGGCGACGACGTGCCTGCCATTGAAGTCGAAAGGCATGTTCAGTCTACTGGTTCGGGTTTGGATTCGGGTTCGGATTCGGGTTGGACGGAGACCGGGCGCGGCGCGGCCCGCCGGTCGACCACCACGGTATGCGCGGTACGGTCCTGGATGCCCTGGCGGTTCGGGTCCCAGATCAGCTGCAGGAAACCGAGGCCGCCGATGGCCATGCCGGCAGCGTTGCCGCCATAGCGCTTCAGGCAGCGCATCACGGTCATCGGCTGGCCGGTGAGCTCGACGATCTGCAGGCCGAGGAGTTTCTTGCCCAGGGTCTGGCCACCCCACCAGGCGGGCAGCAGCGAGAAGTAGACGAAGCCCCAGCCGAAGCTGACGCCCACCGAGTCGAGCCAGCGGTCGAGCTGCTCGCGTGTGTTCAGCGGCTGGCGCGCCGCCGCCAACGCGGCCTCCAGGCAGGCGATGCGCTGGGCGTCGGTCGGGCGCGCAGCGGCCGATGCGCGCGAGGCAGGCGGATCAGCGGCATCAGCCGCTGCGGCGATGTCGAACCCGTCGTCCGCGTCCCACTTCGCCACCGCCGCCGCCGGCGTGCGACCGCCTCGGTGCTGCCACTGGTCCACTGCCTCCTGGAAGGCCAGCAGCGCCAGCAGCGCGGCAAAACCCCAGCCCACCACCTTGCGCCAGCGCGCGCGGCCGCCGCGCTGGCTGTTCAGCTGAACCACCACCAGCACCGGCCCGCCGATCAGCCAGAACCCGCTGACGCCCGAGAGCAGCGCGCCGACGATCAGGTCGACCGTCATCGCCATGGCGCGGCGCTGCGGCGTGGCCAGCGGCAGGCCGATCAGGTGCGGCGCCACGTTCAGCGGCTCCGGCGTGATCCAGCGGTGGGGGATCGGTGATCTGGGCAGGCGGCACCGGCGGACGTTAGGGCTCGTTCCAGAATAACTTGAACATTTGACTCGCTGGCCTTGGGCGCGCTGCGGCGTTGCGAATCGCTTGTGTGGCTCGCCACACGGCGCACTTCGCGCCTTGCATCGCATCCCAATCCAGCGGCCAAATGTACAAGTCATTTCCTCACGAGCCCTTAGCCGATGCCGCCCCAGCGCTTCGGCCCCAGAGCTTCGGCCCCACCCCCTGCGCGCCAGGCCCGTCGCAGGTATCGTGCAGCTTGACCTTTGGAGTGCTGCCGTGCCGACCATCTACACTTCCCCAGCCCGATTGCGGTTTCATGAGCTGGCCGCCGCCCTGCTGCTGGCCGCCGCCTCTGCCGTTCTTGCAGCGCCACCGCTGTCGCCTGCGCTGCAGGGCGCCCTCGACCTGGCGGTGCTGGACTACGAAAGCGGCCGGATCGACAGCGCGCGCCTCGCCTTCGACAAGCTGGCGCGGAGCGGCATGCCAGCGGCGCAGTTCAACCTGGCGGTGATGCACCTGCGCGGCGAGATGCCGAAGCCCGACCTCGCCGAGGCCGAGCGCCTGCTCAAGCGCGCCGCAGATGGTGGCTTCGTCACCGCGCAGTTCATGCTGGGCCAGGCGCTGGAGACCGGCCAGCTCGGCAAGCGCGACCTGGCGCAGGCGTTGCGCTGGTACGAACTGGCGGCCGTCAATGGCAGCGTGGAAGCGCAGGTCGAACTGGCCACCGCCTACTACCTGGGCCGCGGCAAGCCGAAGGACGCCAGCCAGGCCGTGCGCTGGTACCGCGAAGCCGCCAAGAGCGGGGACGTCGGCGCGCAGTACCTGCTGGCCTCGCTGTACGAGCAGGGCGACGGCGTAGAGCGCGACCTGCGACTGGCACGCTACTGGTACGACATCGCGGCGAAGAACGGCGACGACGCGGCACCGGGCAAGCTGATCGAGGTCGACGCCAAGTTGACGGCGAAGCCGGCCTGAGCGGCCCGCGCCGAGTCTGCAGCCGCTACAGCACGATCTTCACCATCGGGTGCGTGCTCAGCGTGCGGTAGAGCTCATCGAGCTGCTCGCGGCTGGTCGCGGTGACGGTGACCGTCACGCCGAGGTACTTGCCGCCGCTGCTCGGCCGCAGTTCCACGGTGGCGGGGTCGAAGGCGGGGTCGAACTGCTGTGCCACGGAGACCACGGCATGCACAAAACCGTCCACCTTCAGGCCCATGACCTTGATCGGGAAGGCACTGGGGTATTCGATCAGGCTCTGTTCGGGTGGGATAGACGTCATGTCTTCGCTCATCACCTGCACCTGGGGGCGGGGCGAGCTTATTCAAATCGACTGCAGCCGCTTGGCCTCCTGGTAGGCCTCGAAGAGCTTCGCGTAGACGGGGCCGGGCTTGCCGCGCAGCGCACCGTGGCCGACGGGCTGGCCGTCGATGTGCGTCACCGCCAGCACTTCCTTGGTGGCCGAGCTGAGCATGACCTCGTCGGCTGCCAGCACGTCGGACTCGGAGACGGGGCGCAGGTTGTAGGCGATGCCGCAGTCCTCGCACAGTTCGCGCAGCAGTTCGTAGCGTATGCCTTCGAGCACATGGTCGCTCTTCGGCGGGCCGAGCAAGGCGCCTTCATGGGCGATCCAGACATTGCTGGCCGCCGCCTCGGTGAGGAAGCCGTTGCGGAACATGATGGTTTCCACCGCGCCGTGGTCGGCCGACATCTGCCTGGCCAGCACGTTGCCGAGCAGGCTGATGCTCTTGATGTCGCCACGCTCCCAGCGGAAGTCGCGCGCCGTGACGCAGGCCACGCCGTGGTGGCGCATGTCGGCGCTGGGCGGCTTCATCACGGTGGTCATCATGAAGACGGTGGGTGTGATGTCGGCCGGCATCACATGGTCGCGCACCGCCACGCCACGCGTGACCTGGATGTAGACCAGCTGATCCTGCGCGCCCTTGAGTTCGGCCAATGAGGCCACCAGCTTGCGGCAGCGTTCCAGCCACTCCTCACGGCTGTGCGGGTTGGTGATGCGAACCTTGCCCAGATTGCGCTGCAGCCGCGCCATGTGCTCGTCGAAGCGGAAGATCCGCCCGCCGTACACCGGCGCCACTTCGTAGACGCCGTCACCGAAGATGAAGCCGCGGTCGAGCACCGAGACCTTGGCGTCGCAGACGCGGGTGTAGTCGCCGTTCAGATAACACAGCGTGTCGGGCAGGGCGGCTTGCATGAGGGTCTCCCGAAAAGGGTGAACGAGATTACTACTTGATCCACAGGCGAATGGCGTCCCAGGCACGGCCCATCACGCCGGCCAGTTCCACCGGCTCCTGCACCACCAGCGGCACGTCGGCCACCTTGGTGCCGGCGGCGGTGGTCACCTTCAAGGTACCGACGCGCTGGCCCTTCGTCAACGGGGCCACCAGCGGGTCGGTGCGCTCGATGCTGGTCTTCAGCTTGTCGCCCTCGCCCTTCGGCACGGTGACGAAGAGGGCGCCGTCTGCGCCCAGCCTGGCTTCGGGCAGCTTGCCCTTCCACACCGGCACGCTGACGATGGCCTTGTCGGCCTCGAACAGGCGCACGGCGTCCCAGGCCGACCAGCCCCAGTTCAGCAGTTTCTGGCTTTCGGAAGCCCGTGCCTCACGTGAGCCGGCGCCCATCACCACGCTGAGCAGGCGACGCTTGCCGTTGGGCATGTCGCGCGCGGCGCTCGCCACCAGGCAGTAGCCGGCGGCCTCGGTGTAGCCGGTCTTCATGCCATCGACCGAGGGGTCGCGGCCCAGCAGCATGTTGCGGTTGTCCTGCTTGATGCTGTTGAAGGTGAACTGGCGAACGGAGTAGTAAGGGTAGAAGTTCGGATGGTCGGTGATGATCTTGCCGGCGATCACCGCCATGTCGCGCGCGCTGCTGTAATGGCCCGCTTCGCTGAGGCCGGTGACATTCTTGAACTGCGTGTTCTTCAGTCCCCAGGCCAGCGCCTGACGGTTCATCATGGCGACGAAGTTGTCGAGCGAACCGCCCACGCCTTCAGCCAGCGCCACCGAGGCGTCGTTGCCGCTCTGCACGACCATGCCGCGCAGCAGTTCATCGACTTTCGGCTGCATGGTCGTGTCGATGAACATCAATGAGCCGCCGCCCTTGCGTTCGCTCCAGGCGCGCAGGGACACAGGCAGTGTCTGCGTCAGTTCGAGCTTCTTGTCGCGCAGGGCGTTGAAGACGAGATAGGCCGTCATCAGCTTCGTCAGCGAGGCCGGGTCGACCTGGGCGTCCGCCTCGCGCCCGGCCAGCACCTGGCCGCTGGTGAGGTCGAACAGGATGTACTGGCGGGCGGCGATCTCGGGCGGCTGCGGCGCCTGTGCATGGGCGGGAGCGAAGCCGGCAAGGCCAAAGAGGGCGAGCAGAAAAAAGAGTATGGGTTTCATCGGGATCGGGTTGTGGTCAAGGATGCCAGGCACCCGTGATCAGGGTCTTGAGCAGCGACAGCTGCCCGTGAAAGAAATGTCCGCTGCCAGGCACCACGGTGACCGGCAGCACCGCTGGGCGGGCCCAGTCAAGCACAGCAGACAGCGGCACCACATCGTCGGCCTCACCGTGGATCAGCACAGTGTCGGCTGGCAAGGCGGGCACGGCGGCCATCGGAAAGTTCAGCACCGCCGGGGCGATCAGCAGCAGCCGTTCAGCCGGCGCGGTGCCAGAAAGAACCGCCGCAGCGCGCGAGGCCACGTAGCCGCCAAACGAAAATCCGCCCAGCGCCAGAGGCAGGCCGGACTCACGGAAAGCGACCACCACGGCCAGTGCATCGTCGACCTCGCCGCGCCCTTCGTCCCACACACCGGCCGAGCCACCGACACTGCGGAAGTTGAAGCGCACGGCGCGGTAGCCCAGTTGCACGAAGGCACGCGCCATCGTCTGCACCACCTTGTTGTCGAGCGTGCCGCCATGCTGCGGGTGCGGATGGCAGAGCACGGCCACGCCACGCGGCACGACGCCGGCAGCGGGTGCGTCGATGGCGCATTCGATGGGCCCGCACGGGCCGGCGATGGTCTGGCGCAGCGTGGCCGAATTCATCTGCCGACGTCCGGCGCCAGCCGCAGCCGCTCGACCACCTGGCCGTTTTTCAGGTGCGATTCGACGATCTCGTCGAGGTCTTCCTTGTCGAGGTAGGTGTACCAGACCTCTTCCGGATAGACCACCGCCACCGGGCCGCCGGCGCAGCGATCCAGGCAGCCGGCCTTGTTGACACGCACGCCACCCGGTCCGGCCAGGCCCTCAGCCTTGACGCGTGACTTGCAATGGTCGAAAGCAGCCTGCGCGTCGTGCTGGGCGCAACAGGCCTCGCCGCCCTTGCGCTCGTTCAGGCAGAAAAAGATGTGGTGCTTGTAGTAGCTCATCATTCGATTGTAGGCAGCCGAGGGCTAACCCTAGGCCAAACCCAGGCTGGGGCCGGGCCAGTCACGCCTTCGCCCCCAGCCTCGACAGCAGCCAGGCCATCGCGGCATACGGCCACAGCCAGCCTATCCACTGCGCGAGGCCGAAGAAGCGCGCCCAGCGGCCCAGCTCCCAGGCTTGCAGGTTCTCGGCGAAATACGGGTCGGCCGGGGCTTGCGCCACCAGCGCCACCAGCGCCGTCAGGCAGACCAGGGCCAGGCCGGTCGTGACGCGGCGGCTCAGCGGCGCCAGCAGCGCGGCCAGCAAGGTGGCGCCGCCGAGCGCGGGCAGCGTCATCGGCGTCAGCCACGCCGTCGCATGTTCAGGGCCGAAGTTGAGCAAGGTCGACATCGTCATCGCGGCCAGCGCCGCAAACAGCGCACCCCCGGCCAGCGGCAGCCGCCGCCAGCCCGGCTCCACCACCGTGTAGGCCAGCAGGCAAGGCGACAGCAGGCCCAGCACAAGCACGAGAGCCTCGGACAGCGGGCGCAGCGGCTCCACCACCGACGGCTCGGCCAGCAGGTCGTACGCGGCCTGCGCCCAGGGCACGCCTTCCAGCAGGTCGACCAGCAGTTCGCGCAGGCGGTCGCCCACCTGACCCAGCCCGAGCGGCACCGGCGCCGGGAACAGCAGTGCCAGAGGCCAGAGCGCCAGCAAGGCCAGCGCACCGGCGCTCTGGCCGACGAACCAGCGCTCGCGAAGACCATGCCAGCGATCGATCAGCCCCAGCATCTGCAGGCCTGCCGCCAGCAGCGCACCCACCAGCGCGCCCAGTGTGTTCATCGCCAGGTCCTTCAGTGAGGGATGGCGGCCGGGCAGGAAGTTCTGCGCCACCTCGGACACGAACGACATCGACCCCGACCCCAGCACCGCCAGCAGCAGCGCCGGCAAGAGACCCCAGCCGCTGCGCCGGACGGCCACCGTCAGCAAGAGCCCGAGCGGCAGGTAGCCCAGCAAATTGGCCCAGAGGTCGAACGGGTCGCGCCAGGGCGGCCAGGGCAGCAGCAGCAACGCCGAGACGCCCTGGCCCGGCGGCCAGCGCCAGCCCGTGAAGGGAAACAGGCTGGCGTACAGAACCAGCGCGGCGTAGACCAGCGCCAGCGGGCTGGCCGAACTGCGATGGCGCGAGGCGGCAGCCATCGGACGTCTCAGAAAGGCTTGACGACCACCAGCACGACAGTGGCCGCGAACAGCAGCACCGAGACTTCATTGAAGACGCGGAACCATTTGTGGCTGCGCATGTTCTTCATCTGCTCGAAACCGCGCAGCAGCGAGCGGCAGGTATGGTGATAGCCGACGACGCCCAGCACCAGCAGCAGCTTGACGTTGAGCCAGCCGGTGGCAATGCCGAACCCGCCCATGGCCCAGAGCAGGATTCCCAAGCCCAGCGCGGGCAGCATCAGCAGGCTGGAGAAGCGGTACAGCTTGCGCGCCATCAGCAGCAGGCGCTCGCGTTCGGCGTGGCTGTCTGCCGGCACCATCGCCAGGTTGACGAAGAGCCTAGGCAGATAGAAGAGGCCCGCAAACCAGCTGGCGACAAAAACGATATGAAAGGCCTTGACCCAGAGGTACGACGAGCTCATCGCCTCATTATGGCGGGCGGCATCGGCCGGATCGGGCTGGAAAAAAGAGGCCCCGGCACGAAGCCGGGGCCGGCAAGCCTTATCGCTGTCATCACGGTAAGGCGCCTGCTCAGGGAGGAAAAGCAGGGGACAACAACCTTGCGGCTATCATCCAATTACAACTTTAGCAGACGGATCGAGCCTGCGCCACCAGAGCTTGAACGGGACGCCGTAAAGCCTGGGTGCCACAGGCCGTCGTCCCACCTTGCAGCTCATCTGCCGTTCAGGAAACCGCCTTGCGCACGCCACCGCCCTACCCCGCCAGCCGGCCGCGCCGGCTGCGCCGCGATGCCCACACCCGTGCCCTGGTGCGCGAGCACAGGCTGGCCCCCGAAGATTTCATCCTGCCGGTGTTCCTGCTCGGCGGCACAGGGCAGCGGCAGGACGTCGCCAGCATGCCCGGCGTGCAGCGTCGCAGCCTCGACGGCCTATTCGAGGTGGCCGAAGAGTGCGTGGCACTCGGCGTGCCCGTGATGGCCCTGTTCCCGGTGATCGAAGCCACGCTGAAAACTCCCGACGGCATCGAGGCCACCAACCCCGACGGTCTGGTGCCGCGCGCGGTGCGCGAGCTGAAAGCGCGCTTCCCCGGCCTGGGCCTGCTGACCGACGTCGCGCTCGATCCTTACACGACGCACGGCCAGGACGGCCTGATCGACGACAGCGGCTACATCATCAACGACGCCACCGTGGCGGTGCTGCGCCGGCAGGCGATGGTGCATGCCCAGGCGGGTGTCGACATCGTCGCCCCCAGCGACATGATGGATGGCCGCATTGGCGCCATCCGCGCCACGCTCGAAGAAGCCGGCCAGATCCACACCCGCATCATGGCCTACAGCGCCAAATACGCGAGCGCCTTCTACGGCCCTTTCCGCGACGCCGTGGGCTCGGCGGGCAACCTCGGCAAGAGCGACAAGAAGGCCTACCAGATGGACCCCGGCAACAGCGACGAGGCGCTGCGCGAGGTGGCGCTCGACATCGCCGAGGGCGCCGACATGGTGATGGTCAAGCCAGGCATGCCCTACCTCGACATCGTGCGCCGGGTGAAAGATGAATTCCGCGTGCCGACCTTCGCCTACCAGGTGAGCGGCGAATACGCGATGCTGAAGGCCGCCGCCGCCAACGGTTGGCTCGACCACGACGCCGTGATGATGGAGTCGCTGCTGGCCTTCAAGCGCGCGGGGGCCGACGGCGTGCTGACCTACTTCGCGCTGGAAGCGGCGCGCCTGCTGCGCCAGCGCTGAACCTCCGGCACGGGCAGACCAGCCAGGATGCGCGTCTTCCACATCAGCGCCGACCAGTTCACAGAACTGCCCGGCCTGCCCGACACACTGCCCGCCACCGGCTTTGTGTGGCTGGGCAGTGCACGGCGGGAGTTCGAGCTGAATGCCGCCGACTTGCAGGCCACGCTGCAGCGCTGGACCGGCGGCCAGCTCGTCGACCTGCATGTCTCCGACCTGCTGAACAACCAGTTGCCCAGCCACTTCGACTACACCTCCTGGTACGACCTGCTGGTGTTCCGGCGCCTTGCGGCCGGCGCCGGCAGCGCGGGTCTGTTCGTCGACGAACAGCACGGCACGCTGGCCAGCGCCAGGCGCGCGCTCGACGCCATCGACACCAGCCCGGTGGGTTTTGCTTTGTTCGACCGCGTGCTGCTCACGGTGCACCCCACCGACTGCCAGGTGCGCGACCATTTCGCCCAGCGCCTGTCCATCATGGGCGGCGGCGAGGCGCGCCCCGACAGCCGGGGCAGCGCCCGCCTGCCCGCCAGCCCGGCCGACCTGATGCTGCGCATGGTCAACCACATGGTCGACAGCTACCTGGAACTGCGCCGGCTGCTGACGCGCCAGTCCGGCTACCTGCAGCAGCAATTGCTCGACCCGAAAAGCCGCTTCGAGGATTGGCAGGTATTGCTCGAATCGCGCAATGCGCTGCATCTGCTCGAAGACACCTGCGAAGACCAGCGCAGCGCCATCCAGGAATGGATAGACGCACTCGACGAATGGCCCGACGAAAGCGAGCCGCAGGCGCGCCGCGAACGGGAACTGCTGCGTCTGCGCTCACGCGACGTGCTCGAACATGTGGAGCGCGTGCTCAGCCACGTGCGCCGCCTGGAACAAAGCGCCGAGAACGCCGTGCAGATGCATTTCTCGGCGCTCGGCCACCGCACCAACAGCATCATGCGCACGCTGACGGTGCTGACCGCGATCTTCCTGCCGCTGAACCTGATCACCGGGTTCTTCGGCATGAACTTCGACACCCTGCCGCTGATCCACTCGGCCACCGGCGTATGGATCGCCTTCGCCATCATGGTGGCGGTAGGTGGCGGGCTGATGCTGTTCTTCCGGCGCAAGCGTTACCTGGGCACCCACGAGCGCTGACAGCAGCTGTCCTGCCTTCGAGCAAGCCGTCATTGAAATCGGCCCCGCCAGCCTCAGTTGGCAGCTGCATGAGATGCCGCCGATGACCGCCGAGCCACTGATCCTGATCGCCCTGGCCATCGGGCTGGCCCTGCCGCTGCTCTGGCTGTTCGGCCAGCCGCTATGGGAGGACCGGCGGCGCCGGAGCACCGGCGAGCAGCCGTTTCCGGCCGCCTGGCGGCGTTTGCTGCGGCGCCATGTGCCCATCGTGGCGATGCTGCCGACGGAACTGCAATTGCAGTTGAAGCGCCAGATCCAGGTCTTCCTGGCGGAAAAGCCGTTCATCGGATGCGCCGGCATGCGCATCACGGACCGGGTGCGCGTGGTGATTGCCGCCCAGGCCTGCCTGCTGCTGCTGAACCGCCCGGCCGGCGGATTTGCCGGGCTGCGCCAGGTGCTGGTCTACCCCGGCGCATTCGTCGTCGACCGTGTCTCCGCCGACGGCGCCGGTGTGCAGCAGGAACGCCGGAGGGCACTGGCCGGCGAGTCCTGGTCACAGGGCCAGGTGATCCTGTCGTGGTCCGATGTCTGCGAGGGTGCGGCCGTGATTGACGACGGCCGCAATGTCGTGATTCATGAATTCGCCCATCAGCTGGACCAGGAAAGCGGCGCCGCGAACGGCGCGCCTTTCCTCGGCGGCCGCGAACGCCATTCTCATTGGTCGCGTGTGCTCGGCGCCGAATTCGAGCGCCTGCGCGAGCGCGTGGCGCGGGGTGAAACGTCGCTGCTCAACGCTTATGGCGCCACCGAACCGGCCGAATTCTTCGCCGTCGCCAGCGAAGTGTTCTTCGAACAACCGCGCCAGCTGGCCGCCGACGCGCCCGCGCTCTACGCCCAGCTCAGTGACTGCTACCGCGTCGACCCGCTCAACTGGTGAGCCTGTGCGGGTTCAGCCGATCGCCGTGCACAGTTCGACCAGCGTGCCGTCGGGCGCTGCCCCCAGGGCTTGACGGTGGCAGGCTTCAGCAGCGTGGCGCCCGCCGCTACGGCGGCGGCGCAAGCGACGGCTACATCGTCGGTGACGAGGCCGATCCCCACGCCCAGCGGCAACACGCTGGCATCGGCCGCGGCGTAGTCATCGCCCAGGCTGTCGTGCGCGGTGTCGTGCTGCGCGAAGGCCAGCGCAGTGGCGCCGGTCTCCAGTTCACCGTAATCACCGCCGGGCGCGACGAAGCGGCGCCGCAGGCCGAACGCGCGCTCGAAAAATGCCAGCGAGGCTTCCACATCGCTGACGTAGACGATGGTGTAGGCGAACTTCATGCGGTATCCCCTTCGGTGCGCTCGTGGCAGAAATGCCGACCATATCGTCGCATTGCCGACCCCAACGCGCGGCCATAACCGGAGGGCGAGCGGGCAGACAGGCAAAGCCCAACAATAATCCACCATGCCAGCCACTGCCCTCGTCTGGCTCAAACGTGACCTTCGACTGGCCGACCACGCGCCATTGCAGGCCGCGAGCCGTTTTGAACGCGCCGTGGCCCTGTTCGTCATCGAACCCGAATGGATTTGCAGCGCCGACTTCGACGCAAGCCACCTCGAATTCACGCTGTCCAGTCTGGCCGAGCTTCGGGCACGCGGGCTTGCGCTGACGGTGCGCCGGGGCAGCGTGGTCGGCGTGCTCGACTCGCTGCGCCAAAGCACCGGATTCACGCACCTGCTGAGCCATGAAGAAACAGGCTCGGGCTGGAGTTACGCGCGCGACCTGGCTGTGGCCGCCTGGTGCCGAAGCCACGGCGTAGTCTGGCAGGAATTCCCGCAGACCGGCGTGGTGCGGAGACTGAAGTCACGCAATGGCTGGGCAGCGAGATGGGCGGCGCGAATGAACTCGCCGTTGGTGGCCGACGAAATCGCACCGGCAGCGGCGCTCGGCGGCGAGATGGGCGACGGCTGCGTTGTGCCGACGCTGGCCGCGCTCGGCATGCCATCTCATGGCAAGGCGCTGCAGGCGGCTGGCGAAACTGCGGCGCATGCGGTGCTGCTGGACTTCCTGGATCGGCGCGGCCACGACTACCGGCGTGCGCTGTCGAGCCCGCTGAGCGCCGAGACCGGCTGCAGCCGCCTCAGCCCGCACCTGGCCTGGGGCACGCTGTCGATGCGCCAGGTGCACCAGGCCACCGAAGAGCGCCACCAGCGCCTGCTCGATGGCCCGCCAGCCGACCGTCAATTCGCCTGGGCGTTGCGCGGCTTTGCCGGCCGCCTGCGCTGGCATTGCCACTTCATGCAGAAGCTGGAAGACGAGCCGGCCATCGAATTTCGCAACTTCGCGCGCAGTTGCGACGGTCTGCGGCCCGGCGATGCGGAAGGCGCCGGCAGCCCTTTCAGCGAGGGCGACAATGCGCGCTTCCAAGCCTGGTGCGGCGGCCGCACCGGCTACCCGATGGTCGATGCCTGCATGCGCAGCCTGCGCGCCACCGGCTGGCTGAACTTCCGCATGCGCGCCATGCTGGTGAGTTTTGCGTCCTGCCACTTGTGGCTGCACTGGCGGCAGACGGGTCTCTTCCTGGCGCGGCAGTTTCTCGACTTCGAGCCTGGCATCCACTGGAGCCAGATGCAGATGCAGAGCGGCACCACGGGCATCAACACGCTGCGCATCTACTCGCCCACGAAGCAGGCGCTGGACCACGATCCGGACGGTATCTTCATCCGCCGCTGGCTGCCCGAACTGGCGCGGGTGCCGCTGGCCGCGCTGGCCGAGCCCTGGCGCATGACCACTGGGGAACAGCAGGCGGCCGGTTGCCTGATCGGCCACGACTACCCGGCGCCCGTCGTCGATGCGGCCAGCGCCGTCAAACACGCGAAGGACCAGCTCTACGGCCAACGCGCCGGCGTGGCGGCGCGCGGCGAAGCCGATGACATTCAGCAGCGCCACGGCTCGCGCAAGAGCGGATTGCCGCCGACCGGACGGAATGCCTCGCGGTCGCGTCGCCAGCCCAGTGAGGTGGCGACACCGCAACTCGACCTGTTCCGCGACGCCGAATGACTGTGCGCGACTTCAAGGGCAACAAGAGCAGCCTGCCCAGCAAACCCTGCCTGACCTGCGGCCGGGCGATGAGCTGGCGCAAGGCCTGGGCGAAAAACTGGGAACAGGTGCGTCATTGCTCCGACGCCTGCCGGAAGAAAAAATCGAATGCCCCAGGCTGAACAAACATTGCGCCACCTGATCGTCGTGCTCGGCGATCAACTCGACCGCGAGGCCAGCGTCTTCGACGGCTTCGACCCCGAACAAGACGCCGTCTGGATGGCCGAAGTGGCCGAGGAGTCCACCCATGTCTGGTCGAGCCAGCAGCGCACGACGCTGTTTCTGTCGGCGATGCGGCACTTCGCGCAGGCGCTGCGCGAGGACGGCCTGCCGCTGCACTACCGGTGTTTCGACGACGGGGCCAACACCGGCACGCTGGCGGGCGAACTGGCGGCGGCGCTGGCCGCGCTGAAGCCCCGGCGTGTGCTGATGGTGGAGCCCGGCGACTGGCGCATAGGCCAGGCCCTGCGCGACGCGGTGGCCGGCGCCGGCGTCGTGCTGGAACTGCGCGAAGACCGCCATTTCATGTGCAGCACGGCGGAGTTTGCGGAGCATGTGAGAGGCCGCAAACAACTGCGCATGGAGTACTTCTACCGCGAGATGCGCAGGCGCCACGATGTACTGATCGTGGGCGACGGCGACCCCGAAGGCGGTGCCTGGAACTTCGACGCCGAGAACCGCGAGGCCTTCGGCCGCGAAGGCCCGGGGTTCGTGCCGGAGCCGCTGCGCTTTGCGCCCGACGCCATCACGCAGGACGTGATGGCCCTGGTGCGCAGCCGGCTGGCCGGCCACCCGGGCAGCAACGCCAGTTTCAGCTGGCCGGTCACGCGCGCTCAGGCGCTGCAGGTGCTGGAACGTTTCATCAGCGAGCGGCTGGAACTGTTCGGCCGTTACCAGGACGCCATGTGGCCCGGCCAGCCCTGGCTGTACCACGCACACATCGCATCGAGCCTGAACCTGAAGCTGCTGAACCCGCGCGAGGTGATCGCCGCGGCGGTTGCCGCCTGGCGTGACGGCCGTGCACAGTTGCCGGCGGTGGAAGGCTTCGTCCGCCAGATTCTCGGCTGGCGCGAGTACGTGCGCGGCATCTACCATTTGAAGATGCCGGCCTATGCCGAACTGAACGCGCTGGAGGCGCACGAAGACCTGCCGGCCTGGTACTGGACCGGACGCACCGACATGCGCTGCCTGCGCGACGCCCTGGCGCAGACGCTGGAGCATGGCTACGCGCACCACATCCAGCGCCTGATGGTGACTGGCCTGTTCGCGCTTATGCTCGGCGTGCAGCCGCGCCAGGTGCATGCCTGGTATCTGGCGGTCTACGTCGACGCGGTGGAATGGGTGGAACTGCCCAACACATTGGGCATGAGCCAGCATGCCGACGGCGGCCTGATGGCCAGCAAGCCCTATGTGGCGACCGGCAAGTACATAGAGCGCATGAGTGACCACTGCCGTGGCTGCCGCTACGAGCCGGCTGAGCGCACGGGCGATCGCGCCTGCCCCTACACCACGCTGTACTGGGACTTTCTGGGCCGCCATGAAGCCCGCTTTGCCGGTCATCCGCGTCTGGCGCTGCAGGTGAAGAACCTGCGCAGGATTCCAGCAGAGGAGCGGCTGGCGATCAGCGAGCGCGCCGCCGCCATCCGCCGTGGTGAGGTGGGCGCGGAATGAACATGGAACTGTTCGCCAGCGAGGCTTTCGATGCCACGCCCGCCGCCGCCCTCGCCCGCCTGAGCGCTGTGCGGCCGGCCGAATACGCGCGCACCCGCAACCACCTGGACGGCGCCGTGACGCGCCTGTCGCCCTATCTCACGCACGGCATGCTGACGCTGCCCGAGGTGCTGGACAGCGTGCTGAAGCGCCAGCCGCAATTGCCGGTGCAGCACAAGCTGGTGTATGAACTGGCCTGGCGCGAATACTTCCATCATGTCTGGCAACACGAGGGCGATGCCATCTTCGAGTCGCTGCACGAAGGTCCATTGCCGGAAGACGCCTACGGCCGCGAATTGCCGGCCGACATCCGCGAAGCACGCACCGGCGTGCCGGTGATCGACGAGGCGGTGCGCGAGCTCTACGCCACCGGCTGGCTGCACAACCACGCCCGCATGTGGCTGGCCTCCTACGCGGTGCATATCCGCAAGCTGCACTGGCGCGCCGGCGCCGACTGGATGGTCGGCCATCTTCTCGACGGTGACCTGGCCAGCAACCATCTCAGCTGGCAATGGGTGGCCGGCACCGGCAGCCACAAGCCCTATCTCTTTAACGCCGACAACGTGGCGCGTCATGCGCCGCCGCAATGGCACAGCCAGGGCAGCGTGATCGATGCGGAATACGAGATGCTGGATGCCATTGCGCGCGGCGCTCGCACAACGGCTGCGAACCCGCGGCAGGGCCGCGCACCCAGCCGCGCAACCGCGGAGCCGCCTTGCCTGGCCTGCCCACCCGCTGGCTTCACGGCGCCCGATGCAACGTCGATCCGCGGCCGGCCGGTCTGGCTGGCGCACCCCTGGTCATTGGCTGGCGCCCCTGCCGGCCTGCCGGCGGGCACGATGCGGATCGGCGTCTGCGTCGCCGGATGGCATGCGGACTGGCCCTGGAGCGAGGCGCGCTGGCGCTTCGTCGGCCAGCGCCTGGCGGCATCGTGCGATCGGCTCTGGTTTGCCGACGAATCCTTGCTGCGCAACGCTCTGGCGGCCGCAGGTTCGGTGCAGGGTATCGCCGATCCTCATATGCCAGGACTGTCGGCGCAATTCAGGCTCGATGCGCCGCAACGCCTCTTTGCCAGTCCGCCCCGGCGCTGCGCGTCGTTCTCGCAATTCTGGAGACAAGTCACGAAAAGACTGTCATTGGCGGCTGAATTGAGGTAACTCAGCAATTGCGGCCGAAGGAATGGCAGTTGCGCAACGTGGTATGGTCAGATCAATCCGCCAGAAGAGCGGGCGCCAATGATCCGTATCGCGAACACGGGCCAGCAGGCGCGGCGCCCCGGTGCTGCGCCGGGAGGGCAGCCTCGACGCACTGACCAAGGAACTCCTCCCCGATGAGCAAGACTTACGCCCAAGTGATGAAGCAGATCGACAGCCTGCAGGCCGAAGCCGAAAAGCTGCGCAAGAAGGAAGTGGAAGGCGTTGTGGGTCGCATCCGCGAAGCCATCGCCCATTACGGACTGACCGCCGCCGACCTCGGCCTGACGACCGCCACGGTCGCCAAACGCGCCGCTCCGGCGGGCAAGGCGCCGAAGGCGGCAACCCGCAAGGCGAGTACCCAGGCACCCCGTTTCCGCAACGAAGCCGGTCTCGTCTGGGGCGGGCGCGGACCACGCCCGAAGTGGCTGCGCGACGCTTTGATCGCCGGCCGCAAACTCGAGGAGTTCGCGGTTTCCTGAGCCGGGCATCCAGGCCCCGTCGTGGGCCGCGATGTCCGAGACGATCCTCGAAACGCCTGCATGCCCGCGTCAGCGGCCCGGCCATCGGGCCACTGGCGCATAGGTGCCGGCCATGCGTGACAGCATCGACGAATGCCGAATCCGTTTGTCGAATCCCGCTCCGAGCCCGTCCGCGCTGCCGGCATTGAAGGAATCAGCAATGACGGCGCGCTGACCGTCTACTTCGACGGCGGCTGCCCGCTCTGCCGGCGCGAGGTGGGCCTCTACCGCGGCCTGCTCGCCGCATCTCCGGTGGCCTGGTGTGATGTCAGCAAGCCGGCGGCCAACCTGCCCGCATCGAGCGACAGCAAACTCCTGCTGGCACGCTTCCACGTTCGCCAGGCCGACGGCCAGTTGCTCAGCGGCGCCCGCGCGTTCATCGTCTTGTGGGCCGAACTGCCCGGCTGGCGCTGGCTCGCCCGCATCGGGCGCGTGCCCGGGGTGGCCGCACTGATGGAACTGGCCTATCGCGCCTTCCTGCGCTTTCGCCCGGCCCTGCAGCGTGTGGCCGGCGCCTTCGAGCCAGGCGCGCTCTTCGTGCCGGCGGAGATGGTCGCCGACCTGCGCAGCGACCATGCCGGCGAGACCGGTGCCGTCTGGATCTACCGCGGCGTGCTGGCCGTGTCACGAGACGCCGGCCTGCGTGAATTCGCGCGTCGCCACCTCGACACCGAACAGCATCATCTGGCGCAGATCGGCGCCGTGCTGCCATGGCCCCGGCGCAGCCGCCTGTTGCCGCTCTGGCGGGTGGCCGGCTTCATGACCGGCGCGCTGCCGGCGCTGGTCGGGCCGCGTGCAGTGCACGCCACCATCGCAGCCGTCGAGACCTTCGTCGACCGGCATTACCAGCGGCAGATCGATCAGATCTCCGCTTGTCCCGAGGCCCTGCCGTTGCGCGAGTTGCTGCAGGCCTGCCAGGCCGATGAACGCGGGCACCGGGACGAAGCCCTGGCCGCCGCCGGCCCGGCAGCGCCGGGCCGTCTGCAACGGGCCTGGCTGCGCGCTGTGGCGGGCGGTTCGGCGCAGGCCGTCAGGCTGGCACGGCTGATCTGACGAACCCGCCCGCAGGCCTGCCGCCTGGCGGGGCACGCTCACGCCGCCTGCGACACTCCTGGCATGCCTCATCGCCCCCACATGCTGGCCGGCACCCTCTACGCGCTGGCAGCCGGCCTGATGTGGGGACTGGTGTTCGTCACGCCCCTGCTGCTGCCGGACTACCCGGCGGCCCTGCTTTCGTTCGGCCGCTACCTGGCATTCGGGCTGATCGCACTGCCGCTGGCCTGGCTGGACCGCAAGCGCATCGCCGGGCTGACACGTGCCGACTGGCGCGAAGCGCTGCGCCTGGCGCTGATCGGCAACATCGTCTACTACCTCTTCCTGTCAGCCGCCATCCAGCGTGCCGGCGGGCCGCTGCCGACGATGATCATCGGCACCCTTCCGGTGGTGATCGCCATCAGCTCCAATCTGCGTGACGCGCGACGCGACGGCCGGCTGCCCTGGGCGCGACTGGCGCCTTCACTGGCGCTGATCGCGCTCGGCATCGGCCTCGTCAACCATGTCGAACTGCAGCAACTGCGGCAGGACGAGAACGCCGACCTCACCCGCTACGCGCTGGGCGCGCTGCTGGCGGTGGGCGCGGTGGTCTGCTGGACCTGGTACCCGCTGCGCAACGCCGACTGGCTGCGCGCCCACCCCGAGCGTTCGCCCAGCACCTGGGCCACCGCGCAGGGGCTGGCCACGCTGCCGCTCGCCCTGCTGGGTTACGCCGTCTTCTGGATCTGGAACACGCACGCTGCGCAGCCCTTGAGCATGCCGCTGGGGCCCCAACCACTGCGATTCATCGGCCTGATGGTGCTGCTGGGCCTGCTCGCATCATGGCTGGGCACCCTGTGCTGGAACGAAGCCAGCCAGCGCCTGCCGACCACGCTGGTCGGCCAGTTGATCGTCTTCGAGACGCTGTCGGCCCTGAGCTACGTGTTCCTGCTGCGCGGCCAGTGGCCGCAGCCCAGCACGCTGGCCGGCATCATGCTGCTGGTGGCCGGCGTGCTGTGGGCCCTGCGCGTGCGGCCGGAGCCGCTGGCCGCAGAGGGCCACGCCGGCTGAGCCTTTGACTGACGCTGGCGCGGGGACGCTCAAGTCTTGGCGAAAGAACGGCCGAAAGCGAACACCGAGTTCGGCGCCGTCGTGCGCACCGGCTTGAGCGCCGGCTGGGCTGAGATGGCGCGTCGCGCCGGCTTCTGGTCGATCACCACGCCGCTGGCCAGTTGTTCGTCGATCAGCGAACGCAGGCTGATCGTCTCCATGTGGCGCACCATGGCCGCATTCAGGCTGGCCCACAGTCCCTGCGTCAACTCGGTGCCGCTGACCACCGGCTCGGTGTTGCCGTCGCCACTGGCCAGGTCATCCACCGCGGTCACGATGTCGGCCACAGAAATTGCCTCGGCGCGGCGCCCCAGGGTATAGCCGCCGCCGGGCCCGCGCGTGCTTTCCACCATGCCCTGGCGGCGCAGGCGGCTGAACAGCTGCTCCAGATAGGACAGCGAGATGTGTTGGCGCGAGCTGATCGCGGCCAGGGTGACGGGGCCGGCCTGCTCGCGCAGCGCCAGGTCGATCATTGCGTTGACGGCAAAACGGCCCTTGGTGCTCATGCGCATGAAAAATGCTCCTGTTTCAGTTTGAAGGTGGCTGTCCCGGATGCCGCAAACCGTTTGCGTCAACCGTTGGCAACACAGAATTTAGGGCTTTTTTCACTTCGCGTAAATTCGTCATTCAAAGCAAATCACTTCGATAAAACCGCATATTTCGGGACGCCACGATGAACTTCAAGCACCTGCACTACTTCTGGGTGACTGCACGCGCCGGCGGCGTCATGCGCGCCGGCGAGCAGTTGCACACGTCGCCGCAAACGCTGTCGGGGCAGATCAAGCTGCTCGAAGAACGGCTGGGCCGCCAGCTCTTCCGCAAAGCCGGCCGCAAGCTCGAGCTCACCGAAGATGGCCGAGTGGCACTGGGTTACGCCGATGAGATCTTCAACCTCGGCGGCGCGCTTGAAAACGCCATGCGCGAGAAGCGGGAGGGCACGTCCGTACTGGAATTCCGCGTGGGCGTCGCGGACGCCGTGCCCAAGACCATGGCCTACCGGCTGCTGGAGCCCGCACTCAACATGCCCGCGCCGGTGCGCGTGATCTGCAGCGAAGGCAAACTGCCCGACCTGTTGGCGCAACTGGCGCTGCACCGGCTCGACCTCGTTCTGGCCGACGAACCGCTGCCGCGCAGCGTCAGCGTGAAGGCCTTCGACCACGCGCTGGGCACCTCCCACCTCAGCTTCTTCTGCGCGCCGTCGCTGGCGCCCAGGCTGACAGGTGATTTCCCGGCCTGCCTGAACGGCGCGCCGATGCTGATACCGGGCCCGGCTTCATCGGTGCGCCAGCAGTTCGAGGCCTGGCTGACGCGCCACCAGTTGCACCCGCGTGTCATCGGAGAATTCGACGACGGCGCGCTGACCGGCGCCTTCGGCCGCGAAGGGCGCGGCGTCTTCATGGCGCCCACCGTGCTGGAAGCCGAGGTGCAGGCGCAGTACGGCGTGCAACTGGTGGGCCGCACCGACGAACTGGTGGAGGAGTTCTTCGCGATTTCGGTGGAGCGGCGCATCACCCACCCCTGCGTGGTGGCCATCACAGACACGGCGCGCGGGCGGCTGTTCGGCGCCTAAGGCCTCGTTCCAGAATAACTTGAACGTTTGACTCGCTGGCCTTGGGCGCGCTGCGGCGTTGCGAATCGCTGGTGTGGCTCGCCACACGGCGCGCGCCGCGCCTGGCATCGCATCCCGATCCAGCGGCCAAGATGGTCAAGTTATTTCGTCACGGGCCCCAAGCGCCCGTGACAGCAAGATCAGCCGCCGCCATCGCCACCACGTCTTCGTCGATCAGCGTCCAGAACGGGTTGCTGCGCAGACGCGTCAGCGAACCCAGCGACACCGACAATGCGCCGCTCTAGCCGCGCAGCAGCAGCGAACCGATGCTCGGCAGCCCGGCCTGGCCGCTGCCGGCGATGAAACCGTAGATCGGGTCGCCCGGCGGGAAGGGCAGCGCCACATGGCCCGGCGATACCAGGCCGGACGTCCAGTCCAGCGCGGACCGGCGCACGGTCTCCAGGCTGCCCGGCGCCGCATCACGCTCGGCAGCGTCTGCTGGCGGTTGACGTCGAACATCACCAACCGGTGCGCCGGGTTCCGCAACCGGCCGTACAGCACGTTCACGACACCGCGGGCGCCCACCGTGGAATCGACGACCGACTGCTGCCAGCCGACCACCGGCGGCAAGCGCTGGGCCAGCGCCCGGGTGGCGCGGTCCACCTGGCGTGAGGCGGTGACCGGAAACGAGTTGAACTTGCAGGGGTCGAACTCGGGCTCCATTTCCTGCCAGTGCACCTTGTCGAACGCCGGCACCGGCAGCACGGCCCGCACATCGATCAGCACGACCAGCGCGGCCAAACGCGTGTGCTCGATGGCCGGCGAGGGGAGCAGCACGCGGTCTGGCCGACGGAGCGCCAGGTCTTTTCAGCGCCGTCAGCGTGTGCAGCAGGGTCAGCGTGGCGCCGGTCGAGTGGCCGCCGATGCCATCAGGCCGGCCGGCCGGCGTGCGCGCCGCCAGCCTCACCGCAGCCGTCCAGTCGGCCATCGACATGCGTCGTCATCGACGGCAGCGTTCCGTGGCCTCGCAGGCGCGGCAAGGTGACCTCGAAACCCTGCGCGAACAGTGAATCGGCCGGCACCTTCATCGAATACGGGGAGTCGGTCAGTCCGTGCAGCAGCGCGCCTTTCACGCGGCTGTGGCGACGTCAGGCGGAAACGGCGGCTGCAGGGCGCATCGCCCGCCGGCCGCCGCGGCACGCCGGCCGCGTTGAAGCGGCTGTGCAGCAAGGCTTCGTCGTCGCGCTTCCAGGCCGCGACGGTGCCGTCGAGCTCGGCGAACAGCCGGCGCTCCAGTTGCTGGTAATCGGCAAACTCGAGGCTGCCGTCGCGCCGGGCGTAAAACTCCATTTTCGGAATCATCGAATGCCGGGGACGCAGCGGCGGCAGCGCGCTCACGGCATAAACCGTGTAATCCAGCACGCTGGCCGCGGCCAGCGCCAGAGCGCATTCATGATTTTTCTCATCGAAGAGGTTGCGTGGCGTCGTGTGGCGGCGTGGACGCCGGACTTCCCTGGCCAGCTTCGTGCGCCGCTCTGTCCGCGGCCGCCGCAGCCTGTGCCAGCGGCGCCGCAGTGCATCGACTGGCCCTGGCGGCGCCACGGCCGGGTTCCGTACAGTTCAGGAATCCCGTCACCGCTCCCGCCGCCGCCGCCGCAACGTCATGAACACCCCGGTTTCCCCGAACGACCTCTGGGCTCAGCGCTGGCAGTCATTTTCTGCACCGCTGCTGCGCGGCTTTCGTGTCTATGCGAACTGGCTGGTGGGCATCAGCTGGAAGCATTTCCTGGTGCTGGCGGTGCTGCTGTACATCGGCGCCGAGATCCTGCGGTTGCTGCCACCCTTTCGCTGGAGCGTGACGGAAACCATCGAAGACCGGCCGCAGGTCGCTCGGCCGGCGGTGCCCGCGCCGCCCGCGCCACCCGAGGCGTCGAAAGCGCCGAAGTCGCCGAACGCGCCGAATTCCGCGGATGAGCCGACGATCAGGATCGAAAATCCGCAGCACGGCGCCAGCGCCGGCGAAGCACTCGACATCACGATCGATGGCCGCGGCATACGCATCACGCCGCGCACCGCGGCATCGGCGGCGGCATCGGCAGCTGCATCGGCGGCTTCGGCGGCATCCGCCGCGGCCGAAACCGCCTCGGCTGCTGCGGCCCAGGGCGGCATCACGATCACATTGCCACCCGGCGCCGACCAGGGCGCCGTGCGCGAGGCGGTGGACCAGGCGCGCGACGCCATACGCGAGGCCATCGTTGCGCAGAAGGAAGCCGCCCGGGACGCTGCCGACGCGGCCCGCGACGCCGCCGAGGCCCTGCGTGACGCCGAACGCGCCGCGCGCGAAGCCGCTGCCGATGCCGGCCTCACGATGACCGGCCCCGGAGGCAAGACGCTGCGCACCCGCCAGGTGCGCTGGGGCGACTTCCTGACCGACCTGGCGCTGTTCTGGATCGTCGGCTCGGCCATCACCAAGGCCACCTACAAGGGCCGCATGGTGGCCGAGGTGAAGGCCGCGCAGGCGGTGGAGACGGCGGAGTCGGAATCGCTGAAGCGCCAGGTCGTCGAAGCGCGCATGGCCGCCATGCAGGCGCAGGTGGAACCGCATTTCCTGTTCAACACGCTGGCCTCGATCGACCACCTGATCGAGGTCGACCCGCCACGCGCCAGCCAGATGCAGAAGAACCTGATCGCCCTGCTGCGCGCCAGCATGCCGACGATGCGCGAAGCCAGCGACGGCGGCGTGCGCGATCTCGGGCGCGAACTCGCGGTGATCCGGCCCTACCTCGAGATCCTGAAAGTGCGCATGGAGGAACGACTGAGCACGATCATCGACGTGCCCGAGGGCCTGCTGTCGGCCGAGTTCCCGCCAATGATGATCCAGACCCTGGTGGAAAACGCCATCAAGCATGGCCTGGAGCCGAAACCCGAAGGCGGCTCGCTGAAAGTGAAGGCCGAGGTGCTGCACGGCGCGCTGGCCGTCAGCGTGGCCGACACCGGCCTCGGGTTCGGCCGCGCCGCCACCGCCGGCACCGGCGTCGGCCTGGCCAACATCCGCGAGCGGCTGCAACTGCTCTATGGCCGCCGCGCCAGCCTGACGGTGACCGAGAACCAGCCCGGCGGCACCGTGGTCACGGTCACCGTGCCCTACAAGCCGATCGCCGGCGCGGGGGGGATGGCATGAGCCCGGCGCAGCCTTCGGCAGGCCATACAGCCGCCCAGCTCGACGCTCCGCGGCGCCGGCGCTGGCCGACGTGGCTGGCCGTCGCCCTGGGCGTGGTGTTGCTGACCGTCGTGCTGGCCTTCGTGACGTCAGCCAGCCTGCTGTTCGGGCTGGCCGGTCTCTTGCAGGACGGGGTGGGCGTGACGATCAACGGTGAGCCCTGGACCTTGCCGTCGCACGACCTGCATGAACTGCCG
>Ga0209181_10001688_pt1 | contig 37925 bp, 19 predicted proteins | sample MAT05_FD_187208 | JGI IMG/M metagenome (GOLD analysis project Ga0209181, IMG submission 187208) | Freshwater microbial communities from Lake Fryxell liftoff mats and glacier meltwater in Antarctica - MAT-05 (SPAdes) (version 2) | ecosystem: Environmental > Aquatic > Freshwater > Ice > Liftoff... | reverse complement strand
AAAATAATAATACTAACCAGGCACTGGTGCAGGTACTTCTTACACCAACACCTCATTTAACGGTCAGTTCCTTAAACGTGCCTGTTACTACGGCAAGCGTTACACAACCTATTGGGGTTAACTGGATTGTTTACAACACCGGTTTTAATGATAATATCGAAAGAAATAAAGGGCATTATTTTGTAAAAAACGGAGTATGCGGCATTCTAACTTACTGCTATTTTCCAAATACGAATATTTCTTTCGTATGCGGTACAACACCGGGAATATCTTTTATAGACAGTGTAAGCTTTGGCTCAAGTTACTTTATTGATAAAGTTTACCTGAGTACCGACGGAAGTGGCTTAAATGTTAATACAGCAACGCTGGTAAACCAGATAAACCAGGGTGTACCTAATGCTGGTTTAAATGTTAGTGACAATTATAGTAATGCTACGGCTGCAGGATGTAAACCATTGGGTTCGGATGGAAACCTGTTTAACACCAATACCGACAACGTAATTAAACCAGGTTCCAATCACCCGAAATCTGTAAATTTTGTTGTACCTGCTAACCTTACGGCCGGTAACTATTATGTGTATGTGCTAACCAATTCAACTAAAACGGTGTACGAATATCCGGGAAATGCTGAATGGAAAAGAAGTGCCTTACCGATTGCTATACAACGGCCCGATGCCGTGGTATCGGCAATATCGGTACCTGCCACTGCAATAGGTGGCCAGCCGCTTACCATTAATTATACCGTGGTAAATAATGGGCCCGGCGCTGTTTTTGGTAGTTCAAGAAACGATCGTGTTTATGTAAGTTCCTCGCCTGTATTTGATGGAACTGCACAACCAATTTCAACTTTAAATTTTAATGAAAACCTTCCGGTAGGCACGCCTGTTCCACATTCATTGTCCTATACCTTCCCCTTGTCTTCATCAGGTAACCGCTATTTTTACGTAGTAACCAATTTTGACAGCACTTTTAGAGAAACCAATGCTAACAATAATACCAGTACTGGCGCACTAACCGTTTTAAGCACAGCAATTCCCAACGACCTGCTAGTTTCAACAGTGCAAATTGCTGATACAATAAGAAGTGTCTTCCCCATTGCTTTAAAATATATTGTAACCAATAACGGATCGGGTATAACTGCCGGTAATTGGCGTGATAGTATTTTTATAAGTTGTAGCCCTGTTTTTAGTATTGCGTCAAGTTACTTTGCAGGCTTTAGAAACCATACTGTAATTGTAGCGGGTGGTAGCAGTTATACTGACTCGTTTTTTGTAAATATTCCTATGGCCTTTTTTATAAATAGTTGCTTTCCAAAAGCCGTTTATAACAACGCCTATTTTTATGTTAAAACAAATGCTAACAATGTTGTTTTTGAAGGAAGTAGTACAAATAATAATGTAACGGGTTCGGGGCTAAAAGTAATTATCAACCCAGTTGTGGATCATGTTGTAACACAGGTTTCCGGGCCGGATACGTCAACTGCCGGGCGTAATTATTCTATAAACTGGACAGTTAAGAACCTCGGTCAAAATCCTGGTTCACTTTATTATTCTTTTTGGTCAGATGGTATTTATTTTTCTACCGACTCAGTATTTAATAACACTGCAGTGTTGGCAACCAGTTTTCCTGAAAACACCGTCCTTAACACCAATCAATCCTATTTGGAAAGCCGAAATGTTATAACACCCAATATTACCACGGGCGATTATTATGTTATGGTGTACACTAATTTCAACAGTGGCCTGGCGGGTGAAATTGATGGAACCAATAATGTAAACCTGGTAAGAAATAATTTAGGGGCAGCTAAAAAAATACATGTAATCCAACCTTTGCTGCCCGACCTTACCGGTTCCATCATAAAGTCACCAGCTTCGGTAGCAACCGGTCAGCCATTTACCATCATCCATAAGGTTACCAATAAGGGAGTGGGTATTACTTTTCCTGCTAACTGGAGCGATGCATTCTGGATATCTTCAGATTTTATACCAGGTAATAGTGGTGATATTTATGTGGCGGCTAAACCCCATACCGGAGCGCTGTTGCCCAACCAGAGTTATACTGATACTATTTTAACTAATCCGTTAGCTTTAAATGTTGCACCAGGTAATTATGTGTTGATAGGCATTACCAACAGCGGAAACAGTGTATTTGAAACCAACGGCAATAACAATCTTTCATTCAGGTACATTAATATTTACAATCCTGCACCAGCTGATCTTATTGTAGAAAGTATTATGAAACCGGATTCTGTTTTCCTCGGTTATCCTATGGATACCGCCAAATGGGTTATCAGGAACAATTCTGCAAATACAGCCCTTGGTATTTCGACAGACGGGCTATACTTATCAAAAGGAAAAGTGCTTGACTCTACCGCGGTATTGCTGGGTGTTAAAAACAAGAACATTAATATGGCTCCGCTGTCCAGGGATACCATTAGCCTGACACCCATAGTTAATAATGTAACGGAAGGAAATTATAACCTGCTGGTACGTACAGACCTGCTCAATAATATTACAGAATTAAATAAAACCAACAATACCAGCGTTTCAGTTACTCAGGTGTATGTTGGTGCAAAGCAGTTACCATTAAATATACTTACGCCAAACACACTATTTAGAGATGATCGATTGTATAAAATGGTGATCCCCGACTCGCTAAGTGGTGCCACTATCCTGGTTTCGCTAAAATCGAAGGATTCTTTAACTATGACAAATCAAATGTTTATTGGCAATGGGTATGTGCCTAATGCTGCAAATTTTGATTACACTTTTAATACACCAAACTATGGCAACCAGGATATCGTTATGTCGTCGGTTACAACCGGTACTTATTATATCACCATCCGTGCAGCCTCTGTGGTTCCTGTAAATCAAAATATCACTTTACTGGCAGTAAAACTTCCGTTTAGCGTGCTTACAGTGCAAAGTTCGTCGGGCGGTAATATTGGTAATGTTACGGTAAAAATAGGCGGCTCATTGTTTACCAATAACATGACAGCAACCTTAACAAAAAGCGGAAAAACGATCACTGCTACCGCTGTTTATTTCACAAACAGTACCCTTGCCTATGCCACGTTTAACCTGCAGGGCCAGCCATTGGGTATTTATAATGTAACGCTCACTAAACCTGACACAACCATAGCTGTTTTAGCTTCGGCTTTCTCCATTGTACCTGCCAACAATGGCGGATTAAATAATGGTGGAGGAGTAAATACGGGGCCGGGCAATGGTAACGCTCCCGGCTGCGACCCCGGTGCTGCAGGCGGCATCAATTCTCAACTGGTTACTGAAATTGTTGTGCCTTCAAAAGCTTTTGGTGGTTGGCCATTTGTAATCCAGATCAACTATAACAATCCTACCAATAGCGATGTACCGGCTATTTCAAGGGTTATTTATAGCCTTGAAGGTTTACCAATTGCGTTTACAGCGGCAGGTTTGTCAACGGCAGGCAGCACTTTATACCTCGAACTTACTGAACAGAATGGTCCGCCAGGTATCATAAGGGCGGGAGGTTCGGGTACGGTAACACTGTATAGCAAAGCACCCGTTACTTTTCCGGGACATGCATTTGCAAACTTTGATTTGAGATAAACAAAGGGGATGATAGATGTTACAACTATTATCCCTCAATTTAGATTTTACATAAAAAAATACTGACTATGTTTTCCTTTTATAATAAAACAGGCAATGTATTGTTAGCTATACTCTTATTTGTTTGTAGTGGAACGGTTGTGGCCCAAAATATTAATACGCCCAATAAGTCAGGTCCATTAGGAACTGAAGTAAATACTTTAACTGGAAATCTATTTATATCCAGGAGTGATATTTATATTCCTGCCAGGGGCTTTGACATTAATATCTCTTTTTCTTATAATAGCTTCAATTTTGATATGAATAAAAGCTTTGGTAATGGATGGGGTTTTACCTATGACATTCGCTATGGTAATGATACAGCCAATAATAAAATAATACAATGGGGAGATGGCAGGGATGATCAATATACGCTCATAGATGGTGGCGGCTACAAATCGCCATCCGGCTTTTTTAACAAGTTTACGCAATACCAACCAGGTAAATTTTTAATTACTGAACCAGAAGGAACAAAATATTATTTTGATAATAATTTCCATCGGAAAATTACCCGTTTGGAAGAACGGAACGGTAATTTTATCAACTTTGTTTATACAGACACCTTATTAACCTCCGTGGTAAATAATGCCGGCCAATCAATCACCTTTGGTTACAATGCCAGCGGATTACTAACGTCTGTAACCGATGCCGTAATAGCCCCCTCCCGCACATGGAATTATAGTTATGATGGTAATGGCAACCTTTTAAAAGTAACCGATCCTTTAGGCGGTACCAGCAAATATACTTACCTGGTAAACGGGCCTATGAAAACGATGAGCGATAAAAATGACAATACGATTGACATTATTTATTATCCTGATTTTACCACCAGCGAAATAATTGGTTGCAATAAAAGGATAAGCTTTACTTATGACACCACCACCAAATTTACAGTAGTAACCGATTTTGTGCCACCCAGTAATAACCAGGTTACCACCTATGGTTATAAGGTTGTTAACGGACAATCGTGGCTTAGCTCCCTAAAAAGTAACTGCTGCGGATATAATATGACTTTTGATTTTGATGCCAATGGTAATAAAATAAAGGAAACAGATGCCAATGGAAATATTACCACGTACACATACGATAGCAGGGGTAATATGCTGACAAAGAAAGACGCTTTAAATCAAACTGTTTCGTACACTTATACAAGCGACTACAGTAATATTTTGAGTTTTACTGATGCAAAAGGATTTGTAACAAGCATGACTTATAACAGTAAGGGCGACATGGTAAAATTAACCGCCCCTGGCAATTTAATATACAAAGCCACCTATAATACTAATGGAGACATATTAAACAGTACAGATGCTACAGGGGGCACTTATTCTTACAATTATGATACCTATGGCAACCCGGTAAGTGTTACGGGCCCCAACGGCTATAAGGCCACATTGGGTTTTAATGCAAGGGGGCAAGTGGTGTCCTATACCGATGCCCGGGGCAATACAGCCAATTTACAATATGACATTTTAAACCGGTTAAAAAAAATTACCGACCCCATAAATAATATAGTTCAATATAGTTATGATGCTGTGGGTAATGTTACATTGGTTAAAAACCAGAATAATGAGAACAGCCAGATGAAATATGATGCCTCAGGCAGATTGATTCAATATACTGATCCTTTAAATAACTCAAATTATTTAAACTATGATGCAATGGATAATCCGATAGCTGTAAAAAGCACAATCGGAAATACGACAACATTTAGTTATGACGCCAGGAACAGAATGAACAATGTAATAGATCCTTTGGGTAATTCTACCACCGTCTCTTACGATGCAAATGGTAATGTTCTTTCGGCTAAATTGCCAAATGGAGAACAGCTTAATTACAATTACGACCCATTAAACAGGATAATTGCTGTAAAAAACAATGGTGGCACTATTGCTAGCCTCGTTTACGATAAAAATAATAATGTAGTTAGTTTAACCAACGGTACAGGTGCTACCACCAACGCTACTTACGACAACCTGAACAGAATTAGGCAATTAACCGATCCGTTAGGAAATTCCTATATACTGGACTACAATCAAAACAGCGACATTGTAGCGGTGACTGACCGTAATGGATTTGTGAAAAATTACACATATGACAGCCTGAAACGGGTAAAGACTTATACCGATAATAATGGCTTTGTTATTACAGTAAATTATGATATTAACGGAAATATCGTTGCGCTTACCGACCAGAATAATAATAAAACGAACTACACATACGATAGCCTGAACCGTTTAAGTACCACTGCTTATCCTGACAATAAATACTTGCAATACATTTATGATAATAAAAGCAACATTATAACCAAAAAGTTAACTGATGGCACCAATATTCAATATGTGTATGATTCGCTAAACAGGATCAAAAACAAAATATTATCTGGCGGCCAGTTATTTAATTATACCTACGACGCCCTTAGCCGTGTTACTGCTGCTACGAATAATGCCGGAACAGTTAACATTACTTACGATGCATTAAACAGGATTTTATCAGAAACTTATGATGGAAGAACAGTTTATTATAACTATGATGTCGCCGGTCGTACACAATCAACTATTTACCCTGACAGCACTACAATTATAAAAACCTTTGACACCCGTAACCGCCTTATCAGCATATCAAAAAACAATACTATTTTAGTAAGCTATCAATACGATAATTCCAACCAGTTAACAACAAAAACGTTTGCTAATGGTATTTCTACCAATCTGCAATATGACTTTGCCAACAGGCTAAGCAACTTCAGCACGGCTAATGGAAGCATCCAGAACACCTCGTTTACATACGATAAAGAAAGAAACAAAAAAAACATCAACCGGTTTAATAATTCGACTCTTTCAGAACAGTTTACCTACGATAACGGAAACCGGATTATTAATTACAAACGTGGCGTTATTGGCGGTACTCCCATCCTACAAAACAGTTACACCTTTGATGCGTTGGGTAACAGAATAAGTGCCAATTTAAACGGAACGACTACTACTTATTCAGCAAATAATTTAAACCAGCTAACCAGCGGCAACAATGGAACCCAAAATATTAATTATACGTACGACAATAACGGCAATCTAACCTTTGACGGCATTTATTATAAAACATACGATGGAGAGGTAAGGCTTTTAAAAGATTCGGCGTCGCCCTTAAATGTCATCACCTATAAATATGACGCTTTTGGTAGAAGGGTGCAAAAAATATTTAACGGTGTACCATTAAAATATACTTACTCCGGTTTAGCACAGGTAGAAGAGCGTGATGGCATTACCAATTCTTTACGATCCACAACCGTGTTCAAAAATTTTCTTACACCCATAACAAACGAAAAAAACGGCGCTACTTACTATTATCATCAAAATGAGCTTAATTCGGTAGAAGCTATTTCTAATAGCAGCGGCAACCTAACTGAGAGCTACCGGTACGACGTGTTCGGCAAGCAAACCATTTATGATGGCTCAAATAATATAATTACTTCGTCGATTGCCAGCAACCGTTTTGGCTTTACAGGCCAGGAGTATGACAGTGCGACAGGCAGTAATCGTTTCTATTTCAGAAATTATAATCCCGCTACAGGCACCTTCAATCAACGTGATTTAATTGGTTATGCAGATGGAATGGGTATGTATCAATATTTGCAGAATAATCCCGCTAATGGGGTGGATGTTTTTGGGCTGGAGAGAAATCCTTGTATTCATGACCCTAAAAAAATTAAATATGTCACAAAAAATGAAATAGAACGGAATAAAAGAAGAGTTATAGAACATAATAGGGAAACTTTTCCTGGAAATGATTTAAAAACCAATTTTGAAGCGGTTGGAAGTGCCGATAGTAGATTTTATGATGAATTGTCGAAACACCAGGAAGGCAATGATAAATATTATTTTATGGGCAATACTTTAGCAAACTATGAAGTAAATTATTATTTCACCGGATATACATCGGGTTCCAGAAACTGGGGGTCGGTATTTTCACAGGCTTCCTCAAGAGCATGGAATGGTGGCAAGGGTTTATACGGATTAGTGACAGGTAAAACAATTGAGGGGAAACCCGCCGGCCGTATGGAGTCATTAGGAAGAGCCCTTACTACTCTAAATCCCTTTGATACAAGATCATCTTTAATGCATTTAGGTAACGCTGATGCAAATATGGAATTTGGAAACTATAATAAAAGTTTATTAAGGACAGCGGTTAATTCACCACAGATTGCTTTAGATGGGTTGCAATATATAAATAGAGATATTTTTTATTCTGATAATAGTAATTTAGGAGATGGGTTTGATAATAAAGTAACTGAATTTGGCGAATGGTGGCCGGTGATAAATCCTAAAACCGGGGAAATAGGGTATGAATTTTTTGCGAACAGAATTATTTCGAAAGATAGGATGGAAGACTTCGATAATTTCTTGAAAAAGAACTGCCCTCAAAACCAAAACCCCAACGGTACCCAAAAACCCACCCCTTACCACTACGATCCAATTACCGGCAAAATAGAAATCATTCAATCAAACGACCCTAACGAAATACTTGGCCCCGATGGGGTGCCTGGTAAAAAATGGGTAAGCATTAACGACAGAATGCCTTATACTATTTTATGCGAAAATTCAAAATCAGCATCTGCCCCCGCCAAATATGTGCGCATAACCACTCCAATTGAACCCAAACAAGACCCGGCAACTTTTCAATTAGGATCTTTTGGCTTCAATAACCTAACATTTTCTGTACCCAACAATACAGCCTCTTACTATCAACGGTTAGATTTGAGAGATTCATTGGGATTGTATGTTGATGTAGTGGCAGGGTACGACCAGCTCAACAAACAGGCTTTCTGGCAATTTGAGTCGATTGACCCGGTAACCCTGGTATCGACAAGAGACCCGCTGAAAGGACTTTTGTTACTGCAGGATAGCGCTAATCCATTGTATGGGCATGGATTTGTCAACTTTAGTATGAAGCCGTTAAAAACTTCCGTTACATTGGATACCATTGGTGCCAAGGCATCTATTGTGTTTGATGGTAATGATACCATACCTACCAATATTCACACAAACACCATTGATGCTGTGGCACCTGCCAGCCGCATGAACAACCCAATAGCTATCAATGCCCGTTCGGTTACACTTAACTGGACGGGTACAGACGATGTAAGTGGTAGTGGTATAGATTATTATACCGTGTACACATCTGGCGACCAGGTAAATTATTCGGTGCTAATACCAAAAATAAACCAAACAGATACCACCGTTTTGCTAAACGCCGACTCCAGCTATTGTTTTTTTGTACTGGCAACCGACAAAACTGGCAATAGAGAAACTTTGAGGACCAACGAAATAATTTGCAGAACCGGCGGAATTCCCTTACCGGTTAACTGGCTATATTTTAATGGCAAAACAGTTGAAAAAGATAATGTGCTGGATTGGGCCACCGCCTCTGAAAAAAACACAAGGCAATTTGATGTGCAGCGAAGTGCAAATGGTACATCCTTTAGCCCAATTGGTATTGCAAAGGCTGCGGGTAATAGCAGCCAACATTCCAGGTATCAATATAAAGATTACAATATAGATAAGCTAAAAAGCGAAACAAACTATTACCGGTTAAAGCAAATAAACATAGACGGCACATTTACCTATAGCAACATAGTTAGGCTTACCTATAAACGTAATGGTAAGGTAAGGTCAATTATATATCCAAACCCAACCGAAGGGTCTGTAATGCTGGTGATAAAGGAAAATGCTTTATTTGGATCCGAAGCTGGTATATACGATATCAATGGGAGGCTGCTGGAAAAAATTAAAATTACCTCGGGCAACCAGGTAATTAATTTAGGTAAATATTTAGCCGCTACTTATTTCATTAAACTTAAAAATGGTGAAGTATTTAAAGTGATAAAAAATTAGTAGATAAACGAGCGACTTTGTCAAGGTATATTGACCGATCCAAGCCTTTTAAAAAGACGTTTACTACGATTACGATCTTGATGCAACAATTACTGTTCACCAAAAACCGATTTTCATTTCAAAGTTGCAGGGTGAGCGCAAATTTATTTACGACTTTCCAAACTGCATTACAATGCAACACCAGAACAAATTAACTGTACACCCGGCCGGGGCATTACCAAAGAAGTACTGGCCATGTTAACGGACGGAAGTTTTATTGAGAAGTCGGAAAATCTGCTGATTACCGGCTCTACCGGATGTGGCAAAAGTTACCTTGCCTGTGCAATGAGAAGAAACGCCTGCCTGTTGGGATACCGCACACTGTATTATTCTTTGAACCGCTTTATTGAAGCCCTGGCCGCAGCCAGATTAGATGGCACCTACATCCGCTGGATTAATATGATTGCAAAAACCCCGTTACTAATAATAGATGACTTTGGTTTACAACCCCTCACCTATGATATGCGATTAACATTACTGCTAATACTGGAAGATCGGTTTGCAAAAGGAGCTACAATTGTAACATCATAGTTACCGGTAAATAAATGGTACGAATACATCAATGAGCCCACGCTGGCCGATGCAATATGCGACAGACTGACAGCCAATGCAAACAAAATAGAATTTAAAGATGATTCCCTGAGGCAAAAGAAAACAAACTAAATTACATTAGCTACTACAGACAAAAATGAGTGGTAAACTTTGCACTGAAATGGAGGTAAACTTTGACCGTAATATCCAGCAGCTGTCATCATTTTGCTAGGATGGAGGCTATTAAATATTGGCTGCAAGGCATGAGGGTGCAGATATAGACAGGCGTTTTAATAAAATGGGTATTGCAGCCTTCGTTTTGAAATAAGGGATACCAAGTGACCAAACGATGGTAAATAAAAAAATTGGCCCATTGCAGGATGCACAGAGAGCGATAAAGGTTGTAAGAGAAAATGCCAAAAAACGGGAGATCAATAAAAATACCATTGGTATTATGGGCTTTTCTGCCGGCGGCCACCTGGCTTCAACGGCTGGAACACATTTTCAACAAACTTATATTACCAATTATTGTTGTCCGACAAACGTACAAAAAAAGAGAGTTTATAGTTGTATAGCTTACTGGTACTACATTTCAAATTTAATTTGAAAAGCAGGGGGTGTTGTTTTTTTAGGTGATGGCGTGGGTTTGTTATCTTTTTTGAACCGTTTTCTTTTAATTTTATAAGCCTCAATTATAGCAGAGAGGTCAACATAGTTCATTATGTGCAAGCGGATGATGGTAGATAGTATAGAAAAAGCCATTTTAGATTTGTGTGACTTGTAGGTTACATCTAAGAGTAACAAAGCGATCAGGGCGCACCAAATTTGTGTTTCAATTGCATTTGCATTATCTCCAAAGAAGTAAGTAAGCGGAAAGTTTTGTTTTAATTTTTTGAAGAATGTTTCTATTTGCCAGCGGTTTTCATATACAGCGGCTATCTCTACAGCCGTAAGTTCAAAGTTATTGGTAATGTACACAAAAGCTTTCCCATACCTTTCTGAAAAGAATGCTACTCTTCTCATTTGTTGTTTTATTTCTTCTTTATTTACCGTGTAGGTTACTTCTATTTTTTCATCTCTTAAATATATGCTGCGCGTCGTCTGGCAGCGCAAACTCTTCAATAGCTCTATAATCTGCATTTTCTTTTTGACGGGTTACATAAAAGATACTTCTTTTCGTAAACGCATCGAACTGCATGTAGTTGATATAGGCTTTATCAAAAGTAATGATGGAGTAATCGGGTAACTCTTTAATGTATTTATAAAACTGCTGGTTGTGTAGGGCAGCAGCTGTGTATTTAATAAACGAAGGCATATTGGTCTGTGCATTTAAAAGGGTATGCACCTTCTTGCCGCCTTTACTTTTTCCATCCTTTCGTTTTCGGCCTGCCGGTTTCAAAATGGCTTTAAATAGCGATATAGTGGTGCTAGCAAGAATATAGAGCCTTTGGAGCAGGGATGATTGCAAGGGGCTGTCCGAGATACTGTGCTTATAAACGCCATACAACTTCTGATAAATAGTACCAAACACTTTAGATGGTCTGTGTTTATTACCATCGCTTAAAGTGCTGCGTGGTGGAACCCGGCTAAGGTTCAGATAATTAAGCTTGCCCTCGCAAACCTCTAGTCCATACTGTACCTCGCGCAAGGAAGTACAGTTGGTGTAAATACCGTACAGCATACTTACCAGGTGATCCCAAAGAAATAATTTTTTATAGCATAGGTTAGCTTTATGTTCCTGAATGGTTTGTTTAATAATTGACTGGTCCAGTAAGGAAAGCAATTGGCTGAAGATAGGCTGTCCGACAAAATCTGTAGATTTGTTCATGTCATTTTTATGGTGTGGTAACTACAAATATGACAAAGGGTGGCCAAATGACCACCCTTATTTTTTATTTATCTCGGACAACAATGAATAAAAATGATCATTAAAAAAAGGGGCGAAAAATGGTTGCAGCAATCAATACCGGGCACTCCATTCACCGCATGGTGAACTACAATGAAAACAAAATTCACAACGCAACCCTTTTAATCACATCTAAACATACATTGATAAATAAATTGAAGTTGATTGCTCCTTATGGTACTTATGCTCAAAGCAATTACGCCTGTTGAATGATTTGCATTGCTTAAAGACAAAAGAAAAGAGTGAGTGATGCGGTGAGTACAGGAAATTAAGTTTTTATAAAAAACTGTGGCGAGGGTCAGGGGAACGTCTGGTCCGCTAAACAATAGTTTGTCAAAATTTCTAAAGGTTCGATTTAAAAGAATAGTCTCCCGAACCGATTTCTATTACTGCATAACCATCACGATAACCTGTTAATTTTAGTTCCGAAACAGCATTTATCGATTTGCCGCTTTCTGTTATTGTACCATTTTCTTTTGATGGCACCCATACCTCTGCAATGGTATTGGCTGGTATTGAAACATGTAGCGTAAAACTTTGAGCATCCTTTTTCCAATCGCTTATAATTGAACCACGAATTGAATGATAACTTCCTTTTGCCCATGTTAACTCCCCTGCTGGCTGTGGTTTGATAAGTATCTTTTCAAAACCCGGGGCTGCTGAATTAATGCCCAACACCGAGCGATAAAACCATTCACTGATGGACCCAAACATGGGATGATTTAAAGAACCTGCGTTATCAGGTTTTTTCCACGACTCCCAAAGCGTTGACGCTCCATTCGCCAACATGTGGCCCCATCCGGGAAAAGTCCGTTGGTTAGCTACCCGGTAGGCAACATCATTTTGATTGGTGCCACGCATAACATCAAACATCATTTTAGTAGCAAAAATGCCTGTTGACAAATGCCAGTTATGTCTTGCATATTCATCCATCAATACTTTCATGCTTGCATCTTTTTCAGGAGAAAAATTATAAGATAAAGCAAACAATTGCGCCGATTGAGTTGCATTATCAAACCGGCCGGTAGCAGGAACAAGATATTTTTTAACAACAGCATCTTTAATCTTTTTTGACCAGGAAGCATATTTTAGTGAATCTTCTTTTTTGCCTAAAATTCCCGCAAACTCCGAAGCAAGTAACACGTGATGATAATAAAACGCTGCTGCAGAAAAAGCTTCAGGTCTCGGATCCAGTGCTTCATGGTCACTAATATCCCAGTGAAATAATCCATCTACTTCCTTTGATTTTAGAAAATCCATCTGTTTTTGTACCCCTGCATAATTTTCTTCAATTATCCGCTTATCTCCATAAAATTCATAGAGTTTCTTTTGCAAAAATGGAAACGCAAGCTGCCATCCCAAAGGACCAGATTCTCCACCATACCCTCTGTCAGCTATACCCGTGTAAGGAGCAATTTCAGTTATGCCGCCATCCGGTTGCTGTTCGTTCGCAAAATCCTTCACCGTTTTCCTGTAAAAAAGGGACATGTCAAAGTTGTACATGAAAGCCTCAGACGTCACTACAATATCTGCCCCATAACCCATTTTTTCCCGGCCCGGACAATCAGACTGAACACTAAAAACATTACTTAAAAAAGTCCACTTAATGGCTTCCTGTAGTCTATTAAACATTTCATTGGACGAGGCAAAAGTGCCACTTTCAGGCATATCAGCGTTCATTCGAAGGCCCTCAATATCATTAAGATCTGGCTTGCCCGGCCAACCGGTTATTTCTACAAACCGAAAGCCATGAAAGGTAAAGCGTGGTGCCCATTGCTCCACCCCTTCGCCCTTTAAAGTATACACATCCTGTTGCCATGCTGTTTTAGGAGCACCGGGTCCACCCCGTAAATTCCATATCTCTTTAATGTGTCCGGCAGTAGTTGTTAAGTAGTTTAAGCGGCCATCAGCATGAATATCTTCACCATAACGAAGGCTAACTTTTGAACCGGCTTTGCCTTTTACTTTAATCCGTGCCACCCCTGCAAAGTTTTGCCCCATATCAACAATAAAAGTATCCTTACCCACTTCAGTTATTTCTACAGGTTTCACCACTTTTGTTACCCGTATCGGCGGCGCCATTTGTGGCGTAAGTTCTCCTGAAGGACCTTCAACTGTTACTGCATTTTTCCATTCTTTATCCTGCACAGAAGTTGCCGACCAATTATTGCGTTCAAGACGGGCATCATAACGTTCGCCCAGGTAAACATTGTTACGAACTATGGGGCCGGTTGCTGTTTGCCAGCTTTCATTGGTTACGATTGTTTCTTCAGAACCATCAGTATACCTCACCAGTATTTGTGCCTTTACACAAGGGCGCCCTGTTTGTTGATAATCGCGAAGGTTAAACCTGCCAAACAGCGTTAATGGCAAAGGATTGTACCAGCCGTTTCCTAACATAAAACCTATTACGTTTACTCCTTGCTTAAGCATTGCAGTTATATCATGTGTTACATAAAGTGCCTGCTTTTTGTAAGTTGTCCAACCCGGATCTAACACATGGTCGCTTATCTTTTGCCCGTTCAAATAAGCTTCGTAATAGCCCAGCCCCGATACGTATAATCTTGCACTCGCAATCTTTTTATTTGCATCAAAAGCCTTTCTAAAAAGTGGCATTGGGTCATCTCCATAAAAGTCTTCCGGCTTGTCAAACTGCTTCTTTCCGTCGCCTATCCATTGACCCTTCCAATCGTTTGCATTCATCATGGCTGTTTCAAACCAGGCGGGCCCGCTCCAGCCCGACACATTTTTTTGTGCATCGTACACCCGTACCCGCCAGTAATAACGGGTAAATGGTTTAAGCGGCAACCCTTTATAAACCACCTGAATATTTTGGGTGCTTTCCACTTTGCCGGCCGCCCATACGTTGCCTTTAAATTGTTGAGGCGTGGTCAGTTTGTCACTTACCTCAAGTTCATAGGCCAATTGTTGTTGGTTGCGTTGATCGGATAACAGGGTCCACGACAGCCGTGGTGCTGCCTCGCCTATGCCCAATGGATAATGAATGTATTCGCAGGTAAGTGTACCCGGCCTTAGCTGCAAAATGGCCTTGCCTAACGATGGCAATGTACAAATCAGCAACAGGAAAACTACATTCACCGCTGGCAGCATGATGTTGTAAATAGTAGAGGCTTTAAATCGCATGGTGTCCATTTAAAGAAGTTTTTTTATGGGGCCGTCATTAGTTCTTTGTGCGGCATCAGTGGCGTCGCACTCTTGTACAAAATAACCTACCGCAGCTTTTTTTAACCAATATACTTTTTCCATTTTTTTTTAATTTTTACTTTTTACTTATAAACTGTTTGCTGATTAAAATATCAATAGTACAAGAGGCTGCAAGAATGATGACTTTTTATTAACCGCCCGAAACCAAAATACTTTTATCAATTTTCTTTGGACAGCATTAAAAAAAAGAAGAAATCATGATCGAAAAAAAATTCACCATTTAGCGTATTTCACAATGTACACCTCACATCTACCTTACACCACCTCACTTTCCCAACCGCCATGCTTGCTATTCGTGGGACTTGGATGACCATGGCGACATTACTCGCAATTGTTCATTATTCGTTCACTTTTTACTTTTTACTTTTTAATTTTTAATTTTTAATTTTTAATTTTTACTTAAAAAGCAACCTCATAATACATCGTCTTATACTTACTTCCATCCAGTATCATCTTCCCATTGCTTACCCTCACCTGCTGTCCCGTTCTGTTGCCAATGTGATCCAGGATATACACTTTGGGTTGTTGTTTTCTTAGCATGGTTATTTCCACCCGCACAGGTTCTAACAACACCGGGGCTTCACCTACATTCAGTAGTTGTGTATGATCCTTGTTGTACTGCATATTCGTATTTCGTGCCCTTGCAATGGTGGTGATCAGTATACTTTTTGTACTGGCAAGCGGCTGTTGTTTATCAAGGCTACTCACCAAAATAACTGCAAATGGGTTGGAAGATTGTAAGCTGCAATCGCCCAATTTCAAGGTGCTTTTCGGAAGAAAACCAACCACGCCCTGTGCGCCTTTGGTATCAATGGTAAAGAACCCGCTATCCTTATAATTCCATAATAACTGCCCGGTGGTTGAGCGTACAGTGTCGTTGGTAACAGCAGGCAATTTATTTATGACCGGCGCAGCTTGTTTAGTGCTATCAGCAAAGGTGAGCACTACCCTTCCGGCTGCAAGCGCTTCTAAAGGAACCAGTGATTGCAACCGCTTGATGTCGGACTCCTGTTCTACCTTTTCATAAAATGGCAACTCCCCCTTCATCAATTCTGCAACAGTTACATTCCGTTTGACAATTACCTCCGCTTTTTTAACGTCGCCACGGTACACCATGGCAGCTAATGCAGGGTACAGGGCCAGTTGGGTTGGCGAAGTAACATTGTACACCCCGTGCCCGCTTTGTACGGTTGGCGTGTAGTGTGCGTAATCCATGGCAAAGGCAAAGGAGGCATCCCAGCCTTGCAGACCCATGCCATAGGCGGCGATTATGGGCGAACTTTCGGCGGTCCATTCGTTTGGTATCAAGCTCATCCATTCCGATATAAAAAAGGGCCTGTCTGCTACCTGCTGAAAGCCTGTGCTTAACATGCCGCTACCAGGGTGACTTACCATTGCTGCATTGTTTACTTTACCTGCTGTAAGCCGGTGTCCCGTGCCGCCACCCGAATAGTTATGTCGGTCGATGGCACCTGCGCCATAATCAGCATACAAATTCAACAGGTGGGCAATGCCCGAACCTGCCTGCCAACAACTGCCTACAATCACTCCTTTGTAACCGGTGTTCCGTACTGCCTTTTCAAATTTTGTATAAAACTTTGCCTGTTCATTATACAGGAAAATCGCTTTATCCGCTACATGTTGTGGTAATGATGCTATTGCCTTTGCCGCCTTTTCTGACTCTCCGGTAAAAAATCCATGGTTAGGCCTGGGGTAAATGTTTTGTTTCTCCAGGCTTTCATCCGCAGGCAAAACATTTTTGCCCCATGCAATTTCCAATGCTTGTTGTGTGCCGTACTTATCTTTTAGCCACTGCGAAAACTTGCGGCATAACAAGGCCCTGTATGTAGGTGTTTGCTTTAGCGTTTCCTCCATCGCTCCCCAAAAAATATTGTCTTCGTTTTGAAACTCCACAATGGCAAGCGCTGCATCATCCGCATAGCGTAACCCCGTATTGGGATTTCGATGGCTGAGCATGTTAAGCGTAAGCTCAATGTTTAATTCCTGCAAGTCTTCTGCAAAATTTACAATGGAGGCCGTGGAGCCGTTAAGGTGCGACCAGGGGAATTTGGTATTGGCTACTTCAGTATACGCCAGCAAGCGGCTACTATCTGCCGGCATTACTCGGTGGCCATAAATATGCGACCAGGCGTAATAGATCCCTTTTTCTTTTAACCTGCTACAGAAGTAATCAAAGTTGTTCCACTTATCAGGTGTTAATTGAGTGGAATGTATGCCGTCCGTCGCATCCCAGGTAAACTTGTGAAAGCGCACACCATTAATGCCATAAGCGGCCATGAAGTCTGCCCATTTATCTGCTTGTTCTTTTTTTACAAAAGGGTTGTTGCCGGCAATGTTTACCCCCCAAAATTTTATGGGCATTCCATCTTCAAATGCAAGGTCATCGGCTTTCATTTGTACAAAACCATGCTTGCCGGCTGGTGCATCCAGCCAACCCTTCATGTTTATACGTGACTTGCTGTGATCAGTGCCGGGGGTAAAAAAATACCAACCCGCAGTTTCATTTTGAGCAAATAATGAAGCCGATACAAGCACAATTATAAAAAACAGCAAATACTTTTTCATATGGTCTACTTATAAATTGCTGGGCGTACAGCCGTATTTTTAATGGAATAAGGATTGGCAACGGCCACTTCCATGCCCCAGTGTATAGGGCTTCAAAACTTCTGTTTGGCAATGTCCATTTGTTGAAAGGAACTATTCCAATTCAACTTCTTTATTGCCTGCATTTATCCTTTTGCTTTGTGCAGAAAGAACAGATCGTTAAGTTAGGTTATTGAAGGAATGGTAATTATTTTCTTTACCTACCTTCTGCTCATTAATACTTCCCATAAATCTTTACTAGTTTTTCTATCAGGGCTTTATACATTCCGGGTCTTTCATTTTCGAGGGTCTGCTTATTATATGAATACATGGCCTTGACCTGGTGCCAACTGGCGCAAGGGTTAGCATAATTCCAGGGAATAATACCATTGTCATCGGTGAAGTAGTGTGGCCGTTCCTGTTCAAACGGTTTCTTAAATTTTCCTGCCCAACTGCTTTGGGTTGGATCGTCAGGCTTGTGGGATTGATCTAAAAGATACAGAACGGAGGGGGTATCGCCTACTCTAAAATACTGAGCCCATGGGTGGTCCCTGGTAACAAATTTCATGTGTTCTCCCATTGCCCCAAAATCGGATAGTTGTTTAAACATTTCTTTGGGGCCTTCTCCCGAAAACATGCCATTGTACGTCCAATTGATTTCCAGCCACCACATCTTATTAAATCGATGATCATTATATATCTCATTTCTACCGCCACCATTCCAATTGGGAACATCGCAGTTTTCTCCTGCAACTTCATCCTCCGGTCCATATTTACGACCTGTGCCAATGGTAATCAATCTTATTTTGTCACTTATTTCAGGATGCTGTTTAAGGGCTTTGCCAAGATTGACCATATTGCCCCATACCAATACATATAAGGGTTGATTGTTGGTTGCAACGGCTGCCTTCCATAATCGCCCGATGGCATCAGATGTATCGTTGGCCAGCAGTTCTTCCAACTTTTTGGCTTCCGGAAAACCAAAAGAGGCAAATTTATATTTTTCATAGTCCTTCCGATATGCATCAACAGCCATTAGACAGGCTTCCATTCCCTTTGCATTCCATCGGTCTGGAACGATACCTACAATTTCTAATTCATTAGCATGCCAAAACAAATGAACCAACGACTGCCTGTCATCGGGATCACCTCCACCTATATTGATGTCGGTAAATACAAACACCCTATGCTTTGTTGATTGTGCAGGGCATTTAAAATTCAAAGCGATCAGCATTACTATTACCAACATTTTATTCATCTGTACCTTTTATATTTTTGATATGGAAATTTAACTTTGGGGTAATAAATCATTCATTGATTGTAGTTTTTATTACCGCTAAAAACTAACGGCTCTCAGAGCGAAGCTTTTTAAGCCAGGTATATCAAGTTGGAGTTCACCACCTGTATGATTCATTCTTCCCAAAGATCTTGTTGCCCCGTCTTCAACAGACATTATATCAATAGTGTAATTGCCTGCAGGCAATTGAAGTAAAACTTTACCTTGATCCACATCCTCAAAATAAAAAGCATATTGTTTTCCTGCGTCTGCCAATTGGTACACTGCATTTTTATCATCGCCGCCTTTTAGTTGCACTACAGGTTTCAATTTTATAAAGTCAAAACTTTCAACAAAGCTTTTTAAAATGTTGAGTTGTTTGCGTAGGTCCCTGCTTCCGCCACCTGGTGCTTTTTGCTTTGCTGTTCCTTCGGGGCTATCAATTGTAAACGAATAATCCAGGCTATTAAACAACCCTCCACCCGACATAATAAATCGCCATGCCTGCTTCCGGTAGGTTTCATCTTTATTGCCCGAAAAGCCTGACTCATCAAAGCCTGTCACTTTGTTCAATCCATAATTTTCTGAAACTGCTGCAGGTAAAGCATAATGAAAGTTAGCAACAGACACATCAGCATTAACGTTCTGAAGTTTATATTTAAAATTGGTAAAGTTTTGAGCAATCAGGTGCTGCTGTTTGTGCTTAGCCTCTTGTTTCACTATTACAGATACTATGTGTTTTTGCCACGCTAATGAGGCAGGATTGGCTTCTTCTACTATTTCTTGCCAGGGACTAACGCCTTCTTCCTTTCTGTCTAATTCCAACACTTTTACTCCGAAATCTGCCCAGGGCTCATTTTGAATTTCATAAAATAAATTGTCGAAACCTTTCAGTTCTGCAACTATTTTGCGAACCATCCTTTCCTGGTATTTAAGCAGCCTGCCGTTATCTAAGGTTTGCACATTTTTTCTGCCAATAGAATCTATTTTATTTACGTTATTAATTATATTTATTGGGCTGTAGTTCCAACCATCATCACCATATAAAGAGGAGAATAAAGTTATCTCCACAATAACGCCTCGTTTTCCGGCTTCTGAGATAAAATTTTTTAGCCGTACGAAATATTCTTTATCCCATTCATCCAGGTCAAATTTGTTGCCACCATTTTTATATCCGGGCTTATTGCTTCGTTTCCAGGGACAAATATATTTACCAATTGTAGGTGCCAGTGTATTACTTGAAATGCCGAAAGCACCCGGAACCTCTATATAAGACCCGGAAAATATTCTGGTATAATTGAGCCCGTTAGCCTTTAGTTCATCCAGGTATTTTATAAAATCAAAATCAAGGTTTACTACAGCGCCGTAATGTTCAGCGGAAGTAATAAGAATGGTTGGCTTATCTCTAAACAAAAAATAGTGAGGGTTATCGGGGTGCAGGCTCAATGGCTTGTTTTGCCCAAATACAGAAGATGAGAATAGAAAGGCGAAAAAGTAAGGTACAATTTTCATATTGGTGAGGTGTAAAAAAAAATTAAAAGCTATCTAATTTCAAAACTTTTTACCTTTCGCAATTTGAGATGCAGGCTTTTTTTTGGGGCCGAACATTCCAGCTTTTATGATACGGCCGTTGCGTCGCACTCGTGTACTGAAGTGCTATTTGCAGCCTTTTCTTTCTCCCAGGTTTAAACGCATTTTAGATTATTGGGTAAGTAGTTTTGAGCCCTGTATTTTTAAAATCTATCACAATCTATAATCAACGGTTTTATGAATGTACCCCGATTTATTGAAAAGAATTAGCATTGTTTGCCGGCCATTAAAGTTTCTGAAAGTTGAAACGGGATTAAATTAAAAACACTTTTTTATTGCCTACTTAAAAATGGCTGGACGTACAGCTGTATTTTTAATGGAGTAGGAATCGGTAATTGCCACTTCCAAACCCCAGTTGTACAGGGTTTCAAAGGCCACTGTTTTGGTCATGTCCATTTGCGCACAATCACTGTTACCCGGCCCCCAGCTCCATGCCAGCCAGCCAATACTTTGTTGCTGGCAATACTGCATAATAAACTTGTAGGGAATGCAGCATTTACATTTTACTTCCATGGGGGCAAACTCACCAATTACCAACGCAATATTCAACGCAACCGATCGCTCCACAGCTTTTTCAATCCTGCTTTCAGCAATACCAGAGTCCCAGATATGCCACGAAAAAAGCAGGTTGTGTTCAGGATCATTCTGTACTAAGGCAACTGCATTCTGTAACAGGTAAGCTTCGTTGCGGCCCCAGTTAGCTGCATCAATCATTAGCGGAACATTAATACCCGCTGCCCTTATTTTACTAACTGCAGCGGAATATTTTGTTTTAAATTCTTCCATCGCTACTGCGCTGGTACCCGCCTCGTTGGCAATGTTGAGTAACAGGTATTTTTCGTACTTTACCAGCACATCCCGCACGTCGGGCCTCACCCAAAAGTTTACTGTACTGTCAAGCATTTCCCATTTACCTGTAGCATCGTGCAATTCAATAAGGGGTATCATTTTATTTTTGATGCAGTTGCCAATTAAGACATCCAGCTCATCGCCGCCTCCGCCCCAGCTCATCCACATAATGCGCACTACATTTGCCCCGGTTTTGGCAATTTCAGGAAACGACTTTTCACCCGTCTTATCACTTACCACATTCATATTGTTGACCCCTCTTAAACTCACTTTCTCTCCCTCAGGGCTGTACAAGAAACGACCGGAAACATAGAATGTCTTTTTTGTGGCGCTAGTCTTGCCTACGGGTACAATGCTGCCACAGCTTAATAATAAAGCAATAAAGATTCCAGGCAGGTAAAGACACCGACTATCAAGAATAATTGTTTCATTTACAAAACTCCTTTGATTTTGATGCATAAAAAATTATTCATTGCGTGAAAAAAGCTCCCCGAAAGAGGAGCTTTTTTTGGCTAAATACCATACAAAAAAAAGGTAGCAGAGACTTATTACCCCTCAAATGATTTACTTGAGAGCGAATACTTGTGGAAATGATTTGTACCATTGTGACTTATTCATTTCTGATGCCGTACCAGCGCGCCTTTCCACAGTTTCAAGTTAAACTGCTCCTGTTTAAATCGAGCCTACAAAAAACTGCTTTTGATCGAGCCACAATAATCCTAAATAGTGTTACTATTCTTGGTCAGGAAAATATATTCACCACTTTGCCAGTATATTCCTGGGGAATTCTTTTAAATTACCAATATTTAATAACCTTGGTTTTGCTTCACATTCGGATTTACATCAATTTCGCTATTAGGTATAGGAAAATATAAATGCATGGGCACCTGGAAAGCCATTCCCGAAGCCTGGTTTGAGCTAAAGGATGCATTGCTCAAAGTAATGATGCCCTGCAAATGCCACCGCCTCATGTCGAACCAGCGTTGCCCTTCTCCTGCCAGTTCTCTTAACCGCTCGTCCATTATCCACGCCATAATGGTTCCCCTGTTTGTTTCGGCTGTAGAAAAATTTGCCGGTTCAGCACCTGCGCCCATTGCCCGGGCACGGGTGCGTACCTGGTTAATAAAGCCAACAGCCGTAGCGGTAGATCCGTTGGATTGCAAGGTAGCCTCTGCCTGAAGTAATAGCACATCGGCATAACGGAGAATGCGGTAATTGTTGATGGAGGCAAGATTTGATTGTGACAGCTTATCGCGCTTTGCATACTTATTGATCGTTCGGTCAGCAGGGTTCATTGTTTTCTCAAGTCTGGGATCAAGTGCATTGTAGCTTTGCAACAATTTGGTAGTAGCAAAATAGGGTGAGCGGCCTTGCTGACCGTTACCGTTGTTACTATAAAAACCCCAGTAAATGGATAAGGCACCCACTGCATTATCAAAGTCATTATCAAGCCAAACATTATCAAACCCAAATGCCTGAGAAGCCTGGAATTCAAACAAAGACTCTGCATTGTTTTCAGTATTCCATGCAAAATTATCATCAATGTCGGCCACAAGAGTGGCACCGGTTATTTTAGCAAATGCTGCCAAAGCGGCTGTATAATCGGCGGCTGTTTTGTTGGCAGATGCCCTGAACACCAGGCTTTTGCCCAACATACCATTGGCACCGTTTGCCGTAACCCTGCCGCGGTTGGCTACATTCCAACTGGCGGGCAACAAAGTGGCCGCTTCGGTAAAATCTTTAATGGCCTGGTCAAGTAACTGGGTTCCGGTTGTACCTGGGGGTGTAAATTGGCTTGAGCTTATTACACGCTCTGTCACCAGTGGTGCTGTTCCAAAAAAGTTCCAAAGGTTGTAGTATGCATACCCTCTCAAAAACAATGCTTCTCCTTTGTGCCAGTTTTTTAAATCGGGTGTGGTGTAAATGCCTTTTTCCCGTTCAATTTTCTCCAACACTAATATGGCCCGGTTGATCAATTGATAATGCCTGGAGTACAAATACGACAGGCGTCCATTGCTTGGCTGAAGCGAACCAAACAGATCAAATTCTTCGTTACTTTGATTGGTAGTTATATCATCGCCGGGCAGCAAAAAAGGCGTGATGGGTGAACTGCCCGGGCCGCCGTTCCACCAAAAAAAATCGCTCAATTTTGAATATATGCCGAGGGTGGCGCGGTTAAAATCATCTTCTTCTAAAAAGTAGGATTGCTCGGTTGGCCCGTGTGGCAGCAGATTGAGCTTTTCTTTGTTGCAGGCATGGATAATAAATCCGGCAACAACAGATGTTAATATAATTGATAGTCTAACAATAAATTTTTTCATATTTCTACAGTTTATTTTGTTTAAAAGGAAGCGTTAATGCCAAATACAAATTGTCTTGTGATGGGTACCCCATCGGTCTCAGGATCGAGCCCGGTCCAGGGTGTAATAGTAAACAGGTTTAGCCCGCTGCCATAAACGCGCAGGCTTTGAATAACGCCCGTTTTGCCCAATACCGATGCAGGTATGGTATAACCGATTTGCAGGTTACGTAAGCGTATATAGCCTGCGTTTTCAACAAACCTGTCAGAAAATCTTGTGGCGCCAAAACGTCCATTGTATTCGGCCCTTGGGATAGTGGTAGATGGGTTGGTGGGCGTCCAGCGATCAAGTACTGTGGTAGACTGATTGGCGAGACCTCCCATACCTTCAAGACCGGCCCTCACCTCATTGTAGCGTTGAATATCACCTACCCCCTGAAAGAATACACTAATGTCGAACCCTTTTGTATTGGCAGCCAGGTTAAAGCCATAATAATAGCCGGCAATGGACTTACCAAGGTAGCTGCGGTCGTTGGCGTTAATGATACTATCGGGGGTATTACTAAACCTTTCTTTTGGATCCCTCGGGTTGCCGTATACATCCTGGAAATACATATCGCCCGGCCGGTAGGTATAACCGCCACCTGTTCTGTTTTGACCAATACTTGCATCGTTGTACTTGCTTCTCCAGGCATCAATTTCGGCCTGGTTCTGAAAAATACCGCCTACTTTATAGCCCCACAGGTAAAACAGGGGATAGCCTTCTTCAATTCTTCCACCTTCGCCACCTAGTGGTGTACCGCCGTTTAGTCGAACAACCCTATTTTTTACAGTAGTAAAGTTGCCTGACAAATTAAAGTTTACAGCTCCTATTTTGTTGTTATAGCCAAGCTGGAATTCAACCCCGGTATTTTTAACGGTGGCTACATTCAGGTCTGCGTTGTTTTGTATACCGGTGTTGGGTGGTAAGGCAACACTCTGAATAATGTCAAACGTTGTTTTATCGTAATACTCTGCAGTAAAAGTTACATGGTTGTTGAAGAGAGTTGCATCCATGGCAACGTTTATTGTTTTCAACTTCTCCCAGGTAAGGGTGGTATTTGCAAAGTCTGGTAGCCGTGCTGCCTGCACCTGTGTGCCTACACCATTTCCATTACCTGATCCAAGTGGATAATCAGCAGATAACACTACACCGGAAAGGAATTTATAGAAACCTGCTGACTGAAAATTACCCAGCCGTCCCCAACCACCGCGGAGTTTTATGTCGTTTATGAATTTTGTTTTCGGAAAGAACGATTCGCCGGTAATACGCCATGCTGCTGCAAAGGATGGGAAGTAATCCCATTTTTGACCGGGTGCCAACCTGGATGAACCATCGTACCGAAGTGTTCCGTCAAGGTAATATTTGTCCTTAAACTTGTAACTGACCCTACCCATATAACCGATCAGTTGATCTTCCTGTAAAATGCCGGTAAAACCCTGGGTAAAAGGTGGCTGATTAGTAATATTCCTCAATTGTGGATCGGTAAAGTTTACCCGGCCACTTATGTCTGAAACATCCCACCGGGTAAACTGATCAGAAGCGGAAAGTATCACGTCGATACTATGATCAGTCAAGAAAGTTTTTGTGTAATTAAGGGTAACCTCTTTATTTAAATTGTAGGTGGTACCGCGTCTTTCACCAAGAGTTCCTTTAGCCTGCCCATTTTGATTAGCGAAGGGATTGCCGGGCGTTTGAGAAAAGCGCCAATTGTCGTTTTCCGACCAGGATTTCCGAAGGTTCATATACCAGTCGCCGCCCAGTGTACCGCGAAGTCGTAATCCGGTAATAGGTTCAATTTGCACATACCCACTACCTAGCACGCGGTTCAGGTCGAAGCGATTGTCGTTTAAGGCGTGTAAAGCAAACACATTGAACCGGCTGTTTTGCCCCCATAATAAAGTAGGGTCGTTGGGTGCAAAATTGAAGGCCGGTCCTGCATCAATTTTTGAGGGATCGAAACTCGGGTTGCGCACAAAACTACCGCGGCTCACCGGAGCAAATCCGGTGGGATCGTTTGGATCGTAAAATGGCTGGAACGGAATGGAAGAAGCCATCGTGGGCAGGTCGCCCTGTGTATTCACCAAAGCACGCTCCTGCACCAGGCGAAGGGTTAAGCCTGTAGAGATGACCTTTGACACCCTGGAATCAATATTCGCGGCAATCGAATACCGCTCCATGTTATTGGCCTTCAAAGGGCTCTCTTGCTTGCTGAAGCCGGCCGAAAGGTAATAGGTGGTGGCATCGCTTCCACCGCTTAGCCGGATGGAGTGATCATGCATTGCTGCATTTTTATTAAGTAGTTCACGCTGCCAGTCGTAGGTGGGATTATTACCTGCGTACAACGGGCTTGATGTAGTGTACCGCGGGCCGTACCTTTGATCGAAGCTTGTATTTGCATCGGGATTGGCAGCGTAGGCCTGGCGTACAAGATCAAAGTATTGCTGCGTATTTAATACCTCGAAGGTTTTGGTTATGTTTTGCACCCCATAGCTGGAAGTTAGCTCAACCCTGGGGCGGCCCGCCTTGCCTTTTTTGGTGGTGATAAGAATTACCCCGTTAGAAGCCCGTACACCATAAATAGCGGCTGCCGAAGCGTCTTTTAAAACAGTCATAGATTCAATGTCGTTGGGGTTGATCATTGAAAAAATATTTACAGGAGACCTTATATCGCCTATGGCACCTCCGGTTACTCCTGCGCCCCCCTCAAACATGGGAACACCATCAATTACGTAAAGCGGTTCAGCAAAGCCAAATGTATTTACACCGCGTATGCGTACTGTGGGTCTTGCCTGCGGGTCACCTCCGCCTGAACTTACAAATACACCAGCCGCACGCCCTTGCAAGGCTAATTCCGGCGTCATGCTGGTACTTTTTTCAATATCTTTTGCGCCAACTGTAGATATCGCGCCGGTCACATCTTTGCGTTGCCTGGTGCCGTATCCTATTACCACTACATCATCCAGCAAACTAATTTGCGGGGCCAGCACAATATTGATTGGACCGGTACCGCGTACGGGTATTCTTTCTGTTTTATACCCAAGGTTGCTCACCAGCAGCACCTGGGTGGGAGATGCACTAATGCTGAAATTTCCATTGGCATCAGTTACTGTTCCTGTTTTTGAACCCTGCACTACAACAGATACCCGTGCAATTCCCTGTCCTGAAGCACTATCAATGATACGGCCGGAAACCATTGTTTGTGCGGAGATTGCGATTGTAATGCCTGAAAAGAAAATGAGGAGAAAAAGAACCCTGAGCTTTTTTAGTGTTGGCGGGAAGTTTTGATACATAGCAGATCGTTTTTTGTTTTTGAAGGAATTTTATAATTTTGGTTTGATTGTATCTTTTTACAATTTAAATTCAAATTAGTAAAAACGTATTGCTGTGCATCCTTTACTATCCTTATTGAAAAAAAATTATAGAATAATATTTGATTGTTTATTAGCATTATCCACCATAAATAAAGCCACTTCAGTTTCGAGTATTTTATTTAGCAATATTAAGATTATCCATAACAGGCACTTGCTGCTTTGTATGTGCAGCAATTTTGGGGTTGTCGGTGGCCTGACCAATAATTAACAAGCTATACCTTAGCCTCTTACCATTTCAACTTACGGGTAACCAAAAAATTTTACCATCGTTAGTCGCCCGCCAGGCAATTAACTATCTGTTACCTAACTCAATATAAAAAAATTAAAAAGCTTCCCGATTGCTGTGCGGTAAGTTTTATGTACGTATCCTTATCTGTCCTTCATTTTAAATGAAAAATATTGATTAATCTAGCGTAGTATTAGGAATATGTTTGCCTCTTTACCTCCCTTAATCAATGTTACAATGCGGTTTGCTGTTTTTTTTGCTATTGTTTTTTTACTTGCATGCAGCCGGGATTCAAATACTTTATTTAAAAGAATATCTTCATCACATAGCAATATTCATTTTAATAATAAAATTACAGAGAGCGATTCTATCAACTCGCTTGATATGGAATTTTTGTACAATGGCGGTGGTGTAGCTGTGGCCGATTTTAATAAAGATGGATTACCCGACTTGTATTTTACTGCCAGCCAGGTAAGCAATAAAATGTACCTGAATAAAGGAAATTTTGTTTTTGAAGATATTACTGCAAAAGCATTGGTTACCGGCGAAGGAAGATGGAGTAATGCAGCATCCGTAGTGGATATTAATAATGACGGATGGCCAGATCTATACGTTTGCGAAACAATTAAAACAGACCCGAACCAAAGAGCCAACCTTTTATATATAAATCAGGGTCTCAATAAAGAAGGAGTGCCACAATTTAAAGAGATGGCAAAAGAATATAACCTTGCTGATACAGGCTTTTCAGTTCACGCTGCTTTTTTTGATTATGATCGCGATGGGGATCTTGACATGTACGTTGTTAATACAACCCTCGCAAAACGAAACAGCACCCGTTTTGATGGCAGTACCGACGAGAACAGGCAAGCCTTATCAGACATACTATACCGCAACAAAGGCAGCGATTCCTTAGGTCATCCGTGGTTTGAAGATGCATCGAAAGAAGCAGGCATAAGCGATGAAGGATTTGGTTTGGGTATTGGCATAGCAGACATCAATAACGATGGCTGGAAAGATATTTATGTAACCAACGACTTTTATGGTAGTGACCTGCTTTACATAAATAATCAAAATGGCACTTTTAGCAACCGGGCTAAAGAATGTTTTAAACATACTTCTCAAAATGCGATGGGCAATGATATAGCTGACATTAATAATGACGGCCTGGCTGATATTATTGCTGTTGACATGAACCCCGAAGATAATTTTAGAAAGAAAAAAAATATGAATGGCATTAATTATTTTGTTCATGAGTCAATAAAACAACAGGGGCTGGTAATGCAATATGTTCGTAATACTTTACAATTGAATAACGGTTTTTTTACTATTGATACCAGCAGTCAATTGCTACCGTCTTTCAGCGATATTTCATTTTATGCAGGTGTGGCACAAACAGACTGGAGTTGGAATCCATCTTTAGCTGATATAGATAATGATGGTTATAAAGACCTGCTGATCACTAACGGATATCCCAGAGATGTGACCGACCATGATTTTGGGGTATACAGGTCAAAAGCATACGAATCAGCAACTAAAAAAGAAATAATTGATCAAATACCACAGATTAAAATTAGAAACTACGCTTACCGAAATACCGGCCGGTTACAATTTGAAAATGTTACTACGAACTGGGGGTTTAATGAACCTTCTTTTTCAAACGGAGCAGTATATGCGGACCTTGATGGCGATGGTGATTTGGATTATGTAATTAACAACATAAGTGAGGAAGCGTTTATTTATAAAAACCAATCGGAAAAATTAAATAAAAATAATTATCTCAACATCCGGTTTAGTGGTAATGCCACTAATTTAAAAGGCATTGGGGCCACTGCAACTATTTATACCAGCGGTGGTCAAATGCAAACCGTTGAAAATTCCCCTTACCGTGGTTACCTTTCAACGGTGGAAGATGCGGTTCATTTTGGCTTAGGCACTACCAAACAAATCGATTCCATTATTATTAAATGGCCGGATGGTAAACAGCAACTTTTACAAAAAGTAACTGCAAATAAAACAATAACTGTTTTGTTTGAAGATGCAGATAAAGTTGTACCACCAAACGAAAAAAAATTCACCTCAACTTTGTTTACCAATACTACAAAACAAAGTGGAATTGATTACCTGCATACGGAATTTGATTTTATCGATTTTAATTACCAAAGGTTATTGCCTCATAAACTATCGGAATACGGGCCTTCAATAGCGGTGGGCGATATAGACAATAATGGGTTGGATGACATTTTTATTGGCGCTTCGGCAAGCAATACTGGCACCCTGCTGTTTCAGCAATCAAACAAAAAGTTTATTAAAAAAGAATTAACCAGCTATACCGGAAACGATGTACGGCAACCTGAAATGATGGGCGTACTGTTGTTTGATGCCGATGGCGATAACGACCTTGACCTGTATGCCTGTAGCGGCAGTAATGAATTTGCAGCCAACACCAAAAACTACCAGGACCAGTTTTACATTAATACGGGCGATGGCAAATTTTTACACGATCCTGCTGCCATACCTAATTATTTAACGAGCAAAAGTTGTATAAAAGCGATTGATTTTGATAACGACGGAGATCTTGACCTTTTTGTTGGCGGACGGGTAACACCTGAACAGTACCCCGGGCCGGTTAACAGCTACATTTATAGGAATGACACAAAAAATGGTAAAATTATATTTACCGATGTAACAAAACAAGTGGCCCCTTTTCTTCACAACATAGGAATGGTGTGTGACGCCGTTTGGACAGATTTTGATAATGACGGCTGGCACGACCTGATTTTGGCTGGCGAATGGATGCCACTTACCTTTTTAAAAAATAACAAGGGCAGCTTTACCAGTATTACGGCTACAACCGGGGTGCATAATAAAACCGGCTGCTGGACAAGCATAACATCGGGCGACTTTGATAATGATGGAGATATTGATTATGTAGCAGGTAATATTGGATTAAATTCATTTTTTAAAGCTTCTGACAAAGAACCCGTAAGAGTATATGCAGCAGACTTTAATGGTGACAAGGTTTATGATGCTATACCTACACTTTACATTCCTGATAAAAACGGTGACAGAAAAGAGTATCCCGCTAATGTAAGAGATGATATGATTGAGCAATTAATTGGTACCAGGCGCAAGTTCCCCAGCTATAAAAGTTATGCCGAAGCTGACATAAATACCATTTTAAGTACGCAAGAAAAACAAGAGGCATTAATAGTGGAAGGAAATTATTTTTCATCCTGCTATATGCAAAACAATGGTAATGGGCATTTTGATTTGAAACCTTTACCGGTGCATGCGCAATTAGCGCCTATAAATGGTATAGTGGCAGAAGATGTAAACGGAGATGGCTGGCTGGACATTGTAATGAATGGAAATGAATACGGCAACGAGGTGGTTAATGGCCAATACGATGCTATGAATGGCCTTGTATTGCTGGGAAATGGTAAAGGGGACTTTCAATCGTTGGGCTTTCAGCAAAGCGGCTACTTTTTGCCTGGCGATGCCAAAGGGCTGGCAAAGCTGGTAACAGGAAACAGCTACAGCCTCGCAGCTACTCAAAACAGGGGTAAACTTCAACTGTTTACACTTAAGCAAAACGCTAAAATAGTCAGGTTCAACAATAACGATGTGTGGGCTATTATTCATTTAAAAAATGGAAGAAAGAGAAAGCATGAAATTGTTTACGGCAGTTCATTTCTTTCGCAATCTGCACAATGTATGATAGCGGGTAAAGAGGTTCAATTAATAGAAGTTATCAATCGCAAAGGCGAAAAAAGAACAATCAGTAATGAATGATGACCGCCTTTAATTATTTATTGTAGCACACCAGGGCTAAAAAAGGGAATGGAATTTTTTGGGCCAAACGGTATTGCTACTGTTTTTCATCGTTGCCCGCCCGGCTACGCCAGCCGGACAGGCGTTGCATCTTTACGTAAAAACGGGCGGTTAATGGCACTTGTACCGCTTTTTCTTTATTTAGCAAAACATAAAAAGCCAAGCTTTATAGTAGCAATTCAGCCTGGTTTATAAAAAGCCTACCCAACTTTTTACCCCTCGCACAGTAACAACTTAATTGAATGTTCATTTTTATGGTTGGAATTACTCATTATTAGCTACATACGCTCATAAAATCTGCCGATCAATTCATTCTCAATTTATGTGCATTACTATTGATTATTTCTATAAACACAACTGTTTTTACCAAACTGTCATCCCGCTTTACAAAAACAGTATTCCCAACTCCGGGACTGCACCCGACAACGAAAAATCTGAATAAACAAAGACGGTGTTTTAATCATTAGTAAGGTTAGCCGTCCCACACTTAGCATCTATCTTGCCCCTATCGAAAAAAGAACAGGAGCAGCAGTCATCAATTGTCAGGGCGGCGGTAATTATATATTGGCTGCAGGGCATGAGGGTGCAGATGTGGCCGGGCGCTTTAATGAAATGGGTGTTGCAGCGTTTGTTAAAATACAGGATATTTAATGACCAAACGATGGTAAATAAAGAAATTGGTCCGTTGCAGGATGCACAGAGAGCAATACAGGTTGTAAAAGAAAATGCCAAAGAATGGGGGGATCAATAAAAATATTATTGGTATTATGGGCTTTTCTGGCGGCGGCCACCTGGCTTCAACGGCTGCAACACATTTTCAACACAGTTGCCTAACCAATTCTCAAAACACCACCCTGCGCCCTGACGTCATGGTTTTAGCTTATCCGGTTATCAGCTTTACCGGGACGATCGGCCACAAAGGTTCGGGTGATCAATTGCTGGGCAAAAATGCATCGCCCGAAAAAATAAAAGAATACTCGTACAATCAACAGGTAACTTCAAAAACACCACCCGCTTTTTTGGTACATGCAAAAATGATGGGGTGAAAGTTGAAAACTTTACAAGCTTTGCCGCCGTTTTAAAACAACATAAAGTGCCCGTGGAATTATACCTGTTTGAAAAAGGCGGTCGCGGTTACGGCATGTATCATAACACCAGCAATGTGCTTTGGATGGACCTGGTGGAGGAATGGATGAAGAAGATGAAGTTTGTTAAACAAAAATAAAAGTAGCGGAAGTAACAGCTATAACAAGATCAAATCCTGGATTTCAATTAGTAAATTTTATTCTACCCCCCCACTATTTTAATACCACATTGCCTGTCGTGCTGTCCAGGTATATGGTAGACTCCGGCTCCATATCAAGACTAACTTTCTTTCCGTTTTTTAAAAGAATGTTTTTTGGTCCCCCGGTCTTTGTATGAATCATTAACAGTCCACTACCTTCATGAAACACATCATTTCCCTCTCCGTAAATATGTGCACCAGCCTGTTTAAAAATCTCCCGAAATGCTTCAGGTTGCTTGAACATATACGAGGCATACCAAACTGTATGATCCTTGTTTTTTTTTTTAGCAACCATCACTTCCTGCGTGCTGTCGTTTACACCCAGGGCAGTCGCTTTTTTATCAATGATTTGTAATAAAGGCTGAACCAAATCATTGTTTTCCTCTTTTTGTTTTATGGGGTAAGCCTTGCTAACAGAAACAATAGAAAGCCTGCCGCCAATATTTGCTTTGGCTACTTCCATCCCTGTTACTTCCATAACAAACTGAATATTATTTACTGAACCGTTGGTATATCCAGGCATATAGTTCCATACAATGTGCCGTCCGTCTTTAGCAACTTTTTCTTTAATGAATTTTTTGTCCGCATCAGAAAGTGCAAAGGTGTTGCTGAAAACAACTGCTTTATATTTCATTAAATCCACCTTCTGCAGATCGGTTATAAAAACCTGGTCGAACACCACACCGGCCTTAAATGCATCTGCCGATTGCTGGTCGCAAATGTTATAAGAGGAAATGGCCGATGTACTGTTCTTTATGTGATAGAATGTTTGATTACTGTAAACAAACAGTACATCTGCCTCTCGTTTATAAGTAGCAGCGTGGTAATAAGTATTCAATACATCAAATGCCTTTTTTATTTCTTTTAGCAACAACGGGTCGTCCCACCAGCCACTACTGCGGTACTGACCAAAATCGTAAAACCAGTAACCGCCGCCCCTTGTAATTGCCTGTGCCAAATTTCTTCGAATAATTGGTACATCCTGTTCTCTTGTGGTTTTTACGTCCTGCCCAAACGGGCCACCTTTATAGCTTGACTGGTCCATTTCGTCTAGCCATAATTTTTTGTGTAATACAGCAGATTCTATTAACCCTCTCGATTGCCCCGAGCCACCCAATTGTCTTGCCCCACCCCAATAAGACTGCGGTGCGCTTATGTAGTCAATATAAGGAGAATTTAAAATCATCTGCTCAAACAAATGACCACCACTAGCCTGTCTGCCAAAAGTCATAAAAAAGTAATTATAAAACACTCCAACTATCAACGGCCCTGGCCACGATTCCTTTGCAATTTTCGTAAAATGAAGTATGTCGTCGGCTACCACATACTGCTGGCATTCGTAATAATCCATAACCCGCCGTTCTTTTTGAGGGTCTTTAAATATACCATCGTGTGTTGTATCTCTTTCGGCTTTGCCAGGCACCGTGGCAGTTTTAAAAGTATAGCTGTTGGTGTTCCATGCCTTTTGTAAAGCCGTATCGGTTTTGTATTTATTGCGAAGCCAGTTTTTAAAGTAGCTGGTCATTGCAGCACCCGTATCTGCATCATGAGAGGGAAAGCCCCAATAATGCCATTCGCCATACACCCCGCAACTTATATGTAAACCAATTACACTATTGCCTTCACGGGTTGCGGCAAGGCTTTTACAAAATTCTGCCAGCATTTCAGCAGCTTCTTTTTTCCATTTCTGCGATGCAAGGCTTGCCCTGAGTGGTCTGTCAACATCTCCATTTTCATTATCGTTAGGTGGTCCATACGTCCTTTCATCAACGGTACCATCCGCATACTTTGTGCATTCATCCAAATTTTCTTTATTCCACCAATAAGGGGCATTTACGTGTATCCGTATTATCACTGCAGCATCGGCACAAACATCCAATACACCCTTTACCTGCCGTTGTGCTTTATCTATATCCAACGTAGCCCTACCCTTGTACCAGATGTCTTCAAAATACAGGTCTACCTGGTATAACTTAAAGCCCAACTGACAAAAGTTTTTCAAATTTCTTGACGGATTTTCTTCCCACGACCAGCGTGCACCGTAAGCATGTGTCAAACTATAAAATTGTGGGGCTACAGGCTTATCGTTAATAAAGATGGCAGGCCTGTTATTATACATTTCCACTTTCCCTTTCAGTGGCATTGTTTGGCCAAACGCAACCGTATATGCAAAGGCTAAGAATAGTAAAAAAACTTTTTTAATAAACATTGATGAAGGTTGAAAGTATGGTTACCCAGGATACTTTTGATAACCTGTTTTTAATACCAGGCGGAAGATCTATATTCAAATGCAGCCTGCCTCTATAATCATAGCGGTCGAACTCCTGTACTAACAATAATTCAATTCAACAACAAGAAACACTTAGGCACCAAGCACACAAAATGGCACAAAGGCTTAGTGAACCTTAGCGCCTCTTTGTATTTGTGGTTCAAAAGGCTTTCTGATACTACAACGACTTGTTTAAAACATATTAGTGAGCCTTAGAGCCTTTTTGTCTTCGTGGTTTAAATTTTAATAGCTTCAAATGCTTTTAGGAAAAACCCACGGCTTTCTATACTGCGGCATAATCAATTTATTTGCCGCATCATTCCTACCAAAGTTTCTATCGTTTTCGTTCCACACCAACCTGCTATTTGTTCTTAATGCAATGTTTCCCATGTGAGCATACACCGCCACCAATCGCCCGTTCTCTATGGTGCAGTTGGGGTCTTTGCGTGTTTTTATACATTCCAAAAAATTCTTCATGTGGTCCTCTTGCGACCCGGCTCCTGTTTGTTTTGGCATCGCAGTCACTTTGGCCATTTTCTTTGCATCATCCCACTCCGGAAATAACTCCCAGGTATCCCTGTCAATAACAAGGGTTGCATTGTTACCCATAAAGGCTAAACCATACCCACGTCCATACGGACCGGTCTCAATGCCTGCCGTGTTCTCCCAATTAATTGTATAATCTTTCATCTGGTAGTTTACATTCATGGTGTCAAATGTTTCGTGTGCATGGTCGGGGTAAGCAAAATTACCTCCTGCTGCTGTAACCGATAAAGGCAACTCAGTAATATCTTTTGCCCATAGCGCCATGTCAATCAGGTGTACGCCCCAATCGGTCATCAATCCACCACCATAATCCCAAAACATTCGCCAGCTACCATGAAACCTCGCTTTGTTGAAACTACGCTGCGGCGCAGGCCCCAGCCATGTTTCAAAATCAACCCCTGGCGGCACTGGTTCGTCAGGCACTTTTGGCTGTCCTATTCCGTAATTAAAATTGGCCCAGATCTTTACATTTCTCACCTGCCCAATTTTGCCGGCTTTAATAAAATCCATTGCACTTTTAAAGTGATTGCCACTTCGCTGCTGTTGGCCAACCTGTACCACCCGGTTATATTTTCGTGCTGCATTAACCATAATGTCGCACTCCGCAATACTATTAGCCAATGGCTTCTCAACATAAATATCTTTGCCTGCCTGGCATGCATATACAAATGGTAGACAATGCCAGTGGTCGGGTGTACCAATAATCACGGCATCTATGTCTTTGTTATCAATCAGCATTCTATAATCCTTGTATTGAATGGGCGCTTTACCCTGTAGTTTCGCAATTTCTGACGTACGGTCATTAAGTATAACGTCATCGATATCGCATATTGCTACGCATTCAACATTCGGTTGTTTTAATGCGTTCTTCAGGTTTCCAAAGCCCATATTTTTTGCACCAATAAGACCTATTGTTATCTTTTCATTGGGACTTAATTTTCTGTTATAGGTTGAAGCGAACAGGCTGGCTGGGGCCAGCGTTGACAAACCTGTTGCAGCGATTATTTTTGAGGTATCTCCAATAAATTTTCGACGTGTAAATGGCATACAATTCGTTTTTAAATAATTAAAATAATAAATAAACCAGGCTATAATATACGGTGTTTCTCTTCTCTTTATCAGGTTACCCCGCGTTTTTTTTTGGGGCTGGTTTTGGTGCCTGATATTTTACCGTTCAAGCCCGCACGGCTTAAGCCGTTTGGACGGGAGCGCAACGTCCGCCCGCCTAACTGTGCCCAGCTAATGCCAGTTAGAAGGGCATTTGGACGGGCAACGGCTGATGCAATAAAAGAACAAAAGATAGGCCCCAAAAAATGAAGGCGTTAATGACCACTGCTTATTGTAAGTGGTATGATAGCAACTTTTTTTAATGGTAAAAACAGGTAACACCAATGTATAGGTTTACGGTGGTTTACAATTAAGTAACAAAATTTTTTGTAGTCGGCTTATAAGCGTTCATTTAATATATCACTCCATTTAAAACCAAGGCATTCTTACATTGCCGATATCCTGCCACATCCTCTACTATATAGCGTAATTATAGGTGGGTAGCTGTATCTATCGGACTAAAACGGACCATTTATTAACAGGCTTTAACGTTCCATTTTTAAAAAATAGCGAAGAAGGTATAAATGATATATTCGTACAAATCCTTAAAATGAAAAAGTATTGCTTCCATTTATTTTAATTGCTGATTCTTTCGTATATCAGCGCATCATGCGGTAATAATGCTACCAATACTATAGACATCAACAATACTACCAACAAAAAAACCAGTAACTATGCCTCTTACATAACTACCAACCGGAATAAGGGTATAGCCCTATATTCTTTTAATCTTTTTCCCGTTTCCGTATCTCTTAATAAAGCAGGTGGTACAGTCGTAAAGTTTGTAAAAGGATTTACGTTTCATGCATTAAAAGGTATTTAAGGATAGTACCATGGCAGACCTTTCTTTTTACGGCATTATGAACATGAAACGAATGTTGGATGAGAAAGGCATTGAAATGAGATCGATGTATGTTGCTGATGGTAAAGATGCTAAAGACTGGAAGCGGTATTTTGAAATGGCCAAAACCATGGGAATGGAATTTTTAGTGTGTGAGCCAAAAAAGGAGCATTGGGATTTATTAGACAGCCGGGGTTAAATAAAGAACAAATGTTTGTCCGCACCCAAAAGTTTGCCTGCAAAATACGGTACGCCGCAATGCTGCGGGATGCCTGGTTAAAAATTTTGAATAACGTTATGCGGCAAAACTAAGTGACACAACCGGGGTTGAATAAAGAACAAATGTTTGTCCCCACCCGAAAGTTTGCTTTACAAAATATGGTACCCCGCAATACTGCGGGATGCCTGGTTAAAAATTTTGAATAACGTTATGCGGCAAAACTAAGTGACCCAACCGGGGTTGAATAAAGAACAAATGTTTGTCCCCACCCGAAAGTTTGCTTTACAAAATACGGTACCCCGCAATACTGCGGGATGCCTGGTTAAAAATTTTGAATAACGTTATGC
>Ga0209181_10001687_pt1 | contig 37931 bp, 35 predicted proteins | sample MAT05_FD_187208 | JGI IMG/M metagenome (GOLD analysis project Ga0209181, IMG submission 187208) | Freshwater microbial communities from Lake Fryxell liftoff mats and glacier meltwater in Antarctica - MAT-05 (SPAdes) (version 2) | ecosystem: Environmental > Aquatic > Freshwater > Ice > Liftoff... | reverse complement strand
AACAAAAATCTGATGAACGTTACCTACTGGTTTCGAAACCAACTACCAGGCGGTTATAGCATCGAACAGATTTTTGAAACTATTAGTACTCGAATCAGTCCCCATCATAAAGTAATCCGCCAAACCCTTCCATTTACAAGCAGCAGCATCTATAACATGCTGCGCAACCTTTTTTTCGTAATTTCTCGACCTGCTCCTGGTATCCAGCATATCACCGGAGATGTACACTACGTGGCACTTGCACTGGGCAAAAAGAAAACCGTGCTCACAATCCACGATTGTGTGATATTAAACAACACCGCAAGAAGCAGCCTAAAACACCATGTTTTTTTATGGCTTTGGTACAAACTTCCGATTTGGAAATCAAACATTGTCACTACCATCTCCGAAAAATCCAAACGCGACATCATCGCCTACACAGGTTGCGCTCCCGATAAAATCCGGGTAATCCCCAACTTCGTATCCCCCGCTTTTCAACCTGTCCCCCAAAATTTCAACACCGCTCGTCCCCGCATCCTGCACATTGGGATTACACCCAACAAGAACCTGGAGCGGCTCATCGAAGCACTTTCTGGTCTCTCTTGCGTACTGGAAATCATCGGCAATCTCCATGACTCGCTTCGGCAAATGCTGGATCAACATCATATCTCATTTGAGAACTATGAAAACATTTCAGCAGAAACAATGGTAGAGCGGTACCAAGCCGCAGACCTCGTTGTTTTTGTATCCACGTACGAGGGTTTCGGCATGCCGATCATCGAAGCGCAGGCAACGGGCCGCCCGGTTGTGACCAGCAACCTGGAACCGATGACCGCAGTTGCCGGACCGAATGGAGCCTGCTTGGTCAACCCTTTCGACGTGGCCGATATTCGGGCAGGCATCCTGCGTTTGCAGCAGGACGAAATTTATCGCAACACATTGATTCAAAATGGCTTGGAAAATGTGCGGCGGTTTACATTGAACGCTGTGGCGCAACAATATTTGGAATTGTATCAATCTTTGTCACCTACTCATGTGCGGCATCACCAATCCACCCAGTCTGGTATCGAAATTTGATAGATTCCACGTATTTTTTCAAAAAATAAATGAGTAGATGACTAACATTATCCGCCTCCCTATCCGTACACTCCATGCAGAGGCTGTCCGAGACCTTAAAGAAAAATACCCCGAAGCAGAGGTCAGCATTGAACTGCATCAAGATCGCAATCAGGCGCCCATGAGTGAACAGACCTTTTGGGATATCATTTCTTTGATGGATTGGTCGCATGAAGAAAGTGACGATGCGGTAGTAGAACCAGCAATCGCTCATTTGTCCACCGGTCCAGTACGCCAGATATTTGATTTCGCAGACTTACTTTCTGAGAAACTGTACATTTTGGACACCCGTGCCCATGCTCAGCACATTGGTGAAGACGCATGGACACCCAGCCGATATTTTTCAGTCGATAATTTCCTCTATACGCGTTGTTGTGCGATCGCTAATGGCCGGGAATTTTATAATCAAGCATTGAAAAACCCATTATTAATGCCAAAGGACCTCACTTTTGAGAACCTGTTATACATTCCCTCAGAATCTTATGAAAGAAAAACAGGCCGCCACTACGATTATTCTCCGGCTTTTCCCATTGAGACATATAGCAATAAATTAGGCTGGCCCAAGTAACCAATGAGCACCCACGGAAATTCAAAAAAAAAGCCCAAAGACCATCACCTCTATATGATTTATGACTCATAGGAAAATGACATCTTTAAATATGGGATCAGTGACAAACCTATCAAAGAAGATGGCTACTCCCGACGAATGCGTGAACAAACGGACTACTTGAACCGAGCTGTCGGCTGGTTTCGGTATTTCGCCCAAATATTGATACGGGGTATCGCTGGAAGAGCAAAAGCACGTGAAATAGAGGATGCATATATTGAAGCATATAATGAAAAGCACGGGCAAAACCCACGCGGAAATATAGACTGAACCATGTGCGGCATCACAGGCATCATCAATCATCCTAATAGCGCAACTGCTATTCGCTGGATGACCGACCGCATTGCCCACCGCGGTCCCGATGCCGAAGGTTTTTTTATCGAAAAAAACGTCGCCCTCGGACATCGCCGCCTGTCCATTATTGACCTTTCAGAAGAAGCCAATCAACCGTTTATATCTCCCGACCAGAATTTAGTGCTCGTGTTCAACGGCGAGATGTACAACTATAGGGAGGTAAAAGCAAAGTTGCCGGATTATCCTTACCGGACCGACTCAGACTCGGAAGTTCTTTTGGCTGCATATATCCGCTGGGGGACAGATTGTTTATCGCACTTCAACGGGATGTTCGCGCTTGCAATTTGGGACAAGGCGAAACAGACGTTATTCATTGCCCGGGACCGACTCGGCGTGAAGCCCTTTTACTACTATTGGAACAACGGCACGTTCGTTTTTTCCTCTGAACTGCGGTCTTTATTGGCGAGCGGTCTGGTACCGACACAACTGGATCCGGCCAGTACGCAAAACTATTTTATGTACCAGTCCGTCCCCGCTCCCGCGACCATTTTGAAGCAGGTTTGGCAATTGATGCCAGGCGAGTACGGGATATTGGAAGCGGGTGTTTTTCAAAAAAAGACCTATTGGACGCTGGGAGCGCCCGATCGTCCGGTGAACTTGGAAGGGATGAAAGCCAGCGAGGTACATCGCAACATCCGCCACTTGCTGACTGCGTCCGTCGAGCGCCGCATGATCAGCGACCGGCCGCTGGGTGCTTTTCTGTCGGGCGGCATTGACAGCAGCGCGGTGGTGGGGCTGATGGCCGAATGTTCTGCACAACCGGTCAATACCTTCTCGATCAACTTTTCAGAGCCTGATTATGATGAGTCTCGATATTCTAACCTGATCGCCCGGCGGTTCAATACCCGGCATACACCCATCCTGCTCCGCCCGGAGGATTTTTTGGAATCCCTGCCCGATGCGCTCCAGGCGATGGACAGCCCCAGCGGGGATGGGTTCAACACCTGGCTGGTGTCGAAAAAAACCAAGGAAGCCGGCATCATCGTAGCACTTTCGGGCATCGGTGGCGATGAGTTATTCGCGGGTTATTCTTCTTTTTTGAGGTGGAACCGATTGCACCGGCACGGCATCTGGAAACTGCCCAGAGTTCTGCGACAGGCGGCGGCGGCAATGCTGTATCCTTTCCGGCAAACTCCAAAGTTGGGGCGACTTGCCGGTCTGCTGGCCTGCCCTACCCCCACCATTGACAACATCTATCCGCTGTTCCGGCAGGTGTTGCCCCTGAAAATCGCTGCTTCGATGGGCGCCGGAACACGTTCCTACCCAGACACCTTACAGGAATTGCTCCACAGCCGCCTGGACACTTTAGAGCATTTACCGTTCTTGAGCCAGTACTCCGCCGCAGAATTGCTCGGCTATACGCTCAATGTACTGCTAAAAGACACCGACCAGATGAGCATGGCTTCCGCGCTGGAGGTGCGTGAACCCTTTTTTGACTACGAGTTGGTGGAATATCTCCTGCAAGTACCCGACACATTGAAATATCCCCATTACCCTAAAAGCCTGCTGGTAGAATCGCTCGCGCCGCTGCTGCCCGATGAGATCGTACACCGTCCTAAAATGGGGTTTTCGCTGCCCTGGAAGCATTGGTTGCGGCACGAACTGCGCGAATGGTGTGAAGGGAAATTGAAAAATTTGGGCGAACGACCTGAATTCAATCCCGCCGTGGTTCAGCGATTGAGCCGACAGTTTTTTCAACAAAAAAACTCCAACAACTGGGCTCAGGTATTCCAGATGGCGGTACTGGAAGACTGGATAGAGAAGAACTTGTCATGAAAATCCTGTTCCCCATCGGCACCCTTTACCCTTCACAACAAGGCGGACCCAGCAATACCGTCTACTGGATGGCAAAGGCGCTGACAGCCCAAAATGTGTTTGTGACTTTGATTGCCACACTAGCTGGATCGGAAGGAAAAGTAAAGCCCAACACCTGGCTTTCAACTAATTATGGATATGTGATTTACTGGGCTGAGCGATTACCACAATTGCCCCTCCGCCTGATCTTCACTGCATATCGTCAGGTTAGCAAGCATGATGTCGTACACTTAAACTCTCTTTTTTACCCTCCTTCTTTTTTGTTGGCAGCGGCGGCGGTCTGGCAAAAAAAGGCCGTGTTGTGGTCCTGTCGTGGCAATCTGGAAGAGGCCGCATTACAATACAGCCGCTGGAAAAAACGGCCTATACTTTGGTTCATACGTCGTTTTTTGACCGGACAGCGCGTCACATTTCACGCTACCAGCCCAGCAGAGGCGGCACAAACTCGAAATATGTTTGGTCCTTTATCGCAGGTCATTGAAATCCCAAATTTCCTGGAGTTACCAGATCTGTTACCGCAAAGTAGCAATAGCGAAAAACCCTTTATACTATACATGGGTCGGCTCCATGCAATCAAAGCCCTGGACAATCTACTGGATGCATTGTCGCTTTCCAAGCATTTTGTGGCTACAAGTTATGTAATCAAAATTGCAGGAGATACTGATAATCTGTACACAAGACAACTGAAAAGGCAAGTTGAAACATTGGGGTTACAAAACCATGTTGAGTTTCTTGGCCGCGTGGAAGGGATTGAAAAACAGCAACTGTTGGCAGACGCGTACTTTTTGGTGTTGCCTTCCCATTCAGAAAATTTTGGCAATGTCGTGATCGAATCCCTCGCACAAGGTACGCCTGTGATTGCTTCCAAGGGCACTCCCTGGTCCATGCTGGAAACGGGAAAAGCAGGATTTTGGGCGGACAACGCACCCGATACCTTGGCCCGCGCTATAGACAAGGCCCTTGGTTTATCGCCCGAAGAATATCGGGAATACCGCGACAACGCGCTGGCTTTGGCTCGCCAAAAGTTTGACATTCGGGAAAATGTCGAGGTTTGGATTGAAGCGTATCAACAAGCGATAAGTGGTGGCACGACTCAAGCCACCACCACCGCTACTACACTTTCTAATTAGCATATAAAAAGGCTGTCTATCAATAAAATGACCACTACGATCTTTCATAAAATTTACAACGTTATAAAGAGAATTACGCCAAGTATTCTTCACAAGTTTTTGCGCTCTTTTTTCACAGCCGTTTTTACTCCTATTCGTTTTTCTATCAAAAAGGGGCACTTCAAAAGTAGTATACAAGTAAAGGCTGTGGATCGCTTTGGGGAGCCTATTCCATGGTACACCTATCCTTGCGTTGACTTTTTGAAATTTAGGATGCTTAAAAATGTAAATATATTGGAATTTGGAGCAGGCCAATCTACACTTTGGTGGGGAAAAAACGCATCAACCGTCATATCCTTTGAAGGAAATAAGGAATGGTATAATTATCTAAAGAATCGAATGCCAGCTAATGTTTCATTATTTTTACCCAATGACAACAATCCAGAGTCTTGCATATCGGACATAAATGCTATCTTATCAGAAAAGCGAGGTATCAAATTTGATATTGTAATCATAGACGGACTATGGAGAGCAGAGTTAATTGACATAGCCAAAAAGTTTCTTACACCGAACGGCGCAATTATTTGTGACAATTCAGAAGGATATGGGTTTTATGATGGCTTTAAAGATGACAACCAATTTCAAAAAGTAGATTTTTACGGCTATGCAGCAGGTTGCATATTACAAAGTTGTACAACTATTTATTTTAGAGCGGACTGCATCTTATTCAAATCAGATGTCCCAACATTGAACATAGAGGAATATTAGGGCGGAAATTTGACAACTTTAAAAAAGTTGTCAAATTTGGCAGTTACGCCAAATCATATTAGGAACGCGGCACCAATAACTTAGTCATTTTAGATCAACCATTTTTTCATCAGACAACACTATTTTTCTGCGAATAGTGGGGCTATTTAAAGAAAAATAGGGGCCGTATGATGGAACAAAGGGTGGCATCAAATGACTAAGTTATTGGTGCCCGTTCCTTAGGTTCATTTTTTCAAAATTTCCGAACACCGACTTTTGACACACCACCCACAGTGATAAAATCAGAAATCTGACACCATGCTACGTTCGATCATAGAAAAGTGGACCAGGGGAATCGTGCTGAAACGAAGGCTACCCGTTAAATTTGGCAGCCGCCCGATCTTCGTATCGCCTGAAGGTGGCGGACTGCGCTACTGGAAGCCGCGACTGGACTCAATTGATCCAATGCTGCTGGAAGTAGTTCGCACGTTTGTAAAACCTGGTGCAACGGTATGGGATGTGGGCGGCAATGTCGGTTTTTTTGCTTTTACCAGTGCTGTACAGTCCAAAGGTGGGAAAATAGCAACGTTTGAGCCGGATCTCTCCCTGGCTTATTTACTGCGCAAAACTGCAGACGCTAACCCCGATTTAGATGTAAGCATTTTCCCCTTTGCTGTGTCGAACCGGAACGGCACCGCACAATTCAACATCGCTGAACGCGCCCGCTCCACCAATTTTCTGGCAGCAGTCCAAGGTTCTACACAGACTGGCGGTGTACGCCGCACACTGACTGTTCCAACCGTTCGATTGGATACGGTGCTGGATTGGTTTGTAGCGCCTGACTTCATTAAAATTGATGTAGAAGGTGCCGAGCATTTGGTTTTTGAAGGGATGGAAAAGGTACTTTCTGCAATACGGCCGATCATTTTGTGCGAAGTATCATCTGAAAACCAGGCATTTGTCTCTGAAATCCTTCACCGCCACCGTTATCAATTGCTGGATGCTGATAAGTTACCACAGCAGATAGAAGTGGAGGCTGCACCAGATAATGTGTTGGCGATACCATTGCTATGAGTAGTTACCACTAATGTCCCTCACCGTCATCATACTCACCTACAACGAGGCGCTACACCTCGAACGTTGCATCCGAAGCGTACAGCCAGCGGCAGCGCGTATTATTATTGTAGATTCTTACTCCACAGATCAAACGCTGGAAATAGCCCGCACCCTTGGCGCAGAAGTTTTTCAAAATCCTTTCACCCATCAGGCGCAGCAGTTTCAATGGGCACTGGATCATATTCCCATCACCACCGACTGGGTGATGCGCATAGACGCCGATGAATACATCTTCCCCGAACTCGCAGAAGAATTACGACAAAAACTGCCCATTCTTTCACCCGACGTAACCGGCTTGTTTGTCAAACTTCGCCTGATTTTCATGGACAAGTGGATCAAACGGGGCTATTATCCGATGGTTCTGCTGCGTATCTGGCGCAACGGAGCAGGTTATATCCAGCAGAAATGGATGGATGAACATATCAGGCTTCGACATGGTACCACTACCATGCTGGATCACGACATGGCAGACCACAATCTGAATAACCTGACCTGGTGGACAACCAAGCACAATGCTTATGCTACACGCGAAGCCATTGACCGATTAAATCGGGAAAACAATTTTTTGGGCGACCAACATAACAACGAGTACAGGGTCGGTAACAAGCGAAAATGGTACAAATCCGCCTACATGCACCTCCCACTTTTCCTGCGCCCTTTCCTTTATTTCTTCTATCGGTACATCCTTCGCGGCGGCTTTTTGGAAGGAAAACCTGGATTAATCTGGCACATCCTCCAAGGCTTTTGGTATCAGTTCCTGGTAGATGCTAAAATCTACCAAATCAGGCACCTCGCTAAAAAAACCGGCAAGTCCATCCCCCAAGTCCTGCAAGAAGATTTTGGCATCAATCTACCCCCATCTCATAACTCATAACTCATAACTCCCAAAACCGTGTATCTCCTCGCCCTCAACGCCTACCACGGCGACGCATCGGCAGCCATTTTTAAAGACGGCCTGCTCCTGGCGGCTACGGAAGAAGAGCGCATCCGCCGGGTAAAACACTGGGCCGGGCTGCCCACTGAGGCGGTGCAATTTTGTCTGGATGAAGCAGGCATTTCGTTGGCAGATGTACATGCTATCACTGTATCGCGGGATCCGAAAGCGAAGTTTTTGGAAAAAGTAATCTATACGGTGCGCAGCGGCACTGCCTTCCGGGCTGTGCGCAACCGGGCGGCCAACTCGATCAAAATCAACCACATCGTTGCTGACCTGGCACATGCACTTCATGCGGATCCCGGGAGCGTCGTGGCGCAGGTGCACTTTGTAGAGCACCATCGGGCGCACGTGGCTTCGGCCTTTTTTGTCTCCCCCTTCGAAGAAGCCGCGCTGCTCTCCATAGACGGGTTCGGCGATTTCAGCTCCACGATGCGGGCTGTAGGGCGCGGCAATCAGATCAAAGTATTGGATTCTGTGTCTTACCCGCACTCATTGGGGGTCTTTTATACGGCATTCACTCAATACCTGGGCTTTCCGCATTATGGCGACGAATACAAAGTGATGGGCTTGGCGCCTTATGGCAAGCCTTCGCTGGTGGAAGCAGTTCGCAAGGTGATTCATTTGAAAGCCAATGGGTTATTTGAACTCAACCCACGCTACTTCCGCCATTTCCGCGAAGGCGTGAGCATGAGTTGGGAAGGCGGTGCCCCCCATGTGGAACCGATGTTTTCGGAGGCATTTGTTCGCACTTTCGGCCCGGCCCGCAGCAAGGAAGAGCCGCTCACCGATGTGCACCGCGACCTGGCCACTTCCGTACAGCGTGTGTGTGAAGAGGTGATTTTTCATATAGCCAACGACCTTCAAAAAAGGACCGGCTTAAAAAACCTTTGTATCGCAGGCGGTGTGGCACAAAACTCTGTCGCGAACGGCAAAATCATACAAAACACTGGTTTTGAACACCTTTTTGTCCCGCCTGCCGGGCATGATGCAGGAACTTCTATAGGTTCGGGCCTGTATCACTGGCATCAGAACCTGGGCAATCCCCGCTCTGCTTTCCTTCATCAGGCGTACACTGGCGCAGCATATTCCAACGAAGAGATCGCATCGCACCTGCGCGACCGCAACATGGATTTCGAGCAATTGGAGGATGCCGTGCTCTATGACCGTGTGACAGATTGCCTGCTTCAGGGCGGCGTGGTGGGCTGGTTCCAGGGGCGGGCAGAGTTTGGTCCGCGCGCCTTGGGCAATCGCTCCATCCTCGCCGACCCCCGCCGCGCCGACGCGAAAGATCTGCTCAATACCAAAATCAAGCGCCGGGAAAGTTTCCGGCCATTTGCGCCTTCCATCTTAAGGGAGCACGCAGCGGCATGGTTCGAACAAGATGATTCCGTGCCGTTTATGGAAAAAGTTTTCCCAATCCGTCCGGACAAACGCCCGCTCATTCCGGCCGTGACCCACGTAGACGGTACGGGGCGTTTGCAGACGGTGGAGCAGCCCGACAATCCGCGCTACCATGCACTCATCCACCGCTTTTTTGAAAAAACCGGCGTGCCGATTTTGTTGAATACTTCCTTCAATGAAAATGAGCCGATCGTCAATACGCCCGATCAAGCCCTGGAGTGTTTTTTGAGAACCAAAATGGATATGCTCGTGCTGGGCAATTGTGTAATTGCCCGGTGAAAACGAAAGTCTACTTTGCTTTTAACCCGGTGAAAACGAAAGTTGAATCTGCGTCATTCATATTGTTGTTGCAATTGATCGCGCATCGGGCCGGTCGCCTGATCAACTACAATGAATTGGCACAACTCACCCTTCTCTCCGTACCGACCGTAAAGAACTATCTTTGGTATGCCGAAAAAACTTTTCTCATCGCTCCGGTAACACCTTATTTTACTAACAAAGGGAAGGAACTGGTCAAATCGCCTCAGTACTATTTTTTAGATCATGGCCTGAGGAATTTCCTGACTGGGTTGGTCCATGAAAATGCCGCTTCCGAACAAGATCAGGGATTCCGTTTTCAGCAAATGATTTATCAATTACTAGCAGAGAAAACACAGAACGCATCTGCGTCCCTGCACTATTGGCGGACACAAAATCAAGCGGAAGTAGATTTTGTGATAGACACAGGGCATGGATTACTGCCCATAGAAGTGAAATCCGGTTTTTTGAAAAGTCCGCAGATAGAACGTTCCATGCACAGTTTCATAGATCAGTATCAGCCGAAAGAAGCCTGGGTAGTCAACCGGACCCTCTCTGAATCCGTTAAAATGAAAGGAACCACGGTGCGGTTTATGCCTTGGTTTAAACTGCTCGAAAACAACTTTTGACCACCTTCTCCATCATCACCGTCGCCTACAACAGCGCGGCCACCATCGCCGATACACTGACAAGCGTATCGGTTCAGGACTACCCACAGGTAGAGCATCTGGTGATAGACGGTGCTTCTACCGACGACACGCTGGCCATCGTGCGGCGCTTTTCGCACCGGATGCAAGTGGTGAGCGAACCCGATCAGGGCTTGTATGATGCCATGAACAAGGGATTGCAACAGGCCACCGGCGACATCGTGGGCATCCTGAATTCGGATGATTTTTATGTCCACCCGAACGTATTAAGCCGGGTCGCAGCGATGCTGGAGCAAACCGGCGCCGACGCACTCTACGCTGACCTGGAATATGTGGATCATCGGGATACGGAGCGCATTGTCCGGCACTGGAAATCAGGGGTCTATGGCGAAAGCCACTTCCTGCGCGGCTGGATGCCCCCCCACCCTACTTTTTTCGTTCGTCGCTCGGTGTATCAGCGTCTGGGCGGTTTCGATACACGCCTGCGCTGCTCGGCGGACTATGAATTGATGCTCCGGTTCCTGCTCAAAAACAATACATCGGTGTGCTATCTTCCGGAAGTCATCGTGCGGATGCGCACCGGCGGCATGAGCAATGCAAGTCTGCGCCATCGCCTGCGCGCCAACCGCGAAGACCGCGATGCATGGCGTATGAATGGTCTGACACCGCGTTTTTATACGTTCTTTTTAAAGCCGCTTTCTAAAATCAGCCAATACCGTTTTTGACCGTACCCCGGAACTCCGTTCCGGGAAACTCAATAGCTCATGAAGTCGTACTACAAGTAAATTTTTAGTCAGGATGGACAGGATTTAACAGGATTTAAATTAAAAAACATGTAAATCCTGTCCATCCTGTCTAAAAATTTACTTGTGGGACAGCCTCTATTCCCGTTTCTACATGAAGATTTTTTGCATCGCCGGTGCCCGGCCCAACTTTATGAAAATTGCCCCGCTCCACCGGGCTTTTCAACAGTATTCCAATATCGAATCCAAAATCGTCCATACCGGGCAGCACTATGACAGCCGGATGAGCGACGTGTTTTTCCAGCAATTGGAAATCCCGGAACCCGCCTACCACCTGGGCATCGGCGGCGGCAGCCACACGCAACAGACGGCCCGCATCATGCTTGAATTTGAAAAAATCGTGGAAGCAGAACGCCCTGACCTGGTGCTGGTGGTCGGCGATGTAAACTCGACCGTCGCCTGTGCGCTGGTGGCTTCCAAGATGCAAATCCCGGTCGCACACGTAGAAGCGGGACTGCGCAGCGGTGACCGCACGATGCCGGAGGAAATCAACCGCATCCTGACGGACTCGATCTCCGACCACTTGTTCGTGACGGAATATGCGGGCCTCGTCAACCTTGCCAAAGAAGGCATACCGGATCGAAAAGTGCATTTTGTCGGCAACTGCATGATTGATTCGCTGATTCATTTTCGCCAAAAAGCCACGCAGGCCGACACAGCCGCTTCAATGGGGCTGGCCCCGAAAAGTTATGTGCTGATGACCATGCACCGCCCTTCGAACGTGGATTTTCAGGTGGGACTGGAAGCGATCCTGGATATGATAGAAGGCGCCGCCCGACATAAAAAGGTGGTGCTGCCCATCCATCCGCGCACCCGAAACAATTTTGAAAAATTTGGACTGAAAGCCCGGCTGGAGTCCATTCAGAACGTTCAAATTCTCGAACCGCAAGGCTACCTGGAATTTTTAAACCTGATGGAAAATGCCGCCGCCGTGCTGACCGACTCTGGCGGTATCCAGGAAGAAACGACTTATCTGCAAGTGCCCTGCCTGACCTTCCGCGCCAGCACCGAACGCCCGGTCACCGTCGAACTCGGCACCAATATCCTGCTGGCTGAACTCGATCCGGCATTGGCGTTGATGCACCTGGAGCATATTTTTTCAGGAAAAACTAAACCCGGCACCGTACCACCGCTCTGGGACGGTCGGGCGGGCGAGCGCATCGCTCAAATTCTGTCTGACGTTCCTTAACTTTGCCAATAAAATCACTACATCGCTATGCCTTCAATTGCACAAGAACAACCGAGCACACTTTTGCAGCCCGCAAATGGCCAGCCGACCGTCGCTGCGCCTGCTCGACCCGTGCACCGGATGCCCAAACCACGTCGCATGACGCTCGAACGCTGGCGCGACTGGAAATCTACGGACGGCTGGAAGTACGACTGGAACAATGGCATCATCACAAAATCAAAGGAAATGGTCACAAAAGAGCCGCGCTATATACTGCAAAATCTCTTGGATGCTTTTTACGCCAAAGGATTGAATCGTGCTGGCGGGTTGATGCCTGAGGCCGAGATGTCGTATGACGGTCATCGTTACCGCGTTCCTCACCTGGCATATTTCTCCAAAATCCAGACTTTGGCTGATGCCGAAGGCAAACAGGAAAGAAGCGTTCCACTTTTTGCTATCGAAGTGATCTCTGACAATGACATTGGCAAGTCCATTGAAAACAAACTTTGGGAATATTTTGAGAACGGAGTGCAAGTGGTTCTGCCGCCCCGGTACTCCCAACGTTCGAGATGACCGTGAACCAGATTTTTCTCCTGGAAGTCGGATAGCCCAATGCCTCACTCATCATTCATCATTCATCGTTCATCGCTTAATTGAAAACTGCTCTCATCACCGGTATCACCGGCCAGGACGGCGCTTATCTGGCCGAACTTTTATTGAAAAAAGGCTACATCGTCCACGGCATCAAGCGGCGCTCTTCGTCGTTCAATACGGAGCGGATTGACCACCTTTATCAGGATCCGCATATTGACAACCGCAATTTTATCCTTCACTACGGCGACCTGACCGACGCGACCAACCTGATCCGCATCGTGCAGGAAGTGCAGCCCGACGAACTCTATAACCTCGGGGCACAGAGCCATGTCCAGGTCAGTTTTGAAACACCAGAATATACGGCCAACGGCGATGCGCTGGGTGTGCTGCGATTGCTGGAAGCCATCCGGATCCTGGGATTAACGCAAAAAACAAAGTTTTATCAAGCCTCTACGTCCGAACTCTACGGCCTGGTGCAAGAGGTGCCGCAGTCTGAAAAAACACCCTTTTACCCGCGTTCTCCTTACGGCGTGGCCAAACTCTATGGCTACTGGATCACGATCAACTATCGGGAGAGTTACGGGATGTTCGCCTCGAACGGCATCCTGTTCAACCACGAGTCGCCCATCCGCGGCGAGACATTTGTGACCCGCAAGATCACCCGCGCCGCTGCCCGCATGGCGCTGGGCCTGGAGCCAAAACTATACTTGGGCAACCTCGACGCACAGCGCGACTGGGGTCATGCCAAGGATTATGTGGAAGGCATGTGGCGCATCCTGCAACACGAACAGCCGGACGACTTTGTGCTGGCCACCGGGCGCACCACCCGCATCCGCGACTTTGTCCGCATGACGTTCCGGGAGTTGGGGGTGGAACTGGAATTTACCGGAACCGGAGAGCAGGAAATAGGTGTGGTCATGTCCAGCCAAAACCCAGATTTCCACTTCCAGGCCGGTCAGGAAGTGGTCGCCATTGATCCACGCTATTTTCGGCCGGCAGAGGTGGAGTTGTTGATCGGTGATGCGACCAAAGCACGGACGTTGCTGGGCTGGGAGCCGCGCTATACTTTGGAAGAAATGGTGCGGGAGATGGTGGTGAGCGATCTGGAGCGGGCAAGGGTTATTCACCGCTAAGTTCGCTAAAAACGCTAAAATGATTTTTTTATCCCTTTGTGCTCTTGGCGTACTTCGCGGTAGATTATTTATTCAACCCGCAGATTCAAGTTTCAGATAGATTGGTTTTTGCTCAGATGGGTCATCTGGGTGAAAAGAAAGCATATCAAATTTACAAGTTATTATTTGCCCGTTCCTTAGCGTTCTTAGCGGTAAAAAAATGAACAAATCTGACAAAATATACATTGCCGGCCACCGCGGCATGGTCGGTTCCGCCATCCTTCGCAGGCTCCAGAAAGAAGGTTTTGAAAACTTCGCGTTTGCCGATTCTTCTCAACTCGACCTGCGCAATCAGTTGGAAGTCAGCGAATTTTTCAGAAAAGAAAAACCCGCCTATGTCTTCTTGGCCGCCGCCAAAGTCGGCGGCATCCTGGCCAACGATACGTATCGCGCCGAGTTTTTGTACGACAACCTGATGATCGAGGCCAATGTGATTGATTCGGCCTACCGGTCGGGGGTGCAAAAATTGATGTTCCTCGGCTCCTCGTGCATCTACCCCAAAATGGCGCCGCAGCCGCTCCGCGAAGACGCGCTGCTCACCGGTTTGCTCGAACCCACTAACGAGCCCTACGCCATTGCCAAGATCGCGGGCATCAAACTCTGCGACGCTTACCGGGCGCAGTACGGCTGCAATTTCGTGAGCGTGATGCCGACCAACCTCTACGGCCCCAATGACAACTACCACCCGCAAAACAGCCACGTGCTGCCCGCCATGATCCGGCGTTTCCACGAAGCGAAGCGCGCCCGGCTGCCGGCCGTGACGATCTGGGGAACCGGCACGCCACGCCGCGAATTCCTCCATGTGGACGATCTCGCCGATGCCTGCTACTATCTGATGCAACACTACAATGAGCAGGGTCTGGTCAACATCGGGGTAGGCCACGATATCTCGATCCTGGAACTGGCACAATTGGTCAGCCACGTCGTCGGCTACGAAGGCCGGATCGAGCACGATCTGACAAAACCCGACGGTACGCCACGCAAACTGATGGATGTGAGCAAATTGCACGGATTCGGATGGAAGGCGAGGATGGATCTGGAGGAGGGCGTTCGGTCCGTTTATGAGGAAGCGAAACAAAAACTATAAGGCCATGATGCGCTTCCACTTTCTTCTTTTTATGATCATCTTGATTCTTTAATTTTTATGACAACATCTAACGCACACACCTACGTCGCTATCATGGCCGGCGGCGTCGGCAGCCGGTTCTGGCCCGGCAGCCGCGAATCCCGGCCCAAACAGTTTCTGGATATGCTGGGCATCGGCAAAAGTTTGCTGCGCCTTACCTTCGAGCGCTTCCTGCCTGTTTGCCCGGCCAGTCATATTTACATCGTTACCAATGCCGCTTACCGCGACCTCATCCTGGAGCAGTTGCCCGAACTGACCACCGACCAGATTCTATGCGAGCCGAGTCGCAACAACACGGCGCCCTGTGTCGCCTGGACGGCCTTCAAACTCGCCGCACTGGACCCGGAGGCCAACTTCGTCATTGCCCCCAGCGATGCCATCGTGTTGAAAGAGCAGGCGTTCTTAGAAAAAATTAACACTGCACTTGCATTCTCGGCCACCCACAACGCGCTGGTGACGCTCGGCATCGAGCCCTCGCGTCCGGATACGGGCTACGGCTATATTCAATTTGGCGAGGAGGTGAGTATCGGGGTGCGCCGGGTGTTGCGTTTTGCGGAAAAACCCAGTCTGGCTACGGCCCAGGAATATGTCGAATCGGGCGAGTACCTCTGGAATGCCGGCATTTTCGTCTGGCGCGCCCAATCCGTGCTGTCGGCCTACCGAACCCATGCACCGGAAATTTATTCGATCCTCGAAAAAGGCATGGAAGTGTACAACACACCGGATGAACAAACATTTATCAACACTGCTTACCCGACTACACCCAATATTTCCGTGGATTTTGCCATCATGGAAAAAGCGGAGAACGTGTACACGGTACCTTCCGAGTTCGGCTGGAGCGATCTGGGCACCTGGGCCAGCCTGCACGCTGAATGTCCCCGCGACGAATATGACAACGTCCTGCAAGGTAACGTCATCGCACTGGATACAGACAACACGCTCGTACGCATTCCTCCCGGCAAACTCGCCGTCGTGAAAGACCTCTCCGACTATATCATTGTGGATACGCCCGATGTATTGATGATTTATCCAAAATCAAAAGAGCAAGAGGTGAAACAAGTGACGAACCTGGTGAAGGAGCGGGCTCCGGACTACTTGTAATGATCGTATCTCCTTTTGTTTCAAAACGTCCAGCACCGTTCCTAAGCCGTCGGTTTGAGGGGTAAATACCAATATAATATCCGGTGCCTCCCGGGAAAACCCCGATTTTTAAATTTTTTCTACCGTAAAATTTTGGACACGGAAAACTCTGATTACTTTCGCCACTGTTAATTTTTAATCCCCGGTTGAATATCCCGGTAACTGATTTTCTAACCAACTTACATACACAATTCAAACAGTCGCGCTGGATGATTCGTCTCTCCTCCATCTCCATGCACCCCGAAATTCAAGATGGCGCACCCGTATTCAGCGGGACGCGCGTCCGAGTGGAAACTTTCTATGACTTCATGCGTATTGGCGCAAGCGTCAATGAGTTTTTGGATGAATTCCCGTCCATTACCCGCGACCAAGCGATGGAAGTGTACGATCTGGTCTCGCAACAATACAGCGTTGATCAAATCGAAGCACTTGTATCAGGCCCGGAATCGCGCATTGAAATGGGCATGGGGCGTATACACGCCCAAGCATAAATTGGTGAATTTGATTGCTCATTCGGAAGTAAAAAATGCTCCGAATCGCTCGGCCAGCCCGACGGTTCGGAGCATTTTTTTTCAATGACCCTATGAAACGGTTGGCGATTTCATTGGTCCTGTACAACAATGATCCAGCAGAAGTGGACCGGTTGCTGCTTTCCATCCGGCGTTCCAGCCTGTCGGCAGACTTGTTCATTGTGGACAATTCGTCGGAAAACCACGCTTCACAATTTGATGGCCTTCCCCATGTCCGTTATTGCCACACCGGAAAAAATCTGGGTTATGGAGCGGGTCACAACCTGATTCTGAGGCAGACTGTCGCTTCCTATTCCTACCACCTGGTGGTCAATCCGGATATTTATTTTGAAGAACATGTGCTGAAGCGGCTCGTCGAGCACATGGATGCCCATCCACAGATTGGTCACATGATGCCCAAAATCCTTTACCCCAATGGCGAGACCCAGTATTTGTGTAAAAATTTGCCACGTCCCTGGCACTTGATCGCCCGGCGCATACTCCCCGGGCACTGGGCCGAACGCTGGAATCACTCCTACGAAATGCGTTATGCCGACTATGACCAGCCTATGGAAGTTCCTTTCCTGTCGGGTTGTTTTATGTTGCTGCGCACGTCAGCGCTTCGGAAAATTGGTTTCTTCGATGAACGCTATTTTCTCTACTTTGAAGACTTGGACCTGACCCGCAGAATTGCCCGGCAGTACGGCTGCCTGTATTGGCCAGAAGTCGCCGTCGTCCACAACCACAAAAACGAAAACTACCGCAATCTTGCGCTCCTCCGGCATTTGATACAGTCCGGCATCCGCTACTTCAACCGCTATGGTTGGCGGCCTTTTTGGTAAGTTGTTCCATCAGGGTCTTTCCCGCTGCCTCTACGCCATAGGCCCGCGCACTGGCCTGGCGCATGCGCTTCATCTCTTCCCTCCCTGTCGCAGTGGCTGCGAAACTTTCCCAATTCAATTGGTCCGCGTCCTCCTCCCCCACCCGATCATCCGTTATGTGCAGGCAAATTAAGCCCGGCAAGTCTCCCCAAAAGTCTATGAACGGATCACTGCCGGTGTAGGTCAGGTGAACGACTGGCAAACCCGATGCGAGGTAATCCACCGCTTTGCTCGGCAACTGGTAATCCGTGCGGTTGCCCACATGCAAGAGCGCATCCATCTGTGGCATGGCAGCGCGCGCATGTGCGCGGGATCGGAGTCCGTAGAGCCGAATCACCGGATGGCGTCGTAATGGCGCCAGGAAATCGGGAAATACCTCTCCGAAAATGTGGATATGAATCCGATGGTACAGGGCGGGCTGCGTGAACTGAAGGTGGTCCAGCAGATTCAAAAATGCAAACGGGGTACGGATGACGGGCAAAAAAGTGCCGAAGTATCCGATATGAATGTCGTCCTTCACCCGCTGAATCTGCCAGGTACCCGGCAGTTCAGAACCATCTACCGGATCCAGTGGATGCAACAGCGGCGGCACGACCTCGATCTTCCGAATCGCTGCCTGTGCAAATACCTGTTCGTACCTGGATTTCAAAGCCGGTGTAGTAACCGTCACACAATCAGCCGTTTCAAGCACCTGTTTTTCCAGCCTCCGGTTGATTTTTCCATACAGAAATTCATTGTACAGCGGTACATCGTGGATGGTAAACGGATCGCCCGTGTCGGCCACCCAGGGCAAGTGTGGATGTCTTTTTTTTAAAGCCAGCCCGACCAGATGTCCGGTGAACGGAAATGAGACGCTCACCATCGCTTCGATTTGATGCTGTCGGATGATCCTCTCTGCGCAGCGCAGCGCCGGAAAATACCAGATACCTGTATCGTCGGGGAAGTGGATGCGCTTCCAGAGGGCGCGATACAAAAACTGCAAGGTTTTGCTAAAAAAACCATCGGACGTGATCCCGGTCTCCGGGCGGCTGCGGGCGTTGGTTTCGGAAAAATAGTAATAAAACACCTCCTTGAGCGAATCAAAGCCGGTTCGATGTATGTGTACACCATTCAGTTCCGAGTCTTTTGGAAATCCGCGCATCCGTCCGCACACCACATGCACTTCATGTCCTTGCGCAGCCCAATGCTCCGCCAGGGCCGTCCAGCGGTGAGCGCGTGGATGGATGAAAGGATGATACCAGGCAGTAATGAGCAGAACTCGCTTTCCGATGTCAGATGAAAGATGCACGGATGATCAATCTGTTGATGCGCTATATTTGGGTTTCACACGACGACACAACGACACGATGATTTGATTGTGCATTGTCGTTGTGTGAAACCAAAAAGTCGAAGTTACGCTACCGGGGCGAGTTTTACCACCAGGCCCTCCAGATCATCGTGGAGTTTGATCTGACAGCCAAGGCGACTGTTGGGCTGAACAAAAAAAGCGGAATCGAGCATTGCCAGTTCGTCGTCTGTTGGTTCGGGCAGTTGGTGGTCGCTCAACACGTACACATGGCAGGTAGCGCACAGCGCCATGCCGCCGCAGATACCTTCTACAGGAAGTTCGGCGGCTTTGCACAACTCCATGAGGTTGAGCGACATATCGGTAGGCACCTCGATCAGGTGCGGCACGTCCGTACGATCTATAATTGTAAGTTCGATCACTTTTCAATAAGGGTTTTTGTCGGGGTCCTGACGGGTGTCAAAAATAAATACGATTCGAATTACTTTCCCTCGTACCCGATAATATAGCCGACGATACTTAGGAACGGGCAAATAATAACTTGTAAATTTGATATGCTTTCTTTTCACCCAGATGACCCATCTTTTTGATTAAATAGCCCCACTATTCGCTCAAAAAGATAGCCCATCTGAGCAAAAACCAATCTATCTGAAACTTACAAGTTATTATTTGCCCGTTCCTTACCCACTATCCGTATTTGGCATCACGAGCATAGAGTCCAGGAAATCAATGACTTCCATGAGTACATTTGGGTCATCTATTTCGGCAATTTGCGCAATTTTGGCCAGAACGACCCCCTTCATTTCCAGTGTGTTCATCATTGCTATTATAAATTTTCTTCCCAAAAGTAAAACATCCTCTTGAATAATCAAAGCGTCGCCGGCATTCCTTCAATCCCGGTCACTGTCGTATACTTGAACGACAACTTACGGTCGGGGTGGACAAATTTGAATGCGGATTGACAAGCAAGCGTTGCTTCGTGAAAACCGCAGAGGATCAGTTTGAGTTTGCCGGGGTATGTGTTGATGTCGCCAATAGCAAAAATGCCCGGTACGTTGGTTGCATAATCGAAGGTATTGACCTCAATGGCACTTTTGTCAATGCTCAGCCCCCAATCAGCCAGTGGGCCGAGTTTGGGTGTGAGGCCGAAAAGCGGCACGAAATGGTCGGTAGCAATAGAAAACACGCCTTCTGTGTCGTGCTGTACGGTGACCGACTCCAGTTTGCCGTCGCCTTCTAATCCGACGACCTGCGAGTTGGTGACAAGTTTGATTTTGCCTGCCTGCACGAGGTGCTGCACTTTTTCGACCGAATCGAGCGCACCGCGAAACTCGGTGCGGCGATGGATCAGTGTTAATTCACGGGCCACCTGGGAGAGATAAATGGTCCAGTCCAGCGCCGAGTCGCCACCGCCTGCGATGACCACACGGCGATTTTGGTAAAATTCCGGGTTGCGGACGAAATATTCCACACCCTGATCTTCGTACTGCTCGATGCCTTCGATGGGCGGTTTGCGCGGTTCGAAACTGCCCAGTCCTCCGGCGATAAAAATCACCGGTGCCAGGTGTTTCATGCCTCTGGCGGTCGTCACAAGCCAGCGTCCATCTTCCTGTTTCTCCACGCTTTCAGCCCGTTCGCCCAGCGTGAATCCCGGACGGAACGGTGCGATCTGGCGCATCAGGTTCTGCACCAGGTCGCCGGCCAGGATATCAGGGTAGCCGGGGATGTCGTAAATGGGTTTTTTCGGGTAAATCTCCGTCAGTTGGCCGCCTACGAGCGGCAAAGCATCTATCAAATGGCAGCGCAATTTGAGCAAGCCTGCCTCGAACACGGCAAAGAGGCCCACAGGCCCTGCACCAATGATGATGATATCGGTTTCTATGGTTTTATTCTGTGCCATGCAAGAGTAAAAAGAGACCAAAATTGAGGTTTGTACTTATCATTTTCCTTGAAATACTGCCTTGCGCTTTTCAACAAACGCCGATGCTCCTTCCCGAAAATCTTCTGTGCCGCAGCATTCGCCGAAAGCGTCCAACTCCTTCCAAAAACCGTCTACACCATCCTCGAAATAAGCATTCACAGACTCAATGATCTTAGTGATAGCAAACGGGGCTTTTGTAGCGATCTTTTCGATCAATTCTTTTGCTTTTGTTATTTCCTGGCCCGAAGGTACGACGTAGTTGACCAGCCCCCATTGATGTGCATCAGCGGCTCCAATGATGTCAGCCGTCATCAGCAGTTCCATCGCTTTCGTCTTGCCGATGTACTGAATCAGGCGTTGCGTCCCCCCATAGCCGGGAATAAGGCCCAGGTTGACTTCCGGCTGACCGAAACGGGCTTTTTCGCCCGCCACACGCAAGTGGCAAGCCATTGCCAGCTCACAGCCGCCACCCAAAGCGAAACCATTGACGGCTGCTACCACAGGATATGGAAACTGTTCTATGAGAAAAAAAACGTCCTGCCCGCGTTTGGCAAATTGCATGCCTTCCGCCGCGCTCAGGCTGGTGAACTCCGTGATGTCGGCACCCGCTACAAAGGCTTTTTCACCCGCGCCGGTAATGACAACCCCCTTCAGGCCTTCCAGATCGTACGCGGCTTCGCTGAAAAAATGTCCCAGTTCATTCATGGTCTGGGAGTTGAGCGCGTTCAGCGCTTTTTCGCGGTTGATGGTGACGAGGGCAATACCGTTTTGCAGGTCAACTTGCAGGTTTTCGTATGTCATGTATCTTGAGAAAATTTGAACGCTGTGAAGGTTTGGAGAAAGCACCTGATGTGTACAAAAGTAAACACCGATCCTAGAACTGCAAAAGTAGAACGTCTCATGTTCTGATTCCTGCCAAAAAAAGAAGAGGGCCTCTGTTGTACCAGAAAACCCTCTTCCAGGAGCCCAAATACGCGTGGTATATGCACCGAAAAGTACGCTAAGAGCGCTAAAAAACCAATCAAATTTAAATTTTAGCGGGCTTTGCGGACTTCGTGGTAAAGTTCTCAGAAATTTGCCGTCAGCCGCGCAAATATGAACCGTCCGTTAAAACCGCCCTGGTTGGGCTGAAAAAGGAAGCGGCCCCGGTTGGAAGCATCGCGACCTGAATTGTAATCTATAGAACCGATTGCGTTGCGCGGATCAATGAAAATCTGATCGGGATATACGTCGAACAGATTATTAGTGCCGATGGCAATATTGAAGTGGTCGTTGAGCCGTACGCTCAGGATCAGATCGGTGATCCATATCGGCGAAAAAGTCTGGTCAATGAACGCCTTGCCATCGACATCGCGGGAGAATTGAGTGTTCCAGAATGTTCCGTCCTGCTTTTTGGCTTCCGTGTCGAGGTTATGTACGTAACTGATCTCGCCAAAACGAACCGTCCGAAGCGTGACGTTGAACTTTTTGATGGAATACGAAAGGCTCAGGTTGATTTTATTGCGCGGCTGGAACACCTCGATGCGCGATTGTTGCTGGCGATCGAAGAGTCTGTTTCTGAACCAGTTATCCGGCGTGACTGCGGGATCGTTTTTCGCTGGACTATCTATCAGTTCGGTGCTGTTGATAGCAGTAACCTCATTTTTGTTGAAATTGAGTGCGGCGGTGGCGGTGAGTTGTCCTTTAGTAAGATCGGTTTTGTAGATCAATACGACATCGAGGCCGCGCGTAGTGGTGTTGGCCGCATTGGCGAAGAAGTTGACGTTGTTGATACCGACATATTGTGAATCAGCAAAGCCAAGCAGGCTGCGCGAGAACGCGCCAGAGTACACGATTCGATCTTCAATTTTGATCAGATAAGCATCCACGGTGAGCGTAAACTTGTCCTGCAAAGAAGCCGTGACGCCCACAGTTGCGCTCACAGAGGTCTCCGGGCGCAGCTCGTCTACACCGATGACGTTGCGAGAAATCGGATTTTCATTGTTGACCGTCAGTGTGTTGGAGGGCAGGCCGCTGACAAACTGGGTGCTGGTATTCTGAAAGTACTTCTGGTGCAGCGAGGGCGCACGGAAGCCGGTGCTGACCGAACCGCGCACGGCGATGGTGCGACTATTTGTTTTGAGCAAGTTGATCCGAGTAGCGAGTTTGCCATTTAGGTTAGAACCAAAATCGCTGTAATTTTCAAAACGGCCTGCCGCCGCCAGCAGCCATCTACCGAATAGTTCGCCCTCCAGATCGGCGTAAACGCCTACACTGTTTCTCGATTCGCTGACTTTGTCAGATGGCTGGAAACCAGGAAACACCTGGCTACCGGGTAGGGCCAGCGTAGTCCCGTTGGAAGGGCCGTTGATGGTAAGCGGTGCCAGCGGAACACTTTTTTTCAGGTCTGCGCCGATGTAAGAAGCATCCTCTCCTGCTTCTATCATGTATTTTTCATATCGAAATTCGCCACCAAACGCGATATTGAAGTCTTCGAGACTACCCATCTGTTCATGTTTCCGGGAAAAATCCAGGTTGGTCGTATTCTGGGCGAAGCGCAGCGTACCGGCATCGAATTGCGTAGGGCTGGTGCCCTCGGGGAGCGAGGCATTGCCCGATTCCCGCACACCGAAATGAAATTGGTTTTGCCCGAAAGTATTGCTGAGGTCCACATTCAATTGGCCCAAATTCGTTTTGTAGCCGATCAGGATGGAAGCATCCTGAATGGTCGGCGCAATAGCCGGCAAAAAACCATTGGGGTACAACAACGTGCCGTCGGCCCTAAGCGGCTGTTGCGCCCGCGACACCGGTATGCGGTTGTTGCCGAATGCTTTGCCGGTCCGGTGCGTATAGCCGCCTGTGAAATAGAGGTGCGGTTTGTTTTCATCACCTGTAGCGCCGTTTACAAAAACGCCGATGTTTCTCGAAGAGGAATTGCCGAACACCATGTTGTGGCGGTCGTAGTTGTTTTGGAGCACGAGTGAGGCATCTTGCTGGATCAGTTCTTTCCGGAATGCGGCTTCTTCCTCTCCCACAGGAGTTGAGGGAAACGTGCCTGCTGAACCGAGGTAGATCGTAGGCGCATGGTCTTCGCCGCTGCGGTTGGTGCTGCCTCGCTGGTTGTATTGGGCTGTTACCGTGAGCGCACCTTCCCGCCCGAGGCGGAAACCTTTGACGAGATCAAGTTGTACCATTTCGCCGTCATTGAGTTTCTGGTCGCGCTGATCTTTGCGGCCATTGGTATTGGGCACTTCATATTCCATATTGGTCACGTGAACGCCCGTAGTGAGGGAGGCAGAAAGCCCTTCATAATTTTTCTTCAGCACCACATTGATCACGCCGGCGATCGCATCGGAACCATACTGGGCCGCAGCGCCGTCGCGCAGCACTTCAATCCGCTCGATAGCAGCCACAGGAATCACATTCATGTCAGTGCCCACAGAGCCGCGACCAACAGAGCCGTTGATATTGACCAGGGCCGAGGTATGGCGGCGTTTACCGTTGACAAGCACAAGCACCTGGTCGGGGCCGAGGCCACGCAGCGAAGCGGGGTCAAGGTGATCGGTGCCGTCCGTCACCGTCTGGCGATTGGAGTTAAAGGAAGGGGTTACGAAGGTGAGAATGTCGCTTATATTGACCTGCGAGAAAGACCTGAGTTCGCGCGCATTGATGGCATCTACGGGGGTGGCCTTATCCGTGCTGACGCGCGGCTTGCCCCGCGTACCGACGACGGTCACTTGATTGATGGAACTGGAGCCTTCTTCCATCTGAGCGTTGAGTAGATTGGTAGCACCCACCTTCAGTTCAAGGTTTTGTCGCCCTGTGTAAGAGAAAATCAGGGTATTGGCACCTTCGGGCAACTCCACCTGGTATTTTCCATCCAGGTCCGTGACGGCGCCGTTTTTTGTACCCTTTACTTTCACAGTGACACCTGTAAGCGTTTCGTCGGTAGCAGCGTCGGTCACTACGCCGTTTACCATCCGTTGGGCAAACAAGTGGACAGACAAGAAGAAGAGGATGATGACAGTAATGATCTGTTTCATACAACAAATGGGTTATGTGGTGAAAATATAAGCGAGTAAGAATTTTTAAAGTCTTGTCACTCTAAGGAACGCGGCACCAATAACTTAGTCATTTGATGCCACCCTTTGTTCCATCATACGGCCGCTATTTTTCTTTAAATAGCCCCACTATTCGCAGAAAAATAGCGTTGTCTGATGAAAAAATGGTTGCCCTAAAATGACTAATATTGGTGCCGCGTTCCTAATTACCGGTTTCGGGCAACTCTGAAACCGATGAACCAACTTCTGAGGGCAGGTTTGTGGTTGGCTCTCGCACTCACGCGGCATTGCTCCGCCCCGAAGAACCAGCTACCGCCTTTGGCTACCCGTGTGGATGATGTAGGGTCGCCTTCCGGATTATCCGACACTTCCGTTTGGGTGTTATAGTTTCTGTGAAATCCATCCCAGCACCACTCGCGCACATTACCGCTCATGTGGTAGAGTTTTGTTCTTTTTGGCACCATCGAGCGCGTAGACACCGTCTTTCTAGCACTGCTTCCTGTCCACTTTTTCTCGTCATCCATCAAATTATTGGCTGAGCCGGACTTGCTCGTGTCAAAGTTGATCTTGCCGGGGTCTGCCTTGTTTTCTCTGTTTCCAAAAAAAACGCCTCCACCTCCGTTTCTCGCGGCGTATTCCCACTCTGCTTCGGTGGGGAGCCGGTATCCATTGGCATCGCGATTTTTAATTTTGATCTCATAGGCTTCAGGCCCCAAAGGAGTAATCCTGTAATATTCGGCCAAGCCGGTATGCCGACTCAGCCAGTTACAAAAAAGCACGGCATCATACCAACTGATGTTGATGACAGGCATTTCGCCACGCCCCCATAAAGTGTCGGACGGGAGAGTCCGTCCTTCATACACACAATATAGGTCAAATACTGAAAACGACATCTCAAGACGTGCGATGCTAAAACTCCTGACCCTGACTTTGTGTTTTTTTTCGTCGGTTGCGTGCCACTTCAGCTCGCTTATCTCACCTTTTGCCGTGTCCATCACGCTTACATTTCCCATCTCAAACTCCCCACCGGAAAAAGAAACCATTTCGATGAAGCCCGGCACTGCCATTTTTTCCAATATATTTTTCCTCAGAAGCGCAGTATCCCTGCACTTTTTATCCCCTTCCACACCAAGGTATTTTGTGTAGGCGCCTAAGTTGTCGTGCTTAACGGCATCCTTCCAGGCGGCGGCGTCTCTTTCTATTCTGGCTTTTTCGAGTCGTTCCTTTTCGAGTCGTTCTTGTTTGAGTCGTTCTTGTTCGAGTCGTTCTTGTTCGAGTCGTTCCGCCAATTTTGCCGCTGCTTCACGCTGCTTCTGCGCAGCGATCTCGGCAATGCTTCGTTGCTCGTTGATGATACGATTGACGGTTTCCTTATGTCCACAGCAAGTTCGTTTTATATGGGATCTCAGCGCGAGCGTATCACTTAGGCTGATCCTTTCATAATCAGCATTGTCAGCGACCTTGCATATTTTCAATTCGGCGTTTCGAATCCTTTGATCCAACTCGGCCTGCTTAACATGGGTACATTCATTTGGAGCGGATTTCCAGGCATTTATTGCCTCATTGTATTTTCCGGTACTGGAATGTTCATCCCCTTTTTTTAGCCAGTCCTCATAGCACCGATAGTCCTGTGCCAAAGTTGATTGAAAAAAAGCGATAAAGGCTAGTATAGTCGCTATAGTACACCTCATTTTCACTATTCGATTTGATTCTTTAATCTTATTGCTTCCGGGTTGTCTGGATCTTTCACCAGGGCTTCGTCTATCATTTGCAAGGCACCCAGCTTATTGCCGGCGTTGTATCTGCCGTTCGCATTCTTCAGGAGATCCTTCACTTCTCTGTCAATCTGTCTGATTTTTTCGCCTGCTTCTATGATGTGCTGGCCATTTGGATAAAATATTCCATATGCCTCGTATGCGTCTTTGGTATTTTTACTCACCGCAGCCGCCCAGCGATCTTCATTTGGGGGGCTCCCGGTTTGACCTGAGTTTAAGCACTTCAAGATTATCACCATGGTCACCAAGACCAGTAAGGCCCAGATCAATGGCTTCCAGTATTTTTGTAAAGAAGTGGGCCAGGCAGGGTTTGAGTCGGGCGGTGCTTGCTGAGTTGGCTCGCCGGGACGAGGCTGATTGTCCAGGGTGTCGCCCGACAGGGCCTGCTTTATCCTGTGCTGCGCTTCCTTATCAAAGCGCGGCGTGGATTTGTTGTACATGCGCAGATAGCGCTCATAGGCACCTTGTGTGTTTTCCAGGCAAGCGATGGTATAGTCAATTTCTTCCTTCATCTGAGAGAGGATATTGCCTGCCTCATCGCGGTGCGTCAAATTCGGCTGAAAGCGCAGGATGTACTCCCGATAGGCCGCCACTGTAGCGACGTTGTTGACCCGTTCCCACTCTTTATCTTGCAAGTGAAGTTTCTCCTGCGCAAGCCGCGCTTCTTCCATTTTACGGCGGCGATCGAGCAGGTCCACGATCTTGGCGTTGATACTCTGCACAATGTCGTAGTAGGCATCGTCGACGGGATCCCAGTTTTTGACGGGTTTGCCATCTTTGGGAAGTGCCTGAAGTTCTCTCAAACTTGGATCAAGCTTCCAATTGCAAGAGCGCACGATGACAGGGATGATTTCTGTCTCTCCTTTCTTGTGGCGTTTGAAAGCTTCTTTGAGTTCCGTAGTCTGGATGTACGCAGAGGCAAGGAAGTCAGCGCTGACCAATGCCAACACGATATCTGCCTGACTGAGATTTTCCGTGATCCGATCTTCCCACTTTTCGCCGGGAAGAATTTGATCGTCGTGCCATTGGCGCACGAGGTCGTTTTGCAGGAGCGGGGCGAGGGCGTTATTCAGTTGGTTTTTAAAGGCCGCATCTTCTCTGGCGTAAATAATGAAAATATTGATCAAGTTATTCATTGTGAAAAGGAGGATTGCAGATTGCGTTGCAAATCTATGTCTTTCACTTGCACGATTTAACTAAACCCTTCTTTTTTTTCTACAAAACACATGTAAAAACCTATGGAAGTATTACAATGCCCCAAATTATTGCACTCCATACCTGGGTTCTCTAATTTCTCATCAATCAATTTTCAACACCTCAATCTCTTCCGCCTTCCAATGTACTGCCTTCTCCAATCCATAAGAATTGAGCCGGTTGTGATAAAAATACAAGACCCGGAAGTTGGAAGAAGTGATGTTACCGTCCTTATTGAATAGCAGCGGTTTGTGGGAGTGTAAGGTGCCGAGGTTCAAGACACCATCCCGCACGACATCTGCCGCCGCCCGGTGTATTTCAGGCGCGAGCCGGATTTTGCCGTGTTGTTCCAGTTCCAGCAATTTGTCCTGCATCTGTTCCACCACCTCTTCTACGGCACGGAAAGGAAAAACATAGTCGTCAGGTGGCAAGCGCAGGATGCCGAACAAGTCCAATTTGGGATTCTGGTGCAGCAACATTTCAAACACCGCATAGGCAACCAGGTGGCTGCTAAGCGCCACGTTTTCAACTTGATAGCGTTCTGCTATCCGTTCTGCCAACAATTTGGTATATTCTTCTTCGCGTTGGCGGTCTTCGTTCACCACGTTCTTTGAGGTGAAATAATCCCGGATATCCAATTCATTGCCGAAGCGGTCAAAACTGCGCCCCTGGTTGTCTACAAAGTTATTCAATACATCCATAGGCTTGCCCACACTCAGCGTGATGTCGCTGGTCGTGGTAAAAAAGCGCCAGACAAACCGCAGCCAGCTGCGGATGCTTTTGCCTTCGTCCTTGAGCCGGATATAGTTTTCCTTTCCCGTGCTGCGCAAATGTTGCTCAATCAAAAATGGAGCCTCCAGCACGAAGTTGTAACAAAGCACGATGGGCACGATGAAAACTTTTTTGGGCCTGTCTGAACCGAAGCCAGGCTCCAGGCTTTTTTCGCACATGGCCCGTTGGGCTTCTACGGCGGTGCCGAGCAAGCCCATTTTCAGGTCAGTCTCCAGCTCCCCGGAGCGGGAGCGGGTACCACCGGGAAAAAACAGGCTGTTCACCCCGCGTTGGATGCTGAGGTTGCTCATCGTTTTGAGGGTTTCCAGATAGATTGAATTTTTTTTGCGACGGTCTACCCGGTATGCGCCGAGCCGGTTCATGAAATAGGCTGCCGGACCGAAATTATAAAGATTCAACCCTGCACCATAGCTGAACGAGGGCAATCCCATGATCTGGTCCATCGTATAGCCCACCAGAATGGAGTCCAGGTTGCTGCTGTGGGTGGGCACCACGACCACCGTGCCATGCCGCATCAATTCGCGCACCGTGTCCACATCGCCCACAACATTGAGCCGTTCGTACAGGTGCCGTCGCCCGCGAAACATAGCTCGGAGGCTTTTGCCCACAGCCGCATTGAAAATACGGTTGAAAAATGCGGTCAAAAACCGCTGTGCGAAGCGGAAGGTAGGAATTTGGAACGTACCGACGATTTCTTCCGAATAGCGGTGAATGATCTTTTGCAGCAGTTCCTCATTCACCGGCTTGGCTTCCGGATCATCGCGGTCGAGGCCTTTTTTGATGAGTTTTTTGCTGACTTTATTCCAAAACTGTCGTTCGTTGGGCGGATCCACTTTCCAGGGGTCTTCCTTGATGCGGATGCGCTCATTGTACATGGTCTTCACGATCACATCCGCCAAATCTTTGCGGTGGCGGCTGACCAGGCGGCGGAACGTAAATTCATCTATCTCGCGGATAAAATCTGTGCGGTCTTTGCTCAGCCGGTAAATCGGCCAGTCTTCAATGCGCTCGATGACGCGGGGATATATGGTGACTTCTTTTTTCACAATGAAAAAGTAGAAGGTGAAGGGTAAAAGGTGGACCGCAGGTTTCAACTGCGACGAATCGCTTTTGCGATATAATCCAAAATCTCTTCCTTTCCGGTTCTGCGTTCTGCGGAGGTGATAAAATAAGGTGGCGGGGTTTCCCAGGTTTCAGACAACTTGTTCATAAACAAAGCGACATTGTTTTCCAAAGTCACTTTTCCAATGCGGTCGGTCTTTGTAAAAGCAATCGCAAACGGCACTTGACTTTCCCCCAGTTGATTGATAAAATCGAGGTCAATTTTCATCGGAGGCAGGTTGGAGTCAATCAGCACAAAAGCGAGGGCAAGCGTTTGGCGGGGCAACAGATATCCGTAAATCATATTGGCCAGGGTCCGGCGTTTGTCTTTCGAGAGTCGGGCATACCCGTATCCGGGCAAATCCACCAGGTACCAGGTATGATTGATCAGAAAGAAATTGAGGAGTTGGGTCTTGCCGGGCGTAGCAGACACTTTTGCCAAACCCTTGCGGGTCAACATATTGATGAGGGAGGATTTGCCCACGTTGGAGCGTCCGATGAAGGCAAACTCCGGTTTACCGTCCGTCGGGCAATCGCTTTCTCTCGGATAGGAAGCGACAAATTCGGCACTGTTGATTTCCATGATTGGGGGGCGAAGGTAGGGAATATCGAATGCGGAATAGTGAACTGGGAGCGCGGAATTACAATTTTCCTGCTGATTCCATGCCCATGCCCACTATTCCGTCTTCAAATCACCTTGTCCGCACACGATGACGAGGCAAAAGCATCCGGCTTGGCCTTGAATACAAAGCCCATGCTGAGGATGTAGCCCATCGCTTCTTTCAGGGCAGTGTTGCTCTCGAAAGCCGGGTCGGTGTTGATGTCCGCGTGCACCTCAAGTGCTACTTCAAACTGATCCAGCAAATGGCAGAGTGCATAAGCAACCTCTACCGAGCGACCTACTTCGAGGATCATGCGTTCGCGGAGGCCTATTTTACGCTGCATTCTGTCGTTGGAGATAAACATAAACCCTCCACGTTTTTCCCGCAAAAACACAATGACCGTTGCAAAATGCACCTCGCTTCCGATCACCTGGGAGTCTGTGCCGATACAGACTTTCAGTTTGTAGCCCGCTGCGGTTTCCCGGCGGATGGTTTCTTCCACCGCTGTCAGAAGCGGTTGTTCGATTCGTTGGCCGTTTAGCCTTCTCCATTCCATAAGTTGACGATTGACCTGTTGAAAGTGAAAAATTGATGCGTGACTACAAGGCCCCCTAAAATTACTTCAATTACCCGCAGAAAATTACCCGCAGAAAATTACCCGCAGAAAATTACCCGCAGGAAATTACCCGCAGGAAATTACCCGCAGGAAATTACCCGCAGGAAATTACCCGCAGGAAATTTTGCCCTAAAACTACTGGAAAAGGACGAATTATTTTTTGCTGCTCCAGCAGAATTAACGATTTCGTAAACTCTACCTTTGCTACTGAAGTTCCTGCTATGACAAAATCTGCTTTTCTCCGATTGGCCAATTCATCGTGGCGCATGCGCCTGTTTTTGTTTTACAAACTCCCGGCGGCCTGGTTTATGGGCATCCGGGTGCGGTCTTGTAATCCTGAAAGCGCCGTCACAAGCCTGCCTTACGGCTGGCGCTCGCAAAATCCTTTTCGATCCACCTACTTCGCGGCGCAATGTGCGGCAGCAGAGCTGTCTACCGGCCTGCTTGCACTGGCTGCTTTGCATGAACAACCTCCGGTTTCGATGCTGGTGACGCATATCGAAGCCTCGTTTCTGAAAAAAGCCGATCAAATGCTGCTTTTTACCTGTCAGGACGGTGCACTCATGCAGCAGATCGTCCGGCAAGCGGTCGAAACTGGTGCTCCTCAAACCTTTACCGCCAGCTCCATTGGCACCCTGCCTGATGGTACGGAAGCGGCACGGATTCAGATCACCTGGTCATTTAAAAGAAAAAAAATCTGATCTTCGCACCAACCAGCGCAACCCATCACCCTGTCTCCATCTTAGAATGGCATTGTTCAGGAAAAAAACATACACAGAACAAGAATTGGTCAACAGCTGTGCTGCCAATGACCGCCGTGCTCAAGAGGCGCTGTACCGCCGTTTTTCGCCCGAAATGCTCCGAATGTGCTTGCGCTATACCCGCGATGAGGACACCGCTATCGAAATTGTCAACAACGGTTTCCTCCGCGTTTTTAAAAAAATCCACACGTTCGCTTTTAAAGGAAGCCTCGAAGGATGGGTGCGGCGACTGGTGTATCACAGTATGGCTGATTACTACCGCGACAATGCCCGCTACCTGCACTTTCTGGTGTTGGAAGAGCGCGACGAAGTGGTGCCGGAACGTGGTCATGAATCATTTTTTGAAGAAGATATCCTAAGAGCCGTGCGAACGCTGCCACCGACCTCGCAAGAAGTATTCAGGCTTTATGCCATTGAAGGGTACTCTCACGCAGAAATCGCTCAGAACCTGCACATGAGCGAAGGCACTTCAAAATGGCACCTCAGTACTGCCCGCCAAAAACTTCGGGATTTATTAAATCACCAGTGGAGATTGGAGCAGCGGAGTTTGAAATTTGGAGTTTAGGCCAATATGCAAGACCACAAAAACCAAATCCTTACTGAATACTATGAATCATAATCGTTTTCAACGACAAACAGACAAAGGGTGGCGGTCCATGAGCGAACTGCTGGACCAGGAAATGCCACAAAAGCGCCGCCGCCGATTCGGTTGGTGGTTCATGGGCCTGCTTTTGATCCCATTGGCCGCAGGTGCAGGATGGTTAATGCTGCAATTGGACAAAGAATTCACCAAAACAACGACCCTTCGTAACAATCCAACCGCACCACCAGCAGCCAGCATAGCGACCACGCAGCCTGACATCAACAAGACCCCACCGATCGGATTCTTCCCACAGGCGGCCCCTGCTGATCAAGACCACCTGCAAGCAGCAGTTGATTTATACCACGCTCCTCTTGCAACTCCACAAGAGCCAGCGAATGGGTCGCAAACAGATACAGACTTGCCCCTGGCCGTTGCAAATATACCTGAATCGGACGCGGCAGCATTCGTTTCAGATGTTGAGCAAATGTACATTCTGGACTTACTTCCCACTGAGTTTCAGCCACTTGAAAACCAGACAGATAAACACAGTTTATTGCCTTCAGCAACTCCTGTTTCACACGCCAATGCGGCTCCCCCTAAAAAAGCGGCTCGACCTCGCAGGTGGCAGGTAGGCGCTACCTTCGGCCTGGCGAGTGAACGGTTTACGGCTGCCAACAGCGCACTCACCGGGTTGAATGTGGATTGGCAACCGCTGCGCCGTTGGGGACTGCGCACCGGGTTGATGTATGAGTACTACAAACCTTCTGGTATTGCCCGCCCCATTGCCGAGGTAGATGCCAAAGATTATGCTGACGCCACCCGCAACCATTCCTTCCTGTTCCGGAGTGGCATGTATGTCCCCGGAACTTCAGAAGCGCTGGGACTGGATGTTGCACTGCCGGTTACGTTGATTCATCGGCTGCGTGCGCCTTTACTGGCGTACTGGAAACCGGCCCGCTGGATGCGGCTCTACGGAGGTGCCTCATTCTGTTATACTTTATGGGCACAAACATCCAACAAAGGACTCGCCTTCGACAATGAACTGGTGGCTTCCAAGTCGGCGACTTCCGCTTCAAAAGTCAACAAATTGGCAACCCGTGAGTTACCTCGCTTTCAGACCCAGTTGCAGACGGGTCTGGGTGTCCAGATCGGCAAGCGTTGGGAGGTGGATTTTGCTTATCAGCAAGCGGTTAAAATTCAGTTCAAAAGCATCTTTGACAAGCGAAAAGAGGATGGTCTGTACAATTCCAGCAACCAGACCAACCATCGCCCGAACTACCATTTCTTTACCCTGAGCGGCATTTTGTATTTTTGAAAATTCTTTTTGCAACACACTGCCAGAACATAATCACTAATCATACCCATTTTTGCGTGAAGCACGACGGCCCGGCATCTGTAAAGAAGCCGGGCTTTTTATTTTGCCGGCTGAGAGAGGCCTGCAAAACCCCTTCCTTGATCGCTCCGGCAGGAAAACTGAACCCGCTCTAAACTTTCATGAAAAAAGCAGCGTTCAGGTGTTCCAAAGTTAACTATTTGCAAACCAAAATAAACAGCGGGATGCCACCTTGAGAATGGTCTACTTTTGTACCACAAATATGTCTCAACTCAATATTTCATCTTTTTCAAGTACAAAAACAATGGAAAGAAGCAAACAGATTCAGACTGGTCTTTTGGCCGTGATTGCTTTGTTGCTCATGGCTAATCTCTTCGGTGGTGGATTTCAAAACTGGTTTGGCAAGTCGGGCAAAGCAGGGATGGAAGCTGCTGCTGCTGGTGTATCGTCACAAGATTATAATGGGGGTGGTGTTGCAGCCCAGGGCAATATCCCTGGTACCAATGTGGCGGATGCTACGGCAGCGCCCATCGGACCTACCACTTCTATCCAATACGAAAACGACAAATTCAACTTTGGTGTAACGAACGAAGGAGAAATTGTAAAGCACGTTTTCAAGTTCAAAAACACTGGTTCGGAACCGCTCATTATCAGCAATGCAAAAGCTTCTTGCGGTTGCACGGTGCCAACCTGGCCGAAAGAACCCATTCCGTCAGGAGGCGATGGCGAAATCGCTGTGGAATTCAATACCAAAGGCAAACCTGGCGCACAGAGCAAGCGTGTTACTGTAACGGCCAACACCAACCCGACGGAGACTTTCCTGGAGATTTCTGGTGAAGTGAAAGGTAAAGAACAGCCTGCTGCCCGTGGCGAAAACGGCGCAAAACTGACAGATCCGCAGATGAAAAAACCGGGCGGCAAATAGTCTGGTCTAACGCATTGATGATACATGTAGAGCGAGCCGCTCCGATTTCATTCGGGGCGGCTCGCTTTTTTTAAGGGACGTGTGAAAGATAACTTGTGAGTATGAGGTAGATTCCTTTTTGCCAAAACAACTATCTTTTTGTGCGAATAGTGGGGCTATTGAATCAAAAAGATGGGTAGTTTTGGTGAAAAGCAATTGCCTGAAACTCACAAGTGATCTTTCACACGTCCCTAAAATCTGACTTCATGCCATTTTTTTGATTTCAGGTACCACAGCACGAGCGCTATCATCAGGGTCCAGTACAGGATTTCGGCGGTCCAAACCCAGGCCAGACCAAGCGAGGTGTAATTCGTGATGTAGAACAAATACCCGAGGTAAATGCTGACCGTCATGGCTTGCAACTTTAACCCAAACCAGGTCGCACCGGTGCCAGCCAACGCATTGACCAGCACGGAGCCGAAGGTAGCCAGGGAAAGTATCACGAGCATCAGGTAAAAAACCGGCTGTGTTTCCTGAATGAGGCTCATGTCCGATTTCCCAAGCAGTGGATAGAGCAGTTGACCGGGAAAAAAGAGGATGGGTACAGCCATGATCATGGATACGAACCAGCAGAGTTGAGCGGTTTTCCAGGCGGCTGGCAATACATCCTGGTGGCGTCTTTGGCCGATCAGGTTACTGATAAGCGTATTGATGCCAGATGAAAAGCCCCATAAAGGAATGGACAAAAGCAAATAGACCGTCCGTGCCAGGTTAGAAATGGCCAAGGCACGTTCCCCCAGATTCTCTACCATACCGAAGAAAAATATCCAGCTCCCCTGCCCGACCACCGCGTGCGCCAACACCGGAAGCGAGATAGAAAGTTGGTGCCGTGTCAGCGGCCAGTCCACCACAGGCCTGGAAAAAATGCGCAGCTTCCGATTCTCTTTATCCCAAATTACGTAGGCGACAAACACGGCAAAAGCAATCCCTTCGGCAATGCTACTCGCCAGACCTGAGCCGCCGATGCCCATCTCGGGCAGGCCAAATTTTCCAAAAATCAGCGCATAGTTCAACACCAGGTTGATGACCGCCAGGATCAATGTGTCTACTAAAATAATCTTCGTCCGGGCGATGCCTGTATACAACGAGATGAGCGCTACCCCGGCATAACTGAAAAAGATGCCATAAGACCGATAATGGATATACTCCAATGACTTTTGGTAGACTTCCGGCGAACGCTCTAAAAACAACTGAAACACCCAGGGTGTGGCGAATCGCATGAACATCCAGATCAGCACGGCCAGCATCAGTTCGAACAGCAGCATCGTATGAAACGTATGCCCGACTGATTCCGGTCGCCCCTCACCCATTCGCCGGGCGATCATAATCTGCCCGCCCCGCGAAAAAGAATAGCCGATGGCCGCCATGGTAATATAAAAAACGCCCACGAATCCAATGGCTGCAAACTCTACCTCTCCTTTATGATACAGCAGGACTGCGTCGCTCAGAGCGATCACATTTTGTGCCGCCGAACCGAGCATAATGGGGGCTGAAATATTCCAGATTTGACGGTAAGAAAGATCGAGTTTCAACAGTAATGCGGATTTTGCAGCGGTTCAATGATGGGTTCTTTTTTAGCATCACCTGAAAACGGCTCTAACATGACAGCAAAGTATACCTTTTTGACTTAGGTGATGATTTTAGCACGACCTCTTAACCTTTCATTTCACCAGAACATCCATGGTTTCCAGGTAGAACGGATGACTTTCCAATGGAATTTTTCCCGAAAATCGGGGTTGATAAATGCTACGGACAAGTCAAAAAAGTCGACCGTGAGCGTCACCCGGGAATGTTCCCGGATCTGTTCCCAGGCCTGTGTCATGGCAGGTGAACCGTGCATATCATCGAATACGAAGACCGTTTTTTCATGTGCGGCGGCCAGGCATTGTTCAAAATAGCGCAGCGTCGGTTCGCAGCGGTGATTGCCGTCTATGAATACGAAATCAAGGGGTTGTAATTGCGCCAGCGCCGGATCCAGTGTTGCTTCGAACGGCCCCTGCCGGACTTCGATGTTGTGGAGGCCGAGCATTTCAACATGTTTTTTCGCTGTTTCTGCGCAAGCGGCACAGCCTTCCAGCGAGACCAGGCGCGCGGTGCGCGCCGCCGAAGCCAGGTAGGAAGTGCCGATACCCAGGGAAGTGCCCAGTTCCAGGATCGTATGTGGCCGGGCCCAGTTTACCAGGCGAAACAATCCCTGTCCCTGATCGGGCGTACTGGATGATTTTCGGACAATCTGACGCACCGACGCGGAATAACGCCCCGGCGCTTCGCCGGAGCCGCTGCCGCCCGTGCCGTAATCTGTCACCTCCAGCACCGTGTCGCTGGCGAGCGCCGCTTCCCGCAGCAGTTCCACATCGCGGAACGCGTAATACCAACGCGTATCTTCCACGACCGCTGTTGCCAGATCGAACACGAACGGGGAATGCAGCTGGTATTTGGTGACAGCAGACCCATAAAATTGAAAAAATTGACGGAATAGATAGATGTTCATGGATAAAGGGCGAAAAATAGGGAGGCTTCCCGTTAAAAAAACTTTAAACAGTCTTTCAACTGAAAATACCTTTCGAGCCCCTCCGTTTTTTCGACGTCATTTAAACAACCGACACTGCCAACCACACACTATGAACAATATCCGTTTTTCAATCCCCGCGCTTGCGCTCATTGCCTTCTTCACCGTCCCCGCCTTCGGCCAATCCTATAAAACTGCTGCGGGGATCCGCATTGACAACGGCATCAACCTGACCGTTCAACAATACATCACCAATGGCTGGACGGCAGAGGGTATTCTGCACACCGGATTCAATTCCAAAGACTTGGGTGTAAGTCTGCTGGCAGAAAAACACCACAAGATCTTGTTGAGAAGCATCAATTTCTATGGTGGCGCAGGTGTGCACTACTACAGTCGCAGCGAAGCAACCCGCATCGAAAACGAAACCGCCACCAACGTGTTCGGCGTTTCGGCCATCGGTGGCGCCGAACTCTCCCTGGGTCGCCTCAACTTCTCGGTAGACTGGAAACCGGAACTTCATCTTTCCGGCGACCAGGTTCACCCCTTCGACTGGAACGGTGCTTCTATTTCCGTCCGCTATATCATTGATAAGCGGGAGCGCAAAAAAGTAAAAGACTGGAAAGTGTGGAATAAGTCCAGCGGCAAAAAGAAAAAATAATGACGGCTGATGAACAGCAAGTTTTCAAGGAGAAAACTCGCCCAAAGATGTAATAACCATACAACCGCCCTGCGCATATTCAATGCACAGGGCGGTTGTTTTTAAGTCCTAAAGGGTAAACTCACGAGTACCGGACGTGGCACTAGTGCCGCATCCGGTAGTTGGCGTATGAATCCAGCGCCCTATTTCCCCTTCTTCTGCGTTGCTCGTCGGTTAAAATATCCCGTATTTCGCCCTCCTCGCGCCTTGAGGAAGGAAAAACATGTCTCCTGGATTCAT
>Ga0209181_10001685_pt1 | contig 37952 bp, 29 predicted proteins | sample MAT05_FD_187208 | JGI IMG/M metagenome (GOLD analysis project Ga0209181, IMG submission 187208) | Freshwater microbial communities from Lake Fryxell liftoff mats and glacier meltwater in Antarctica - MAT-05 (SPAdes) (version 2) | ecosystem: Environmental > Aquatic > Freshwater > Ice > Liftoff... | reverse complement strand
AGAGAGATTTTGTAAGGCTGCGTTCACAAAACAAAGATACATCCCAAACCCTTGTTATCATTGATATTTTACTACTTTTTATTCACAACATTATGTGTATAGCGTTTGCGCTTTTTTATTGATGAAAGTTTTATTCCTTCAAGAATAAACTGCAATGTTTGCGCCTCAATACACATATTATTTTGATCTTCGTTATTGTGCGCAAATTCATAAGTTCCTTTTTCAAGCCGTTTATAAAACACCGCAAAACCATCGCCCTGCCAATGCAGCATTTTAACTTGCCGTTTTCTTTTATTTATAAAAATAAAAAGATCCCCCGTTAAAGGATTTTTTTCAAGCTCGTTATTTACTATGCCTGCCAGTGAATCAATGCCTTTGCGCATATCCACAAATCCTGAGTATAAAAAATATTCCCTGACCTGATAATTGAACAGCATCTAAAAAGCCAATTGTTTTAATTGCGAAACGTCAACCGGGTTGTAAAATTTAATGCGGTTGCCATTAGCGAAAATAATCTCTGAGAATACAGAGCCAGACGAAATAGGCGTTTCTGTTTTAAGTTTTATAAATTTCCCAGGATTTCTTTGATGGGGATCAATTGGCTCTTCATTTTAGTCGCGATATTTTTTAAGCCAGTAATGAAAATTATTACTTAATAACGGTTCATTTTTACAAAACTGTTTCTGATTTAACCCGCTTTGTTCCCAGCGACGTATCATCGCGAATTTTGTCTCCTGTAGTTCTTGATTTTTCTTCATAGCTTTTCTGTTAAGTTTAGTCAACAAAGCTATGCGGGATTTAAGAAACGATCAAGGTGTCGTTCCCCGAAGGTTTACGTTATGACTCAAAGAACTACTTAAACTGTTTTAGTCATCCACATACGAAATAAGTTTTTTGAAATTTGTTTTATAAAACAAACTTAGAGCGACGTTTACGAGTGTATACGTTGTATACATATAGCTACACCTGTATACAAGCGTACAAAGCACTCTTTTAAACTATATTTTTTGTAAGAATAGAAAAACTTCTTATGTATCGTAATTACTAGGTGTAATTCTACAAACCCTGACTTTATTATGACTAATCATTTGTTTTATAAAACAAAAAATAATTTTCAATTTATTAAGAAACCTAGAAATTCCGCTCAATAAGACCCCTATATTTCAGTAAATACAATACCCCTCTTGAAATTCGAGCACTTACCACTAAAATCAATAGTTCTAAGCTATAAGTGCTGGGATCTGTTTTTTTTCGATCACGTAGGGTCTTACAGACCTGAATTTCCAATAAAGATTGTTAATCTAAACTACTGGCAAAACATCTACGAAACATACAAAAAATCAGAAGGAACCGAAAAAATGTTTTTTGCCCCAGTTTAATCAATATCCTTTTGCAGAACTCAAAAATCAAAATATTTGCGAAACTCGCTGTATTGTATTTGCTCTTTATCGATACTTAAGTAACATTAAAATAATTCATTTTTTCAGGAATTAAAATTGAAAAATCAGGTGATCTTTTTATTTAAGACCACCTCAATTTCATTTTACAAAAACGTGAAAATAGCCATTTGTAACAACAAGATCGTCGGAATAAAATTTACTTTTACAATCTTGCACTTTGGAAAAAGATACTCTAAAATTTCCCCAAACTTCTCCAAAATCATTTTGTTGTTTCTTGATTTGAACCCAATTATTAGTAGAGTCACTTTCTCTAATATCAAATAATTCACAAACAACATCACCATCATCCGCCATTGTGCCAAATTGCGCCCAACCTTTAGAGCTATCTGAGTAAACAATGCTCGAATTCACTTTAAATAATCTTTGTCTGCTAAGCGAATTATTATCAAAACATAAAGTAAAAGCATGAAACGGTACAAGTCGATTTTCAAAAACCTTATTTTTATTTCCATTCACTACCAATTTGTTGTTAATTTTCTGCCCGCTAACATGGAAAGAATTAGTTTCATTTCCATCTATAAAAAAAGACATTCGTCCAAGCGTTGTATCAAAAGAATCTATTGGAGGTTTTGCAAAACTTCCCTGTTTCTTCACGCAGGAAGATAGAAGAAAAACAACTGGAATTAAAAATAATCGTTTCATAATCACAAAAATATTAAAATTTATTCGATAACTAATAGTTTAAGAAGGCTTTTTTCTGTCCCTATGATCCTAATAAAATAGACACCTTTTGAAAGTTTGTTTTTTGGCAGGATTTTAAAGTCATTGAGCCCAATTTTTAATTCAATTGTTTCAATCACTTCAATTTGCTTCCCAGTATAATCAAAGATGATTACTTTACCTTTTTTTGATGACTGATTTAAAAATTGCACATTGAAATCTCCAGAACTCGGATTGGGATAAACTGAAAACATATCATTCTGTCCCGAAATTTCAGGTTCAATACTTGTAGCAATATTTGATCGCCCTTGTTGGTTAATGGCTGTTGTTCCTGTCAAATTTTCTATAGGTAATGCCGTAGTAAAATCATTGAAAACGCATCCGTGAACAAAAAGTTGGAAATTATAAAATCTATTATTACCCATGTTGACAATACATTTAATGAAGTAAAATGCTTTGCCATTTTGAAAATAGGTAGAAGAATTTGCTCCTACCGAAAACCAATTAATGCCATTGTAACTCTTATACCAAGAGTAGGTAAACGATTCAGGGTCATCACAAACTACCACATTAAATCTGGCAGGAACACTGCAATTGCTTTTTTTCGCTGTCATCCATCCATGTTTGGGAATTGCGTCAGGAACAAAATTTGCAATATATACAAGTTTGTCAATAATTTGATTTGCATTGTTTCTGTTGGAAGCACCAGTTGGCTTATTATGAAAATTAACCGAAGGGTTAGATGTATGCTCAATTCGACTTAGTCCAGATGGTAAACTTGCCATAATCGTTCTTCTAGTGTTGCAGAACTGATTAAAAAAGCCAGTACATTCTGTATTAAAAATTAAGCCATGTGCATTTACTGGTGAATTGTCTAGATCGACACTATGCCTAGCACCGTACAAATGTTGTAGTTCATGGGTAAAAGTGAATCGCCCGTCAGTAGCGTGGTTTACTTGGGAAATTGCATATGCCTGTGAAGGAAGAGCGTCTACTGCATTCACTACGCCATTGATACCGCCAGAGTAACTATCGCGTGCCAATAGAATCACCATGTCAGCTTTATAACTTACTCTTAATGCCTGTGCTGTTGAGTTAGATGCAAGTAATGCAGCATCACCTGACGGGTTAGCTAAATTTTGAGTAAAACTTAATTGTCGAACGCCTGCTAGAATTACAGTGTTATAAATACCAGAATTACTCCAAATTGTATTTAGTTGACTTACGGCTAAAGCAGCTGATCCAGTTATGTTTGGGTTTACTTGTGTTGCTTCTGAAGTGTAAAGAACGAGCACTCGAGTGGTAATATTACCGCAGGGATTATCACCAGGCTTGGAGCCAACTATTGTGTCGTTATTGTTCGTAATATTTGGTTCGCCACACAATCCATCCCCTGCCAATTTCGATTTACAAAAAACCTGAATTCCATCTGTTAAGTCAAATAATTCGTAGCTACTGTCATCCAAATTTAGATGACCGATATATATTCCACTATCGCGCATTATTGTTATCGCCCCGTGACTTATCTTGGCCGCACTATCATTGGTATACACTCCAACCCAGACAAAGTTGCTGTCGTTTTTATAATCAAAAGATTGAGCCATAAATGTTAAACTTGTATCTTCAAAAAATGGCAGCGAGATAAATATTCTTGAAGAATCGATTACTTGAGCTAGCCTTTCAGTTTCAATAACTTTTATTGAATTATACATATCATTGTGAAGTAGAATTCTGTAATTTGCAACTTGTTTAGCGCTCATAGTGCCAACAGTTGTATCATTAGCCATTCGAAAAATACTAGTTTGTGCGACAAAAGAAGAATAATAGAAAATTTGAAACACGACAAAGAATGTCAAGGTGATTTTTTTTGTTTTCATTTTGAAGGATTAAATTATTAATAAAGGTGGGTTCTAAAAATTCACTTTTAGAGATTTGACTAAGAATCGGAGAACTCGTTAACCAATTTTTTGTAATCTGTTTTTTAAAAATACATTGTTTTTTCTTACATCATACTAATTTTTTCTATCTATCTATCAGTATATTTAATGTCTAATCTTATAGTTTGTTCGCACCTAAATAAATTGTAAGCTAAATTTATAAGTCCAATTATTCCAGTTGCTCTTACTATTCCAACTGAGCGTATAAATAAACCATTCATACTTTGTTCCATATATCCAAATACGTGCTCTACCCTTGCTCTTGTTTTTGATTTTCCTTTATTGGTAGCTTTTTGTTCATCTGTTAATGGTGCATTACGGTAACCTTTCTCGTGAACTTTATTTTTCATTTTATATTTTTCAATCGTTTTCTCTTGTTCTTCGCCTGTATAAGCACTATCGGCATGTAATACTTGCCCTTTATCTTTTTCATCCAATAAATTTTCTAAAGCTTGCGAATCATGAACTGACGCATCGGTAACAACATACGTATTTATGAATTTACTTTTTGTGTCAACTTTTGCATGATTTTTATAACCATAAAACGTTTCTTTGTTTTTTTGTGTCCAACGTGCATCAATATCTTTATGGCATTTTTTATGGGGATGCTCATTCCATAAATCATCCCCTTCTCCGTTTTTTATTTTCTCATTTTCTTCTCGAGTATTACGCTGGCGTGGTGCTATTGTAAAACTTGCATCGACAAGCTGACCTTGGTTAAAAATTAATTCTTTAGATTCTAAATGACTTTTAAATTGATGAAACAAATCCTCCACAAGTCCTTCGTTTGTTATTGATTCCCTAAATGCCCATACTGTTTTTTCATCAGGTATTTTATCGCCTGTTTCTAAACCAAGAAAACCTTTAAAACTAATTCTATCAATAATTTGATACTCTATTTGTTTATCCCCAAGACCATAATAACGTTGTAAAATCAAAATCTTAAACATCAACACCGTGTCAAATGGTTTTGCTCCTGCGTTATTTTTTTTATTCGTGTTCAATAATTTGTTCTCTAAGGTTGAACGAAACATCTCAAAATCCATCACCTTACTTACCATCTCTAATGGATTACCAATTTCTGATAAAAGTTCTATCGAGTTTTGTTCGTCAAATAATCCCTTTTTTCCTCGTGTTTTGTAGCGTATTAACTTCATTTTGCCTATCTTGTTTATAGCATATAATATAGCCATAATTATTTGATAATCACAAAGTTAAATTATTACTTGCTGACAATTTGATTTTTAGAACTCCCCATAATTTATTTAAAAAGGAGTTTCCCCATTTTCAATAGGCCCTTCATTCCCACGGAAGGTTTTTCGGCAAGAAGCAGTGGTGAAATAATTTTAACGGCATCCGCTATCATTTTATAGCTTCCTTTTAATTTCCCTTTACGGGTTTTTGATCGTAAAATATTTCCAGCTCCATGAAATGCAACCGAAAAAAAATGTCGTTGTAGCATTTCTTTATCTCTGGAGAGTGCTGATAAAATGGAAACTGGCTCTGATGCTTTTAATCCTCCTTGCATTAAATAACTATAACAAGCCTCTTTTAAATCCTGACTTGTCATAACACCATATAATGCATCAGCAAGAATATTAATAGATCCTGTTTGTTTTGTTTTTGTATCGTAGAATTTTTTGGAGGCTAATTCTATTTCCTTTGTGTTCCACCAATCTTTTACTTCCAGCAAACAATTCCCCAAATTATAACAATCAGAAAATGCAGCGGTCATTCCGCCTCCTGTTAACGGATGACGCATGTTAAGAGAATCGCCCAATAATACCAATCCTTTTTTCAAAATAGGCGTAGCAGGTAATCTATGATTTGGAAATACTTTATACTTCCCTGCATTTACTGCATTAATATATGATGGTTTTGCCGATTCCGGAATGATAGGCCCTATTTTATTTAATAAATGCTGTTTTAATTCTTCTCCCATTCTAGGAGCCTGATCTCCCTGAAAATCTATCAACGCTCTGGTTCCGGTTGAAGTAATTGGATATAACAATACAGGAGATGTTCCCGACATGATTACATGTCCGTGATTTGGATAGGGGAGATTGCAATGTTCCAAAACCAATCCTAAAAAATATCCCGTAATCTTTTTTTCTGAAAGTGTATAGTCTTTTCTAAAAGCTGATAATGCACCATCAGATACAATAGTAACTTTTGCTTTTATTTCTTGTGTTGCATCATTGCTGTCGGTATAGTTTACTCCGGTAACAATTCCATTTTCTTCAATGAGAGATTGTGCAGGTGCCTCTATCACCGTTACGTTTGGAAGATTTTGCATATAGGCTCTTAAGCTTTGCACAAATTTCCCGTTTCTAAACCCAAACCCGGTTAATCCTTTTTCTGCAGCATATCCAATTTGAAAACTCTGTCCATCTAAAAACATTCCGTAACCGACTACAGGTTGTGCATCGATATTTTCGAGAGTAGATTCCAGACCCATTTTTCTCAGCATCTGAACACCACCCGGTTGTAAAAGTTCACCAAGAATCCTATCAATTTCGGTTAGACTTTTCTCAATTACCACTACTTTCTTTCCGTTTTTTCCTAGATAAGCAGCCATGGCGGATCCTGCAACTCCTGCTCCAACTATACAAACATCATAAGAATGGGATTGAACCATTGGGTAAAAATACAATTATGCTGTTACCTTTTCTCTGTCAACCAACAGGTTTTTTACCAAAGTGTTTGGTTCTTCTATTGCCGCAAATATAAGATCTAATTGCGCTTTTGTATTATGATAATTAGGATCATTTGCCGGAAGCTTTCTTAAAATCTCACGGGCAAACTGATCAAAATATTCAAACACATCATCCATGGTATGGGTTTCCAGCATCAATTTAGCGGCTAACCCTTTTCTAATTTTTACATTTCCTGTAAACACTAATGGATTGTTATATACTTTAGCTAAAGTAGCAATGGCCATTACCTGAGGAATAGCACAAAAACTAAATACTTTTTTGTTTCTCAATAAACTCATGTACGCTAGTGCATCAGGAACATGTCTCAAAGCATCGGTTACCATATGATTTATGCAGGCCAACGATTTAGGATGTGTTGGATTCTTATGGAAGAAATCAAGATCATCCGCATATAGTTTCCAAATATCCGAAGGCCAGAACACTCGATCACCATGAAGATCTTCACAATAATCACGGGTGATATTTGTTTTTTGCAGAAGTAATCCCATTGAGTTTGAAATTTTGTTTTGATCTTTCAAGCTCGGTGATTCGGCTCCAGAAGCACTGAATAAACCACTCAATCCAATACCAACCAATCCTGCTACGTAATAGCAATACAAATCGTAGTCTTCAATGGTATGTACTTTCTTTTCACTAAAATCAGCCATTCCATTTCCCATCTTATAACATATATCGGAAATTACATATTGATAAGAAGGATGTAATGATTTAAAAACTCGGGTTACCTTAGGATAATTTTCAAGGAGAACAGTATAGTCGTCCTGATCACCCACGTCTGTAAGTTTGAAGGTTTCATCATATGATTTTTTATGGAATTCTCTTAGTAAAGGCCACTTTTGCTCTTCAGGAAATTTCATATCATCCTCAACAGTATCCAAAGCACGTAATACCAGATAAAAAACGCAAACCGCATCTTTTAAATCTTCCGGCAATTGTTGAATCACCATCGCAAATGATCTTGAAACTTTATTTAAAGCAGTGTAGCAAAATTCTTTATCACCCGTTATTAAAGCTAATTCCTCCAAAGGCAGTTTGTTTGGAGCAAACTTCTGTCCTTCAATTTTGATCTTCAGCATTGCTTTGATCTCACTAGGGAATAACGCCGACTGGTACAGGTCTTTCAACATAAATCAAGTATTTTTGGGCTCTAACGCCCAATTTATTTTTCTTGTTGTCCTTTTTTGGTGCAATTTTTGTGCCATTCTTGACGAATTTTTAACAAAAAATATTCAATGCCTGCCAGTGAGTTAATAGAGAAAGCCAAGGTCCTTAACCAGATAGATCCTTCAAAAAAGGAATATTGGGAGTGTTGGAGTCTTAAAACACAGAGAGGTAGACAGATATGGGAGTTTAAATTACCCTCTCGTCTTCAAAATATTGTCCAAAAAGAGTCAGATTGGGATAAGCCTGAAGCCCTTGAATTTTTGGAAAAAATGCAGCAGGCATTTGTTTACGATAAACAAATCCAAGCCCATTCAGCTGATTTAGTTTATCGAACCTCCCGTTTAAAGGAGACTCAATTTGAACCTTTAAAAGAATCTGGAGAATCAAATACACTTCAAGAAAAAGCATTCAATGCAACAAAAAAAGGATTTCATTTTTATCAGGGAATAAAATCAGATGATGGAAATTGGCCGGGAGATTATGGAGGTCCATTATTTCTTTTGCCTGGAATGATTATCGTTTCTCATCTTACAAAAAATCCATTGCCAAAACCTTTTGCAGTTCTTGCTCAACAATACATGTTCAATATGCAGAATGAAGATGGTGGTTGGGGATTGCATATAGAAGGTAAATCAACCATGTTGGGAACAGTTTTACAATATGTTTCTCTGCGGTTGTTAGGAACGAAAAGCACCGATGCAAGAATAGAAAAAGCAAAAAAATGGATCCATGCAAATGGCGGAGCGAATTATATTCCAAGTTGGGGTAAGTTCTATTTAAGTGTTTTAGGAGTATATGAATGGAAAGGATATAATTCCATTTTACCCGAGATTTGGAAATTCCCGAAATGGTTGCCCGTTCATCCATCTAAATATTGGTGTCATGCAAGAATGGTTCATATACCAATGGCATATTGCTTTGCAAAAAAATATAAAGGAGAATCATCCGAAGTAATAGAAAATTTAAAGAATGAATTGTATACCACTTCGTATGCTGATGTTAATTGGGAAAAATCAAGAAATCAGTTTTGTAAAAAAGATTTGTATACCCCGCATAGCGGATTATTAAATTTTGCGACAGGCATAATGAATGTTTATGAGAAGATCCACTTAAAAGGTTTAAGAAAATCTACTTCTGCATTTTTAATTGATCAAATGAAACGGGAAAATGAGAATACTCATTCTGTTAATCTCGGACCCGTTAATCATATTATGAATGCACTTTGTTTGCATGATGCATTTGGAAAAGAAAGTAAAGAGTTTAAGGATTGTACCGAACGTTGGTTTGATTATTTATGGTTGGCAGAAGATGGAATGAAAATGAACGGGTACAATGGTTCTCAATTCTGGGACACAAATTTCGCTGCATTAGCCTTAATGGAAAATGGAATGGATAAGGAATTTCCGGCCATGGCAAAAAATATTTATGGATGGTTAGATGATCAACAAATCAAAACGGAAATTCCTGATCGTGAAAAATACGATCGTTGTATAAGAAAGGGTGGGTGGGCATTTTCGACTTTCGAACAGGGATGGCCTATTACGGATTGTTCTGCAGAAGGAATGAAAAGTTCTATTAAGTATATGCATGCAGGTGTACTTAATAAAGAAGAACAAACTATTGGTAAGGAAAGATTAATGGACACCGTAAATGTTTTATTGGAATATCAAAACAAAGATGGTGGTTGGGCCTCATACGAACCAACACGTGCTCCAAAATGGGTTGAGAAATTAAATGCAGCGGAAGTTTTTGGTGATATCATGTTGGATTATAGTTATGCAGAATGTACATCAGCATGTTTACAAGGACTCACATCATTCCGCAAAGAATATGCTGATTATAGAACTGCAGAAATTGATGAAGCAATTAAAAGAGGAAATGCGTTTTTAAAATCTATTCAGAGAAGCGATGGATCATGGATGGGGTCATGGGCGGTTTGTTTTACCTATGCAACCTGGTTTGGAATAGAAGGATTATTGGCCACCGGTGAGAAAGATTGCATGAAGTCTAAAACTAAAAATCACATTGTAAAAGCTTGCGAGTTTTTATTGTCGATCCAAAAAGAAGATGGGGGGTGGGGTGAACATTTCGACAGTTGTGTTCAGAAAAAATATGTAGAACATCCTCAATCACAAGTTACGAATGCGTCTTGGGCATTGTTAGGGTTAATGGCGGCAAAACATCCGAACAAGGAAGCCGTTGAAAAAGGGATAAAATTTTTATTATCGAAACAAGACACTTGGGGTGATTTCCCTCAGGAACAAATATCAGGAGTGTTTAATTTTAATTGTATGATTACTTATACATCTTATAGGAATGTGTTTCCGTTATGGGCATTAAGTAGATTTTCGAAACTTTATAAATAGGCGAAAAGACGCGGAGTAATTTATCCAAACATTGGCTGAACAATTCTTAATTCTGTTCCGCATGAATTACAATTGATTATCATTTTCCATTTGGCAGGTAAAGGATTTTCAATTCCACAACTTCTGCAGTTAACGGTCGTTTGTAAATTATTCTGGTGCCTGCAATATTTGCAAACGCAAGTAATGGCACCTTTAGGAACCTTGAGTTCCTTTTTGCATTCTTCGCAGTTAATTTTTGAAAGTTCCGGTGGATTGATCTCTATGTATTCCTGAGTTAAATGATACTTGGTAAGAAACTCACTTCCATGGGGTTCTTCCAGATAAGGAATCCACATCTGGGCTATTTGCGAAATGCGTTGTTTGCGATTAAATTCTTCGGGATAATATTCGTTGAACAATTCATAATCCGGGTTGCTGTATAGAATGCTCACTTCAAGTTCCAGCATTTCCATATAAGCATCCAGCATCTTTGCAAATTTATCGTAGGTTGCTTTATGTTGTCCGTTTACAGAATAGTAGTCTATTTGCCCGTATAGTTTTTCATATTTCTCTTTCGCTTTTTTCATTTTGGGTTCAAAGGCATGTTGAGTCATGAAATCGGCGCTGGCCTGGCAATATTCTTCAAATACTTCCCCATTTGGAACATTCGGAGGAAGTGAACCCGGAAATGCCGTAAAATATTCTATACAGTATTGATAGTGAAGTTCACGATGTGCTTTTTTGTTTCCTTTCTGTAAATATTGAGCAGCCTTCACTGTATAATCCAAATAAAACTTACTCCATTTCTCCATTCTTTCGGGAGCAGCCTCAATCGCTTCTACCGTTGACGCATAATCTATATCAACAATGGTATTGCAATAATCACAAACAACATATACACCTGTGTAAGGATTTACTTTAGGTGCACCACATTTATGACAAATGAATTTTTTTACTTTCATGATTCCTTTTTTACTGAGCAATGCTAGCAACTCTAATTTCGGTATTGCATCCGGCACAATTGATTATGTTACTCCACCTTTCGGGCAGAATATTTTCTATCCCGCAATTTCCACAATTAATGTTTCGTAGTATTACGTTCATTTCGAAACAATTTTCACAAATACATCTAAACGCTCCGGGAGCCAGGGTAATTGAAGATTCACATGCAATACAATTAATTTTATTGCCCTGGGTTGCGACAATGTCTACGAATTCGTATTCAAAGTTGAATTTTTTTAAATAATGTTTTATCTGTGCATCATTCATGTCAACAAAATATGGCTGAGCAAAAATGGCCATCTTGGTTTTATATTCAAACCCTTCGGGGTAGATGTTGTTTAAGAATTCGTATTTGGAATGTGACGTTCTTGCAGTTATTTCAGCCTTTAAATAATTACTGTGATCTTCCATCATTTTCATAAAGAACACGGTATAATCGTAATGAGCATCTTCCCTTGTCTCGAATTTTCTTTTTGAATCCTCAAATGATCTTTTCTTTTTGGATTTTAAACCGGGTTCAAATTGCAAGTCTGTTGCCCATTCGGCCAGTGCCTTTAAAAATGATTTAAAACTCTCACCTTTTGCTATCGTTGGTGGGATGAATTCAGGATATATATTGTAGTAATTGTTGAAATACTCCTGTTGCGATCTGAAATAAAGTTCTCTATTGTTCTCCTGAATTGCCTTTCGGGTTTTTGCCACAATTCTATGATGGAGTTCTTCAAAGTTATTGAGCCTTTTGGGGATGTTATTAGTCTTACACCAAATAACAGCATCAATATCTGTTAGGCCGCCACAATAGTCGCAACATACATAAGGGCCGTTATATGGATTTACTTTGGCTGCACCGCAGGTGGGGCAATTGAATTTCGTAATCTTCATTGATATGCAATAGAAAATGAAGATAGAAAATAAAAAGAAAAAAGAACCGGACATGCCGGTTCTTTGTATTATCTATTGATAATCTGAAATTTTTAATGTTTTGCCAGCCATATCGCTGCTTACCACAAAAAGTAACTTTTCGGTTTCGGCATTATAAACCTTACATCCTTCAAATTTTTTGTATTCAGTGGTAATGCTGCTGTTCATAGAGGTCGTTCCGCTATCTCCACCTGTTCCTTTAAATTGTATACGAAGGCTGCCTCCTGAATCGTTTTTTATTTTGAAGGTAATTTCATCCCCTGCTACGGCTACTTTGTGGTTTGTTTTAGTGGGGTGTTCAATAACAAATGACTGATTCCCAGTTAATAATGCTATAATTCCCAGAGCTAAAAGTATTTTTTTCATTGTCTAATGGTTTAAAATTGTTTGTGAAACAAACCTAGCCAAAATCACCGCTACATGGATATTAAATTCATGAAAGGTCGTGTTTTGTTTATGAAAGGCTTTTTGTCTCAGGTAAACCAGCGACTTGCATCATTAAATTAGAATGGGACGGTAGGACTAAAATTCTCTGTAGTAAACCTTCTCAGCAAACTGAGCCAGATTTTTCTTGCGATCGCCATCAGCTTTTACTTCGGCAAGGTATTCAAGAGAGGTGGTGAATAATTCCTGCATTTTTTGCTCTGTATACTCTTTTACACCCAATTTATTAAACAGCGCTTTTGTATTAGCTATTTTTGCTTCCTCATTCTTCTCGTTCATTAACGAAAGCAATTCTTCTTTATCAGCGCCGTTAGATTTGCTTAGAGCAGTAATTAAAAGAAGAGTTTTCTTATTGTTGAGAATGTCTCCACCAATTCTTTTACCCACTTTTTCAGCCTCGCCAAAACTATCTAAGTAATCATCTTTAATTTGGAATGCTAAACCCAGGTTTAACCCAAACTGATAAATATTTTCCTGATCTTCTTTTGGTGCTCCTGCTATAATCGCACCTAGTTTTAGGCTACATGCCAATAAAACTGAAGTTTTATACTTAATCATTTCAATGTATTCCGCTTCGGTAACATCTAGTCTGGTTTCGAAATCTACATCCCATTGCTGTCCTTCCATTACTTGTACACCGGTGCGGTTAAATACCTGGATGAGGTCTACCAAACAGTCCTCGTTTTTATCAACTAAATATTGATAAGCAAGAGAAAGCATAACATCACCAGCAAGTATAGCTACATTATTTCCGTAAACTTCATGTACTGTTTTTACTCCTCTTCGAACTGATGCATTGTCCATAATATCATCATGTACAAGGGTAAAATTATGGAACACTTCAACTGCATGAGCAGCGCCTAATGCTTTTTCAATATTACCTTCAAAAATATCACAGGCATGTAAAGCGAGTAAAGGACGAATTCTTTTTCCTTTAATGTTCATGATGTGGCGTGCACCGTCGTAAATACCTTTCGGCTCTTTCGGAAACGAATTTGCTGCGGCATATTTATCATAATGCTGCAACAACTCTTCGGTGGTTTGTAAAACGCTGATCATTTGACTGTTATCATACTAAAAATCGTGCCAAAATTTAAAATTTTGTTAAATAAAATGGTTAAATGATTGCTTTATAGGACTTTATTATTTTTTCATCTGAATGATGCTGAACGAATTTTAATGCACCGAAGATCGAAGTTCAAGCATGATGCTTTCGGTCTTCGGCCTCCCTTCCCCAAAAAAGGAACACCTTGCATACAATTTAAACCCTTGCCCAACAAAGGTTTTGTAAAATTGTTGAAGTATTCTTGGTATGCATGCATACGTTCTCGGTTTCACGTTGTAAGTTTGTAACACCAATCAATCATTCATGTTTCCACCGATTAATTTTAATAGTGCCGAGACCGATCCGGTAATAACATGGGCCATTCCATGTTTTGTAATCCTTATTTTTATTGAACTTCTAGTTCGTCAGCTACAGCAGCATCCCAAGTATAATGGCAAAGAAGCCTTTGCAAGTATAGGCATGGGAATAGGCAGTGCCATCATCAATATATTCATGAAGTATTTGGCCCTCCTTGGATTCCTTTTTATTTACGAATATCGTCTTTTTGATCTTCAACCTAAAGAACCTTGGCAATGGGTAATTTATTTTGTTGCTCTTTTATTTTTAGAAGATCTTGCTTTTTATACACACCATCGTTCATGTCATCAAATTAGATTATTCTGGTGTGGACATGTAAATCACCATAGTAGTGTAGATTATAATTTGGCTACTGCATTAAGGCAAGGCTGGGGTGAGTTAACCCATAAATATATTTGGTGGACCTGGTTACCACTTCTTGGTTTTCATCCTATGTTTATTCTTATGCAAATGTCAATTAGTTTGATTTATCAATTTTGGTTACATACGGAAACCATTAAGAGAATGGGATTTTTAGAATTGTTTATGAATACACCATCGCACCATAGAGTTCATCATGGAACACAAATGGAATATTTAGATAGAAATCATGCAGGCATTTTTATTATTTGGGATAAAATGTTTGGGACATTTCAAAAAGAAACTATCAAAGCAACGTATGGATTAACAACACAGATTCATTCTTATAACCCAATAAAAATTGCTTTTCACGAATACATAGATTTATTCAAAGATGTAAGAAAAGCTCCAGGATTTTCAAATAAAATCAAATACATGTTCATGCCTCCCGGCTGGAGTCATGATGGCTCTATGAAAACCGCTAAACAGATACGGAAAGAGATGGCTGCTTCATAATTTTATCACCCCTTATACTAGAATTTTATTTAGTTCGTTGACTTTCTAAAATTCAAGTCTGTGAAACGTTTTTATTTTAGGAATGTTCATTTCGTTTTTTGTTTTATCATGTAATGATAAAACCAGGAGTCTAAATCTTATTGTAAATAATCAAACGACCGATACAATTTGGATCAATTATTATAAGCTTGAAACAGTTAATTATTCGTGCTGTTATTATACTGATACAGTTGATTTTTGTATTCCTCCACAGGGATCCGAAAGAATGTTTGAATTAATAGTCAAAGATAATCGCCAGTATTATACTGATGATTGGTTTTATCTATATAGGATATACATAAATTCGGTGTTAAATGAAGACTCTGGATTTATTACAATAGATCCAAATGTTAGTCATTATTGGAATTATTTGAAGACTAATGATGAAACATCTTATTCAATTGAATTAACAGATTCTTTATTTTAAGATATGGGAAAGAAGAAATTAAGTGTCTACTTCATTTTTGTCATTGGCACATTTGTGGTTTTCGGATGCAAGAAATCAAATCATGTAGCAACCTTTGAGTTAAAAAACTATTCTGACGAATCGATTTTTGTGAAGTATCTTGTTTACGATACGGGTGACACATCTTTGGTTGAAATAAATGGAGATGAAAGGTTCGAGTTATTTGTAACTGAAGCCAATAGTGAGGCGGGCTATAATTGGTATTATGATTATGGAATACTTATCAATTCGATTACAAATATTGGGGGTGATTCTGTTAATTTCAATCCTAATGTACCACATAAGTGGATCAGTTCTTCTAATAATTCAGGTCGCCTTTATGTATTAGGCATTTCGAGTTCTAACTTTTAGACTTTATGCGCCCTGGTCCGCCGCGACGGAGGAGCGGTTATAACGGATAGCCAGAAAAGGTGCCAACCTTTGAACTATTGAGCACTTGAACTTTGAGCCCAAAATAGCATGTTAAAAACCGTCTGAATCCTTGGCAATCTGGCATTTTTGTTATCTTTGACGCTCTAAAACTCTAAAATTTTCGGCCTATACGTATACGTCTACAAGTATTAAAATGTTTAAAATGAATTAGTTACAACTTGTATACGGTTGTAGCTGTGTATTATTTATGATCGATCATCTGGCCGGAAAAGTGGATAGAATAACTCCTACATATGCTGTTATAGACTGCAATGGTGTTGGTTATATTACCCATATTTCCTTGCATACCTATACTCAGATGAAAGATTCCACGTCTGTAAAAATGCTTACACACCTTGCTATTCGTGAGGATGCGCATGTATTGTATGGATTTGCTGATGAGCATGAACGTGAGCTTTTTAAACTTTTAATTAGTGTAAGTGGTGTAGGCCCAGCAACTGCAAGGGTGATGCTTTCTTCATTAAACCCCATGGAAATTGAAAAAGCAATTGCAACGGGTGATCTTCTTACACTCAAAAAAATAAAAGGAATTGGTGCTAAAAGTGCCGAAAGAATATTAGTAGATCTGAAGGATAAAGTGGGCAGGGGTGGCTTTGCAGGGATGGAACTGAGTCATACTTCGGGGGGAAATTCAGAAGCGTTGTTGGCGTTGGTTGCCCTTGGCTTTACCAAGCTGGCCGTGGAAAAGGTGTTGTTAAAAGTACGTCAAGAGAATGGTTCCGACCTTAAAGTGGAGGAAATAATTAAACTGGCTTTAAAATATTTGTAGAAAAAATTGGTTATAGGATAGTTTTTAGGATGAGCCAAAGTGTAATGAACAGGAGATTTAGCAAATGGAGGGTTGCAATTGTAACGGCATTGGTATGCCTTTGCGGTTTGAAAGGGTGGTCGCAAATAAACGACTCTGTTCCTGATAACAGCAATATTAATACCATGGGCAGTTTTACGCCCAGCAATATTATTGAAACCGTAGATTATAATCCTACTACCAATACTTATACCATCACTAAAAAAGTAGGTACCATTGTAATCAGCACCGAAACAGTTACAGCTGATGAATATCAAAAGAGAAAGCTTTTAGGCAATACTTCAGATTATTGGAGAAAAAAAGAAACAGCCAACAGTCAGGGAACAGAAACCAATAGTTTAATCCCGAAGATCAACATCAATAATGAGATTTTTAAAAACATTTTCGGAAGTAGCAAAATTGAAATCCGTCCGCAAGGAACAGCTGAACTTATTTTAGGAGTAAGAGTTAATAAAACAGATAACCCGAACATTCCTGTTCAGCAACGTACCGTTGCAACTTTCAACTTCGATCAAAATATCCAGATGAGTCTTTTGGGTAAGATTGGGGATAAGATCCAGTTAAATGCTAACTTTAATACGAAAGCAGTTTTCAACTTCGAGAACCAGATGAATTTAAAGTATGAGGGTGATGAAGACGATATCTTACAAATTCTTGAGTTTGGTAACGTGTCTCTTCCTCTTACGGGAACTTTGATTCAGGGAAGCCAGGCTTTGTTTGGAGTCAAAAACAAATTGAGATTCGGAAAACTGGAGGTTACTTCGGTATTCACTCAGCAACAAGGACAAAAACAAAATATTCAGGTACAGGGTGGGGCACAGGTAACAAAATTTGAAGTTGCTTGTAGTAATTACGAGGCCAACCGACATTATTTTGTGAGTGACTATTTCATGAATCTTTTTGATCAGGCAAATAGCTCACTTCCATTCGTTACTTCGCCCGTTTACATTACACGTATGGAGGTTTGGATCACCAACCGGGTAAATGCAACCGAGAATTTGAGAAACATTGTTGGGATGATTCCATTGGGTGAACCTAGTTTTCCTAATACAACTGTTTATCCATCGAACGATGCGAATCCTACTTTTGATCCTCAGTTATTAGATCAAAATCAAATTCGTGATATAACAAGTCAATATTTATTCAATGTTTTAAAACCAGGAATCACTATTGAAAAATTGGCGAATGCAAGATTACTAGCACCTAATGAATATACTTTTGATCCTGTATTGGGTTATATTTCATTGAACCAATCTTTAAATGCTGATGAGGTATTAGGTGTTGCTTATCAATATACTATTGGTGGACAAACTTTTCAGATGGGCGAATTTGGTACAGATATTCCTGCTCCAAAAGCACTTTGTGTAAAACTTTTAAAAGCATCTAATCTTGATGTAAAACAAGCCAACTGGAATTGGATGATGAAAAACATCTACAGTATTGGTGGCTATAATTTGGGTCAGGAAGATTTTACATTGAACATTATCTATCAGGATACTGAAACAGGTTTAAAACAAAACTTCTTCCCGAATGCAGGACAAAATTTACAAGGACAAAATTTAAGCGGGATTCCGTTATTGAAATTATTCAATCTTGATAGATTGAATCAACAAAATGACCAGATTCCTGATGGATTTTTTGACTTTGTGGAGGGAAGAACAATCAGGGCTCAGAATGGTAGAATAATTTTCCCTGTACGACAGCCATTTGGTACTAATTATTTATCAGGTATTATTGCCAATCCTGCCTTGGTACAGCGTTATGCCTTCGATTCGTTGTACACAACTATTCAGCAATTAGCGGAGTTGAATCAAGAGAAAAATCGTTTCTATGTTGCGGGTAGTTATAAAGGAGCAGCAGGAAATGAAATTTCGTTGAATGCATTCAACGTTCCTCAGGGATCCGTTACAGTTACCGCTGGAGGAAAAACTTTAACAGAGGGTGTTGATTATACCGTTGATTATTCAGCCGGTAAAGTTAGAATTGTAAATGAAAGCATTTTAAATTCAGGATTACCTATCAATATTTCATTGGAAAACAATGCTACGTTCAACATTCAGCAAAAACGAATGATAGGTGTACATGCCGATTATAAATTCAGCAAGAACTTCCAAATGGGAGCCACCTTTATGAATTTGCATGAACGACCATTAACTCAAAAAATTGATATTGGTAATGAACCGATTTCGAACACCATGTTGGGCTATGATATCAATTATTCTACCCAATCAAATTTCATTACAAGATTGGTGGATAAGATTCCGGGTATTGATACAAAGGCCCCGTCTAATTTTAAAGTAAACGCAGAGATAGCAGGTTTAATTCCGGGATTTAATAATGTGATCGATCCTAACGGGGAAAATGGGATTTCTTATATTGATGATTTTGAAGGGGCGGAAACTCCGATCGATATTCGTAATCCTTTCTTCTGGAGATTGGGAACAGTTCCACAAAACAATCCAATATTCCCGAACGGAAATTATTTTAATGACCTAAGATATAATTTCAACAGAGCAAAAATGACCTGGTATATTCAGGATCCATTGTTCTATCGTAACAATACTTATACCCCAAATTCAATTAAGAGTCGTCCGTGGATTATGACAAATAACTATTTACGTGAAGTGGATAGTCGTGAAGTTTTCCCCGGGTATCAACCTCCAACAAATTTGGGAGTTATTTCAACTCAACAAGTATTAGATCTTCAGTTTTTTCCAAATGAAAGAGGACCCTATAACTATGATGCGAATTCGTTAGATGGTTCAAATCCTGAGAAGGTTCAGCTCACCAATCCAAAGTCGAATTTTGGAGTAATGATGCGTAGAATGGAAACCACGAATTGGGATGCGGCTAACGTAGCTTATATAGAATTCTGGATGATGGATCCTTTTACATCTGATTTGGATTCATTGAAAATTTGGGATGGAGATCCGGAAACTCATAACGTAAACTTGGATGCTGGTGGTGGTGGTAAATTCATTATCCAAATCGGTAACATGGGAGAAGATGTTTGTAGAGATGGTAGATTGAATTATGAAAACGGATTGCCAACTCCATCACAAGATCGTCCAACTGTAACTACTGCTTGGGGAAGAGCTCCATTATTGCAACCTATTACAACCAATTTTGATAATGATACTATTTCACGACATGCACAGGATGTTGGTTATGAAGGTTTGATTGATACAGCAGAATTGAGTTTTTTTAATTCGTATTTAGCGACTGCTTCTGGAATAGTTCCTGCAGCAGTTATGAATCTACTGAATGCAGATCCATCAGGAGATAATTACAAACATTATACGGGTTCGGCTTATGATCCCGAAGTATTAGACAACAAAAGTTATCCGCATCAGAGATACCGAAACTATATTGGTGCAGAAAGAAATTCACCGGCATCGAATATCAACGAATCATTCCAGCAAACGCCGAATACCGAGGATGTCAATTCCAACTTTACACTTGATCAACCAGAAGGTTATTATCAATACACCATTAGTTTAAAACCCGGTGATCTTGATGTATCCGACATCGGTACCAATTATATTTCTGATATAAAAATTGGTCAGAGTAAGCTGTATGATGTAAATGGAGTTACTGTTACCAAACAGGTAAAATGGATTCAGTTCCGTATTCCAATCCGCTCTGAGGACAAAGAACAATATGGTACCATCGATAATTTCCGTTCTATTCGTTACATGAGAATGGCAATGACGGATTTCCCTGATGATATTTATGTTCGTTTAGCAACTCTACAGTTAGTTCGTGCTGATTGGAGGATTTACGATAATAGTTTATGGGATCCAACAGCATTTGGAACTCCGGATCAGGCAGGATTTAATGCCACCACTGTAAACATTGAAGAGAATACAGGAAAAACTCCGTTCAGATATGCAATGCCTCCAGGAATTACCAGGGAGGTGGATCCTGCGAATCCACAATTAACTCAATTGAATGAGCAATCTTTGGTATTTAATGTTACCAACTTACAGGATGGTGAAGCAAAGTCAGTTTATAAAAATACCGAATACGATTTTCGAGCATACAAACATTTAAAAATGTGGATACATGCTGAAGAAGTTCAGGGAATTGCTTTAGACAGTAATGATCTTTCTGCTTTTATTCGTTTGGGAATGGATGCAACAGAAAATTATTACGAGATTGAAATTCCATTGTCGTTGTCAGATCCTGCAATTCAACCGTCTGATCCTGCAAACCCGAGTAACGATGTTGATTATAGAAATAATGTTTGGAGGAATCAAATAGATATTTTATTGGAAGAACTTCCTGAGATTAAATTGGAAAGAAATGCGCTAGGGTATCAATCGAATTTAGTTTACGAAAAAGTAACGGCGACCGGCCAGAGAATTAGAATTGTTGGGAATCCAAATATTGCAAATATCCGAAGTATAATGATTGGTGTTCGCAATCCACATACTAAAAACAATCCATGGCAAACAGGTGCTAACGGAACTAAGACAGATGATGGATTGTCGAAAACAGCGCAGGTCTGGGTTAACGAATTAAGAGTAACGGACTATTACGAAAATGGTGGATGGGCAGCAAAAGTAAGAACCCAATTAGATTTGGCTGATTTCGGACAGATTACTGGTTCCGCTTCTTATACTTCGTTTGGGTTTGGTAATATTGATCAGAAACCACAACAACGTCAAAGACAAAGTACCACCACATTTGATATTACTACTCAGTTTGAGTTTGGTAAATTCTTTGGACCAAAAGCTGGTGTTACTATTCCCGTATTCTTTAGTTATTCTACAAGTATTGCAAATCCACAGTTCAATCCTTTAGATCCTGATGTGAAATTTGACAGAGCGTTACAAAATTTTGCTACCGAAGAAGAAAAAGATTCATTGCGTCAATTGGTACAAACTGTAATTACCAGAACCAGTTTCAATATTACCAATATGCGAAAGAACAGAACCAATGGAAGCAAAAAAATGCATCTATGGGATATCGAGAATTGGGATGCTTCATATTCATTTACTGACGATACTTATCGCGATATTAAAACAGTAAAAAATAATACGACTGTACATAGGGCTTCGTTGGGATATACATTTGCGCCAACGGTAAAATATTGGGAACCGTTTAAAAAGATGAAGAGCAAAAGTAAATGGCTCAAATGGCTCAAAGATTTCAACTTTACATTAATGCCAAAACGTTTAGCAGCAAGAGTGAATGTTCAACGTGATGAAAATGTATTCTTATTACGGAATACAACTGCTTACGATCTTTTGATTTTACCATCGTACAAAAAGAATTTCACCTGGGTACGTACTTATGATTTCCAATATAGTCCATTCAAATCAGTAACTATTACATTCAATGCGACGAATAACTCGCGGATCGATGAACCTGAGATGAAATTGGATAGCAGTATTGCACCGAGAGTAAAATTCTTTGGTAGAAATACCATGTACACACATAATTTTGATGTGAACTATCAGATCCCATTTAATAAATTCCCAATTACAGAATGGATCTCTGCATCCGTTGGGTATAATGGAAATTATAAATGGACATCAGGTACTATGCAAAGTCCAAATAGTGTTGACTTTTCTCAAGGCCGTTTTGGAAACGTAGCGCAAAACTCAACTACGTTTAAAGTAAATGCACAGTTGAATCTTACCAATTTATGGAATAAAATTCCTGGTATAAAGGAGATTTGGAAACAACCTAAAAAGGATGATGGTAAACCTGATACTTCGGATCCGAAGAAATTTAAAACTGTAAAATGGACCAGCAAGAAGCCGGTTAATTTTAAAAAGGATAAAAAGAAACTGATTAAGCATAATCTTAAAACCTCTATGATTATAATTAGAGTGGTTGATAAAGATGGTAACGAAGTGAAAGGTAAAACTGAAGTTGTTGACGAGGATAAAGTGCGATTTATTGCAGATGATGATGCGAAGGGAGCAACCATCTTTATTGAAGGTAAGCGACCCAAGAAAAAATTCAATTGGGGTGAAATACCCAAGACCTTGGGTAAGATTATATTCGGATTAAAAAATCTTTCGGTTACATATACAGAAACTAACGGAACTATTTTACCGGGATACAAAGCAGGAACTTCATTATTGGGAATGGATGTTTATAATCCAGGAGTTGGAGCTGATTTTGTATTCGGCCGTCAGTTCAGTGATCTTGATCTTTATAATAAAGTAGTTCAGGATAACTGGTTGGTAAAGGATAGTTCGATGAATATTTTATTCATGCGTACCCACAGTACTAACTTAAGTTACAATGCAACTTACGAGCCTTTCAAAGGATTTAGAGTTACTATTACAGGAACCAGAACTTATGCGGATAATTATCAATCTAATTATAGATGGGTGCCATCGGCAAATGGTGTGGGTGACTTCGTTGCACAAAACCCATTGAGTAATGGAAACTTTACGATTACTACCAATATGATGGCAACTTCATTTGGATCAGGTGGACCAGCTCAAAATTTCCAATCTGATTTCTTCCACCAATTGTTGGATTTCAGAAGAATTATTTCGGGGAGAATTGCTCAATTAAACGGCAACGCATCCTATAATCCAAATGCAGTTTATCAAACTGGATATGGAAACACACAACAAGATGTATTGATGTATTCTTTTCTGGCTGCTTATCAGGGAAGGAATCCAAATGACATGAGTTTTGATATGTTCCCTCAAATTCCAATTCCAAACTGGAGAATTCAGTTTGACGGATTAAAGGATCTGCCGTTTATCAAGAAGATTTTTAAAAACATTGTATTCTCTCATGCATATCAATCAACATTAAGTATGGCAGGTTTCCAAACCAATTATGTGTACACTTCACAGCCATCTTATAACCCAACGATTTTTGTTCAGAATCCATTTGCACATAGTATTTTGGATGTGAATGGAAATTACATCAGTCGTTACTTTATGAATTCGGTAACGTTAACCGAGAGTTACAATCCATTGATTAAAATGGATCTTACCTTTAACAATACGGTTCAGGCTAGTGTTGAGGTTAAATCATCAAGAAGCATATCCTTAAATTTCCCGAATAGTCAGGTTACAGAAAGCAATACTTTCGAGATAATTGTTGGAGCGGGTTATACCATTAAAAACGTAAAGCTTCCATTTAGAATTGGTGGTAAAGAGATCAAGAGTAATCTTAATCTTCGTTTCGACTTCGGGTTACGTGATAATTCAACGGTTATCCGCAAAATTGATACAATGATCGAGCAGGTTACCGCGGGTCAGAGAGCCATTAATATCAAGGCTTTTGCCGAATACCAGGTGAATAGCTCCATTATGGTTAGGTTGTTTGTGGACCAGATTATTAACAACCCATTTGTAGCCAATCAGTTCCCAACGGCCAATACCAACGCGGGTTTGAGCATTCGATTTACATTGAGTCAATAAAGATTCGCAAAAAAGTTTAACAGGTTAAAATCGAATGTCAAATTTTTTTGTACGTTTGGATGCCCTTAATAAACTTTAGTTGATATGAAAATCCCCTCAGAACTCAAATATTCTAACGACCACGAATGGGTACGTGTAGAAGGAGATGTTGCTTACATTGGTATAACAGATTTTGCCCAGGGAGAATTGGGAGATATCGTATTTGTTGAAATTGAAACCACAGGCGAAACTTTAAATAAAGAAGAAATTTTTGGAACAGTAGAAGCTGTAAAAACAGTTTCTGATCTTTTTCTTCCATGTGGTGCCGAAATCCTTGAAGTAAATCCAAAGTTAGAATCTAATCCTGAATTGGTAAATCACGATCCTTATGGCGAAGGCTGGATGGTAAAAGTAAGATTAACCAATCCATCAGATTTAGATCATTTATTGGATGCCGCTTCTTACTCTTCTTTGGTAGGAGTTTAGTATATCATTCATGTTTTGGAAATATAATATATGGGGAATCATTTGGCTCCTCATTATATTTATTGCCTGTGCTACACCTGGAGAACAACTTCCTCCATCACCATTTCTTGATTTTGATAAACTAGTACACGTTGGAATTTTTGGTGTATTACAATTTCTTCTTTTGAGAGGATTCTTGTTACAGAATAAATTTCCAAGTCTTCGTAAAAATCATTTTTTATTTGCTGTATTTATTAGTACTGATTATGGAGTGCTCATGGAAGTTCTACAAGGATATGTATTTCGTAACAGAAGTTTTGATGAATTCGATATAATGGCGAATTTAATTGGTGTTGCAGTAGCAACCGGTTTGTGGCTTGCCGTTTTCAAAAAAAGAATGAAACCAAAGGATCAATTCCCGGACGTAAATTTAAATCAATGACGTTTTGCCACTTAGGTACATAGGTTCATCTAGTTTTCTATTGTGGTTCTATGTGCCTATGTTGTGAAAAAAAATTATGGCTTGTAACTCAGATCTCCTCTAAAATCTTTCAATAACAATACAACCTCTTTGCTATAAATAGAACTAATATCAAACTGAAGTTTTTTTCTCACTTGTGTTCTACACGCATCTTCATCTTTTAAATGCAGATATATATTTGCTTTTGGAGGCAAAGATTTCATCAACATTCCATTCCAAGCAAGGGTCCAGGTATCTCCACCACAACCACCGCTATATTCAACTTCTATTTCAAGAATTTTACCTGTAAGTGTTGCACCTACCAATAAGAAAGGATCACTTTCTGTAAATGCATTTCCTGTATCGAGTAAAATTGGATTTATCAAAATAGAATCTTTTTTAGCTTTATTGCGACCTTCATAAGTGGTGTTATTCTTAACAGTTTTGCAAGAAGTAATAGCAAAAGCAACTAATATAATTGCGAAGAGTGCTGCGGCGAAATAAAGGCGTTTCATATAAAATCTTTTTTATCCAGTTTTAACCAATCGAGAGTAGATTGGTTAAACATATCTTCTACCGCCGATGGTTCCAGGTTCATTCTTTCAATAAACGTACCAATCTCCAAATCGCCCAGTGGGAAAGGATAATCTGTTCCTAAGCAAACCTTTTTACTCCCTACTTTTTTAAGAATATATTCCAACAATTCTGGATCGTGAGTAGCACTATCCACCCAAAATTTACCCAGGTATTCCCTTGGATTAACAGGATTATCAATGGCTACTAAATCAGGTCGGCAATTAAATCCATGTTCTAATCTCCCAATGGTTGGAATAAAACTTCCTCCAGCATGTGCAAAACAGAATCTAAGTTTGGGTAGTTTTTCCATTACCCCACTAAAGATCAATGAAGCGGCGGCTCTTGCTGTTTCTGCAGGCATTCCTACAAGCCATGGAAGCCAATATTTCCCCATGTGGTCCTGACCCATCATTTCCCAGGGGTGAACCAATACTGCCATATCTAATCTTTCGCAAGCTTCAAAAATGGGGTAGAGTTTTTCGTCACCTAGATTTACGTTATTAATGTTGCTGCCTATTTGGATTCCAGGCATTTTACACTCGGTTTTTATACGTTCCAGTTCTTTTATGGCCAGATCAACATCTTGCATGGGCAGGGTTCCCAAACCCACATAATTTTGGGGGTATTGAGCAACAATCTCGGCAACGTGGTCATTTAAAAAGCGGGACACATCTAATCCATCATTTGGTTTTGCCCAATAGCTGAACATAACCGGAATAGTGCAGATTACCTGAACCTGTGTATTGAATTTAGCGTATTCTTCAATTCTAACTTGCGGATCCCAACAATTCTCATGAATTTCCCTAAAAAAGCGGTCTCCCTGCATCATTCTGGCCCAACCTCGTTTATGGTGTTGCAGGCTAATGAACCCATCATAGCCAAACTTCTTCGCAAAATTGGGAATATCCTTGGGCAGGATATGTGTATGCATGTCAATCTTAAGCATGGTGTAAAATTAGGATTAAAGTTCAAAAGGTTCAAGGTCAAAAGAACTATCTATTTGTAACTTCTTATTAAAAGCTCGAAGATTGTAGGCCTGAATTTCTCATTCGGACCTTCATCGCTCTTGGTTCTCGTATCTTTTCCCTTTCTCATCCCAAATTCTCAGGAAAAGCATGCGGTTACTAAATGGCCCTGTATTTAACATACCCCCTTCGGAAACCATGCAACCAAATAGGTATATTTGATATCTACTTAGTAGATTTTTAAGGATCTATTAAGTTAACAGCATCCCAAATGAGAAAAAAACTACTTACTATTTGTTTCGCATTGTTCACACTAGTATCGGCACAGGCACAGTATTCCACCTCTGGAACTGATTTCTGGTTCGGATTTTTGGAGAATTTCTCCGGAACTCAAGCCACTGCACAATTATATATTACCTCACCGGTAAATACCACTTGTACAGTTACCCTTGCTAACGGGAGTTATACCAATAATTTTGTAGTTACTGCAAACGTTTTATTAAACGTAACCATTCCGTCATTCAATGCTCCTCTGGTAATTAATGATCAGGTTGTAGAAAGCCAGGCGATTCACGTTACAAGTGCATCTCCGGTGACAGTGTATGCTGCGAATGTTGAAAATGCAACGGTTGATGCAACGGTAGTTTATCCTTCTTCGTCAGTAGGAAATAATTATAGAGTTGCTGTTTATAATCCTTCAAATTTATTTGGTTCAACCGCCGAATTTTTAATTGTTGCCAATGAAAATAATACTGATGTAGAAATTACTCCTGCATCAACTACACTGCAAGGAAATGCAGCAGGTGTTCCTTTTACCGTTACATTACAACAAGGACAAACCTATATGGTTCAGTCAACATCCGACTTAACAGGATCAACTATTAAAGCTGTGGGAGCCGGTTCGAACTGTAAAAAGTTTTCTGTATTCGGTGGAAACCAATGTGCTTCAATTCCAAATGTAGGAGCAGCTTTCGTTTGCTGTTGTGATCATATTTTCGAACAAATTCCCGATGTAAACAGATGGGGATCTAATTTTACAACATCACCTTTAACAACTCGTACAGGGGACACCTATATCGTTACGGCACATACAAATGGCACAATAGTAAATGTTGCCGGTGTTGGAACATACAATTTAAATGCAGGTCAATATGCGGAGTTTATTACAGGTCCTCCTGCAAAATGGATTACTAGTAACAATCCTATTTTACTAACTCAATATGCAAACAGTCAGGATTATGATTTTTGCCCTGGAGCTGATCCATTTTACATTGTAATTCCACCAGTTGAACAGGCGACGAGCCAGGCCGTTTTTGGTGCTTATGCAATGCCTTTAACAACTAACTATTATTTGAATCTGGTAACCAAAACAAATAATATTGGGGGCTTGATTTTATTAGATGGTGCTCCGGTTCCAGCGGGAAGTTATACACCTGTTCAAGGTAATCCAGCATATTCATTCGCGGGATTAACCATTTTAGCAGGGTCACACGTTTTATTTAGTGACAGTACATTTATTGCAACTACTTACGGTTTCGGACAATATGAATCTTATGGGTATTTAGCTGGAGCAAATCTTATCGATTTGTTAGCACAACCAAACATTGTATTTAATAGCGATACCTCTTTATTCTCCTCTTTTTCTGATAGTCTCGATTGTCAGAATACAACCATTACATTATTTCTTGACAGTACAACACAAGTAATAAATGTATCGTGGAATTTTGGTGACGGTACAGCAACTAATTATGGATGGAATGCAACACATACTTATACTACTCCTGGTAATTATACCGCAACTATGTATTATAGTTTACAAGGTGGGTGTAGTAATGATTCAGTTCAATTTCCAATTTCTGTTGTTACCTCCATATCAAGTTTAGATATAATTGCCGATACAACTTTATGTCCGGGTGATCAGCTAACATGGATTGTTCCTAGCACTGCCGATTCTGTTTTATGGTATGATGGCTCTGCCGATACTTCAAAAACAGTTGGACCCGGCACTTACACAATTTGGTATGATGTAAATGGATGTATGGGCAATGATACTGCTACCGTTTCAGTATTTGATCTTTCAACGGGCGGTTTGCCTAACGATCTTTCTATGTGTTTCCCTGATACTTTGATATTGCAAACTACTCATGGGGTTTCATATCTATGGCAGGATGGAAGCACTGATTCTACTTATTTGGTTAATCAACCCGGAACTTATTTTGTAGATATTTCATTTACGAATTGTCATATTTTTGATACAGTAAATATTGATCAGCAAATATTGAATGTAAATCTTCTACCTGATACTGCCTGGTATTGTTTTGGAGAAGATGTAGAGGTGATGGCTTATCTTGATAACGGAGTTTATCAATGGAGTACAGGAAGCACTCAACAGTTTGAGGTCTTTAATTCGGATCTTGTTGTTACGTTGATTGCATCACAAGGTGGATGCACCGCTTATGATACAATGGAAGTAACAGAATTTATTTGCCATTGTCCATTCTTTGTACCTAACTCATTTACTCCAAATAACGATGAGAAGAATGAATATTTCAAACCGGCTATTTGTCCTGAATTGAATTTCTATTCAATGACAATCTTTAATCGTTGGGGCCAGGAGATCTGGAGAACCGACGATCCAAATAAAGGATGGGATGGAACACATGGAGATGCAAATGTTCCTCAAGGAGTTTATACGTATGTAATCAACTATGACTCGTATGCTTATTACGCAGAAGAAATGACCGTAACTGGTCACGTGAATCTGATACGGTAAAAATAAAATATATTGAATGAATGAGGCTCGAAATATTCGGGCCTTTTTTATTATGAATACGAACAACTCAATAATTAAATTACAAATACCAAAACCAAACCCCAGGCGATTGGAATTTGTTATTTAATTTTTGGGATTTTAAATATTTATTTTCTATAACGCTTTACAGAAGAAAGCTTGAGTTTCATTACACCGAATAATGCTTCGGCAATAATGTTTTTTGAAATTTTACTGGTACCCTCGGTGCGATCAGTAAAAATAATAGGTACTTCTTTTAATTTAAAACCCAGTTTCCACGAAACGTATTTCATTTCAATTTGAAAACCGTATCCCTTAAACCGTATCTTGTCGAAATTAATGCTGTTTAAAACTTGGCTGCGATAGCATTTGAAACCTGCAGTTGCATCGTGAACTTTCATTCGTGAAATAAAACGAACATATACCGAACCAAAGAAAGAAAGCATGACTCTGCTCATTGGCCAATTAACCACATTTACTCCTGTTACATAACGTGAACCAATGGCAACATCAGCCCCATCTACACAAGCTTGATACAAGCGAATTAAATCATCAGGATTATGAGAGAAATCACAATCCATTTCGAAAATAAATTCATAGTTATGATCAAGCGCCCATTGAAACGCAGCTAAATATGCTTTTCCTAATCCTTCTTTTCCTGCACGTGATAATAAATGTAAGCCTGAAAATTCTTTTTGAAGATTTCTTACAATGTCACCCGTGCCATCAGGTGAATTATCATCTACCACCAATACCTCAAAATATTCTTCCAACGAAAAAACTTTGCGAATCATTTTTTCAATGTTCTCTTTTTCGTTATAAGTAGGTATGACAACTACACGATTTGACAAGGCACTCAATTTAGAGGTGCGAAGATAAGGATTTTAGGGATTTTAATCCCTAAACTACGTTAATTTGGGTATTCCAGGGTTCCAACAGATTATGGCAGATTTCTTGCGTATCCCTTACTATCCATGCCATTGGGTAGATCTTAATACTGCAAATTTAGACGTTTTTTCGCGCAGAATGGCCGATTTAACGTCGCTGATAACTCCGTCGCTGCTTTTATTAGCTGACCGGCAATCCCGATAGCTATAGCGACTGCGGGAACAGTTTTAAGTAAGCTTTGCAAAATTAGAGTGCTCAGCACCATATTCTATCCTCAAATAATCATCCATATCGTCTGCTTTTTGAAGGAAATTCATCACATTTTGTTTCACTTCATTTCTTCTTGGACCGAAAACTGCGGATATATGTTCTCTATAACTGATGTAAACTTTGTTTTCATAAATACCTAATTGATACGGACTGTTTGTATCACTCAAAATGTATTTATAAAAATCTTCCAGTTTTTGCGTAGGTAAATTATTGATAGGCGAAGTGCAATACAAATAATTATTATTGTAAATAAAAATTCGGATCATTGAACTTCCCTTATGGAATTCCCAAAATTCATAACCGGTTCTTGCCAATACAGGATTAATTCCAAAATCTTTGATTGCTTCTTCGCAGAATTTTTCTATTTCTGTTGGAGTGCTGTCTTTAAAATGATTCATATCAATATTTCCACCGCAATTGTCGCAATATTCTTTTTTCTCGAATACAAGAGTCCCGCATGAATTACATTTTAAGGAGAAATTATGTTGAGCATTTTGTTCCAAACTTGTAAGATCAATCATGAGGCTTTCAATGGGAATGGCGAATCCAACATTGTCTGCATTGTTAAATTTAGAAGTGGTGATTCCGATTACATTTCCATTGGCAGAAACTACAGGTCCGCCACTGTTACCGGGGTTTACCGCTGCATCCGTTTGAATATAATATCTGCCTTCCATTAATTGCTTAGGAGCAGAAACAATTCCTTCCGTTACTGTAAATGGCATTCCGAAAGGATATCCCAAAACAAAAACCTGGTCACGTGATTGTGGAAGTCCAGCAGTTTCCATTTGTAAATGTGGAGTATCAAATTCACCGTCTGCTTTTAAAATAGCAATATCAGCTTCAGGATTAATTTGAACCACTTTTGCAAAATATCTGTTGAGAGAATGATCTTCTAATGCAACTTCTTTTGAACCTGCAACTACGTGATGATTGGTAACAAAGATGCCTCTGTCTTTTAAATAAAAACAAGTTCCACTTCCATTGGAAGTATTTACCTTGAAGATTGCCTTATTAATGTCTGAATGATAACTCATATTGGTATTAATATTTTAGTTGAATATTATCTTGTTTAATTTCCAAAGATCTTTTTAAAGAATCCTCCACCTGAACGGCCATCTACATTGTCTTTCACATCAGAACGTGATGCAACAAATGCATTCGTATTAAAGTTTCCGCTTTGGATCTGATCGAAAGTAGAACGATAAATTCCACAAGCTTCCTCATAACCTTTTCCTTGTGATGTTTCCAAGGCGGTTTCCAAACAGGTACGAATGTCATCTTGAATATCGTAGAGATAGAAAAGGTCGTAAATGGCATACAAACCGGTATATGCTGATCCTAGAAAATCTCTCTTGTTATATTCTTCATTGAATCTTGTTAAATTGCTTTCAAGCGATTTCTTGATGTTCTCTAAACTGCTGGAAGTTTTATAAGGAACGAAAATAACCGGCTTGTAAAAGTCTGCTTCAAATGCAGCTTTATCGTAACTAGAGAGTTTGGTCATGAATTCTTTTCCTTTGGCGATCTTATCGTTGATAGAAAAACTCTGATTCAATAGTTCGTTGATAGTTTTTTCCAATTCAAAACGTAAAAATCCTTGGGGAGATAGAAAATATTCAATTTTTCTAAGAGTAATTGAAACGATGTCCCAAATAAAATACTGAAGTCTTTTGTTTTCGAAATGTATAATGTATTGATTGCACTCATCAATAATTTCTTTAAAACGGTTCCACGATTTTTCGATGGTTGCGCTATCATAAGCTTCTACTTCTGGAGTGTACAGTCTTTTGGCATTGAATTTTTTTATGAATTCATCGTCGTGGTTATCGGCAAAATAAGTGATCTCACTTAAAATATCGTACACCTTATAAGGTTCGCAAGTATCAATACTTCCTCGATACTCGAAAGCAAGTTGATCATTTTCTAAAACAATACTGGATAATTTTAAGGGATGAAAATTAAGTTGAGCTACCTGACGTAACAAAGGAACTTTTGGGCCTTCTGGCAATCCAAGAAAAGGAGCACGAACGATAAATTCGGCATCAGTCATTTTTACTTCAACAATTATAGAGCCGTGTGGAACTTTAAATTCAGTTTTATCGGCATTGCCATATTTGTTGATGGCATCACGGTTAATGTATTCCAATGTTCCTATTACGGAGTCTTTATAATTTTTTTGATCCCATTGATCCATTACATATTTCCAATGGTCACGGTCTAATGAAGACTTCAATGTTCCTTGAAGGGTTCTGTCGTAGCTAATGATTTTTTCCATGTTATCCTCGTTTATTGCACTAAATGTAGTGAATTATTGAATAGAAAATAACGGTTTCCATGGAGTTGGAAAACTTTTTTCCATAAAATATAAACGGGTTAACCCTAATGGGTTGTTGCCTCGTGAATATGTTAGTCGACTTCTTGATTTGGGCTGGAATTCATTTAGGAGTGGGAGATTCATAAAAATTGAACCTTGAGGGCCCGGTAGTAGATTTAAAAATTATTGCTAATTCTACTACCGGTCCTTAAGGTTTCCTCCCACTATGAAAACAAGATGAATGAACGATTATGGCGCAAATGTAATTTTTGTACATATTCGATGCAACAACAAATGAGTAGGGTAAACGTATGAATTAGTAAAGGAAGATTCTCGACTAGAATTTGTTGAGAGACTCGATAAAATTCTCTTTGTAATTTTTAGAAAGAGGGATATTTGTTCCATCGGATAGTACAACATATCCACCTTCAGCTTTTTGATATTGTTGAACAAAATCAAGATTCACCAAATGTGATTGATGTACCCTTGAAAATCCCTGATCAGACAACAATTCTTCATATTCCTTTAAGGTTTTAGAGATCAGGAATTGTCTTCCATCAGCCATAAAGAAGGTTGTATAATTACTTTGAGATTGTAATCTTATGATTTGTTCAAGTGGGAAGTATTGAATTCCACCAGAAACAGGAAGTCCGATTTTTTTATTCTTTTTACCACCATCAGCCAGGTTACTTACCAAACTTTCAAGTTTAGTACTGATTTGGTTCTCAGCAATTCTTTGCTCAGCTCTCAAAACGGCATCCTTTAACTCTTGAATGTCAACCGGTTTTAAAAGGTAATCGATAGCTGCAAATTTAAATGCCTTAACGGCGTATTGATTAAAAGCTGTAATGAAGATAACCTCAGCTCTCATTCCGGTAATTTTTTCCAAAACGTCAAACCCACTTCCTTCTCCAATCTCAATATCAAGAAAAACCATGTCGGGGTTTTTTGCGGAAATCTCAGTAATAGCTTCAGAAACAGTACCAGCAGTCCCGATTATCTCAATTCCATTACAATGCTCCTTCAGCAGGAAAGTGATGTTTTCCCTGCTATTTTGCTCGTCGTCTACAATAATCGCTTTTAACATTCTTCGGTTGAAATTTGTATAAAAATAGATATTTTTTCCTATTTGAGAAATGGGTTGTTAGTAATTTCCTGTTTTATAGTGGTTTCAGGACCGTGACCTGGGTAAAGTATTGTATTTGAAGGAAGTAATAGTATCTTTTGATGAATGGATTCCATCAGGGTCTCATAATTCCCACCCGGCAAATCACTTCTTCCTATAGATTCTTTGAAGATGACATCACCAACAATAGCGATTCCATTTTCTTCATTGTAAAGTACCAAATGGTCGGGTGAATGACCGGGACAAAACAATAATCTCATTACGTTTTTACCTATTGAAACTGTATCTGTTTCATCAACCGTTTGGTCAAGATCAGGTGGTTGAACAACGTTAAGTCCGTATAGTTTGGCAACTAATTGAGTAGAGGCAATGCCTTTGCTGGCCAGCGCGTGTCCAATAATTGGTACCTGATATTTAGATTTTACATAGTCCAGTCCATACACATGATCAATATGCGAATGTGTAAGAAATATGCACGATGGATTTAGTTGATTTTCGGATATAAAGGCCGACAATTCTTCGTTTTCAAAATTGTTGGAACAACCCGGATCAATGATGATGCAGTTTTTTTCGTCATCGTAAACCACATAGGTATTTTCCTGAAACGGATTAAATGTAAAATATTCAACTGTTAACATATCTGCTCATAACTGGAGGCGAAAATAAAGAATGCCAGTTGATTTATAGTAATTTTGTTTAACCTTTATTTAAGCGTATGGATATGTCGATATCTACATTTTTACTTTTGGGACTTACAGGGATATTAGCTGGCTTTTTAAGCGGGATGGTAGGCGTTGGGGGAGGTATAATTATGGTTCCAATGATGGTTTTCGCCTTGGGCCTTAGTCAAAAAACAGCACAAGGAACTTCGTTGGCCGTAATGATGATCCCACTAAGTATAGGAGTATCAGTTTACAATTATTACAAACAAGGGGAGATAAATGTTGTTTATGCGCTCATAGTTGCAGGATTCTTTGCAGTTGGTGGTTATTTCGGTTCGAAGCTAGCGCTTAGCATCGACCAAAGTTTAATAAAAAAAATATTCGCTGTGCTGATGGTAGTTATCGCCATTAAAATGTTTTTTAGCAAATAGAATGGAACAAAAGATCAAAGAAATTTCCAGTTCAATTTTTGCTGAGATCGTTGAAATTAGAAGACATCTTCATGCAAATCCTGAATTATCTTTTGAAGAATACAATACATCCAATTATATCCAACAAGTACTTGACCATTACAAAATTCCCTATAAAGCAGGTTGGGTAAAAACGGGAATCATTGCTCATATAGAAGGAAAAAATCCATGCAAAAAGATAATTGCGTTAAGGGCCGATTTGGATGCATTGCCGATTCAGGAAATAAACGAAACGGAATATAAATCTAAAAATGATGGTGTGATGCATGCTTGCGGGCATGATGTTCATTCAGCATCTCTTCTTGGAGCATCCATCATTTTGAATCAGTTGAAAGATCAATTTGAAGGAACCATCAAATTAATTTTTCAACCCGGTGAAGAAAAGCTTCCCGGTGGAGCAAAACTTTTAATTGAAGAAGGAGGATTGAAAAATCCTGATGCTGAAATTATTATTGGCCAGCATGTTTTTCCGGAAATGGAACAAGGTAAAGTGGGATTTCGCGCAGGAATGTACATGGCCTCTACCGACGAGATTCATTTGAAAATTTCGGGTAGAGGAGGGCATGCCGCATTACCGCATCAATACGACTATGTTACTTTGGCAGCAGCAGATTTTATAGTTTCTGCAAATAATTTGCATTTATCCACCATGAACCAAACTTCCAAATCTGTTCTTGCATTTGGAAAAATCATTGCAAATGGTGCTACAAATGTCATCCCTTCTGAAGTGAAAATTGAAGGAACACTTCGAACTTTGGATGAAAATTACAGAGAAAAAATGCATGAATTATTGATGAACGAAGCCATCAAACTTGCTGAAAAATATGCATGTAATTTTCATCTTGATATTAAGAAAGGATATCCCGTATTGCATAACAATGAATCCTTAACAAATGAATGTATTGATGCCGCAAAGAAATACTTAGGAGATGATCAGGTGGAAATGTTGGATATAAGAATGACAGCTGAAGATTTTGCGTATTATAGTCAGGAAATTCCAGCTTGTTTTTATCGTTTAGGTACAGGAAATAAACAAAAGGGAATTACGGCTTCAGTTCATACTTCATCGTTCGATATTGACGAAAACGCCTTAAAAGATGGATGCGGTTTAATGGCCTACCTAGCCATTAAGGTTTTAGAAAAACATTAATTATCGCTTCCTGCGAAATATAATCCTATTCCGGCGGGCCATAGATAGACAAGGAATGAAATAAGTTCTCCTCTGGTAAAATCGTTTGGGAAATGTGTGAACATAAAATACATAGCGCAAAGAAAGAGCAACACACCAGAGATAATACTCAATGTGGGTTTTGATAAAAATCCTCCGATGAACAAAAGCAATCCGCTAATCACATAGGCGAAACAAAGAACATCTTTAAAACTCCCGAAGTTGACCACCTTGATTGTGTCAAAATAAAATAGGATCAGATAAAGTAGTATTGAACCACGGAAAACCCAATTGGCAATTTTTAATGCAGCAGTTATTGGCTTCATGTTTGAGGGATATGTACAAAAATAGGAATCAGTTAAAAGTGGAATCTTTGATAACTGTTTAGTTATTAACGCTTAGTTTTTAATAAACGATGAGTTAGAGGTTGTAAACCCTAAGCATAGACATGCCATCGAAACTTGTGGTGTACTGAATAAGGGGGTATGTAGCCGGACTGTTTGAAACAGATCCGTCGATGATGTTGAATTTACTTCCGCATCCAGATCCACTACAATCATCATCAACTAATACAATACCGATTGAATCAAAACTAACTTTCCCGCAAGCATTATCGGTGTCGTAGGTGCAATGTCTTTCGTAAGCATTAAATTGCTCAATCGAAACACGGTAAATGATAATGCCTCTGGAGCCTCCATCAATAAAAACCGAACCACCTACCGCCTGTAAATTCACATAAGCCGGGTCCAAAATGTTAATGGTATAATCAAAACTAACGAATGGAATATTTACCGGATACTGTTTGGAGCAACCCGAGAAGGATATTAAAACCCATATCAGACTTAATAGTTTTAACTTTATAATATGCGTTCTGGCCATCATAGAACAAAGATAAACATAGTTTTGCTCATCTTTATTGTGCAAAATCGGTAATCAAGACACAATCTATCCAGAATAAAGAAAAGAATAACGACCTGCCTGTTTACATAATTACTTGATATATAGAGTTTTAATATTATATTCGGATATAGAGTCAAAATATGATGATATAGCTCTACTGTTAAGAAAGGTATGCTAAGACGGTAACATTGTTTTGTACCCAAACGTTAAAGGAGTTACAATTGGAATAAAGCTAGATACTAACCGCCTCTTAATAATGGGTAAAAAGTCGTAATATTGTAAATGAGGTAGGGTGTTTATTGAGAGAAAAACTAAGCTAATAGAAAATACCACCAACAGAATTATTGAAAAATAGGTTTCCATATTATTTTATTTATGCAATCATTCTTTTTTGCGGAGTGCAGAGTTTATGTGCCCAAAAAATGGGGAATCGTTATAAAAAGGAAAGAATAAAAGTTGATGTTAATTATACAAACAATAAGAAGAAAAACGATGCCAGGTTAAATACTTATGTTGCAATGGATCAGGATAATAAAAAAGATCCGAACGCAAAGAATAAAACATTTACTGCCGTTGATAAGAAAATAAAGAAGAACAAGAAAGCAAAGGACAATACCTTTGTAGGTGAAGATGAAACTAAGAAGAAAAATAAAAATGCGAAGAAGGATACTTTTGTAGGAAAGGATGAAACGAAAAAGAAAAACAAGAAAGCAAAAGACAATACCTATGTAGGTGAAGATGAGACCAAGAAGAAAAACAAAAATGCAAGGAAAGATACTTTTGTTGGGGAGGATGAAACGAAAAAGAAAAACAAGAAAGCAAAAGACAATACCTTTGTA
>Ga0209181_10001684_pt1 | contig 37969 bp, 33 predicted proteins | sample MAT05_FD_187208 | JGI IMG/M metagenome (GOLD analysis project Ga0209181, IMG submission 187208) | Freshwater microbial communities from Lake Fryxell liftoff mats and glacier meltwater in Antarctica - MAT-05 (SPAdes) (version 2) | ecosystem: Environmental > Aquatic > Freshwater > Ice > Liftoff... | reverse complement strand
CCAGTTCCGTCTCTCGACCCACAAAGTTTGGCGATCCTTGCCGCACATTGCTAGGGATCGGTTTGGGCGGTGCTGATGGCGGTTGATTGATATTAATAGTGTCAGCAACGTAAGCAGTACCACCATCTCCAACATTGGTTTGCCAACCCTTCGCATTGCCAGAATTATCTTGATTCATTTTGTTAGTGATCTCTAAAAATCTGACACTATATCTAATGTTAAATACAAGCCCTGCAATAAATTGCGGGCTGAAAGCTAAAACCCGTTAAAACGAGTTGTTAATCTTAACCAAATTAGTCAGTTTCAACTGACTTAAGCTTTGAGCCAAGAACTTTAGTTCTTGGTAATCCTAAGAGTTTGGCGTTTGTCCTTGCTGAATATGAATCTCGCCAATGTAAGCAGTACCACCTTCAACCTTAGTTTGCCAACCTCTCGCATTATCAGAGTTATTCTGAGTCATCGTACTGTTATCTTGAATCTTCCCAGCTTGGATTGTCTGCGCCAAAAGCTTTAATTCGTTGGCAAACTCAGGCTCATCATCCAATATCACATCAAGATTCTTTGTCACCGTGTCAATGGCGGTGCGATCGCCCGATTCCAACTTCACCAAAGCCTCATCAACCTTGGCAGATTTCCCCTGTAACCTATTTTTGATTTGCTGCCATAGCTCAGGAATCTTGGCGATCGCCTCAGTCGTAAATTTCTTAGCGAGTTCTCCCGCACTTGACTCGATGAACTTTTGAGCCGCCAAACCTACCAGTAGTGAAGCCGTTATGGGATCTGACATAACTGTATTTTTATAACTTGGATGAAATTAATCATAACATTAGCGATCGTAATCCCCTTCTCTTCAACTCATCATGGATCAAGAATGCAAACTCATAGGCGGGTTCAAAACAACTAGCTCCTGGTGATGCACCCACCACGATTGATCCTGGATTGACTAAGAATTTCTGCTATGCCTCACCAGCCAATAGCACATGGTGCGGATTACAAATCGATTGGGTATAGCCGACTTCGGGACCTAATCCCTTCAAAGCATCCGTAACAACTCCCACCGCTACACCGCTTTGCGGTGTAGCGGTGGGAGTTGTTACCAAACTGAATGCCCAATTTGTTCGTTTCGGCACTGTTGCCTTCCCTGTTGCTACGCAAGGCGGTCAGGCAACGTCCCTCAACTCACGCGCCTTTCATCCCGTCGCTGACCTGGGTACAGGTACAGCGCGGGGCTTCCCGGCTAAAAGCTAAAAATTTCAAACCTTTGAAATTTTTGAGGTTTTTCAAATTACTAAAGGTGGGAAATATGCGTAAATCAGAAGACCATACTCGCGATCGATGCGACCATTGCCGGAAGTGGGTCAGCCAGAGGCAAAGCAATACACTAGGAACGTTGGAAGGCATTGTCTCAGATGGAGTTGACATTAATTTTTCTGTTTGCTCTGCCTGTATCGATCGCAAGGGGACTCTGGCTGAATACTGGGATGCTTGGGTTCAGAGCTATGATCAAAACCATCGCCATCCCATTCACCCGGAATGGCGATCGGATAAGTAGGCTCAAAAATTTCAAACCTTTGAAATTTTTGAGGTTTTGACAACCGGGAAAAGAAAATAGATTGAGGGTTAAAATATCTAATCGAGAGCCATCTTGACATGCAACTTCTAATGACCTTGGCAAATTCGCAATCTTATTATCAGCGACGGCACCGGGAACGGCAGGCGGGGAAACTATCCGAGTTGCCTCTGTGTCCCAATTGCCACACAAGGCGAATAATTCCTAGAGAAGGACATGAACCAAAAAAATATGCATGGAGGGTAATCAGGCTCCAGTTCCAGTCTGCTATACCTGCTGGCTCCATAGTTCGGATGGCACGGCATATTTAAACCAGAAGCAGCAAGAGAGCCGCGATCGTAGGAAGCAAGCTCGTAAGGAACAAGCTTCCCAACAACAGCAATCCTCTGAACCAATCTCTGAACCACTACGATCGCCGTCACCGCCTTCGCCGTCTATTGTGGTGCTTCCTACACCATCCCCGTCAGCCCCTGTACCCATATTGGCAAAATGGTTGGCTCCGCTTTGTCTTGAGGCACCAGACAGGTTCCAGTCTGAGCTAAGGCGCAAGAATAGCTCCCCTAATAAAGAAGTTAGCTGGAAATGGGAGACGCTATATCGCTTGAAGGGGCAGTTAGAGATAATGCTCCCTCTATTGAATTGCCCTCTATCGGTGTCAGATATTTCTGAAGTAGAATCGTCTGTTAATTCGGAGGGTGAGCCGCGATCGCTTAAGTTAAAGCGAGTTCAACTTAAGCAATTTAGGGATATCCTCCAGACGCTCATTGATTCACAATGAAGCATTTAACGCAAACCCTGGCAGATGAAAGCAGCCCAGTAGAAAGGCGAGGCAAAGGGGCGATCGTCTATGTACAGCTTAGGCAGTTGTTTCTGGAGTTTCTCTAGCTGGTTTATCTGAGTGTAAATTTTTTGCTTTTCTTTCTCTACCTCTGTTTGCTCAAATTGCTCTTCCAATATCGCCAATTGGGATTGGATGAATGCTTCTAACTGAGTCCTATAGATTTTTTTATGTCCGCACCTGTGAGGTTCCGTAGGTGCTGTTGCGATCGTTGCAGGGTGGTCGCCCGATCGACTTGGGGGCGTTGCGAGTTTGGGTGTCGTTGCTGGTAGTAGAAGATGCAGAAAATGGCGCTGGCTAGGTCGTCTACTGCCCAGAGGGTGCTGATGACAGCGCGTGCCCCGGCGCAGAGGAACCCCGCCCCCAGAGTGAGCAGATCATCGGTGAGGCTGGGGTTGCCCAGGTTGGTTTCGCAGCAGGAGAGGAACACCTCGCTTAGGTGAGGGGCGCGCCAATAGATCAGTTCTGCCAAAGTGACGACCCGATCGCTCAGCAGTAGCCCAGACTCCAAGGGGTGCGCTAGGTTAGACCCGGCATGGTGGCTGGAGTGGAAGAAGGTGCAGGGTTGCTCTGTCAGCAGGTCGTGGTAGCGATCGGCGGTGGCGGCTTGTTTTTGCAGTCGTCGGTCTGAAGGAATGCCCCACGATTGGGCAATTGTTTCGCACTCAAACGCTGCCCAGGCTAAATCGCTGGTGGCATCTTCCACGGTGGCGGGGTGGGCAGGGGTGGGAATGTCGGGGCGATCGTGGCAATATTTCAGCACCTGGGCACTGGGGGCATAGCGCAACCGAAATCGATCGCCCAAATACTCTGGCTCCCCTGCTTTCCCAGTGGACGCAGAGGCAGGGGGATGGGAGGGGTTCAGCGGCAAGGCAGCAAAGGGAATGATGTGCAGCAGAATGTGGGGAATCAAAATCAGTTCTTCAATGCCTGCTAGATGCTGGGCAACCAAATCGGGAAGACTGAGGCGCTGTGCCAGTTCTGCCAGACGGGTGGGCATGGCATCACGCCACGCTTGAAAGCCCAAGGGATTATGGGTGTCGTAGGTGCCCAACCACTGTTGACGAATCCAGGCTTGCAGAGTGGCGTAGCCCTGTCCAGGACAGGTGTGCCGCGTGATCAGGGGTTGCCCAGTGGGGGAGTGGCGCAGAATCAAAATATGGGTGTCGTCATTGGTGGAGTAAAACGCGAGGAGGGCGGTTTGGGGGGTATCCACCAAGCATTGTAAATCGGTGAGTTGAAGCTTGGGAACAGCTTCAGAACCTGCCAGAACGGGGTCTAGGTCGCGCAGACGGGCCCACACCTCGTCTTTGCGGGCTACCAATGCCTCTAGGGTGGCAGTGGTCAGGTTTAGGGCGGGGAGAGTCGGGAGGCGTTTGGTGCCTGTGGGGGCAGCGGATTTTTGGTCGTCGCTGGTTTGGGAACGCTGGCGCTGGCGCTCTGCTTGAATCCGAGCCTCTAGATCTTTGTATTGTTCCAGGTAGTTCAAAACATCAGTTGGAATGTCACCTTTTTTATAGGCATCGTTGGTCGCCATCAACTCCACGAGATGGCGAGACCGCGCCCGCTCGGTGAGCAAGATGGCTTGGTCGTATTGCTCTAGGTTGAGGTGACACTGGATGGCGTTGTTGTAGACCAAGATGGCATTCTCTAGCAGTTCTCGCCGTTGGGTATCGTCGGTTGCCCAAGCACGGGTTTGCTCCACGGCAGCAATGGCGGGACTGTAACCCTCCAGGGCGATGTCCCACCAGCCTTCTTTGAAGGCCAGATTGCCCAGATTGCGTCCGGTTTGCAGGCAATCCAGGGGCAAGAGCGTGGGTTTGAAGGTTTGCAGGGCCTCGCGATACGCTGCAATCGCCCGCTGCAAATGGGGCTGCGGCTCCACGCCTAACTCGGCCAGGGTTCGGTAGGCAATGCCCAAATTGTTGAGGGTTCCGGAGAGGTCGCGTTCGAGTCCGGGTTGACGGCGGATGACGATCGCTTCCTCGTAGGTGCGAATCGCCCGCTGCAAATGGGGCTGCGGCTCCACGCCTAACTGGGCCAGGGTTCGGTAGGCATTGCCCAAATTGTTGAGGGTTCCAGCGCGTTTCACGGGGTCATGCTGCCGCAGTTGCAGCACCACGCTATATCCGGCGATCGCAATCTCCTGCACGTCCCGGTACTTGCCCCCCGGAAACTGCCGAATGCTGATGCAGGTGTTCTCCAATAGCCCCGCCATCATTTCCACCTGCTCTGGGGGTTGCCCTTCTAGCTGCTGTCCCAAGTTCCGCATTGCCGCGCCCAGCCCAGCATTAACCTGCCCCAGATTTACCCGCATCACCCCATGCACTGCCCCTGCATCTCCCGTTGTCCTTTCAGCCTGAAGCAGCGCCTGCAATAAAGCCTCTGCTGGGTTCTCCTGGTTTGTCCCCAAAAGTTGATGCATCCCCAACATTTGTTCTAAAAGTGCCAATGGCTCAGATCCCAGTTCCTCTGAGCCTTGCAGTTTGGTCAGTAAACTCGTGAGTTCTTCCATGAGTCCAGCCGGAAGTTCTGGCTCCTGGGTTTGCGGCAACACCCCCGTCACCAGCATCTCCTGAATCGGGGGCAGCACCCGTTGCCCCACCAAGTCAACCAATCCCCGCAAGCAGCGTTGAAACTGCCGTTGGGTCAGGGCGACATCTTCCAGGGGCAGTTCAATGGAGGCACGGACTTCGCCATCCGTCGGGTCATACTCAAACCGCAGCATCTTCAATCGATAGCTGAAGGAGAGCAGCGCTTCCAGCACGACATCCCGATGGGGGCAATCTGCCAAGTTGAGCAACTGAGGCACCGTGAACCGAAGCAACTCCCCGTCTTCACTCAAGTCCAACTGAATCGTGTGGGTGGGCAGGGTGCTGGCTTGGGGCGGCAGCCACAGGGTTGGTTGGGCTGGGTTCTGGGTGTAGCGATAGCCATCTAGATCTAAAAAATTAATGAGGGTCTCAAGGGTGGTTGACATGGGGGTGAAGGGTGGAAGGGTGGAGGGGTAGAAGGGTGGAAGGGTAAAGGGTGGAGGGGTGAGGGGGGAAGGGGGAAGGGTGAAGGGGGAAGGGTGAAGGGCAGTATCGCTGAGATAGTGAGGCATCGGTAGTACCTGGAAGCCAATGACTCATTATCAGCTAAGTTTTCCCTTGGCGGCGACAATCACTGCCATTAATTTTTCGGGAGTGGAGGAACGAGGTTCCCCCAACCCCCAAACTTCCCCTAAATGAAAACCAACCTCTACGATTGCTGACGTTTGGCAGCAGCCAGTACCTGTTCTAGCAGAGCCATCATTTCAGCAGGCATCCCCTCAGCCAGCAGAGCCGTCAGGTCTTTGTGTCCAGGGTCTTCCCCCGTCGCCAGCACAGTTTTGATGCGGGGCATCGCCTGCTGATCCACTAGCTGAATCAACCCACTCAAGCAGCGATCGAATAACCGCTCCGTCAGGGGTGCATCTTCCAAAGGCAGTTCGATGGCAGCGCGGACTTCGCCATCCGTCGGGTCATACTCAAACCGCAGCAACTTCACCTGATAGCTAATGTTGAGCAGGGTTTGAACACCACACCTTTGTAAACGTGGTCTTTCACCCGCACCAGTTGGGGAGCCACAAACTGTAAAAACTCTCCCGCTTCGCTCAACTGCAACAGAACGATGAAACGGTCAACATTTTCGGCGTTTACACCAGTGACAATGTGGTTCTGGGCCCGATCGAGTTCATAGGTCCAACCTCGGCGATCGAGGCACTGAGCGAGAAAGTCTAACGTAGTTGCCATAGGTTTCCTCTGAGGTGGTTCTGTTAGTTACATCTTTATCACCATCAATGCCCAAGGTTTTGCAAATTCAGGAGAAACTTGCCTGATTAAAAAAACCTGCCAGGGGCAGGTTCAGGGGTCACGAAGCGATGATTTTGATGGGTCTTAAACGTCTAAAGCCCCAACGTAGACGCAGGCACTTTTTGTTCAATGGGGGTGGGGGTAGCTTGGTTAGGGGGAGCAGCAGGTTCTACAAATCGACTGATAACCAAAACAGTAACCAGTAGCCCGATCGCCACTCCTAACCAGTTCCCTGACCCTTGGTGGAATCGTTGGCGGCAGTGAGTGCAAAAGCTCTCGCTGGGGCGATCGGGATGAGGAGTAATATGGCAAAGCGGTTGACCGAGGGAATTCAGTGGGCAGGACATAGCGCAAATCCTCCAAATGAGCTTCTACTGAGTTATCAATAGAAGTCGTCGGCTTTTTTGCACATCTGGGTAAGTCAAGCAGCTATTTAGGCTACTTCTAGGAAAGATTATACCAAGAGAGGTAGGGGCGAAGCATTCGGCAGATAAACTTATGAATTGACCAGAAAGTCATTGCCCGAATGCTTCGCCCGTGCAGCGGTATCTTCTTTCTCAGAAATCTCCTTAACTCTGTTTCTGTTGTTTCAGAGCTTCAAATAGCCGTTTTGCCACATCATAGATCCGTTCTTCCACAGCAGCATTAGAGGCCGTTTGCATCTCTGTGCCAAACGCACCGCGCCCTTTGAGAGCCAGAGATTGGTCTTCCTCCTCCTGCAACGTCTTGAGATAATTGACAAAGGCAAACCGCTTGCGATCGGGTTTCTCCCTATGATCGATCCGATCGACTTGGAGGGTGACTTCTTCCAACAGCACATCCTCCTCTGTCAGTTCCTCTGCCAGCTTCCGTATCTCCTGGGCTAACGCATCTTCACCTGTCAGAAACCGCCAGCAGATTGCTACATCCTCGATGCGTTGGGGCAACCGATCGAGTGCCTGCCACTGAGTATCAGAGAAATCAATCTCGTCGGGGGGATCGTTAAGGTCTAAATCGTAGGATGAGTAGAAACCTAAAATACTCACACATTCCAAAGATTCCTCAAACATCACAGGAACATAGGCAATCCGATCGCCAATGGTCATAACAGGTAACTCTAGGTCGGTGGCATCGGCATCGACAGGACAACACTCAATCTTTCCGGCTCCGGGTATAACCAGATCGGCAGCATTGTAAAGCGATCGAGCGATCGGATTCCAGCTATCGCTCGCTTCTAAATCGGTTTCGATTCTTTGCTGAGTGAGATAGAGATATACCGCATATACTGCCAGTGTATTGAGATAGACTTGCTTGCCAAGGGGCACACTAGGCTGCTTAATGGAAAATAAATAAGCCCATTGGTGCGCCTCTTGCGGCAAAGGAATAGTAACCGGGGTTTGTGAGAAAGTTTTCATCATTAAGCCTTCAGATTGTATTCTAAGTAACGAGTCAACAGTTTGCCCAGATAGCGATAGCAGTCAGATTCCCAAAACTCTTGCAATTTATCAAGAGAAACATTTGTGTGGTAATTTTCCCTAAGTTCTTGGAGAATCGTACTCCACTCTAGGGGTGGATTTCTGAAAATTGATAGCAAACGCATCGATAGAAATTGAGCATTGGCTGCGGGAGCATTCTTTGATAGTTGGCATTCTTGCAATCGCTGATCGGTATCTTGCTCGATCGCTGCCTTAACGATCGCTACTTCTTGGGGAGATAAAACGCCTGCCTCTAAGTGGAGATAGGCAATCAGATCATACAAATGACGGATTAAATGAGCATATAACTTTTGCGGTTTCATGTTATGGGAATAAGCAATAGCTGCAACTGTATCTGGGGGATTTTGCAAGTAAAGTTTCTGCACTAAGACATGGTAAGTGCAAGTTTCTACTCCCCGAACATGACGGCTACGCAAGATGTTATTTGGATCGTCCCTTAAATATTGAATAAAGCGAATATTGGAATCGCTCATCACAAGATTCGGGACTTGCAAAATGAGTTGGAAGCTCAAGGAACTCGCCCGTGCTTGATAGTCTTGTTGCCCCTCGGCAATGAGGCGATCGAGTCCTGCGAGTGTTGGATGTTCTTGAAGTCTTTGCCTCTCAGCTTCATAAGCCGAGCCTATTTCCTGATCTGACACCTCTCGCTGATTGCGGGCTTTTTGTGAATCGCTAAACGCATACTTGAGTCGCAATTTCTTATTAATCCACTTTGCTAATGAGCGAGTTGCCGTTGTTCCAGTCGGCATAAATCCGCCTTCAGCTACAGGTAAAGGCATTTTTTCGGATACTTTGAGCAACGTGTCATTCAGGATTTCTTCATAATCTTTGAGCCGATCTTCGTAATCTGGTTGCTCAGCAAAACTATGAGGGTAATAAAGCTTCAGTTGCCGACGATCGTTGTAAATGAATGCAATCAACTGATCAACTTTTATCTTGCGCTGGCTAGCGATCGGGCTATTGACGATCGCCCGTACCTTTTCAGTGAAGCGCCGATCGAGTTCGACATCATTATTGGCATAGCGCTCTTCTAATTCGGTGAGAAGTCGCTGCCACGGGTCAGGCTCTACCTGATTCATGAAAATTACCCTGGAAAAATGAATTGCGATCATACTTAGAATACCCCAATGTTGCTACAATTCGTTATTCACAGAAACAATTTTTAGGGCAATCCTTGGCAGATGAAGGCAGCCCAGTAGAAAGGCGAGGCAAAGGAGTTAAAAATTGTGTACAGATCGGTTAAATGCGGTGGATCGATCGCCCCTGCCACACCCAAACTGTTAGCTAATTACATCACCCCAAACCCGGTATGTTCTCGTGCATAGGGAGCTTGAAACCCCAGAATGATGTCCTCTTTAGGGATTCCCATCGCCACTAGCTCATGGGCAACCCGCAGTTCTGTCGCATTCTGTTGTACCCAGACTTTGCCCTCCTTTATATCTAGATGCAATGGACAGCCATGTACTCGCCGATAGCCATCCCATCCCACGCTCATTACTTGGTAGTGATCGTGTTCTAGGTCAAATACCAGTTGGGATTCGATCTCACCATTGGCGATCGGAACTTTGACGTACTCTGTGAGTAGCGATCGAATACTCTGGCGATACTGGTCTAGCTTATCCATTTCACAATCACCTCTTTTGCAGGATCATAAACAATGCAGTGGATTTGATATCGTTCGACTGAAATTTGCAGAAACTCTCGTTGGAAAAAGGCTTCATGCACCACGATCGGAATTGCTAGGTATAAATGACGATCGGAGTCACTCAGTTCTAGGGCGAGTCGGTAATTTAGGAATTGCCCCAATGCTGCGTGATAATCTGTAATTGGAGAATCGCTCAAAAACGTCTTAATTTCAACGGCAATTTTTATGCCTGCTCGTTCTGCTGCTAGGAGACGTTCTGCTCCCAAGTCAATCTCAAACTTTGCTCCACCCACTTCTACCTTTAACGGATCATCCGTAATAATCCAATTCTCCTTCTGAAGAGCAACCTTAACTACAGAATGAAAAAGATCTCGCGCTGCCATTGTTTTTTATCCTGTATCAGAAATTCTATAAAACGATGACTTTCTTAGAACTATGACATTCTTTTAGGGCAACCCTTGGCAGGTAAAGGCGGCCCAATATTCTAAGGCTGCAAAGGGGCGGTCTTTTTCGTGGAATGTTTTGAGTCCATACTCACACAGGTACATAAGTTTTCCCCCCGTTTTCTCGTCTCCCTGGTCAAATGCCTGATTACTCCGTTCTGTGAGGTAGGCTTTCAATTTCTCGGAAAACTCTTCTTTCATCTGCTCGCCGCTCAGGTCTCGCAAGTGGCGCTGGGCAGTTTGGAGGGCAGTGACCCGATCGCTTCCCTGTTTGCGTTCTCGGTGATAGAAGATGGAGAACAACGCCGTTGCCATATCATCTACTACCCAGAGGGAACTGATGACTCCCCTGGCTCCGGCGTAGAGGAACCCAGTGCCCAAGGTGAGAATATCATCAGTGCGGTTTTTGACCAGACCCAACCCCGTTTCGCAGCAGGAGAGGAAGACCTCATCCAGGTCGGGCATTCGCCAACTGGGGCTGAGCAATTCACCCAGAGTCAAGTCCCGATCGCCCAAGCACAGCCCGGAGGCGAGGGGGGCATCGAGGCGCGAGTAGGCATGGTGACTGGAAAGCACCGCTTGGACTGCTTTTTCTCCTGATTGCAGCAGCAGTTGGCGATAGGTGGCGTAGGTGGCTGCGGCTTGTCCCTGAATTTGTTGGGCGGGGGGATGGGTGAATAGCTCTGCCACCTGCTCTGCCTCAAAGCGGGAAAATAGCAAATCGTTGCGGGTATCGGACACGATGCCGTAGGGTCGATCGCCCTTCACAGGGTCACGATCGCTGCAAGCCTGCAACAACTGATAGCTGGAGATGGTGCGGAGGCGAAACCGATCGCCCAGGTATTGGTCTTCGAGCGGCAGGGCAGCAAAGGGAATTTGGTGCAGATATAAGTGGGGAATCAAAATCAATTCGGTGATGCCCTTTAGATGCGTTTCAACCAGGTGGGAGAGTTGCAAGCGATCGGCTAACTCGTGCAGGAAGGCAGGCATCTGCGCTCTCCAGGTGGGTTTGTCATCTATATAGGGACGAATCCACTGCTCAAAAATCCATGTGTGCAGATGATCCCCTTGATTAAGGCAGGTGTGGCACTGGGGGGGCTGGTCGGGGCGCACGACCAGTATATGGGTATGCTGCGGGGTGCTGAAGAAACATACCACTGCTGTGTGGGGTTGCCCCTGTAATAGCGCTTGCATGGTGGCAAAGTCGAGAGCCGTGACTTGGATCTGTTCTGCCAAGGTGCGATCGTATTGGCGGAGCGTTTGCCAGACGGTTTGTTTTTCTGCTTCCAGGGCGGCGATCGTCCCCTCCAGGTCGGCTTGCATCGCCCCGGAGCGGCTGCGATCTGCACCGACCAACTGCCCACGGGGTCCGTCGCCCTGAGCATCGGGGCGGCGTAGGGCATCAATTTGCTGTTGCAGGGTGTTGTATTGCGCTAAAGCTTGCTGCACCTCAGTCGGAATCTCGCCCTTGGCATAGACATCGGCTGTGGCCATCAACTCCACGAGAAACTGAGAGCGGGAGCGTTCCACAATTTCGATCGCTTTGTCGTAGCGCTTCAGGTTGACGTAGCTTTGCACCAAGTTGGCATAAACCTCAGCAGCTTGGGCATGAACCTCTTCCTGGCGGGTGGGGTCTGCCCAGGCGCGGCTCTGCTCCACCGCAGCAATGGCCGCCCTATACCCCTCAATTGCAATCTCCCACCGTCCCTCCTGGAATGCCAGATCGCCCAAGTTGCGCCCGATTTGTAAGCAATCCGCTGGCAACGTCGTTGGAGTCTGAATCTCTAAAGCTGCTCGATAACCCTCGATCGCCCGCTCTATGTTATCAGCCCGATCACCTCGGATGCGATCGCTGTAGGCAGCGGCAAGATTATTCTGGCTCGTTGCCCACTCGACAGGAAAAGCGGTGCGGGTTCTCACCTCTAGGGCAGCGGTGTAACCTTCGATCGCCTGCTCTAGATTATCAGCCTTGTCGCCCCGGATGCGATTCTGGTAGGCAATGGCAAGATTATTCTGGCTCATTGCCCACTCGACAGGAAAAGCGGTGCGGGTTCTCACCTCTAGGGCAGCGGTGTAGCATTCGATCGCCCGCTCCAAGTTATCAGCCTTGTCGCCCCGGATGCGATCGCTGTAGGCAATGGCAAGATTATTCTGGCTCGTTGCCCACTCGACAGGAAAAGCGGTGCGGGTTCTCACCTCTAGGGCAGCGGTGTAGCCTGCAGTTACATTAGAAGATTGCTGTAAAGCAACATAACTTCCACCTAACATATAATGGGCACTGGCTATTTTCCACGGGTCATCCAGTTCCTCTGCCATATTGAGTGCCCGTAAGAGGTAATCAACTGCCTGTTCATAGTGTTGCCCACTACTATAAGCACACCCAATGTTATAAAGTGCCGACTGTTCACTTTGGCAATTACTCGTTAGCTGTGCAAGATTAAGACACTGCTGTTGAACCGTGATCACATTGGTATACTCATTGATTGAGCCATACAATTCTGCCAAGCTCCTGAGAGCTTGTTCATGCCAGTAGTAATTTTTAGTTTGGGCATAAAGATTAACCGCCTGTTGATAATGTTCAAGGGCTTCAGGAACTTGCTTAAGCGCTGCATAGCCTTTCCCTAGCATGAAGTGAGTGTCAGCAAGTCCCCCCTGCTCGTTTAGTGCAAATGCAAGGGTAAGGGATTGAGAAAAGCAGGAAATTGCTTCCTGATGTTGATTGCAACTATCCTGAATAACTCCAACTTGATACCATGCATCTTGCTCATTCTGACGGTTGCCGAATTGTTGAGCCAAATTAAGGCGATGTTGTTGCAGTGTAATCGCATTATCCAAGTCACTGATTGAGCTATATACCCCTGCCAAGCTCTTGAGAGCTTGGTCATGCCAGTAGTAATCCTTGATTTGGGTATAAAGATTAATTGCCTGTTGATAATGCTCAACGGCTTCAGGGACTTGCTTCAGGTCTGAATAGCTCTTAGCTGTATTGAAATAAGAGTGGGCAAGTTTCTGTGTAGCCAAGAAAAAAGAACTCTGCCCAGAGCTAGTCCCTTGTGTTGTGTCTTGCATAATTTTGCGTCCTATCTTTTAATCACACTAATGTATCAGGATCGATTCCCTGTTGGCGCAGCAACTCAGCAGAACGGGCTGCCCGTTGTTCTGCCCGTTCTGCCCGTTGGCGTTCTGCTTCTGCCCGTTGGCGCTCTTGCTCTGCCCGTTCTGCCCCCGTGGGAATGACCTGTCCCTCTCGATCGCACCAGCGCAACCACAGGCGGGAGAGGTCTTCCTCATAGCCGCCCTCCCACAGAGTCAGCCCAATCCCAACTCCATCCAACCAAACAAACTGCCCAACGTCCCGAAGTCCTTGGGGAGGTGTTAATTCGCTGTAGCCACCCGCACCAATGCCCCACACCCGCAGCAACGCCCCATTCATGTCAGTTTCGCCTGGTAGTTGTTGCAGGGGGTCAAACACAACATAGTAATCTACTTTAATCTGAGCATAAATATCCTTCTTGGCAACAGTTTTCCCCTTGCGTTGCGATCGTCGGCTCAGGGTCAACTCATCCCCTTGGCGATTCGAGACAATTTCGATGCACACCTCTGGCACTTTGCCAAACTCCCAGACAAAATAGGTGCGGTTCTGTCGTTGGGTATAGTCTGCCGATCGCTGCACCCCCAAGCTCAGGAACACATCAGGCACGATCGGCTCTCCATGCAGCTTGTAAAACACACCCACATTCGCAGCCGCTAAAAACGGCGATGGGAGCGCCTGAGAACTATAGAGCGGTTCCACCAGCAACCGCTGTTGGACTTCTGATTGAAAGTTATCCACAGGAGCGTCATCCTCAATATCGAGATGGCTGGTGTCGAGTTCAGTGATGGGAGCGCGATCGGGGTCATCGAAATCAGGATCGTCGAAATCAGGGTCTAGCTCACTCTCAGCATCGATGAGATTAGGGTCTAGTTCGGTATCAATCAAATTAGGAGTCATAGAAAATACCTAGAATCCGCTGCTTCATTATCTATCAATTTTTAACCTGAGTAAGGAAAGCCAACTGAACAGAGGGACTAAGGCAGTGGAGGACGTGCCCAGAGGCATCGCCCCCCAACCACCTGCATCACCAACCGTTAAGCAGCCTGGGGAAACTCGCGATCCTCCGGCTCATGGTCGCGGTATTCCTGCTTGCCCTGCTCCTCCAAAACTTGCCAATAGTCGATCGCCGCCCCATAGTCCGCCTTGATCTTCTCCAAGTCAGCTTTCAACCGCTTATCTAACTTGCGCTGCTCCTCCTCCAGCCACCGATCGCGCTCTACCTGCTCCGCCTGTTGCGCTTCGTCACCCGTCAAGCCACCCACAGGCACCTGTGGACGGGGGCAACGCTCACTCACCTTGGCAGATTCCTCCTCATCGCGCTGTACCCGAATACGACCCGCCGAAATCCCCCTCTGCGTTAGTATTTGCATCTGTTGTTTAGCAAACTGCATCGTCACCAACGCCTTTGCCTGCCCCACACTCCGCACCCCCTTGGGAGAGCGCGTCAAAGACACATACTCGATCGCCGCCTGCAACCGCTCAATTTCCATCGCCTCCAACGGTGCAATTAGATCCGGTGCCAAGTGAGCCTCATAGATAGGCAGCAACTTTTCGCACGCCTCCGGCACCTCCAGCCGATCGCTTCCCACCTTTGCCACTATGAGATTGAACACGATCGGAAACGTCGCACTGACCAGGGCAAAACCCAACCCCGCTGGCAGAGTCAACCAGAATGCCAGGAGACCTTCAATCCCGATCGCGATCCCCAACATCCCTGTATCTGCGGGAGATGGTTCTGCCAAATGCACCGCTTCCACCTCCCGCACCAGTTGTTTCTGTTCCGCATAGTAACGACCTTCCGTCTCAGTCGTTGGCTGAGCGTTATCCAGCGAGGTTTCAATCTCGTCTACAGCAGCAAGCGTATTACGACGCATCGCCCGTTTCCTCGTTTCGTGGGATGCAGACACTTCAGTGCCCACTGCCAACCCGCTGACTGCCAGGGTTCCCGCCAGTTGTGCGAGTGTCCCCCGCCCCGTTGCCCCTAAGATGGCACCAAAACCAGTGCCCACCATGACCGTTGTCACCACTCCCACCAATAGAGTCAGAATAAGTCGCAGTTGGGGGTTCCAGCCGCTATCAGCGATCGTCGCCAAATTGTCATACCGCTGTTGAGCCTTAGTTGCCTGGGCAAATTGCTTGCTCTGTTGTTGAATGGCAACCCGATCGCCCTCTAAAAGCCGCTCAGCCACCTTGGGAGCCAGCTTAGAGAAGCCATCCACTAGGCGATCGGATGGCTTCCGGTCTAAAGGGATAGAGATCAGGGAATTGTCTGAGGATGCAGTCGGGTCGATCGGGTAGTTAGGTTCCCCACCTTGAGGAACAGTGGTTGAAATGTTCATATTGGTTATATTCAACTCGTCAATTAGTTATCGATAGAAACCGTCAATTGTTTGCAAATTGAGAAGCAATTTAATCTGTTATCAATGAAATAGATGGAGTCCATACCGGCTGCATCACCACCGAGACGCAAAGACCGCAGAGATTTTCCCTGCCTTCCTTGCGCCTTTGCAGTGAATGTCCAAGTCGTGAACGTCTTGTTACTTTCCAGAAGGCAAGGTACGGGCATCCTTAAACGTGCTGCGAATGCAGGACTGATAGTCCGCAACGTTGCACACCCGTAGAGATGGATTTTGGGCACTGAGTTTGTCTAGGTTTTCCCGCAACTTGCCAGTGGGCCCAATAATCGCCACACGACCGCGATCGTCCGTAATCTGTTTAATCCGCTGACCCAGAGCAGCGAAATCCAGTGGAGGTAACCCCGGCCCCGGTTCAGCCGCTTGCAGCCATACCACCGCCGCGATCGGCTGTTGATGACCCGCCTGGCGTTGAATTTGCACCTGAGTCTGAATGCGATCGAGCAAGAGCATGGGCGATGTTCCCTGTCCCTTGCCCACTGTTGCCGGCCGCTGCTGCTTGGCATAACTCTGGCAGCGGGGAAACATCTGCGTCACAGTCTCCACTTCGCTACTATAGGTTGGCTCTGTGGTATCAGCATAGGCAATGTCGATCGCCCTATCCCCCGCCCGTAAAGCCTGAGTCTCAGCACGACAAATCTTTTCCACAGTCGCTGCATTATGCACCCCTGAATCTGAGACATCTAGCCCCAATATCGCAATCACCCCTACCATGCAACACTCCTCAAATAACGGGATTGCGATCATCGGGATCAGGGCTGCCAAGCCGACCCAGGATAGCCATGACTTCCAGATTGATGGGTGTTTCTTGGATCGACGGCGTTGACGGCGAGAAACCCGTTCCGAACAAGAAGATTGGTACATAGGTTTATATCAAGATAGAGGTGGGATGAACAAATGTAAGCCACTCTGCTGGCCCTAATCATTAATCCGAGAGGAGCCGTGGAATTTTGCAATCTCTCGATCGAACTTGAACAGCCATTGAAAACTACTCTCTGATAGCCATAGGTTGAGTGAGTCATTGACTCTCAACTATGAGGCAATACCCAATACAGCTCATTCCCTTTACACCTCCCCTTGGTGAGAAGAGGTGCAGAGGGCTTTAGATTCTAAACAGGGTCGGAATACTCCTGAAAATTGCCCTAATCATCCAGTTCGGACTTCAGGATATCTCCGTGAGTCAACCCCGGCGGCAACTCTCGCCCGCCCTGAAGATTGAGCAATGGATCGAGACTTTCGATGTGGCGGCGTTCTACAATCTTGTGGTCTTGTGTCTCAATGCAGGCAACGTACAGGACATTCAGGGGGCTGCTTGGAGTGTCCTTTTTCTGTTGCAACAAGTCCCGCACCTGCTTGCTGCCATTCGAGTGACATCGCATATTCGGTTAGGTTTGCGCTGGAGATGAAAAGGTGTTGCCCGTCACAAACAGCACACTTGGCATGAAGGGAGCCAGATCTCCCCTGCTCATCAACAGGACGGCTTCCCTTATGCCAAATATAGATTTGAGATCGTTCTAAAATCTCAGCCCCAAAGGTAGCTAGTATACCAAAGGAAATTTTGCCGTTACTTGCTCCTGGTGTTTCAGCAATGATGCGAACGTTAACTCCTCGATCGATTGCAGCGACCAATGCCCTAACAATTTCAGGAATGTTGTAAATAGCAAAGCTGACAATCAATAGATCCTGTTGTGCGGCTCGAATCAGTTGCAGCAGGGCTTGGTCGGTTCGGCGTAATGGAAGTGATGCGGGATTCGGTCCTGTCCAAACCAATTCAGCCGATAATTCCTGGAGCATTTTGATTTGACAATATGCGGCAGTTGAGAGAGCGATCGCCATTACTTCCCCATCCAAACCATTGGCTTCTGCTTGCCACAAATCAATCAAATTATTCGTTACTTGTCGCCAGGAAGCTCTGGGTAAAAGTTGCAGAAGTTTTTGCTTCACCTGTAATGGCTCACTCAAACTGACCGTCATCAGAACTCGAATCAAAGAGTCCAGGGTGGAGGCAGGCACTTCCTGAGCAACCTGACGAATCTGTTCCAGCAGTCTGGGTGAGAAGCTATTCACATCATGTCCTTGAAAAAGGCGAGTTGGGCTAGTTCGGATTTGAGAGTTGGAATCAGCAGAGTGCGATCGAGGTACTTGTTGCCTCGTTCGCAGGAGGTTTCTGGGCTGAAGAGGCAGGCATGGCAGGCAGCCCAATGGAGAACGTTCGGATTTTGCAAAGGACTATGTTCTGCACAAAGCGGATCGGAGGTACATAATCGCATCTGTTCTAACGCCTGGTCAATATGGCGACCGAGGGTGGCAGGTTCACCCAAACTCACCAAGCCTCCTAACGTTCCCTCACTATCGGGTGCGGATGTATAGATGAGAACTCCTGCCATGGGTCCATTGTCATCATGGGGTGATTTCGAGTAAATTCGCTCCCGCAAGCTGGCAGCGGTATAGCCGCACTCGATCGCCAACTGTCGCATCAGGGCATGGGCAAAGGAATGCAGAAGGATGTACCGGACACCGGGATAATTGGCATTGGGGTCGAGCGATCGGGCAGTGCGCCAACGCTGATGTGCTTCCACAGTCTGTTTTTTATATTCCTTGAGTTGCGGCAACGCTTCCCATTGGGCGATCGCTTGTTCACTGAATTGAATGAACAATCCTTCACCCCGCACTTCTGTCGCTGGCACCCATTTTGGCTCCTGGCGGCTTAAAGGTGCCCAGGAGTTCTGGGGGATCTCTCCTGTTTCCACAAAGTCTCCAGGAGATTCAATGCGGGTAAACCCAACTAAGGCGCGGACTTCCCGCAAACGTTCAACCAACAGGACATGACTGAAGTAAGATTCATAGCCCTTTGGCGGAGCAACGGGAGTCAGCCAGAAATCTGCCGAATTGAGACTGCTATCCGCATTCGAGAACACTTGCCACTCTGGAGTTTTGATATCTTTTGCTTCGTCGTCCTCCTTGTCTGAGGTTGCCGATCGCTTTTGCTGTATCTGTGCCCAAAGCTCTGCATCTGAATACTTGGCAAACTCCTTCAATTGTCCAATTTGTCGGAAGGCAGCCAAAACTTCTAGGCTGACGGCTTTCTCCAGCACCGTCCAATGCTTCTCAACCAGTTGCGCTAATTTATCAACTGCGGTTGGAATGGACAGGGCAGAGAGGGTAATGGGAAACCAGCTATTGGAGGCACCCAGGGAAATACCAATCATTTGCTGGTCACAACCGTCGTCATCAAAATTTCGCAGGTGAACATGGCGACCGCGACACTGGGGCAGATTCTTCTTACCTAATTCGCCAAAGGCATCGGACATGCGTCGATTAGCTCTACAGGTAAAACATTTGACCTCAATATCGGTAGCCGAACCTGAAACACCATACTCAAATAGATGTATTTCACTGTTATGGCAGGTACTTTGACCCCGATGAACAAAGTAGTACCAGGGGAAATCATCTAAATGGCCACGTTTGCAAGCTACCAGGAAGCGGGCAGGAATGACGGTGGGAGGATATTTCCCCTTGAGACAATTGATGTGGACGTAGCGGTTTTGGTCGGGACGAAAGCGATCGGTCTTAAGGTTAAACAACCCAGATTGAAGCGGAGACAGCAGACGACAGTTTGGGCAAAGCATCCAAGTGGGAAAGGGTGATACTGGAATGCCAATCCGTTGGCTTTCATCCAACAGATTAGAAATGCCTTCTGATTCCGGTGGCAAGGGGGGTGACAGCAGTCGCTTGACTGAATAACCGAGCGATCGTCGTACTGCTGCCAGCAAGCGCTCTTCTCCCAATTCTGTGGTGTGGGTAATGTCCCAATCATCCAATCCCATCACCATTGTGGAAAGGTTGGGCAGATCGATGACAGAGCCAATGCCAGCGGAAAAGAGAATTTGGCTGGGACGCAGTTCACCGACTTTGTTGCGAGTTTGTGCTTGTGCCATCTAGACCTCTCAGGGTGAACTGGGCATGGGTTGGGGTGACCGAAAATCATCATCGGGAATGCGATCGTCGAGAATTAGTCCGATCGTCGGCTCCACATTCCGCAGGGAATTGAGACAGGTGAAGGGTTTCCAATCACCCTGCCCCGGTTGTTCCAGCAACCCTTGAGTAATGCCGTCTCGCGGTTTGTAGCCAAGTACGGCTCCCCCAATCAGGTTGTCTGCTTGCTCTAACCAGTAGTCCAACTTGGCTTCTAATTCCTGCTTGACCCGATCTCTGGTTTTGAGTCCATTCACATTTCCAGCACGAGTCACGATCGTATCAATGGCTTCTTGAATAAAAGGATGATTGCGATCGATGCGTCCAGCCTTGTCGTTTTTGTTAAGTTCTATGCCCTTCAACCGCACCAGGGAAACGAGTAATGCCGCCAGACCCCGATCGATGGCACGCGGGGCAAAAGGAGTGACGGAGAGAGCTTCGACGTGTTTATAAAAAGTGGCATGGTAATGTTCAAACTGCTCGTAATGGGACAAATCCCTGGGTCGTGCCCAGTTATAAACCGTGAAGATAATACCGGGGAATGTTCGCCCCACACGGGAAGTTGCCTGAATATACTCAGCCGTCGTTTTAGGCTGACCTGTCACAACCATTGCCCCCAGTCGCCGCACGTCTACACCCACTGAAATCATGTTGGTTGCCAGGAGAACATCGATCGGTTTACGAGGATCAGTTTTTTTATCCCGATTTGGGTTGAAGGGAACTTCTAGGGCATCCAGGATAATGGGAATATCGGTAGAGGCAATGCGGGAGGTCAGTTCTTTGACTTCGATGCGCGATCGTCTTGCCAGTCCCCGTTGATCCATCTTGCCCAAGCGCGATTGGATGTCGTCATCCACGAGCCGTCGCGTTCCGCCTAATTCCCGCATGGAGTTGAAGTAACCTACGGTTGTCATCCAAGGGTCAGCCGCTTCGCCATAGTTCTCATAGAGGGCTTGAGATGCTGAGAGAACCGCTGTGTAGACCCGAATCAGAGCCGCTTTCAGCCTGCGTCCGGTGGCACAGATGCCCAGGTAGCGCCGTCCAGGATGATCTTCGCTGGGTAGGCGTTGGAGGGAGAAGAAATTATCAGTGACATCCAAGCCCTGGGGCGGGAAGATCTCTACCTGGCGCAGGAAAAGGTGATGAATTTGTTCACGGGCTTGTCGGATCGTGGCTGTAGAAGCAATCACCTTGGGACGCACGGTTTTGCCCTCCACCGTCCAAGAGCAGAGCTTATCGACGGCGGTTTCGTACAGACCAACCAAGGTTCCGAGTGGGCCACTAATCAGATGCAACTCATCCTGAATGATCAGATCGGGGGGACGCAGCGGATTGTGGGGCAGAGTTTTGGCAGAAGGTTGACCGTACTTGGCCGGATGGGTGAGCGAGTCCTCAATTTCAGGTGATACAAATCCATGTCGCGGACAGTAGCCCTCAACCTGCCCGAACAGCATTTGAACAGCCCCATTCCAGGGCATTTGGGCGAACTTATCGACGGTTGCAATCAACAATGTCGGCAGACGACGGTAAATCTCCTCATCCACCACCAGAATGGGCAAACCTTCGGTGGGCGCTTGTTTCTGGGTAAATAAACAACGACCCAGGGAATCCCCGCAGTAAATTAGAGTCCGCGCTTGCCCTTTGGCAAAAGACTCCACTTTGATGTGTTGCTTGCCTGGATCAATTTTGGAGCCACACCAGGGGCAGTTTGTCAGTTGATGGGGAGATCCGCTACTGGTTGGTTGGTACTGTCCTAGCTTTTGTTTGAGGAATTCTTCGCTTTGCTCTGTGCGGTTGGGCGTGGTTTTCTGACCGACCCATAGCCCGATACGGAATGGCTCTTTGCCCCACTTGACGGGCTTCTCGCGGCGAATCGCTTCACAGGCACAGATGAGTGCGGTTGCCCGTTGAAATTGCTGGAGGGTCAGCAATCGCAACGTATATCGCATCAACACAGCAACGCCTGATTCTCCAGAGCGCCCGGCAACGACTCCCTGTAACCGTCTAAGTCCAATGGTGTAAGCGGTCAGTCCCAGATAGGCTTCCGTTTTTCCGCCCCCGGTGGGGAACCAGAGTAGGTCGGCGATCGCCTCGGTTTCATGACAGCGATCGGGGTGGTGCAGGTCGGTAATACTGGGGAGATTGAGCAGGATGAAGGCAAGCTGAAACGGTCGCCAGGAGCGATTTTTTGGCACATCAACGGTGTCTAATTCAACATCCACGCCCCGTCGATTTTGCTCGGCATAAAGTGAACGAACCCGTTGCTGCCACATTGCTTGGTTCATAAACTGGAAAGCTTCCAAGCTTTGTGAGTTAGATTGCAAGAGATCCAGTCCTGCTTGAATTCGTTCCAAGGCGTGGGTGCAATTTGCCAGGACATCGTTGGCGATCGTCTCATACCCCTGCAACTGATTTACCGGATCAGCAACACGATTCATTTGCTTTGCGATCCAATCGGCGTAGGCAGTGACTAAAGGATTAAGGTTGCCAATCAGATCAGCCGCTGTAGATTCGGCTAACTCCTTCATATCGAGAACCAGTCCTGCCAGCCCTGGAATTTCATTCGGGGTAGGGGCATCTGTTTTGGGGACTTCGTAGGTCGGAACTACCTGGGTACGAAGACGAACAGCGCGATCGGTACTCCCTGGGGCTAAATCGGCATGAACTCCAGTTCCATGTCCGACCGCAAATTCCACCTGATGCCGATAAAGCATCTCCATTGCCTGTTCTTCGGCGTATTGCACTGGGTCAAGTTTGCCGAGCGATCGGTGCGTAGCTCTGCGAAGGAAAATGTCGGGTTGATTGGGGTCAGCGGATTCGATGCTGAGTTCAGGCTGGAAAAGCCACGCCTGGTCAGGTGAGCGATCCGATTCTCGTTGTTCGTTGACTAGAAACAAGCTGATAATCCAATCCTCTCCACAAGGACGAATTTGCCCCCGCACGTACACCTCGCGGTCTAGATCGATACGCCAGGAGTCAATTCCACCAGTTGTTAAGGAAACGGGAGGCGATTGCCCCACCACCGGATACCTGCGCCAAACCGTCTTGGGTGCGCCCGTTGGTGCTTTCAGAGACTCGCTCTGGGTGCGCTCGTATTGTCCCCATCCGGCTTTGATGCGAATCGCTGTTGCCTGGCGACTCACACAAAAACTCATGCCCAATGAGGAGGGGAACATGGTTTCGATCACCGGATTAGTCGTTTCGGTAGTGCCATCGTCGATCGTGCCTATGCCACCGATGGCTAGTTCATCCAGTTGTTCGGGACTCTCATCAACTGTTCCCACGTTAGCAGCGACTAGTTCAGCAGTCTGTTCTAGCGGGTCATTGGGCTGATCGATGCGATTGCGTCGGTGTAAAGGTGCGAGTAAGCCGACCAGATAGCGATCGCTCACTCGTGCCTCATCAACTTCTTCATACTCTCCACCTGCTGGACCTAAGAGATCGGCGAGAACTGCCTGTTCTAGCTCGGCTCGGATTTGGTAATGGGAAGGAGGTTTGAGAATAGGCGGTTCCAATTTGCCTTGTCCTTCCTGACTCTGAGGAGTCGCGACGTAATCAAGTTCAATTAAACTTGATTGTTCCCAGGTAGCGGGAGTGACTTTGGGGGCGGATAGTTTTGGTTGAGGAATTTTAGATTGCTTTGGTAATTCCTGAAGCACCTGCACCACTTTTGCCGCGATCGTCTCCGACAAGGTATCATCCCCCAGCACATCGGCATCATTGGAGAGATCAAGTCCTGCTAGCAAGATGGCGAGGTGCTGTTCGGAAGCGGAGATCACAAAACTCCAATCCAACTGGACGGTGCGTTCGCCAGAGGAGTGTGCAGAACACTCCTCGCGCAATTGCTGATTGACCGCTGCCAAATCTAAATCACCGGGAAGGATGGAGGGAAGCTTGATGATCTTCATGGGTTGCCGAGGTTCCAGAGGTGGGGGTCGAAGACTTGCAGGAGGGGTGAGGGTTTGTGTTTAGGAACCAGAACCAGGAGGGCACGCATGGCTCTGGTCATGGCGACGTACAGAGTGCGCCGTTCCCGATTAAGGACTTCGGTGACGGCTTCTGGAGCAGTCCCTTTGGGGATGGTGGGATAGGGACTCTCTAGAAAGCCCGCGATCGCCACGATGGGAAACTCCAAGCCTTTTGCAGCTTTGAGGGGCAGCACTTTTACTCCCTTGCTGTTGAGATCTAGGTCCTTACTGGTCATGAACTGAGCCTCAATGCCCAGGTAGTTAAGCTGTCCTGTGATATTTTTTCCCGCTTTTTCTGACGGAACCAGGATGGCACAGGCTCCCAGTCCAAGGCGAAATTCGTGGGCAGCGGTGCGGCAGAACTGAGCCAGAAGGTTCCCCTCTGAACCGCGATCGGCAACTGCACGAACCGCAGGCGGCGGACCTGTGTGAATGTAGAACCGTTCGCTCTTATCTTCGTCCAGTGTGCCCTCTTGCAGGTAAGAATAGGCGGCTTCCCCAACTTCCTGAGTGGTACGGTGATTGATTTTGAGAAGTCCAGTTCGCCCCACGAACTTGAGCGACTCATGAACCTCGCCCCAGCGAAAACTGCTGCCATAGATAGACTGATTGGCATCAGCGGTGATAAAGAGGCGGTTGAGTTCCCGACAGAGTTGAATCAGGAATCGTAGGGTAGTGGGACTGAGATCCTGGGCTTCGTCGATGATGACGGCATCGTAAATTAGTGGCTCCGGCGTTGACTGAAGCAGGGCTAGAGAACGGTTTCGCATCTGCGCCCAGGTTTCAATCTCCTGGCTTACTAAAAGTTCATTGAAATGGTGTCGCAGCGCCCAGATTGCCTGCCGCTGGGTTTTATTGAGTGGAATGCAGCGACCTGTGCGAGGGGTTGCCTGGTAATCTTCTAAAGTTTCGATACCTCTGGCATCAATTACTTCAGTGAGTTCCTCTACTAAGTATTCTGGCTGAAGTCGTTGCAGAATCAGCCGCTGAGCTTGCTGTTGTAGGACGTTGCCTTCCAAGGTAGAAATCACTTTGGGAATGGCTTGTTGAATCAACTTCAGCAGATCTTTAGCCGCTCCGATGTTTGGTTGTCCGGTGGAATAGCATACCAGCGAGTACATAAGGGCATCAGCGGTTTTGACCTCCACAAACTGAGCTTCTTTGCCCAAAAGCTGTTGCAGCAGTTGCTCAGAGAAAGCGACGAGAGCGTTGGTGTAGGTGGTGAAGAGGATTCGGGGTTGACGAATGCCGTTCGCCTGAAGCTGTTTCAAAATCTCGCGGGTACGGTAGAGTGCAACGGTGCTTTTGCCAGTGCCGGGGCTACCTTTGAGCAGGGTAGGGCCCGTGGCTTTGACTGCCCAAGTGACGAATTTCTCTTGTTCGGGATTGAGTTTGAGCAGGAAACCAAGTAAATCTCCTTCCTTGAAGCGTAGTAGCTCGTCTGGGCTACCCGTAACAAAGCTCGGTTGGCTCAGGACTTGATCAAAGTTGGGAGCGGTGATGCAGTCAAACAGACGATCGCGCACTGCTCCAGGAATATCGGCTTCTAGCAAGTCATCCAAGGTAAGACAAGCAAGGAGCGTAGGGAAGCAAGCTTTAGGGATGAGCAGGCGATCGAGGAGGTCTTCGGTTAGCTCTACAGGGAGCAGGTTGTCTGCCTGGGAGGGTTTAGGCGAAGGAGAGGTGGCTCTTTCGGGAGTGAGGAGGTCATCCAGTTTAGAAAAAGGGGTGACATCAACCCCAGCCCCTTCGTCAATTAGTTTGTCCTTGTTGTTATCTTTGTAAACATCCTTACGGGCATCGACACCCAGCAGGGCAACCCAACCGTCTCCGTAGGTATAAATAATTCGGAAATCGCCGGAACGCAGGCGGTAGATGTCGCCTTTGTAGCCGTGGAGTTTTTTCTTCAGGTTGCCATGAGGTTTGGGGTCATCCTGTAGCACCTCGATCTTCTCCAATATCTGTATGACTCGCTCTTTAGGGATAGCGAGGAGTTGGTTGGTGAAAGTAGGTTTATGAATAATCTCGAAGGACACAGCAACACACTCATTAAGCTTCTGTTCTAGTAAACCCAAGAAGTCGGGCGATCGCCACAAGGATGATGAAGCTGTTTAGGATGGATTGCACACTACACTTCAGTCATGGCGATGATTTTGACGATCGCCAACTCTAACTGCGGAAATGTTGGAGAACTAATGGTGACTTCTCCTTGATAGCGCTGTGCCTGGTATTCACCATCAATGAGGCGGTTGATAGTCACGGTGGGCTGCTTTGGCGATCCAATATACTGCACACCTCCCAACCCTGCGTAATCAACAATCCAATATTCCAGAACTCCTAATGTTTCATACTCATTCAATTTGATGCGGTAATCATCTCGCCAATTAGTACTAACGACCTCGATCACTAAGGGCGGTGGGATGTAGGCAGCAGCAGAGGCAGAACTTTGGCGCATTCTGTCCCATTCTTCTTTGGCAAACACCACAATGTCGGCTTTGCGGCTCGATTCATTTTCGCCAGGAGCAGGGTTTAATCTGACTTGTTTACTCTGGCGGGGAACGTAGGGCAGATTGAAAGCTTGGCAGTGGTCAACCAGGAGGCGACATAGCCCATCGACGACATCCTCATGTTTCGCGGTGGGTTCGCTGAGGGGCATGGCAACTCCATAGAGTAGCTCGAATGACCTGCCGGAGCCGTCATCCCAGGTGAGGAATTCCTCGAAGTTAAGGGTTTTTTGGACGATGCTGTAAGCAGCCCTACGGTACGCAACCATTGCTGTTGACCTTTTGAACAGGTTGGCTCTCTGTTGTCTGGTTACAGTCTAAAACAATTCGCCTTGTTGGACGATTTTTGGCACGATCGCGCTCAATTCCTCTTTACTCAGGGGTTGATCATCTGCTAGCTTACGGCTGCAAATACCTGATCAACCGTCAGGTTTAATTCTGGGAATGTCGGCGAGAGGATACGATCGCCCGATCGAAACTGCTGTAACTCATACTCTCCATCCACTAAAGAGCCAATAGTGAAGGTGGGCTGTTTGGGAGAGCCAATGTAACGTCGTCCGCCAAAGGCAGCATAGTCTACAAGCCAGAGTTCTGGAATCCCAAGGGCTTCATATTCTCCTAGCTTCGTCAAGTAATCATCACGCCAATTGGTGGAAATGACTTCTACAATGACTTTGATAGATTTCCCTAACGTCAGAATTGAGCCGCTTTCCCACTGGGGTTCATCCATGAGGGCGGGTGCGTCTAGGACAATGACATCGGGTTCGTAGCCTGATTCTTTATCGAGTGAGCGCACAATGCATTCTTTGGGAATGAAGTAGGGTCGTTCTAGTCGTTCAATTTCAATGCCTACTTTGAGGGCAATATATCCAGCAACCTGGGAATGTTTTCCTCTGGGTTTTGGCATTTCAATGATGACCCCACGATGTAGTTCGTAGCGCTGTTCGGATGATTCTGGGAGCCACTCAATAAATTGGTTAAAACTAACAGGTGTTTCTAAAAGTCGGGCTGTCATTGAAACCTCTTGGGTCTGCAAACCGCAATATTGCAAGAGTTGCAAGCATTCTACTTTAGGATTACAGCCCTTCCCCAGAATAGCCAGTACGCCTAAATTAAAGGAAGTATTGTTTGCTAAATACTGCCGCTGTACTGAGCTATGAAGGGACAAGCTTTAGTGACCATTGTATCAGCGACAAACTGGGCTAGAACAGGAGGCGATCGCCACTGCTTGATGATTGCTCTGGGCTTCAATAGAAAAGCGTTAATCTGAGTCAATCCCTCCTAATTTCCTATGGTTTAAGCATCTGGGTCGTATTCAACACAAATCGCTAGACCTGCCAATAGTTCTTTGAGCCGTTCGTTTTCAATGCGTCCGATTTGACATACAAAGCGTTCTGTTGAAACATTGCGAACTTGCAGAACATTACCAGCGGAATCTCGGTCTAGCCCATTTTCAGGTGTGGAAGAGATTTTCACCATAAAGGGACGAGTCTCAAATTTCTCTTGCCAACTTGTAACTGGAATCACGATTCGGAGGGCGATTGGCTGATAAATGTCTGAGCTAATGACAACAACTGGACGAGTTTTTTGGATTTCTTGCCCTTTTGTGGGGTTGAGATCGACCAGCCAAATTTCACCCCGTTTGGGAGTAGACACGATTAGTCCTCCCAATCTTCGGTATCTAGTACAGAAAACTCCGTGAGTTCCGGATCGGTCTGAAAGTCGTCTACCATTGCAGCAATATAGGGAGCGATCAGTTTATGACGATCGCCAATGGGCAGTTTAGCGATTTGCTGGAGTGACAGCGGCAACGGTTGGAGCGGTTCTGCGGCAACGGTTGGTAAGGATGCAAGGTTCTGGGAGAGCGATCTCGCAAAGTTAAGCACAGCTTCCTGTTGGGATTGAGGGAGCGATCTCACAGTTTCCAGTAGAGTTCCTTCCAGATCAGCGATTTCTGCCATACCGATTTCCCTTCAATTTGCTCTTTTTTACTGTATCAAACTGGGTTATTAAAATAGGCTAATTTGTTCGTCTGGAGGGAGTTCGCCGATCGCCCCTGATTTTTTTCCTTTTCCCTTCTGCCCTTTGCCTTTTTTCTTGCCCTTGTCATGCAAGCCCTGGGCGACTTCTTCGGCATAGCGTTGGTGGTTTAACTCCAACAACCGATCGAGAACTTCCCGTCTTGCCGTTTCGCTAATGGTGAAACGATCGCCCTGTTTCGTCTGATGGAAACCGTGCCCCAAGTCGAGGTCTTGCCAACCGTAGGCAGCCGCCACTGCCTGATCCATTGCAATGTGCAGCGATCGCAATTTCTGAATGTCGCTTGCTGTTTCATCTGGATTATGGAAGCGGTTGTAGGTTTTGGTTAGCTAGGCTTTGCATGGGTCAATCTCCGCTGTCGCCTGTTTCTAGCTTAAAACAATTTGCCTGCACGGTAAGGGATGCTTTGTTTGGCGGGGTAGAAGCCGCGATAATGGGATTGAAATGGATAGAACGAGTCGATGAGTTTTTATATTTCACGCCATGCAGAGGAGGAGCTAGAGCGTCGGGAGATTCCAAGAGAGTTTTTGGATTCGGTTTTGCAGAATCCGCAACAGATTGCTGAGGATCGGGATGGCAAAAAGGCGTATCAGTCGCAATTTGTGTTTGAAAACGGTAAAACGTATTTAGTTCGGGCGATCGTGGCAGATATTACAAAGCCTGCGATTGTGCTCACGGTCTATCGAACCAGCCAGATTGCTCGATATTGGAGGCAAGTATGAAAGTAGTCTATGACGCTGAAACCGATATATTACGAATTGTGTTGAACGATGCCCCGATCGAGGAGAGCAACGAAGACACATCCGGGATTATTTTGGACTATGACGCAGCGGGGAATGTGGTGGGTTTAGAAGTTCTCAGTGCTTCTACACGAGTTAAAGATCCACGATCGCTCGAACACGTTGTTACAGGTTGAGCCTTATTCGCCTTCCCCTGCTTGTTGTTTTAGCAGGTTCACAACCGCCTCTGATAGCCATAATCCTGAATCTTGAAGTAGTTGTAGACGATCGCCCACAGATTCGATCAAGCCTCGCTGTTTTGCTAGTACGATCGCACCTCCTGTCCCTAATGTGGCAATTCCCAAAGCACGGGCGCAGCGCCTTGCGGCAGCGTCGTCTACCATTGCCCGGTAGTCAGAGTTTTCTAGGGCAAAACTCAAAACGGTGGATTCACCTGCTCCGAGATCCCAAGCAGCGATCGCGGGATGGATAGTAACATCGAGGGAATTAGCCCAAGAAACGTTGGGCAATTGTTGGGCAGCAATGTCGTTTTTGGAAGCAGTGACTTCTTCCCAGACTGCTTGAGGAATTAGAATTTCGTTGAACAGTCGAGGTAATAGCTCAGCTTGACCGCTTTTGAATAACACGATTAATGGAGAAGCGTTGATGACAACTCGATCAATCGGCATTCGCTAACTCCTGGTCGAGTTCTTCAGGGGTGTATTGCAGGACAGAGACTTTGTATCGAGAGAGGGCAGTAATGAAGTCTGAGCGGGATAAACCAGCAACCTCAGCCGCCTTCCCTTGGGAAACTTCGCCCAGTTCGTACCATTTGACGGCTGCCGCAACTCGCATCTCTTGAACAAACTCTTCAGGCGCTTTGCGGAGAGCCGAGAAAACGGTATCGGGAAGTTGGATTTGGACGGTTTGCATAGGATTTATGTATTGTGGAAGCGGTTATAGGTTTTGGTGAGTTCTTCCTGGCGATCGCGCATCAGACTTACCACACAGTCTGGATGTTTTGCAAAGCTTGAATTCGATGGTCGCGGGTGATTAGGGGTACATTCAAATGCAATGCAGTTGCAGCAATAATTCGATCGGGCATTTCGGGAACTGTAGCACGATCGATTTGGCGAATGGTTTGAGCGATCGCCAGATCTAAAGAAACAATCTGAAAACTGGTAGTCAGATCAGCAAGCGCCTGATTCAGTTGCTCAAAGGCAATTTCAGGAATTCGGGATCTCTCAACTAGATAAGCAATTTCGACTAGAGAAATGGAAGCGACATAGATTGAATCGCCTGCTTGAATAGTTTGATCTAGGGTGGCGATCGCAGTGTCAGAGAGCTTGTTCGATCCACGCAAGTACCAGATGAAGGCGTGAGTATCGGCAATAACAGCCATTATTCAGGAAACTCCCTGGGAAAGTTACCCCACATTTCACGACGAGCTTCTGAGATGTCTTCTTCGCTGATGTGGATGTCTAAATCTGCCCAAAGCCCTTTGAGACTGCGACGCGGTTGTTTCAGTGCTGTTTTTTGTCGGAGAAATTCAGCAAAGTCTAGAACTTCCTGCTGCTTTTCGGGAGGGAGTTGCCGCAGGTTTTCGAGGATGGCTTGCTCAAGGTTGGCTAGGCTTTGCATGGGTCAATCTCCGCTGTGCTTGTCTCTAGTTTAAAACAATTCACCTTGCTGCACGGTTTCTGGCTCAGTCGCCCCTGATTTCTTCCCTTTTGCCTTCTGCCCTTTGCCTTTCTTCTTGCCCTTATCGTGCAAGCCCTGGGCGACTTCTTCGGCATAGCGTTGGTGGTTTAACTCCAACAACCGATCGAGGACTTCCCGCCTAGCCGCCTCGCTGATGGTGAAGCGATCGCCCTGTTTCGTCTTGTGGAAACCGTGCCCTAAGTCGAGGTCTTGCCAACCGTAGGCAGCCGCCACTGCCTGATCCATCTCAATGTGCAACTCGCGCAATGTCTGAATATCACTCGCGGTTTCGTTGGCAGCATGGAAACGGTTGTAGGTTTTGGTGAGTCCTTCCTGTCGCTCGCGCATGACTACCTGACGATGGGTGTAGTAGGTTTCGCCGATCGTGTCGAGGGTTAGGAATTGGGTGCTGAGGTCTGAGGGATCGGGTGTGGGAAAGGGAAAGGTTTCAAAGCAGTCTGAGGGAGTGTAAACTGCATCAGTTCTCAGAGAACTACCTTGAGTTAGTACCCACCAGTAATGAATATGTGAGCAGAGAAGAGCAAAAGTTGAATCATTACTTAGTGTAATTACAACAAGCTTTTGATCATAAATATCCCCAATCGGGATAAATGCTGGATATTTCGTTTTACTGGTTTGAGTAAATACTAGAACCCGATCGCACCCCTCGATCGCCCCATAAAGCGCTGGACATTTCTCTGCGTATTGCCACCATTTTTCGCGTCTTTCTTTTCGATTATTCTTATCCCGCTCCGGTTTCACCTTTTCACGCACGATCGCCAAACAATCAGGATAATCGGCTGCATAGGGCGCACCTTTTGGTTTCTTTGGATCATCATGGTCTGCATCCAACGCCCAATCTTTGAAATTGATTGCCCATCGGCTCGGAGATTGATCGGGGCGCGAGTTCAAATCTTCGCCATTCAGGTAAGGAAACAGGACATTTTCATTTTTGGGATCTTTGTCGATGAGTGCTTGTGCTTCTTCGGGTGTGAGAACAAAACCCATGCCTAAAACATACGAACCAATGTAAGATTTATCTTGATTTGCAATCAGTTGAAACGGTTTGCCAACAGATTTTCCAGGTGGTGTTAAAAATGATGTAATTCCTGTGACAACTTTTTCATCTAAAACATACTCACTTTGCCATTGCTGCTTGCATAACCAAAGATGAGCTACTTCTAAACTTGCTGCCCCAATCCAGGGGCGACTCGGTACAGCCCGATGAATGACACAACCATTTGCCACTAACTGATCTAACCCCACTTCACGGGTATCACCCTGAGCAATGGTGTTGGTGGCAACAAGCCCAAATCCTCCAAAGTCGTTGGTAAGTTGACTGGCTCGAAGGAAGAAGTAAGCACAAAGGTCTGCACTGCCTCGTTGACCATTTGCCAGATATTCCACCAAGAAATTTCGGTAGTCTGTGCCGATCGCGCCTGTAATTTTTTGCCCACCTTGAAAAGGTGGGTTGCCAACGATCGCGTCAAAGCCAAGACCCTCACCCCCAGCCCCTCTCCCAGAACGGGCGAGGGGAGCCGAACCGGGGTTTTGGCTTCCCTCTTGTTCCCCTTCTCCCCGCGTGGGAGAAGGGGCTAGGGGATGAGGGGGAATTTCCTGTAAAAACACTTCAGGAAACTCCAGCAGCCAATGAAACGGTTTGCGAGGCGGTTGGTTGGCTGGATTACCCAGATTCATCATGCGTTCCGTCTTTGCCAAAATCGCGGCAATTTCCCGGCGGCGCTTCTCCCCATCGGGTTCATCCAGCGCCTCAATCACCACCTCCGCCAACACCTGAATTTCCTCATCCGTCAGGTCAGAAGTTTTGCCCGCCTGCGCCAACGCCTCTGCCACCAAAAAATCCCCCACATGCCGCACCTGGGCGATCGCCGCTTCTGCTTCCCGGTTAAGTTGTTCCTTCTTTTGAATATCGGCAATATCCGACACGCTAAAGTTTTCTAGCTCCTGCCGTTTGGCGATCGCTCGTTGCACAAAGGGTTTCCAGCGATCGGACACCGTTCTCAGTTGCACCGCTTCCTTTTCAGGATTCAGTTTCAAAAACTCGATTTGCTCTGGTCGGGTAAGTCCCAACAGCGAATCGCCCCACTTCAGCGCATGATCCACAAACGTAAATGGTCGCCCCTTCGCCAGCGTAATCAACCACAGCGACAGCTTTGCCATCTCCACCGCTAACGGGTTTTTATCGACTCCGTAGAGGCAGCGATCGGCTACGATGCGTCGCGCCAGGGTAAGGCGTTCGTCAGGGTCATTGGGCAAGATTTGTTCTCCGATCTCAGCAAGGGAAAGGGAACCGTCGGGGAGAATGCGGATTTTTGAGCCAGTGGATGAGTGATCTTCACTTCCCATCAACCCATTAACCCCGTCACCCAGTTCTCGTTGCCACGCCTCCACCAGCTTCCCAGCCAAGTAGCGACAGGTCTGCACCAAAAACGCTCCACTGCCCATCGCCATATCGCAGATCTTCAGTTGCAGTAATTCAGCAGGCGATCGCAACCGCCATTCCTCCTTCGGCTTGCCCTCTGCCACGCCCTCATACACCAACGGTTCCAGCGTATACTGCACAATCTCTTCCGTTAAATTGCGCGGCGTGTAGTGCGTCCCAGACTGACGGCGATCGACCCCCTCCGTCATATACACACTGCCTGCCAGAATCACCACCGGATAGCCCAGCGTATCCTGCCGAATCAAGCCAGCAAACACCAGCACGCGATCGAGCAGTGCCGAGTCATTGTTGCAAGCCGATCGCAAGCGCTGCTGGTCGCGTGGCTCAAGCTCTGCACTCAAGGCTTTTTTCAACGCAGAGAGCGATTTCCCTGCGGGAAGGCTTCGCCAACGTCCCGTCTGCTCTTTCAAAAACGCCAATAACGCCTCTTCACCCTGCGCCTGAAACCGCTCTAGCTCCGTCAGTGCAACCTCTGGTTCCTCATAGCGCGTGCCCACCAAACCCAACACCGTTGACGTTGCCCGCACCGCTGTATGATCCAGCAAGCCTTCATAGACGTGCCCGATCTGCTCAATATCCAACGCCCGGAACGACAACCGACGCGGTTCCACTCCACCGCCCGGCACCCGAATTTGCAAAATTTGCAACGCCTCTAACAAGTGCAACACAATCCGGTTATTGATTCGCAGCGGGTCAGCTCCAGCTTCCTGCCAATGCGTCCCCTGCTCTCGCCCCTCCAAAAACGAAAAGCGATCGGGGTCAAACAAACTGCCTCCATAGGCTGGAAGCTGCAACGTATCGTGAAAAATGCCGCCATACACTGCCCGAAACGTTGCCAACAACCGACACCAGGCATCTGATCGGCGCTCCAATACCTCTTCCCCATGCAGATCCGCGTGCGATCGCAACTGTTCCCGCAACGTAGACACCGCATAATGCTGGTCATACATCGGGTCACCCAACAGCAACAAGTCCCGCTCCTCCGCACAAAAGAGAAACACCAGCCGCATCATCACCGTCAGGGCTGCCTCATAAAGCTGAGACTCGGCGATGTCCTTCAGCAAAGCTCCATTTTGATCCTGGTCGAGACGGGCGATCGCCTGCACCAGTACCTCCACCGCCCGTCGCACCTGATAGCCCAACTGGTCGGTCACTTCCTGCTGATCCGCTACGCTCTGGCTCAGTAACGCCTCCAGCGTCTGGGAGTCCTCGACCCCAAAAAACCGCCGCGCCACCAGCAAACTCCGAAACGCCCGCAGCGTCAGATGCTCCTCCACCCACAGGATGCTGTACCAGGAGATGAACCCAGTTGTCTCTCCCTTCGGCGCATTCACCAACATCCAGTGTTCGCCATTCGTCACCAGTCCCAACCGCACATTGCAGGCGTGCAGCAACTCCATCATCCGCGTCGCCGGACTCGCCGCCCATCGCGATCCCTTCAACGGCTTCTCTAAAGCCTGCCCTGATGGCACAAGTTGCACCAGCATTCGGGGCTTCCCCGCCTCCGCTGTCCCTGCCGGATTCACCACCACCCAATCCGGGCGTAAGGTTTCGTTTTGTTCGGCAACGGCTACACTCAACCCCGATGGAATCTGCTGCCCACTCCGCAACACGTCCTCCGGCAACTCCAGCGTTTGCTTCAGCACAAACTCCACCCACGCCCGATGGATCGCTGGCTCCGGCTTCAGCCCAAACTGACTGTCCTGCCACTCCTCATACGCTGATCGCAGCAGCTTCAAATGCTCTGGGTCGTGGGCATCCAATCCAGCAGAAAACACCTTGAGCAGCACAGGCAAGCTCAAAAACGGCCCGGATGCCTCAACCAGCGACAACCATTCAGCGTGATGACGAGCAGTAGACATACACTTAATTTCTTACGAACTTTCCTACAGACGAATCAACTTTTGGGGAACCAAGAACATAACCGCCAGAGGAAACAGCCGAGCCGTTGGGTTTTCAAACCGCTTGCGGATCAGGTTCGTCTCCTGTTCAACCTCCCTGGGAATCTGTTCTGCCCTAACTTTAAGACTATTCATATTTCGTTCAAACTGCTCCCGCTCTGGTGTGCTGAATAAGGTCAATTGCTCGACCTGCGGCTCGTCTAGCTCCTTGAGAATACTTTTTTGCAATTCCGTCAGGATGGCAGTAATATCGGCAATCTCCTTCTCCGATCGGTTCTGTAAATCCCGTTGCAGGCTTGTAGTCCGCTCCCCCTGTCGTACCTCTAACGCCTGCATCAACGGGTCAGCATACTTGTCCCACATCGCTGCCAATTTCTGCTGCATCGCTTCAGGAACTGTACCCGCAGAAACTGCCCCTAGTGCCGCTTGCAGTTGCATCACCCCTAGACGGCTAAACCGTCCTTCCTTCAAAACGCCGCCTGCGGTGACGACTTCTTCGTGTAACCGCTGCTGATCGCTCCCCAGAATCACCAGTCGTCCATACGCCACCACTGCCGGAGTTTCTAACCCCGCCTTTGAAGACACGATTTTGGCAGCCACTCGATGCAGATTCTTCCGGCTCTCCGTAGACCAAACCTCCGCCCGTAGCAGCCGCAGACACATCTGCACGAGTCGATGATTCAGGTGTGCCAGCACCACATCATCCCGTCCGTGGGTAGCATCGGGGTCAAAGGCGATCGGCCGAATTTCCTTAGTATGAGGATGCTCCAGCCCCTCAGCACACGCTGCCCAACTACTCCTTAACTGGGGTAGATGAAATGCGCGTCCCTGCGACCCTTCAACCTCTGCCTCAATCAGCGGAGGCTGATCTGCTAACTCCAGCCCAATCCGTACCACCGTCTCAATGTTCTCCGGGGTCAGGCGCAAATTCTGCCGCGTTTCATGCAGTTGCTCTCGTAGCTTTTCAATCTGCTCCCGCACCTTGCGCTCAAACTTGAGCATCCGGCGCACAGGCTCCGATTCTCGCTCTGCCCTAGACGTGTCGAGCGTCACCCGTCGCCCTAACATCGCTTCTTCCACCTGCGCGGCAATCACTGGCCCCACTTTCCCCAGATCTTCGCGGATGTTGTTCACTTTTAACGCCGCCCGCATCAGGAACTCTAAGTCCCCTTCCAAATCACCGGGACGTGTGCCGCTGGTTGCCTGCGCCTGATAGTCTTTACCGACGAAGTGGTAGATTTTCACCTCCGACGATCGCTGCCCATGGCGGTCAATCCGGCCATTGCGCTGCTCCATCCGGTTAGGATTCCAGGGAATTTCGTAATGGATCAGCCGTGAACAAAAGTTTTGCAAGTCCAGCCCTTCTGAGGCTGCATCGGTTGCCAGCAGAATTCGGATCGGTGAAACATCAGGATGGGTTTGAAATGCCGCTTTCACGGCCTCGCGATCGTCCGAATTCATCCCACCATAAAGCGTCATCAGTCGGTTGCCCTGCACCAACCCCTCCAATGCCATCAGGTTATAGAGCCATTTCTGGGTTGCCCGGTACTCCGTGAAGATAATTACTCGCTCGTTCGACCACTGCCCATTGGGACGAATCGTCTCGTTAATCCAGTTCAGCAGTTGGGTTGCCTTGGCATCCGGTTGTCGGGAAGCAGCTTCCGCCCAATCAAGCATCTCATCCAATAATCCCTGTTCTTCCGGGGTGAGGTTCCGAAACAAGCGGCTGGTGTTGCCGATCGATTCATCGGTCGCCGCTTCATACGCTTCATCATCGGCAAATTCCTCCTCCACCTGCTCTAGCTGTCGGCGAAGAATTTCCTCAGTCGGCTTGGTTGTTAAACTGCTGGCTTGACGACGACGGGCAGTCCTCAATGATTCCTGGTGTTGGGTCAGAGTTGTGAGGAAGGCTTGGGGGGAGGAAAACAGCCGTTTCTTCAGTAGCTTTAAGACAAACTCCGTTGCATACTTCTCAACGGTGTCATCAACGCCTTTTGTCCTTAATTCTGTGTATCGCTTCAATGCCGCATGAACCTGCCGTTCTACTTGGGGGTAATCAACGGTGATCGCCTCCAGCTTGCGACATGGAAACATGGGGGAATTATCCCAGTTCTTCATTTCCTGCTTCAGCCGCCGCACCATTACGACTTGAAGCTGATTGCGATCGGGGGCAACTCCCCTAGCAAATCGTTGGGCATCTAGCAATTCCAGCAATGCCGTAAAGCTCTCTGGGTAGCCATTGTGGGGAGTCGCCGTCAGAAACAGCTTGTGTTCAAAGTGAGGAACAAGTAAGCGAATGGTGGCCGTTCGTTGGGAGTCGATCGCATATTGCCCACTGCCAGAGGGAGCAACGTTATGAGCTTCATCCACAATTAACAGGTCAAAACGGCGGGGATAGAGGGATTCGCCTTCTGCGGGTAGGACTTCTCGAAACAAGCGAAGGGAACGATCGCGCTTAAGGAAGTCGATTGAAGTGATCAGTCGTGGAAAATGAATCCAGGGGTTGACGTGAATGCCGCGCTGTCGCCGCAAATCCTTCATCAAGGCACTATCAACAATGCGGAAATCCAGCCCGAACTTGTCGCGCATCTGATCTCGCCACTGGATTTGCAGGGAGGATGGACAGACGATCAGAATTCGGCGGCAGCGATGGCGAATAATCAGTTCTTGGGCAACCAACCCAGCTTCGATCGTCTTTCCCAGTCCTACATCATCGGCAATCAGCAGATTCACACGAGGCATCTGAATTGCCCGAACTACTGGGTCAAGCTGATAGTCCTCAATGTCAATACCGCTGCGAAACGGAGATTGAAGGGTGCGAATGTCCGCAGAAGAAGCAGCACCCCATCGGACCGCATCAAGAAATGCATCAAGTCGTTCAGGAGAGTCAAATCCTGTCGGTTTAGGCAGTTCTGTCTTCTCGTGAACATGAACCCCCGGCTCCAGTTCCCAAATGACCTGCAACTCCTCTCCCAAGGCATCGTCTTCAATTGAGGTGAGAGTGACAAGGTGTTGGGCTGATTGAATCCCTTGAATGAGAAGACTACCAGGTATCGTCGTCTTTTGGACTCCTGCCACCACATAGCGACGCTGCCGGACATCAACCAGTTGACCTTGGTCAGGGGGAGACATAGTACACCTAGTTTTCAGAGTTCACATACATCATTCCCAATCGGCACAGATACTTAGCAGACTTTGTTCAACCTTCCTTTAGCTCTTAGCCGGGAAGCCCCGCGCTGTAACTGTACCCAGGTCAGCGACGGGATGGAAGGCGCGTGAGTTGAGGGACGTTGCCTGACCGCCTTGCGTAGCAACAGGAAAGGCAACAGTGCCGAAACGAACAAATTATCTATGCCCCTACTCAGGGGTATTTTGCTGCTCA